>Ga0114960_10002213_pt1 | contig 15288 bp, 20 predicted proteins | sample C_130625_MF_Meta_FD_92637 | JGI IMG/M metagenome (GOLD analysis project Ga0114960, IMG submission 92637) | Freshwater microbial communities from Lake Croche, Canada to study carbon cycling - C_130625_MF_MetaG | ecosystem: Environmental > Aquatic > Freshwater > Lake | place: Lake Croche, Canada... | reverse complement strand
CCTGGAGTAATGGGAGTACTCTTTGGCCGTAGTTCACTGGCTTTTGAGATAGCCTTACAGATAGCATCTTCAGCCACACGTCCAGCGGCAATCATGGCCGCATAGTTGGGATCGATATTGTATCTGCGACTAGAGCCACCAGGGTAGCTCATAACCAAGTGTGTGCCTTTAGTGAAACTGTCCAACCATTGTTCGTTATACTCAGCAACAGGCACATACTTGCGCCCTACTTTTTCGTAATATATTTTCTTCATACTCGTTCTTTCTTTACACGGCCAATTCTACTGGCCTTGTTCCAATCGTATGCAATGCCATCTGGGCAGACACCGTTTTGAACACTGTCCACACCAAACCTACCAACTACTTCAAAATTTTCACCTCTAATAGTCACAAACGCATCTATGGTCTTGGCAAAGGACATGGCCTCGTTCAAGGTTATAAATCGTTCTACTTCAACATCACCAAACACTACACTATACATTCTTTTCTCTTTTTCTCTTCAAATATGTTTCATTATTGCAATAAGGCCAAATAGTTGGAATTACTGCGTCTTCAATTTCGCTGATTTGTTCAGCAGTTAAATGTTCAAGATTCCAAACCAACACAGGTAGGGTGTCTACTTCTACCAGGTGCTTTACTGGGAAATTTAGAACGCCGGGTCCTACTTTTCCTTTCTGGATTCGGATCCAGTGGGCTGGAATTGTCTCGACGTCTTCTAATAGATATTTGCATACACCCTCCTTAAAACCTTCTGGGAACTGCCAACGCGGTTCCTTCTTTTCTCTAGCAGGGCCATACAATGTAGCCAAGTCACAGTCCAATTTAGGACGATGTGTTTGGTGACGATTGATAACTGTATTAGTCGCCGCCTTGCCAAAGTAAAAATTCTTTTCAGGATAGATGTAATACAAGCCTCTATGGTTACCCACTTCTTGTCTATTAATTGCACCTTCAGTTGTGCTGTACGGTTCTACCCACGCATGCCCCAACTGCTCAAATATTTGACGAATGCGATCAATCACATCAACCCTATCAATCTAAAATACTCAGCATGTGGAACATAGAAATCTGTTTTTGGATCCCAGTACTTGCCTTCTTGTTGATCATAGTACAGTATGCGACCACTAACTAGAAATGGTCCTTCCAATTTCGGTAAAGGGCCGTAGCCTTGATATAGGTCTGCTGTCTTTCCCAAAATTTTGAATCCCATACCACGCTCCTGTGTTGTTTGTATGTGTATATTATAACAAAATTATAGCCAAACGTCAACTGATAAGTGTTGTATTACTACAACAGAATTGGAGCAACGGGAGGGATTTGAACCCCCGGTTTTACGGATTTGCAATCCGTTGCATTGGACCTCTCTGCCACCGTTGCGTAGTATGTATTATACAGTCTAAATCTGTTTGTGTCTATCTCGAAAATACTGCTTCATGAACGTGCCCAACTCATTGTTTCCAAACAGCTTGCCTAGATCTAAAATTTTATTGTTTTGTTCATCAGTCACTTGTATGTTACCCAGCACACCGTCTTTATCAAAATTAAATTTTCGTTGGCCTGTAAGAAACCGATTATTGCCTTTGCCCAGTTCTGTTTGATAAATTTTATCATTGAATTCTTCTTTGCCCCACGAAAACAATTCTTCATCGTCCCTCAGCATATAAAGATATGGACTAAGATGCACAAGCTCACAATGCAAATCGCCGTTGGTTGTGTTGGGACTAGGATGTCGCCAGTCCAACATAAAATACGGAATTTTTAACATATGAGACAAATGTGCAATGCCGCCTTCAAACCCAATAATTGCTTTGCAATATTTGGTCATCAGTTCTATTTTTTCTTCGAATGACGTGGAGGCGCTTTCCAATGTTATCACATCATAGTCGTGTGTTTTGCAGTATTCAAAAATTCTTGAATAAAACCTAACGGGACGATATCTAGTTTGCGGCCAGTTGCGCCAATCTGTTTCCACAGTCACAGTCTTATTATGATTCCATTGTATCAAATGGTGATCATCGTTCATGTAGTGGCCCGAGCCGTTGTAGCAAACTAATCCTATGTATCCTTTGAAATTGTTTCGTTTTACAGGTACATTGTTGCCAAACAAGTTTACAATATCTGTTTCGTAATAATCAGAAAACAATTTTAGTGGCCACCCATAATTCTGAAATGTGCCTATACTGTCTTTTAGAGTAACAATAAAACGATAATCGGGTATGTTCAGTACCCTTTTGAACATAGTTAGTTTGTCATAGGTTCCATGACTGTTACTTACTAGTATTTCTATAGGAGTCGGTGTACTGCATATAAGACTTACAAAACACAGCAAGTCACCCATTCCCACACCATTGGTGTTGTCGTAATGTATCTGATGATGCATATAACTGGTGGGTCCTGACGGGTTCGAACCGCCGACCTACACGGTGTAAACGTGCCGCTCTACCAACTGAGCTAAGGACCCTATATTCTTATTGTACTTTGAGTAGATACTTTCGAGGGTCAACTAACCCTTCTTGTATCTCAAGCAATGCAGTCACAATGGGGAAATTGTGTTCGTATTTTTCACTGCCTTTGTTTTGACGACGAATTTCTCTTGCTCTTACAGCGGCAATGAGAATCAGGTCATACCTGAAGCCGTTGGTGTTCACAACCAGTTTTTCATTGTCCAACTCTGGACCACGACTTGGTATTTTGGCTTTGGTCATATATTTCCTTTGTAAAATACTATTATAACACTGCTTTTAGACATAGTCAACATCTGCGGCTAAAATAAATCTATAATCGTCACTTTGAGCAATACCTGGACGATGCCAAGTTTCGCTTGGGTATATTATCCATGTGTAATAGTTAGGACGTACAAAAAATTTACCATTGCTGTCCGGACCGTTTGGTGCAATTTCAGTTCCGCAAGTGTCCCAATCTTTCACATCGTCCGGAATGTGCAAATACATAATACCGCTAATACTTTTGCCACTGTGTTTGTCATGATGATGCCAGTAAGTGTCCCTATCTTCTTGAGTCTTTTGATTAGTCATAAAGCTCCAAGCCATCATGTTACTCACACGGGCTTCGTGTCCAAGATACAAAAACACACTGGTCAAAAATGTCATACGATACTTTAACCAAACTGCCTCCGATCTACCAAACAAGTTTTCTTTTGTTTGATACGGAGGGCTATTGGTAAAGTAGTTACCGCTTTCGATTATACTTTTGATAATGCCTATGGCTGTGTCGTTTTCGGTAGCTGTGATCAAGCTACTGTAATCATACTTGCGGACTAACTCGTTTTGATCAACTATCATACTAATCTTTTTGGCTCACTATTGGGTAAGTTGTGTTTCCAATTGTAATATTTGTGCATATATTGAGCGGCACCCCAAGCCAATCCGGAATCGTTATTTTTAGGATCTACAAATATGTTGGTATCCTTATCTAGGAAATCTAGAGTAGACACAAAGTCTTCAGCTGCCGAGCCCGACACAAGAAGATTTTTTGAACCACTTGCTTGCAATGCCTTCATGGCCAAAAAGAAATTGGATTTGATATCGGTAGCATCATTCTTTTTTCTAACATATTTCAATCCAATGTCATGCGGATATTCTGCCTTGAAAATACTCACTAGCTCATCACCATGGGCATCATCTCGGTCTATGACTACGATTCCTGCACGATCATATCCGCTACTGTAAAACACACTGGCCGCATGATATTTGTGGTGGTCAGATTTAAAATTGCAATTATTAAGATTCTTTATAGATTCATACAAACCTAATTTTCTTAACAAATGAATATAGATACTTTGATTAGCTTCAGTTATATTTTCATAATTGGTTTGTATAAAACAATCCAAATGATCTGTATATTTTTTTATTTCCAATAACCCCAACAATGGTCGATGGTCATCGGGAATACCGGACAGCTCTTGTTCCGAGTGCATGAATACCACCTGATCATTTTTTAACAAACAGGTCGCAGCACCAGGCCCAGTGCTTATTCCGGCAATCCACAGATCTTTCATCAGCCAGTACGATGGATCAAATGATAACCGAACTGTGTTTGTACCGGCTGACTAATGGCACCAACTGGTGTTGACACTGTGGCGTCTTCGAACGGCTTGACCATTTGTCCTGGTCCAAAATCTCCAAGATCTCCGCCGCGTGCCTTGCTTGGGCATGAACTGTGTTGCTGTGCCAGTTGTGCAAAGTTTAATGCATTGGCTTCTGCTAGGATTGCATCAGCTTGTTCTTTTGTACTTACTAAAATATGACTTGCTCTCATTCTGTTTCCTTTTTAAATTGGTCGGAGTACAAGGATTCGAACCTTGGACCCCCTGGTCCCAAACCAGGTGCGCTACCAGACTGCGCTACACTCCGTGAATTTATTTACTCTGTGTTTCTATTGCATGTGGGTGATCTGAACCATCATACGGATACTTGCCACCCCATTTACTACATCTGGGTTGTGATGTGCATTCTCTACAGTGGTACACATACACAGGCTCACCATCTTTTTTGGTTTGATTGCCGTCATAGGTATATCCATTTGCATCCACTTTCATGCCCCCAATCAATCTATCTGCATCCTCTGCTGTCTTTACCTGTGTAACAACTTGGATAGGAAATTCAGGGTGTACCTTTTCGTGCCAAAACTTTTTAACAGAAGGCACAGTAGGATGGTCTGAAAACAATATGAAATCCTCACATGCCGCACCATCCAACCAAAATGGTTCTTGTCTAGCGTGTATGGCTTTGGCTGGACATGCATCAACACAATCATAACAGTTGGTGCATCTGCTCCATAACTTGTGGTTGATTCGTGTGTGGGTAGGAATGTCAGTTATTTCTTCCCAAAATCCATAACACACTGCATGAAAGTCAAATCCAAATTCATAACTGTATATCAAGGAGTTCCTAGCTTTGACTCCTAGTCCTGCAACCATTACAGCTTCTTTATAATTTGTGTAAAGCGGAAACCAGTTTGGTATACCACTTGCTTTTAAGATATCAATGGATTCATCATAATGTCCATAGTCCCATGTGTGTCCCTTTCTAACTAGCACAACTGTATTCACTAGTTCAGGGAACCTATATGTGTTGGTGTAATCCATGCCATGCACATGGAATTTATTTTTGATAGGGTAGTTGGATACTTGTTTTAGTTGCTCTGCGCTGATTACACCCACGTCCCAACAATTTGTATCAAATAGTGATTTAATTGTGTTGAACGATATCATGTTATGGAGCGGGATAAGAGAATCGAACTCTTGACCGAAGATTGGAAATCTGCTGTTTTACCATTAAACTAATCCCGCTTATTCTTTCAAGCCAAAGCGAACAACTGCTGTCATTCTGCTTCCACTTTTAATTTCTCTTACTCCATGCATATACATTTCGTAATTGCCAGCTGGAAATATCAATATAGATCCAACTGGTAACTTCATTTCTAATTTCAACTTGGGAAAATATAATTCTCCGCCTTCATATTCATCTGTGCAATTGATCAACGCAGTACATGTCCAAGGAGTACTACGATCCTGTGGTCCAATATCAATGTGCGGATAGCTATAAGCACCTGTTGGATAAAACAACAACTCGTTATAAAGTTGCTGTCCAAACTGTGCCAAACGCTTGCCAAACGGAAACTGTCTATTGGGACAAGCTACCACATCTTTGCTGTAGTCAATTGGAACTGCTTGCACAGTATCTTTGTCAAACACTGCCGCAAGTCTTGAAACTTCTTCTTTAGTAAAAAAATCTGGATATACTTGTAGCATATGATTGGTGCCCCCACCATGATTCGAACACGGCACCTACTGATTACAAATCAGTTGCTCTACCAAATGAGCTATAGGGGCAAATACCTTACTTGAATTTAACTGTATTTTACTTATTATTATTTGTGTTGTCAACTGATGATTGTGATCTTTCGGGGAAGTAATCTTCTAATACTCCTTCCCTATGTATATCACTTGTGATACAATGTAGTCCACCATCCCAGAAATATCTATGTCTAAAATTAACAATATGCGGAGTGATTCCATACTGGGCAAATTTATCAAATACTTCTTTGCTGTAGCTACAACAAGCCACATTCTTTTTGTCTATAATCAGCATGTTAACATCGAATGTAGTTTCTTCCACATAGCCTACCCAATGATCAAGCCAAGATTCTATAAAATCTGTAAACTCGTCGTTTAACTCTTGTCCAGGAACCCACCATTTGCCTCTGTTTTTAATTTTTAATTCTAAGAAAGGTCGCATGTTATCCCAACTTGCCTTTGGCACATGAAGCACTTCCCAACCAGGATATGTATCTGCATAAGTTGATACTTTGTATCCGCTGATAATCAATCCAGGAACTACAGGGCTATATGTGCCGTCCGCATGCCCTAGTGTATCAATCACATGACATCGATAATCGGGGAATTGTTCTTGCAAATGCTGTTTCTTTAAATCCAATGCCATTTGTTTTTGATTGGGCATGTCTCGTTCTTCAGTCCACCACCCTTTGTTAGTTCCAAAGTATAAATCTTTTCCAATTCTAGTTGTGGTGGCAGTGTTCCACCAACGTAGTAAATCTGGGTCCTTGGGTGGATTTATTACTTTAATATCATTTATGATCTCGTTGCCGTGTTCTCTGATATGACTTAACACATGCCCCCAGATGGCATGATCTGTGACTGGCACATATGCAAGTCTAAATCCATCTTGTCCACCTGTGTTAACATACTGACTTTTAAAATAAAATTTATCGCCCAGCATGATAGTCCAGTCTCTAGGGCACATGGGCGGCGGTAAAATTTTACCATCTACAACATAATCTTTGTAATTGTTACTAAGGATTGGTCTTAGTACCTCTACACCAAAACTTTCTAACAAAGTTACTAACCTTTGATAATCTTCTTCAGTCTCGCTGGCTATTTGTTCCATAACTGCACGTACTCTACTGTTTTTGATAAAAGAGTAAAATTCCGGACTATAACTCCGACCCACTAAACAAGTCTTTAGTGGATCCCAATGCTGATATACTGAGTATTTTGTCATATCATCTCCAAGCTGTCATTGCTTGATATATTTTAGTATCCCAGGAATCGTAGTAACCTTTGGTTTCTAAAAACTCCGAAGCTTTTTTTAATTCTGATAATTGTTGTACAACAAGTAATCCGCATGTATCAAAATTCATTTTTACATCGTTAATATATTCTGGATCACCCGGATGATCTCTTAGCACTATAATATTCTTTTTATTCAACTCCGAATTTTTGATTCGAATAAATTTTGTAAGATCATTGTGTGTTATCAATGTGTGATCAAACGCAACTATAACTGCTTCTTTATGGTCTAACAACTCGATAGCCCGGTCGATGGTATCACCGGTTGGATCAGCAAATATTATTTCAATTTTATTATTCATGCGAGCTTGTCGTGCATACGGACATGGAGCCCACCCGTTTAATTTTTCATTGGGTTGCTCAATAAAATCCTTCATCCATTGATGCAAGTGCTGTGTAATTAGTTCTTGATCCATAATCGATTGGTGGAGGATATCGGACTCGAACCGATCACCCCTAGCTTGCAAAGCTAGTGCTCTCCCAGATGAGCTAATCCCCCAAGATTCTCTATGTGCTGAATAAAATATTCAGCATATTTCTTTTGACCTTGTTCGCCCCAATGTTGCTTGTCACCTAACGGACTACATGGTGTGTCTTTAAGAACACTCTTGAGAGTCTGCATGTTGTCAAACAATGCCAAGTGTTGTTCCACTCTGGCGCCATATAAATTTATTAAATTTACATATTCGCTTCTCAATTCTCTTTGATTGGCAAATGTGCTAGGATCTTTAAAAGGTCGTAACGCATTAGAAAAAATATATTTGATACCCTGTGATTCTAGATATAATGCTGTGTTGTATATGTAATATAAATTTTTATAATTTGCGTATTCTTCAAATTCAATTAGCGATCTGGCCTCGACATATCGTTTGACATCTGAATCAACATAATTCATCATGGTTGATCCTAACCCCACACTCATGTGTTTACGTGTTTTTTGACTCCAAAATTCATATCGATCAAATCCGCTCCACGCTATGGCTACCACAGTGTCCTTGGCCACTAGTCCAGTAGACAGCATGGACGACAGTACCAATATAATGGTTCTACTTATTTGTTCATTGCCACTACCGCCTTCTGCAAGGTTGATACAATCGAGGTCATAATGCTCGCTGACCCATCTTGGCCATGCTAAGTTTTTACAAGATTCCAAGTTAGTAGGATCTATATTGGTTCCTGCGGTGTGACTGCAACCATTAGCTATCAGTGTTTTCATTTGTATATAAAAGGATCGGTTTTTTGTATCTCTTTGAGCCTACGACGCAAGCGATACTTATATATTAAATTTTTAATGAATGTTATCATAATATTGGCTCCCCGAGGTGGGTTCGAACCACCGACCTGCGGATTAACAGTCCGTCGCTCTACCGACTGAGCTATCAGGGAATATTCTTTACTCTGCGCTAGTGCTGGCTGTACCAGTATCGTTGGTTTGATAGTTGGCAGTGCCTCTTGGCACATTCTTATCACGTGCCGGAGCCTTGATAACAATCTCACTGCACAACTGCGCATCGATCATCATGCGCTTGTACTGATTACGAGCGACTGGATCAACGATAGTACACATCAATCTCTTTGTTTGCTTAGTTAAATTAAATGTCTTACTTGGTTTCATATTCTTTCCTTAGTGTGTAGATTATAGTTGATAATGCACCTAATGTCAATGGTGGGCATACCGGCTTTGTGATATATATTTCCGTCAAACACCACACATCTGCCTTTTTTTGGTGATATCCTTGCCAATTCTGTTTTGTCATCTCGATAAAGTACTGTTTCTCCATCTGTATCATTTACATAGTAAACAATTACACTAAATGGATTGGGATCGTGTTTATCCACATGAGGGATACCAAGAGTGGCAAGTTGTACTGGCAATTGCAAGTGTGCTCGCATGTTGGTAATTGCCAGGATTTTCTGATTCTTTCTATCAGCAACTGCTTGTGCAACACACGCATACAATTCATAATTGGGATTACGTATCTGCCCATCAAACACTATGTGATTGAATTGTGTGATCTGTTTGCGCTGTTGGTCTGACACATCAGGAAACAGTTCTCGCTTGTATGCACTGCTTCTGCTGAACCGCCAATTTATCTCAGACCCTAGCAATGCTGATTCAATCTGATCCTGTACTTCATGATCAACAATGTCGTCGATGATTTCAAAGTTCATGTTGACCCATGCTTTTGATCATTTTTTCGTTGTCTACATCTTCCAACACCTTGACCCAATCTTCATACATTCTGTGTATGTTAGAAACAATCAGCAATCGTTCTTGATATATGGGTTTCATATAGTCTGTGGGTTCAATAAAATGCAACAAGTATCCCGGGCTAACAACCATCATGCCTTCTTCCAGCCTCAATCGCTTGAACGGGCTGAACTGATTGGTCCAATTGACTCCACCACGGGGATCCATAAAAATCATGTTTCCTGGATTGTCATTATTCAATTTGATGTAGAACACACCAACACCCAGTGTGGACCCATGCTGATGTGGTGTGATACGATATTCAACATTGGCCTGGATATGCCTAAAATACCCCTTGGCGATACGCATGGGGGGCAACGGCATTTCAGCTTGCAATGTGAGAGTTTTTTCTGCTAGTTCTAACTTTTTCTTCTGTACTTCCAGCATGGTGTCTGGAAGATCCGGCAAACTCCAAACATCCACACTGTTTTTGTTGGCACGGGGAAGCACATATTTGTATACATCGTCTTTTAATTGTTCAATAAAATCTTGAGTAAACGGACGAGTCACACCAATCGGAGTGGACCACAACTGATGTATGGTTTCTTCACCCTCACATTTCAAATGAGTTACACTGCCTTCGTTCATATTTTTCATAGTCATATTTACGTGATATTTCCTATGCCAATAATATTTTTGTATTCTTGTAATTTATTGTTGTTTAGATGTTCCATAGGATACTTACGCATAATTTCTTTTATATTCATAGTATGCAAATCTTCTCTGGATATTCCTATATTCATAGCTGTGATCATTTGAAATTCTGCAAACTTGTTTCTAAATTTCATCTGGTGTCTGTACCAGTTTGCTGTTTGCACACATTTTTCGTAAGTTAAGTCTTGATCCTTTAACACCCAATTCATGTAATTTTCAGAGACACCGTCCTGCGGGAAATCGTACCCGTAAATTTCAGGATGTAGGCTGAATTCACTGCTGTATGCCGCTAGCCTTTCTCGACGTGTGCCCGTTCTATTGTACAAGTACAGCGGATAGAAATCTATCAAGGCCAACGGATTATCGGGTTCTCTGGCCCAGTCGTATAATTCTTTAAAATAGCTCTTGGTATCGTATGGCAGACCCAGTATGAATCCGGCAGCCATATTCACTTTCATGTGCCACTTCTCTCCCAACCAGTACAGTCTGTCTTTTACTTTAGTTGGATGCAGTCCTTTGCCTATAGCTGTGGCACTTTTGGGTTGCATGGTTTCCAGTCCAAAATAGTTGCCCACTAACCCCATTTCAGATAACAAATCTGCTTGATGCGGATATCTATTAATTAGGTCAATTCTCAAATAACAACTGAATTTTGGTTTAAATGGCAAGCTGGTAAAAATGCGGTGCAATTCTTCTATCTTGTCGTTGTCGTCGTTGAACGTGTCGTCTGTGATGTAGTAAGTGTCTGTGCCGTTGGTTTCCCACATGCGAATCAAATCATCTTTGACTTGTTCGCTGGGTCTAAGATAGGTGCCTTTCTTTTTACCCAACAACTGATAGCTACAAAATTTACATTTAAAAATACAACCACGTGCTAGTTCCACAGGAAGGCCTTCTCCCGGAAGCACGTTGTAATGTGGCTTCCACCATTGTGTTGAAATATTGTCCATTGCTGGATCTGGAAAATTTGCTGAGTCAATTAGGAGTCGTTCTTCGTTGCCTATCTGTATAGTTTCGTATTTGGTAAGATACGACAAATCATCATGCTTGAGATAATTGGTAAATGCCACTGTGCTTACATCTGCATAACCCATGATGTAATAATCAATTTGATCGTCTGCTAGACCGTAAGGAGTGTTTGCACCGCCGTATACGATTTTGGCTGTGCTGTTTGATCGTACAAAATTGATTATCTCTGTGATAAACAACAATTCTGTATAGTACATGTTGGATTTTCTATCAGTGGACTTTTGCTGTCTGAAGAAAAATGTGCTACTGAATCCAACCCACATGGTATCTGGTCCTAGGTGTAATGCTAGGGCCGCTTTGATTTCTTCCAGTGACAAGTGTATTAGAAAGTCCAATACAAATGTGGTATATCCGGCATCTTCCAGCGCACTGGAAACTCTGTAAGGACCTAGAGATCGCTGTAACAACGGAGCTCCGGGAGACAGTTCTACACCCCCGGTAAGTATAATGCACTGGGTCATTGTTTCTTTTTGATTCTGAACACCACAGCATAACGCATGGCTTCAGCCCACGGTGCTGTGGGTTTAGTTGTATGTAAGGCCCTGCCATCGTACAACACCACCCGTCCAGGCAGGGGACTGATTGTGGCAAATGGCCAGCCCACATTGAAGTAACGGCATTGGCCGCGCCCTTTTTGAAATTGCTGTGTGTCGCCTGTGGCGTCATCGTCACTGTAAAATATATTCTCAGCCATCCAAGTGGGATACCATACAGGATTGGCAAAGTACAGTAGTGAGTAATTGACACCTGAAACCAAATCCACAGTGTCACGATGAATGCCATGACTGCGTTTGATTGTTTCATCTGGTTGTGCGTTCACATACACACGAGCAGTATGATTGATTCTATCTGCTATGCCTTCTGCATCACCGTTTATGGTCCACTTGTTGCCCAGTGCTGTGTTGATCACAGCCCATAGTGCTTTGATGGGAGCATGCTGTTCCAAATCCTGTTCGTTGTTGCCAAACACGCAACGATGCATGTACTGATTGTTAACGCTGGGAACTGTGTCGTCTAGATATTCCTTCTTGCCGTCTATGGGCTTGTACCAAATGATACTGCCAGGATTGGGATAAGGAACATCTTTTCTAGTTGAATGAAAACTTTGGTTCTGTACATAGTCCCACACCCGTTGTTGAAGTGCATCTTCTATCAAATTGTCATGAGTTTCAACAGTGTATGTTTTCATAATAAATGGCGGATAGTATAGGATTCGAACCTATGCGCCCCTTTCGGAACGACGGTTTAGCAGACCGTTCCCTTCACCACTCCGCCAACTATCCTTTTGCTTATCTTGTTATCTTACGTATTAATTTATGCCAATAGTATTTAACACCGCGCCAAGTTGGCAGGAAATCCCATACTATGTTAAATCCTATTTCTTTAGGCACGTTGCCGTATGCCTTGTCTAACGTTTCTTTAGGTGTCATACAACGTTCCTTTAAATGGCGTACCCCCAGGGACTCGAACCCCGACCGACAGTTTTGGAGACTGTAATGCTGCCATTACACTAGGGATACATAAAACGGGTGCTCGCTGTGGCGCTTGAATCCACGATAGCCCAACTCTTCCTGGCCGGTCCTTGTACATGGTCGACATTGACAAGTATTTCGGTGTTCCAGTGTAGCTATTCAGCAAGCGAAATCTTTATTCTATTACTATTTAATCTTACAACCTCTTCTGCTAAACTTTTACTAAAAGGAACAGCAACTGATAAGTTAGTTTCAAGTTCCTCTTTTACATCTTTGTTTTTTAAATAGTCTTGTAAAAAACTATTCCAAAATTTCACAGCATCTGCATCTGTTTCAGGCGGTACAAAAAAAACAAACATGTCTATGTCTCGCCACTGTTTATATATGTTAGACATTACAGGTACAGTCTTAATCTGTATTTTACTTGTTGCCAATAACTTCAGCTTGTTAGCATCGGCTAAGGGTTTTGCTACAGTTATAGGAATAAACACTATATCAACAGTTCCGTTCAACAAGTCTGTAACAATCTGTGCCGCACCCTTATACATAATAAAATAAGGCTTGTACGGCGATTTTATAATTTCATAATACTGTTCAAATGCTGATCTCATTCCAGCATGTGCAACACCAATGTTTAGTTGCTTTCCACTAAGGATCGTTTTTTCTAAATCTTTCATAGTGGTTATATTGCTATTAGCATGTGTTACAAATACAAAATTACCGCCTGCAACTCCAGTAAGTATATTAGGAGTAGATTGCATATTCTGTACTTTATAGTAACCCAATGACCCCGCAGTAGTTAATCCCACTGTGTAACCATTTTTAGGTGCGTCATTTACATCATTGATTCCTATCACAGCATCTGCGCCAGGTTTGTATTTGGGAAGCATTTCTATGTTGCGTGTGAGTGCGTACTTTTGGATACTTCTAAAAACAGCATCTGATCCGCCGCCTGGAGGGAAAGGTATCACAACTGTAATCGATGATTGTTTAGCATCAAACGAGTAGCAAGTTGAAGCAATGCATAACGCAAATAGCAAGAATACTTTTTTCATCTCTCTCTCAAGTTGGCGGAAACGGTGAGATTCGAACTCACGGTGCCTTTCGACACGACAGTTTTCAAGACTGTTGCCATAAGCCAGACTCGGCCACGTTTCCACTTTTATCAAATACACTCATGGCTTTTTCTAAACGATGGTGCCCTGTCCTTGCTACCCGCACTAGGTGCAGGTTAAGTGTACTTGATAAAAGTGTCTAGCTACTATCTCCCGATAACCCTAGACTGGGCGTGGTATCCGTACCGCATTTTTCCATTTAGACAGTATGTGCTCTGCCTTTGTGATTTCTCAAGTCGACCTGAACGGGTCCTTGCGGTAGATCCAATGCACCGTACAGTTATCGTTACTGTAATTACGCTACTTGGGTTACGGCTAGTAGTTCCGGGAAATATGGTGCCCAGGGAGAGACTCGAACTCTCAATCCTTTCGGCAGTGGCTTCTAAGACCACCGTGTATACCATTCCACCACCTGGGCATATTTCTTATATTGTTATTATATAGCTATCACAAACTAATGTCAACCTTTATATTGATGTTAAATAATGTTATGAAATACAAGACACTAATCGTTACAGGTTGCAGTTACACAGAGAATCCAGGAAGCTGGGCATATTCACTGGCTTCTAAATATAATTTAGCATTGATAAATCTTGCAGTGCCTGGAGTCGGTAACAGACATATCTTGTTTTCTTTGTTGTCGTATCTTACAAAAAATAATGTAGATCCTGAAACAACTTTGATTGGAATAATGTGGTCGCATCCCATGCGTCGTCACCAAATTATTGAATTTAATCCCAACTATGCTGATACATCCATATACAAGTACAAGTACGATCAGTATAACCGAGCGGTAACCAATATTGACTTTTATGATAAATTGGATATGTCGCATCCTCTAACAAGAGAAGAAGTATATAAGAATACTGTAGTGCTGTCAAACTACAACAGATCTGCCCACACACTCGAGACATGGACCTATGTTGAATCAACTGTTGCTTACTTGCTAACCAATAAATTCAAGTTTTTTCAAACTATATTTCTAGATTATCTAAATGGATCAGATCTTATTAAACACAATTCAGAATGGACTCCGCAACACGAATATCACTATTCTACTGAATTAGAAAGAATAGGGCTTACTCAAAATAAAATCAATTGGGTCGATTTGACTCACGAACAGTATCTAGGAGAGTACGCCCACTTTGCTAACAAGTTGGCCTTGGACAAAATGCATCCTGATCAAGATTGTCATTCGCAATGGACTACTGAAATATTGATCCCTAAACTACAAGAGATGCAAATTTTAAATGGCCGGTCCTGAGAGGATCGAACTCCCACCGTCGGTTTCGAAGACCGAAATGATATCCATTTCACCAAGGACCGTTACATATTTATTGGTCCGGCCAGCAGGAATCGAACCCACATTCAAGAGGTAGAAGCTCTTTGTATTATCCATTATACTATGGCCAGCTATTTGGTGCGAGAGACGGGACTCGAACCCGTATGCCTTTCGGCGGCAGATTTTAAGTCTGCTGTGTATACCATTCCACCACTCTCGCAAAAACAAAAACCCTGCACAGTGTCAGGGTTTGGAATTAGTGTTACTCTTTTTTGTGTCAGGAAGAGTAACAGACCCCGGATACACAGCCCATCCCACATTTCGTGTATCGCGGATGCTGGGTTCTCAGCCTAGGCTAAGGTGGGCCAGCAGTT
>Ga0114960_10002212_pt1 | contig 15294 bp, 11 predicted proteins | sample C_130625_MF_Meta_FD_92637 | JGI IMG/M metagenome (GOLD analysis project Ga0114960, IMG submission 92637) | Freshwater microbial communities from Lake Croche, Canada to study carbon cycling - C_130625_MF_MetaG | ecosystem: Environmental > Aquatic > Freshwater > Lake | place: Lake Croche, Canada... | reverse complement strand
GCAAAGGCAGCGCCTGCGGCCAACAACAACACACACACGGTACTTTTGGCGAACACATTCATGGGGAAGCTCCTTAAAAATTAGTCGCATGCTAGGGGCTCGGGGCTTCAACCCATGCAGAAAAAAGTTTTGCTCTGGCCGAAAATTACAACTTTGTAATTTTTAAAACGCATTGTCCAACCCATGTCCACGCATGCGCGGGTGTTTTCAATAAGGCTTGTCCGGCAAAAGTTTCTCAAGGCTGGTCTTGCTGAAAGGGTTGGACAGAATGCAAGGCACTGTTCACGTGGGCCTGGTGAACGGGGACCTGCAAACGCGTGAGCACCACGCGGCCGGGTTCGGTGTGCAGGGTCAACTCGCCGCCATGGGCTTTGGCAATTTCTCTGCACAGGCTCAGGCCCAAGCCCGCGCCACCGGTTTTGCGATTGTGGTGGGGTTCCAATCGATAAAAGCGCTCAAAGAGTTTCTCTTCCATGCCTTGCAAATCGGCATCGGTGGGGTTGCGTATTTCCAGCACGATGCTTCCACCGGCCACCTTCAGCTTGAAGCGGATCCACCCCTGCGCTTGGTTGTATTTCACCGCGTTGCTGAACAAATTGGTGAGCAATTGCCAAACCAAGTTACGGTCGGCGTGCCAAATCACCCTTTTGTCGCCTTCCCAGGTGGTCTTGAGTTGGGGCGCATAGCTGCCCGCGTCGGCCACCAACTCAGCCACCCAATCGCTCAAGTTGATGGGCTCGGCATCCAATGGCATGCGTCCGGCATCGGCCAAGGACAGTTGCAGCAGTTTGTCGGATATCGAGATCAAGCGCTCAATCTCATCTGAAATCAAAGTCAAGCGAACCTGCAAGCCAGAGTGGTCCTCGGCCTGGTTGATGGCCTGGGCCAATTGGCCGCGCACAATGGTCAACGGCGTTCTCAGCTCGTGCGCGGCATCGCTGGAGAAGCGGCCTGCCTGTTGGTAACTGATTTGCAGCCGATCGAGCAAGGCGTTGAAAGCACCGATCAAGGATTTAAATTCTTTCAAGCTGCCTTGGGCGTCGATGCGCTCTTGCGGATGAAACCGCCCGATGTCATTGAGTTGTTGGCTCAGCCGGTGCATGGGGTTCAACATCAATCGGGTGACCAGCCATGCCAACAGCAAAGCGGCCAAAACCACCGTGGGCAGTTGATACAAGATGGTTTTGTCACGCACGGCCCACATGCGCTCCAAACTTTGGTGGGCCAAGCGGTGGTCCACCAGCATGTGATAGCGCTGGCCGTGGGATTGCAAGCTCACCCAAGTCCAATGCCGATTGGGGTGCACCAGGTGCGCATGGCGAGCTTGCGCCGAAGCGGCAAACTCTGGATGGTTCACCCACTCAATGGGGTCAGCGCTTTGGACGCCCCAAGCATCGGGCCAGTTCAAGCTTGGCTCGGCCGTGGGTCGGGCGATCAAGCGCACATCCGTGGCTTGCGCAAACGGAATTCGCTTGATCAAGCTGCGTTGCAACTGGGCCGTATCCGCAGGGTCTGCCAAGTCTGCAACCTCCAACCAAAGAGCTTGCGTGATTTCTTGGTCCCACATTGGCTGGTGCACCCGCTCGGAAAAATAAATCGCCCACCAGCGATTGATCGCAAATAAAAACACCAGAGCGCAAGCCACAAAAAAAACAAATGTGCGCGAACCGACGCTGCGCAAAAGGGTCATGTGGAGGCCCATCGATAACCCACACCACGGATGGTCTGTAAGGGAAAGTCTTGCGCCGACTCAGGGTTGGGGTGGGTTAACTTTTTGCGCAAACGCTGGATGGCCACCTCGACCACGTTGGTTTGGGGATCAAAGTCAATGCCCCACACATGCAGCAATATTTTCTTGCGGGTGAAGATTTGTCCCGGCGACTGCATCAGGTATTCCAGCAGCACAAATTCGCGCTGGCTGAGCACCACTGACAAGCCCTGCCAAGTCGCTTTGCGCGTGACCCGGTTGAGTTCCAAGCCATTCAGGCGCAACTGTTCTTGTGCATTGCCTGCACGCCTTTGTACCAACACCCGAATGCGGGCGGTCAGTTCCTCCACATGAAAGGGCTTGGGCAGGTAATCTTCAGCGCCCATTTGAAAGCCTAGGAGCTTGTCCTGCAGTTCGGCTTTGGCGGAGAGCATGATGACCGGTGTGTCATGGCCTTGCTCGCGCAAACGCGCCAAAAAAACCATGCCGTCCATGGTGGGCAGCATCCAATCCAAAACGATGGCGTCAAACGGGCCTTGGCCCAGGGCCGCCAAACCTGAAGCGCCATCCAAGGCATGTGTGCTGAGCCAGCCCAAGGCCCCAAAACCCTCCAACACAAAGTCGGCAATTTTTTGCTCGTCTTCAATCAGCAAGATATTCATGTGCCAAAACCACTCATGTGGATCCTGTCATTTCCCAGCTGCACCAGTCGCTTCTGGCTCGGGCCAACGCCCAGCCAGGTTCTTGAGCAAAGCATTGATGGCCACCATGCGTCGGGTTTGCACATCGATCAACCCGCGCTCGGCGTTGAGCTCACTGGTTTGGGCCGTGACCACTGCCAAGTAGCTGACCGCACCCGCTCGGTACTGGGCTTCGGTGATGGACAAGTTTCGCCGTGCGGCTTGCAAGGCTTGCGTTTGCACCTGGGCTTGCAAAGCCAACTGGGCTGCAGCCACCAAGTTGTCCTCCAACTCCTGCATGGCGGTGAGCACGGTTTGCCGGTAGGTGGCCACGCTGGCGTCGCGGGCAGCCAAGGCATCGGCGCGGGCAGCGCGGCGCAAGCCGCCATCAAACACCGATTGCACCAAGGAAGGACCCACCGACCAAAACACATTCGATGCACCGACCAAGCTGCCAAAGTCTTGGTTGCGGTAACCGGCATTGGCCGACAAAGTCAGCGTGGGGAAAAAAGCGGCCTGCGTCACCCCCACTTGGGCATTGGCCGCGGCCACACGCCGCTCGGCGGCAGCCACATCGGGTCTGCGCAGCAGCAAAGCGGTGGACAAACTTTGCGGCAAATCGGGCACGCCCCAGGTTGGTGTGCTTGGGGCCAACGCCAGGGCAGATGGCGACTTCCCCACCAACACCGCCAGCGCATGGACCAACTGCGTGCGTTGGGTGCGCAAATCCAAACGCTGGGCTTGTGCGGTTTGCAGTTGCAACTGGGCCAGCGCCACATCTGCCGCAGAGACCACGCCGGCCTGGTAACGGTAATCGGTCAATTGCAGCGACTTTTCATAGGCCAGCACCGCTTGATCGAGCACCGCCAATTGCTGGTCTGCGCTGCGCATTGACAAATAGGTTTGAACCAATGTGGACTGGGCCGACAAGCGGGCAGCGGCCAGGTCTTCGCGGCTGGCTTGCAAGCGCGCATCGGCCGCGCGGTTCAAGCCACTGACACGGCCCCACACATCAAGCTCCCACGACATGGGGGCACTCAAGCTGTAATTGGTGCCAGTCACCGTGGCCGGTGTGTTTTCGCTGCGCGAAACCCCCAGGTTGGCGTTGACCGTGGGATACAAACTGGCTTGGGCTGTGCCCACCGCAGCCTGGGCTTGGCGCACCAGCGCCGCCATCGCCTGCAAGTTGTGGTTGCCCAGCACCAATTGCCGCTGTAAATCGTCCAACGCAGGGTCTAGGAACAATTGCCACCAAGCAGGGTCGGATGCAGGCACTGGGCTGGCCGATTGCCATGGACCCGAGGCCGCAGGCGGGGACAACGCCATCGGTGGCATGGCTGCGGGCTTGAGCCAACTGCAGGCCGACAGCAGCAACGCCAGGCCTGCGAATGCATATCGATGGGGGGGGGCAAAACTCATGTCGGGCTCCATTGTGCCGCCGGTCTCGGGTTGGCTGACCACACCCGAGGCCCCAACACGCGCTGGCGCAAACGCTCCAAGCCCACAAACACCACCGGCGTGGTGTACAAGGTCAACAACTGGCTCAGCAGCAAGCCGCCCAGCACCGACAAGCCCAACGGCCAGCGCAACTCGGCGCCGTCGCCTTGACTCAAAGCCAAGGGCAAAGCCCCCAGCATAGCGGCCAAGGTGGTCATCCAAATCGGGCGCACACGCAACTGACAGGCTTGGTAAATGGACTGCGCAGCGCTCCATCCCCGGCGTTGCCGCGCCAGGGCAAAGTCGATCATCAAAATCGCATTCTTTTTGACAATGCCAATCAGCAAGATCACCCCAATCATGGCAATGATGGAAAACTCGGTGTCAAACAGCATCAAGGCCAATAAAGCGCCCACACCGGCCGAGGGCAAGGTGGACAAAATGGTGATGGGGTGCAACAGGCTTTCGTACAGCACACCCAGCACCAAATACAGCGTGACCAAGGCCGCCAGTATGAGCAAGGGCTGCGTTTCCAATGAGCGTTGGTACGCGTTGACCGTGCCAGAAAAGCTGCCACGCACCGACACGGGTATTTTGAGTTCGCCCAAAGCCTTGTCCATGGCTTGGGTGGCTTGCGACAGCGACACCCCAGGGGCCAAACTGAAGCTGAAGGTGTCGGAGGGCACGCCGCCTTCGTGGCTGACCGACAAAGCCGTGTGGGTCATCTCCAAGCGCGCAAAAGCGCTCAAGGGAATGGCTTGACCACTGGCGTTGATGAACTGCATTTGCTGCAAAGACTCCGGCCCTTGCAGGTGCTGTGGGGCCAACTCCATGACCACCCGGTATTGGTTCAAGGGGTGGTAGATCACGCCCACTTGGCGCTGACCATAGGCGTTGTTCAAGGTGGCGTCGATCATGCGCATGCTCAAGCCCAACCGGGCCATGGCCTCGCGGTCAATCACCAAGGTGGTTTGCAGGCCCCGGTCTTCATAGTCGGTGTTGACATCTTCCAATTGGGGCAAGCGGCTCAGGGCCAAACGGATGCGCGGCTCCCACAAGCGCAGGTCTTCCAAGTCATCGGCTTTCAAGGTGTATTCGTATTGGGCGCTGGAGACGCGGGCGCCAATGCGCAAATCTTGCCCCGGCACCAAAAACAACGAGGCCCCAGCTTGTTTGGCCAGTTTGGGGCGCAAGCGGGCGACGACTTGATCGGCCGACACATCGCGCTGATTGCGCGGCTTCAAGGACAAAAACATTTGCGCCGAGTTGCGCCGCCCACCACCGGTGAAACCGGTCACGCTTTCCACCGCCGGGTCGGCACGCACGATGGCAATGAATTCATCCAAGCGTTTTTGCATGGCCTGAAACGAGGTGCTTTGATCGGCCCGGATGGAGCCAAAAATACGCCCCGTGTCTTGCTGCGGGAAAAACCCTTTGGGAATGGATTGATACAAATACACATTGAGCCCAATGGCTGCGAACAAAATCAACCACATCACCGGCTGATGGCGCAGTGCCCAAGCCAGGCTGACGCGGTAAAACCGCGAAGCCTTTGGGCGACGCGCCCACCAGCGCCGCCACCCCCTGATCTGAGGCAGGGGTGCCACAGGCGCAGTGGGTACCGAACGGACATGGGGCTGCAACAAGGCCGCGCACATCATGGGCGTGGTGGTCAGCGAGACCCACAGCGATATCAAGATGGCCAGCGAGAGCACCACCGCAAACTCATGGAACAAGCGACCCAACACCCCGCCCATGAGCAAGATGGGGATGAACACCGCAATCAATGACAAGCTGATGGACACCACGGTGAAACCAATTTCGCGGCTGCCGCTGAGCGCGGCTTGCAAGGGCGTGGCGCCGCGCTCCAGGTGGCGGGTGATGTTCTCGAGCACCACGATGGCATCATCCACCACAAAGCCCGTGGCAATGGTCAAGGCCATCAAAGACAAGTTGTTCAAGCTGTAGCCCAACAGGTACATGCCCGCAAACGTGCCCGCCAGCGACACCGGCACGGCCACACTGGGGATCAAGGCCGAGCGCAGGCGGCGCAAAAACAAGCCCACCACCACAATCACCAAGCCCACCGAGATGGCCAGGGATTTTTGGATCTCACCCAAGGAGGCGCGAATCGTCAAGGTGCGGTCGGACACCACTTGCATGTCCACCGCCGCAGGGATGCCCGCTTGCAGCACCGGCATCAGGGCGCGCACCCGCGCCACGGTTTCGATCACATTGGCGTCGGGTTGCTTGTTGAGCAAGATCAATATGGCTGGCTCGCCGTTGGACACGCCGTAGTTGCGCACGTCTTGTACCGAGTCGCTGACCTGGGCCACGTCGCCCAAGCGCACGGCGCGGCCGTCGCGGTAACGCAGCACCAAGGGGGTGTAGTCGTCGGCGCGGCTGGCCTGGTCGTTGGCGCCAATTTGCCAGCTGCGTTGGGCATCTTCGACTTGGCCTTTGGGCCGGTTGGCATTGGTGGCGGCCACGGCCGTGCGCACATCTTCCAGTGCCAGGCCTTGGCTGGCCAGTTTGGTCGGGTCGATTTCGATGCGCACAGCGGGCAAGGCACCACCGCCAATCGTCACCTGCCCCACCCCTTCGACTTGCGACAGCCGCTGGGCCAACAAAGTGGAAGCCACGTCATAGAGCTGGCCACGCGAGAGGTTTTTCGAGGTCAGGGCCAAAATCAAAATCGGCGCGTCGGCCGGGTTGACTTTGCGGTAACTCGGGTTGCTGGGCATGCCCGTGGGCAACAAGGCGCGCGAGGCATTGATGGCCGCTTGCACATCGCGCGCCGCGCCGTTGATGTCGCGGCTGAGGTCAAACTGCAAGGTCACCCGGGTGCTGCCCAGCGAAGAGTACGAGGTCAGCTCATTCACCCCGGCAATCGTGCCCAGCGCCCGCTCCAGGGGCGTGGCCACTGTGGCGGCCATGGTCTCAGGGCTGGCCCCGGGCAAACTGGCTTGTACCGAAATGGTGGGGAACTCGACCTGGGGCAAAGGGGCCACCGGCAGTTGGAAATACGCCAACACGCCGGCCAGGGCCAGGCCCAAGGTCAGCAAGGTGGTGGCCACCGGCCGCGCCACAAAGGGGGCCGAAAAGTGCGGCGCACCATTGGGCCAGGCATCGCGCACCCGTGTCACGACCGCACCTTTTGCAAACGCCGCGCAAAAAACAAGTAAATCACCGGCGTGGTGTACAAGGTCAGCCACTGGCTCACGATCAAGCCGCCCACCATGGTCACGCCCAGGGGTTGGCGCAGCTCGCTGCCCACACCACTGCCCAACATCAAGGGCAAGGCGCTGAGCAAGGCACACAAGGTGGTCATCAAGATCGGGCGAAAGCGCTGCAAGCACGCTTGGTGGATGGCCTCGCGCGGGGCCAGCCCTTGCTCTCGCTCGGCCTCCAAAGCAAAGTCGATCATCATGATGGCGTTTTTCTTGACGATGCCAATCAGCAACACAATGCCAATCACCGCGATCATCCCCAGGTCCATGCCCGCCAGCAGCAAGGCCAACAAGGCGCCCACACCGGCCGAGGGCAAGGTGGACAAAATGGTGATGGGGTGGATGTAGCTCTCGTACAAAATGCCCAGCACGATGTACATGGTGACCACCGCGGCCAAGATCAACCACAGGGTGTTGACCAGCGAGGCCTGAAACGCCAAAGCAGCCCCTTGAAAGCGGGTTTCAATCGTCACCGGCATGCCTTGGGCCAACAGTTCCAAGCGGGCGGCCTCGATGGCCTGCACCGCTTGCCCCAAGGCGAAGCCGGGGGCCGGGTTGAACGACAAGGTGACGGCCGGGTACTGCGCCACATGGGTGATGCTGAGCAAGGCAGGTTTTTCCACCACCTGGGCCAATGACGACATGGGCACTTGCACGCCTGCGGCAGCAGGCACATACAAACGCTGCAAAGCCGCTGGGCCCAGGCGCTTTTCGCTGGCCACTTCCAACACCACGCGGTACTGGTTGCTTTGGGTGAAGATGGTGGAGATCAAGCGCTGACCAAAGGCGTTGTACAAAGCCAGGTCGATGGCCGACACGCTCACCCCCAAACGGGCTGCGGCCTCGCGGTCGATCTGCACATAAGCTTGCAAGCCCTGGTCTTGGTAATCGCTGGCCGGGTCGGTCAATTCGGGCATGGCGCGCATGCGCTCGATCAAACGCTGTGACCACCCGCCCAGGGCCTGCAGGTCTGGCCCGCTGAGCATGAACTGGTATTGGGTGCGTGCCACCCGGTCTTCGATGCTCAAGTCTTGCACCGGTTGCACAAACATGCGCATGCCACTGACCTGATCACCCAACCGGGTCAGGCGCTCGACCAGCGCCGTCAAGGGCGCATCGCGCTCGGCTTTGGGCACCAGTTGCAGGGTCATGCGCCCGGTGTTGAGGCTGGTGTTGGTGCCGTCCACACCAATGAACGAGGTCAGGCTGTGCACCGCTGGGTCGCGCAGCAAGACCTCGGCCAAGGCTTGCTGGCGCTGCGCCATGGCGTCAAAAGATGTCGACTGGGTGGCCTCGGTGATGACTTGCAAACTGCCGGTGTCTTGCAAAGGGAAAAAGCCTTTGGGCACCCACAGGTACAAGGCCACGGTGCTGGCCAAGCTCAAACCGAACAGCGCCCACACACGGCCCGGGTTGTCCAGCACACGGCCCAAGCTGCGGCCATAGCGCTCAATCCAGCCATCGATGCTGTGGCCCAGCGCCAGCGACCAGGCGCTGGTTTTTTGCGCCGATTGCGGGCGCAGCAAACGGGCGCACATCATGGGGGTCAGGGTGAGCGAGACCACGGCAGAAATCAAAATGGACACCGCCAAGGTGATGGCGAACTCGTGGAACAACCGCCCCACCACATCGGCCATGAACAACAGCGGGATGAGCACGGCGATCAATGAGAAGGTGAGCGAAATGATGGTGAAGCCAATTTGGCGCGAACCGCTCAGGGCAGCGGCCAATGCGGCCGCGCGCCAGTCGCTCGCTTGGGGCCCGTCATCGCTGGTGCGTTGCTCCAAGTGGCGGGCAATGTTTTCGATCATCACGATCGCGTCATCCACCACAAAGCCACTGGAAATCGTCAAGGCCATCAAGGTCAGGTTGTTGATCGAAAACCCCGCCAGGTACATCACCCCAAAGGTGCCCACCAGCGACAGCGGCACGGCCACACTGGGGATCAAGGTGGCGGCGGCGTTGCGCAAAAACAAAAAGATCACCATCACCACCAGGGCCACGGCCAGCATCAATTCAAACTGCACATCGCGCACTGAGGCGCGAATGGTCACGGTGCGGTCGCTCATCACCTGCAAGTCCACCGAGTCGGGCAGCTCGGCGCGCAAACGCGGCAACAAGGCCTGGATGCGATCGACGGTCTCAATCACATTCGCGCCGGGTTGGCGCCGAATGTGCAACACCACCGCCGGGGTTTGGTTGGCCCAAGCGGCCAAGCGGCTGTTTTCAGGCGCATCGATGATGTTGGCCACGTCGCGCAAGCGCAAGGGGTTGCCATTGCGGTAGGCCAGCACCAGTTGGCCATATTCCTGGGCCGAGCGGAGTTGGTCGTTGGCATCGATGGTCGACGCCCGGTTGGGCCCGTCCAAGCTGCCCTTGGCTTGGTTGACGTTGGCTTGGTTGATGGCCAGGCGCACGTCTTCGAGAGAAAAACCCGCCGCTGCCAAAGCCACCGGGTTGACCTGCACCCGCACCGAAGGCCGCTGACCGCCGGCGATGCTCACCAAGCCCACGCCAGAGACTTGCGACAAGCGCTGGGCGATGCGGTTTTCCACCATGTCGCTGACCTGGGTGATGGGGCGCGAGGGTGAGCTCAGGGCCAGGCTCAAGATCGGCGCATCGGCCGGGTTGACCTTGCTGTAGAGCGGCGGCATGGGCAAATCGGTGGGCAACAAATTGGCCCCCGCATTGATGGCCGCTTGCACCTGTTGCTCGGCCACGTCCAGCGCCAAATCCAGCGAAAAGCGCAGGGTGATGATGGACGCGCCACCCGAGCTGACCGAACTCATCAAGTCCAATCCCGGCATTTGGCCAAACTGGCGCTCCAAAGGGGCGGTGATGGCCGAGGTGACCACCTCGGGGCTGGCCCCTGGGTACAGGGTAGAGACTTGGATGGTGGGGTAATCCACCTGTGGCAAGGCGGCGATGGGCAACCACCGGTAGGCCAAAGCACCGGCAATCAGCATGGCCACCATCAGCAAAGAGGTGGCCACTGGGCGCAAGATGAACAGGCGCGAGAGGTTCACCACGGCCCCCCAGGTGTCGCCGCCACCCACCGCTGGCACAGCGCGGCGCTCATCAGGGCTCCTGAGACTGGCGACGCTCGCGCATGCGCTGGAAGAAGGCGCGGCGCTCTTCGGGCGACATGTTTTTCACCCGCTCTTGCACCTCGGGGGGCAAGCGGTCCATCCAGGGTGGTCGTCCACCACCCGCACCGGGTGGCCCGCCACCTGGGGTGGGCGCTGCACCCGCTGCGGGCGCTTCGGCCGCAGCTGCGGGGCGGTTGGTGCCAGGTGCGGGTGCGGGTGCGGGTGCGGTTGCGGGCGTGGACGAAGGACCGGGGCCGGTGCTGGATTTGGCGGGGTCTTTGGCTGGGTCTTTGGCACCTGGTGCGGGGGCCGCACGCGGTGGGGCCGCTTTGACCACCTCCACCTTGCTGCCATCGCGCAAACGGTCGGCCCCATCGGTGACCACTTTGTCACCGGCGCTGATGGGCCCACGAATGGCTTGCCAATCGCCGTCTTGGGCGTCGAGTTGGACCACTTTGGTCAGCACCGAGTTGTCGGCTTGAACCACATAAACAAAGGTGCCTGCGGCACCGCGCTGAATGGCCGCACTGGGCACGGCCAAGCTGTCTTTGAGGGTGTCCAATTCCAAACGGATGTTGGCAAATTGGTTGGGAAACAAGCTGCCATCGGCATTGGGAAAGGTGGCTTTCAGGCGCAAGGTGCCGGTGGCCAAATCGATGGCGTTGTCGGTGCTGCTGACCCGCCCTTGCGCCAGCATTTGCTTGGCATCGCGGTCCCACACCTGAACGGGCAAAACCTGCCCAGAACGCAGCTTGCGCTGAATCAGGGGGACGTGGATTTCGGGCACCGCAAACAGCACGGCCATGGGGTCGGTTTGGGTGATGCTGACGATGCCATTGGCGTCGCCCGCGCGCACCAAGCTGCCCAACTCGGTTTGCTTCAGTCCGAGCCGACCCGAAATGGGGGCCACCACGCGGGTATGGGTGAGCTGCAATTTGGCCGCATCCAATTGGGCTTGGTCGGATTGCACGGTGCCTTGCAACTGGCGCACCAATGCCTGTTGCGATTCGACCTGCTGGCGCGCAATCGCGTCTTTTTCCAGCAAGCCTTGGTAACGCTGCAAATCCAGCTGGGCATTGCGCAGTTGCGCCACATCGCGCGCCAGTTGGCCTTCGGCCTGGGCCAGTTGGGCCTGGGCATTGCGGTCATCGATCTCGGCCAACACGTCGCCGGCACGCACCATTTGGCCTTCAGAAAAACGCAGGGCTTTGAGTTCGCCGTCGATCTTGGCGCGCACCACGGCCGTGTTCAATGCCGTCATGGTGCCAATGGCTTGGATGGTTTGGCGCACGTCCATGCGCTCCACCTCGGCCACGCTCACCGCTTGGTTGCGGCCACCCCCAAAACGGCCACCCCCGCCCTTGGCACCGCCCCATTTGCCTTCGCCCTTGGCCTCGCCCGCTGCGTCGGCGCTCATGGGCCGCCAATAGACATACCAAGCCCCGCCAGCGGCCAAGGCCCCGGCCAACAATGCAAAGGCCGCATAGCGACCCACTTTTCGGGTGCGGCGCGGGGGTGACAAAGGTGACAAAGACATGAAGGTCAACAGGGGTGGAATGTGCCCGATGTTAACCACTGGTCGTGAATGCGGCGTCCCCAGGGGACATGCCCCGCGAAGGGCCGCAGGGCATGGGTCAAATCAGCCGAGAGACCCCCGCCGCCAACATGCTCAACACCAGCGTGGTGGTGATGGGGAGGTACCAGTCGCGCCCAAAGAGTCGAAACTGGAGGTCACCCGGCAAACGACCAAAACCGATTTTGCGCAGCCAAGGCATCAGGCCGTTGAACAAAATCAACGCCAAAAAAACCACCAGCAACCAGCGCCACATCAGTGCACACCTGTGTCATGGGTTTCACAGCGCATGGGTGCGGTCTCCGTGCTCAAACCCCATGGGCGTCCAGACCGGACCACTGCCCAGCACCAGCACCTTGAACAACTCGCCCATTTCGTGCTCGTGCACCAAGGTCAAAGCCGTGTTGCGCTCGGCGCTGGTCAGGTCTTCCAGCAGGGGCAGCAAGCCGCAGTTGAGCAAGTAGTTGGCCTGCGAGGTGTAGCCCAGCACCTGCAGACCCGCATCTTGGGCGGCCACGGCCAAGCCAGTGAAATTGACATGGGCGGTGATGTCTTTGAGGCCCACATCCGACAGCGGGTCGCTGTCGGCGCGGTGGGCGCGGTGGCACATCAGGGTGCCCATGTGGCGCTGAGGATGGTAGTACTCGCTTTCAGGAAAACCATAGTCCACCAATATCGCCACCCCGGGGCGCGGGCTGCGCAGCATGCGCTCGGCCAAGCTGTGCACAAAGGCCTCGGCCTGGGGGTGGACCTCGGTCAGGTAGTCGTGCTCGCCGTCGATGTCCATGGGTGGCTGGGTGCTGCAGGGCCGGTCTTGCCAAGCCCAAGCGCACGCAGCGCCGGGCGCAGCGGCCACCACACCGCGCTCGTGCCATTGGCCTTGGCTGCGCTGCAGCAGTTGAACCGGCATGGCGTCGATGACCTCGTTGCCGAGCACCACACCGTCCACCACATCGGGCCACTCACTCAACCACTGCACCTTGTGGGCATGGGCCTGCAGTGTGGCTTGTTGGCGCGCGCGCAAGGTGCCCGACAGCTCGATGATGGTGTAGCGCTGCACAGCGTCACCCAGGCCGTCGAGCAGTTGCAGCGCCAAGTCACCCGTTCCAGCGCCAAACTCCCAGACGGTGTCGCCACCGGTGTGTTCCAAGGCTTGGCGCACCGGGTGGGCCAGGGTGCGACCAAACCAAGGGCCCAAGGTGGGGGCGGTGACAAAGTCGCTTTGCGCAGGGTCTCGGCCGATGAAGCGGTCTTGTCGGCTGTAATAGCCCAGGCCTGGGGCATACAAGGCCAAGGCCATGAAGCGGTCAAAGCCCAACCAACCGCCGGCACTGGCCATGGCGCGCTCGATCAGGCGCTGCAGCGCCGGTGTGGGTGGCGGAGGAAAAGGCGGTACATTCATGGCCTCTTCATCCTACCTTGTTGTCGCCTTCTGGCAGGGGCCAACGTTTTACACATGCACGATTGGGTTTTGGTCACAGGTGCCGCTCACCGGCTGGGTCGTGAAATGGCCTTGGCTTTTGCGCGCAGCGGTTGGCATGTGCTTTGCCATTTCCAGCGCTCCGAGGCTGCGGCCCAGGATGTGGTGCTTCAGATTCAGCGCCTAGGGGCATCGGCCCTGGCCGTGGGTGGGGCGCTCAACACGGCCGAGGGCGTGGCCCAGGTGTTTGAGCAAGCCCAGGCCCATGCCGGGGAAGGCTTGCGCTGCATTGTCAACAACGCATCTTTGTTCGAACCCGACAGCGGTCGCGACTTCAGCGACGAGATGGCGCTGCAACAACTGCGGGTGAACTTGCTCGCGCCCATGCACATGGGCCAACACCTGGCCCGCTTGCACGCCCACAGCCCGGCGGGACAAGCCAGCATGGTGCATGTGCTGGACCAAAAGGTGTTCAACCTCAACCCCGACTATTTTTCCTACACCTTGTCCAAGTTGGGCCTGGAGCGGGCGGTCAAATTGCAAGCCCAAAGCCTGGCCCCCCAGGTGCGGGTGAATGCCGTGGCTCCCGGGTTGATGTACCTCAGTGGCCCCCAGACCCAGGCCAACTTCGACATCGCTGCCCAAGCCAATTTGCTGCGCCGCCCCATTGACCCCCAAGATGTGGCCCAAGCGGCGCTGTTTTTGGCCAACACCGCCTCCATCACCGGCACCTGCATCCAAGTCGATAACGGCCAACACCTCGTGCCCTTGGCGCGCGATGTGCTGTTTGTGGTCGATGAATGGCTTCAAACCAAACCATGACTCCCTTTTTGCTGCAACACCACCGGCGTTTGTTTTTGCGCGGCCTGCAAGTGCAAGCGCGCATCGGCATCCATGGCTTTGAGCAACTCGCGCCCCAGCGCTTGCTCATCGATGTGGACCTGTACGTTTCCCTGCAAGACACCCAAGCGGTCAACGACCAATTGGACGAAGTGGTGGACTACGACTTTGTGCGCCAAGTGGTGCACCAGCGCGTGGCCCAGGGCCACATTGGTTTGCAAGAGACCTTGTGCGATGACATCATGGCGGCCTTGTTGGCCCACCCCGGGGTCCAGGCGGCCCAGGTGTCCACCCGCAAGCCCGACGTCTACCCCGACTGCGAGGCGGTGGGGGTGGAAATTTTCCGCGCCAAGCCCGGCGTGTTGTGAGGCACTGACATGGCCAGCAAAGGCACCCAAACCCTGAGCCTGACCGGGCTGCGCTTTGACGCCAACTTAGGCATATTGCCGCAAGAGCAGCACGCGCCCCAACCCATTCAGGTCGACGCCGAACTCAACCTGGGCTCACAACCGCTGGTGCCGCGCGACGATGACATCACCCATGTGCTGGACTACCGCAAGGTGCGCAGCATCATCATTGCCGAATGCACCGCCGAGCATGTCAATTTGCTCGAGAGCTTGATTGGCAAACTGGCCTCACGCCTGATGGGCTTGCCCGGCGTGTTGGGGGTGCGGGTCAAGATCGCCAAACTGGCGATCTTTGACGACTGCGAGGTCGCCATTCACATGGAAACCGGGCAGTGGTGATACGCTGATCCTGGCCAGCATCTGCCTTTGCGCACGGGGCGTGCAGCGCCTTGGCCCTGTCCATGCACCGCTTGATTCTCAATCGCTTCTGAACGGCATCACACCCAGGCTTGGATCACGTAGTCGTAAGCGCCTTGGGCGTTGGACATGTCCACCCGTTGCAACTTGATCTTCCAGTCGCTGCCCACGCGCACCAAGCTGTGGCGGTAACTGCCGGCAAAGTGGCGCACGTTGTCGCGGCGCAGCTCCATCATGTGAAAGCGTGAATACACCTCGAGCGTGTCTTTGTCGGCATGCTCAATCATCACATTGCCCACGATGTGGTTGGTCGACCAGTTGGCCGCTTGCGACCAGGCATTGGGGTGCTGCAGGCGACCCATGCGCACCTCCATCAGCAGCGGGTCCTCGGCAAAGATTGAAGCCTGGCTGGCCCAATCGGTTTGCTCTGGGTTGGACGGCATCCAATACACACCGTCGTCGGTGAACAAGGCGATCCAATCGGCCCAGCACTTGGCGTCGAGCATGGCGGCTTGGCGAAACAACAAGGTTTGCACCTGATGCATCAGCGCGG
>Ga0114960_10002210_pt1 | contig 15301 bp, 13 predicted proteins | sample C_130625_MF_Meta_FD_92637 | JGI IMG/M metagenome (GOLD analysis project Ga0114960, IMG submission 92637) | Freshwater microbial communities from Lake Croche, Canada to study carbon cycling - C_130625_MF_MetaG | ecosystem: Environmental > Aquatic > Freshwater > Lake | place: Lake Croche, Canada... | reverse complement strand
TCAAGATATGACAAAATGGAATTTAATTGATAGAGTAGGAAATGTATTTAATCGTCTAATATTATTCGATTCAAAACGTTTTCACATGTCAATGGATTATTTTGGTGATAGCAAAGAAAACGGAAGATTATTCCAAGTATTTTTCTTTTCAACTGAATACTGAAAATGTAATATAATAAAATTAAATTAATATTAAAATTAAAATTTAATATTAAATATTTTATATAAAATTATCAATTACTATGAATTGTTTGTAATAAAATTACCAAATAAATTTTCACTTTTACCGATTATACATTCTGCCAAATTTTTATAAAAGATTTTATGAGGATTATTAAAAACATCTATCCATCTAGGTGAAAACATTGGCTCTTTAAAATAACTAGCATACAGTTCATCATCATTATCCACTTTAATAATGTATTCAACTAAATCATCAAAGTTAGCAAAATCATTAGCATTAATAAATGTGGAAGGATTAAAATCCTTTGTTACTTCTTTTGTGCCCCAATAAATAGGAATACAATTAGATTTATAAATGTCACATATTTTTTCACTAACATAACCAGGGTAATCTTCATTTTCAAAAGCAATCGCAAACTTATAGTTATTATTATGCTCTATTTTCCCAGAACAATTAATACCTCTTGGAACTGTATAACCAATATTATTTAAATAAGCGCCACCGCAATGAACCATTTTGTATTGAGATAACTTATCTACAATAGTTCTTCTATGCGTTGTTTTAACCTCTCCATTTGATATGAATGAGCAGAATCTTTCTCTCTTTGGAACATTTATAACACCATTTTTTCTACGGTCACATTCTTCTAACAAATAATCATTTAAATATCCTAACCATAAGGGAAATCTAGTATTTTTATCACTGTTTCTATCAAATGTTATATTAAAATCAGCTTCAGCACTTATTCCAAAAGGTTCGCCTGAAAAAAATACTCTTCTAACATTTGGAAAATTCAGATGATAATTGCCAAATATACTGTAAAATAATACATCAGGTGTTTCATTTGGTTGAACAACAATTATTTCATCAACATAACCGTATTTTATCAGTATATCAGTAATAAAGTTATTATTAAAATCAAACGTGCCGCCACAATATTCAATTTGCCACCAATCACAATAAGCAATTCTCAGTTTATTTTGTTTTTTTACATTAGAAAAGTTAAAACAGTTGTATACATTTTGAATATCAGAATCAATAACTAAATTTTGTTTTTGCTTAGCAATACAAGAAGTAGCCTGATGATATTTTACAACATCTCCATAAGAGTAAAGATTGTCAATAGCAGATTTAATAGAACATTTATTTACATATTCAAGTATTTTTTTTGCTGCTTTTTTACTTATAATATATGCGAAAGTAATATTCCAACACCTATATACATCTTTTTCAATAATATATATTTCATCTTTTTGTATTTTGTCTTGTTTAAGTTCTTCATTGCCAAATATACCTAATGCTAAATGTTCTAATTTGTTATCTTGAAATATTTTACAATGTATATTTAATTTTTCTTTAAAATCTTCGCAAATTTCTACATCATCTTCTAATATTACATAAAAATCATTATCTTTATCATTGTTTAGTTGGTGCCATAATTTTAAATGACTTAAAGCACATCCAATAATTCCTTTTCTGTAATTAAAATCATTATCATAAAAAAGTGACATGAGTTCATATGATTCTTTCAGTTCATTTCCATCAACAGCTTCAATAATTTCATAATTATCAATATTTTCCCTATTAAACTGTTCTACCATGAATTGTTTTCTGTCTTCTCTCTTTTTAAGATTAACAACTTTAATTTTCGGGTCTAAAATGGGAATAGGCGATTCTTTATTGAGAAGACAATTATAATTTGTATTTATAAATAAATAATCAGCATCAGGGCCATTATCAGAAAATTTTTCTTTAATAAGAGACCAACCATTTTGAGTTAAATAGTCAATAGTCACACCTGCCAAAGGCGCGTCTCTATTATATTGTACGGACTGTAACTCTATTATAAGATATTTTGCGTTATTAATAATATTCATTCCACCTTTTAAAATATCTAGCTCAGCACCTTGAACATCCATTTTGATTAAATCAGGAAGTTTAAAATTGTTATTATTTACAATCGTATTTAATGTTAACGTAGTCTCTTCTGTATATGAAGATTCAGGGAAAATGTGTTCAGAATTAGGATGCCCTATTTCCTTATAATATGAATTGCCTGCGGGATGTTCACCATTTTTATAAAACTTAACCTTTTTATTATCTTGGTCGCTAATAATTCCCAAATGGTAGTGAATATTATAACTTTTATAAAGGTCTTCTACCTCTTTTATAGCATCAAATGCTATTATTTGTGAGTTAGGCCACACATTTATTGCTATCTTGCTCCAATGAAGGACATTAGACCCAATATCATATATACAATTAGGTGTAAAATTAGATGATAATTCTTTTAATAATTCTGTATGAGGTAGTGGCATAGACCATAAATTAGATAAATCAAACATGCGTTTCGCTGTAGCGTTAGGAACAGAAGATATTTTAAGTAAATCGCACCATATTTTAGCTCTATTTTCCCATGAGCATGATAAAGCATACTCTTTCCCTTGTCTCATTAATTCAGATTTGCGTTTATTCGTTAAGTTCAAAATTGTTTCAATTTCGTCGCCTTTTTGAACAGGAATGCCATACTTCCCTACTGTATCAACTAACCCTGCTATTGGATAATATATACAGATTACTTGAGACATTAACATTTCCATTGATGTAATACACGATGTTTCGGAAAAATTGGTAGGATATAACCAATAATTAGAAGAAGTCATCAACTCATATAGTTTATCGCTTGTAAGTTTGCCAACATGATGAATATTATCATACTTTTCAATTATTTCATTTAACTGGTTTTCATAATCATTATGTGGAAATTTGTTATAAGAAGCAATAAATAGTTCAGCATTTGGTAGTTCTTGTGTAATTTGGGGCCATAATTCTAACAATCGGTCTAATCCTCTTTCACTACATGAAGTATAAATAAACCTATTATCAATTTTCTTACTATTGCTTGTAAATTTATCTATGGATATTCCATTATTAATAATATGAAATTTATCTTTCAATTCAGGATATAAACCAGCATACAAATTTCTATGCCATTCTGTTTGACATATACACCCATTAATTTTATTTGACCATTTATTTAATATATTATTAACATCTAAATTACTACCATAGTTAAACAAACATATATCATGTGCCCATATATAGGACTGAAAAAATGAAATTTCAGGAAATATCTCATAAAAAGCAATATATCTAGATACTATTACTGTATGAAAAGCGTATTTTGTAACAAGATTTTTTAAATTGTTAAAATTTACATAGCTAATATTGTCGATAGTTTCTTCTTTAACAGAACCGCATATATAAATTTCATAATCCTTTGGAAAATATTGAGATAAATATGCTACAGCTTTTTCAGACCCTCCTAAAGCATTATTCAAGCTAAATGTATAATTCCAATCAACATTAGAATATCCAGTATAAATGAGAACTTTTTTACTTTTTGAACATTCTTCATTTGAAAAATGATTATATTTGGGAGCTTCAATTCCGTATTTTTCATATTTATTCATAAAATCATTATTAAAAACTGGGTAACCATTAGATAAAAGAAAATTTATATACTCTTTAAACATTGTAAAAAACTCGGTATCATCTGATTTAACATGCTTAATAAAAAATTGCAAATTATAGAGTAAATTATTAACATAAAACGGATTAAACTCAAATGGTTTGTGCTTAAATACCATCTTAAACATGACAATCACAGTGTCAAATTGTTGAACTCTATCAGCCACTAATATCATGTAATAAGGTAAATAAAAATTTGGAATAGATAAATTTAAAAATAATTTCCCATTATAATCTTGGTTGTAATATACATTTTCATAATATTCTTTAATAAGTAAATAATTATTAAACGCAAGTTCCAATTGTTGTTCCAATAAATAATATTTAATAACCTCATATATGCCCTCAATTCTCTCTTTATCATATGTAAAAGATTTTACAGCATAATATAATGCTTCCTCTTTTTTATTTAAAGAGTTGTAACTATTAAATAAACGCAAACAGGAAACGTATTTTTCTTGTGTCCAGTTTTCATGATTTAATGTTTTAAGGTAAAATTCGATGGCCTTTTCAAACATTCCAGCATCATAATAACTATTTGCACAATAAAAACAATATCTTGAATATAAAGGGTCGTTATTTAAAAAACATTCAAGATATGCTGTCTCTAAAATTAAAGCATCCTTTAAATATTTATTATTATCTTTACTTCTTGAGCCACTTTTTCCTGAAATGACGTAATAATTACCTTGTATAATTGACGCTGAATGGTGTTCAAGACATTGTATTACTTCATGTAAAACACCAATATATTTCCATTTCTTTTTATTATTAACGATTTGTAATCTTGTATAAGATGTTCCATTAGCATTGCCAAATTGAAAATGATATGCGTCATGTAGTAATTTTTTATTACCATTAACGTCAATTACTACTGGCAAATTAAAGTCACCTACTATTTCGTCATCCGCATCAAATATTAAAACATTGTCTGATTTATTATAGGCGTGTTCAATTGCCTTTGTCCTGTTATACCCAAAATCTTGCCATTCATCAAAAAACAGTTCGCCTTCTATATTCTTTTCTTTAAAAAACTCAGTAATAATTTCAGGTGTATTATCAGTAGAACCTGTATCTGAAATGACCCAATAGTCTATTTTAACTTTATTAAGTAATTTTGTTAATGTATCTTTTATTATATGTGATTCATTTTTTACAATCATGTTTAAACATAAAAACCGAGGCGATGGTATTTCACTTATTATTAGTTCCATATTTCAAACATAAAACCAAATCTTTAATAAGTATTTAATTAAATATATTTATTTAAAAAAATTAAATACTTAAAAACATTAATCTAAACATTAATAAAATGAAACGTGTAAATTTTTCTTTAAAAGACGATACAAAAAGCAATTTAAATATAACCACAACAAGTAATTTGAATGCTATTACAAAAAAAGATATACCAATTTTAAATAATATATCAAATTTAAACGTACACACCTTTATAGGTTCAAAAAAACCAGTAAAAAAAGTTGAAAATATATATTACTTTGTTTAATATTTAATGTGTAATAATATAATAACTGATTTACTATATTATTTATGCCGTACATATGAATTAAACTTACAAATTTATATTTTTTATTAAATCTATATAATCATTATAATCTTTAAAATAATCATACTCATTAATAAAAGCAAATTCATCATTTGATATATTGAATTTATATTTTATTTCTAACATAGCAACACCTCTATAATTAATATGATGAAAATAACTAAATGTAAAACATTCTGAATAATTTTTAAGTAAATGATACACTACTTTCCATACATCGCCCGTCCAAGGTTCGCCATATTTTAATATCCCATTTTCATAATAATGCGCATTAGGTATTTTAAGTTGTTCATCATATGTCAATGGTAAAATATCATCAAGTAAAATTTTTCCATTTTCATTTAAGATCTTCAACGCATTATTTATATCATTACATACAAATTCGGATTGATGCATGCCGTCAATAAAAACAACATCTAAATTTACGTTATCTTCTAATTGACTAAAATATTCATCTGATGTTTTTTTGATAATGTTATTATAATCGCATTTTGGGTCTGGGTCAACACCAGTCTTGTTCAAAAAATGAACATTTGAAAATGTAAACCCGTTTTCAACACCAATTTCCAAATAAACATCAGTATTTTTGGTATTGTTATTTATAGCAACAAATCTTTCATAATAATCTGTGTTATATGCTAATTTGCTTGTGTTATCATTAATAATTTCATAATCTTTACAAGATTTATATAAAAACTTAAAATATTGAATTAGATTATCATCTGGTGTATCAACTAATGTATAACATTTGAACCTGGAAAACCCATATCTATCTAATTTATTCTGTAAATAATCAATAGTGCATTTATTATCAATTACTATAAAATCATTTCTAGGATTTTGATATAACTCATTAATTTTGTCTAGGTTTTTAATTAAACTGTCAATGCCTATAATACAAAATTGTTTATCAAAATCTAAATTCACAACTTCATTGCAAAATTTATGTTCATATGTATGTTCTCTCTCCCAAACTTTGCTATAGACATTTTTATAACAATCGTCTTCACAAGCATCTAATTCTTTCATATGTTCATCAATGTTAAAAAAATTATAATACATAGGGCTAATATATTGAGGTCCAATTCTATTAATTTCAGCATTTCGAATCAATGAAAAATTATTATTATTTTCATTCATGAACTGAATGTATCCAAACTTATGTATTTTTGCCATTTTTGTTATAAGAGCAGTTCTAAGAATAATTTCATAATCATCACAAATTGGTAAAAATTCAGAATAGTTACCAGCTTTTATTAATATATCTTTTCTCCATATTCTTGGATGATTAGGGCATGCTACAAGATGTGTTAATGTAATATTATTAATATTTGGTGCGTTATAAACATTAACCCATTGGTTATTATATTTTTGTGTATAATAACTACCATAACCTAATGATATAAAATCTCCATACGAATAATTTGAACCATTTTCATACAAATTAACAGTATCCATATAAATAAATCCTACGTCTTCATTAGCATCAAAATAAGTAGCTGAATCTTTAAGAACAAAAGGTAGAAGTATATCATCATGGTCGAATTCAACTACATATTTACCTCTACACAAAGAGACAGCTTCATTTTTAACATTACCAATAGAACCACTGTTTTCAGCTTTTCTATATAACCTGATGCGTTTATCATTAATCATTAATTTTCTTAAATAATTAAAATGTTCATCGTCAGGCGAGTCATCCAGAATAACCCATTCCCAATCCTTTAGCGTTTGTTCTTTTAAACTATCATATGCTCTAATAATTTTATTATATGAATTGTAGCTTGTTGTAAATACAGAAAAAACTGGTCTAGATTTTTCTCTAGTAAGCGAACAATTATGGATGAAACAAAAATTTACTGAGTGATTAAAAGTATCAATTGATGATATTTCATTAAAATGAATCCATCTATTTCTCATTCTATCAGCAATTATAGATAAACAATTATCTATATATTCAGATTCATCTGGTCCATAAGTAATTAAAAGATGATAGTTAAAATCAAACATATTATTTAAATCTTCTTTATTACTTGTAAAAAAAATACTACAGTTAAGTGATTCGTTATTTTCAATAAAAAAGTTATCAATGCTAGAATATTTATCTAATCTGTAAAATATAATAAATGGATATTTCATTATATTTTATTAATATTTGTATTTTTAAATCATATTAGAATAAATTATTTAATATTTAATATTGCGGGACATGTTTTTTAAATATGCATCCTTGTGTTGATAGTCCTACAACATCATTAGTTACAACTGATTGGTTTTGATTATTACAATCAGACATCCAAATTTTAATAATACAAAATTTTTTTTTAGGAGAAATGGTAATCCCAGTAACACAATTCACAAACCCAACATTTTTACTTACGGAACCACCAACAACTACATATGTCAAATCCTTCCAAACTTTACAAACCTTATCATTCGATACTTTATATGAAAAGCAGCCACCGTGTTTATTCTTTGGGTCTTCCCATGTTGGATTTATTCCAACTCTCATAATAAACAGCATACAATTTTCTATAAGAACTGGTGGTAAAGTTTCGGTAACAGCAATAGTTTCTTCTATTGTAGTAAATGTTGAAATAGGAATATAACTTTTTATACTCCAATCGGTATTGTGGGGTAAATGTGCCCAAAGAGTCCAATTTTGCGATAATTTGTGAAATGATTCCATTGTTGAAGTAGTCGCCATTGTAGTATACTGGGATTCCATTTATATATATTTATTTCATTTTTTTTTAAATTGTTTTAATATTATTATGTATTTATGCCTAAATATTTGTTTACTTACATTGGTTCGTATTTGAAAATTTAACATATTCATTCTTTTTTAATTGAATACACTCTGAGACGCCATATTCTATGTTATTAACATTGTTATCTAAAATATTAATAGTCATTCCCTTCAATATTTCTTCATTAACATCTTTTATTTCGTTAATATGGTATTTCTTTAAAAAATATTTAAAAAATTTGTAATCGAATATATTGTCACTAATATAGTAATTATATTCATCTGTTTTAAAATTGAGCTTAATGGTTTTATCATTAATTTTAACTTCTATTAACATAAATTTAATATCAGAAAGTTCATACATAATACATTGAGTTTGTGGGATTGTTTTCAATAGTATTTTGTTTATATATCTATTCCCAGAAGTAACATTATTAGAATCTGAAAAAACAATAAAATCATAATTAGTTGGTAATTCTGTGTTATTATATATTTTTTTACTGTTTATTGAATATATTATTTTTTCATCTAAAATAAATTCATAAATAGAATTGGTTTTAAATCTATATTCAGCTAATAATTCAGCTACTCTTGGATTTGATAAAATAATTTGTTTAGCTGAACTATATGCTTTATTTGTAATAATTTGTAACTTACTATATAAATAAATAAATTTTAGTGTTGTAGTGACAATAACGTCTTCGTATTTTTCTGGATGAACTCTTTTAAAATAGTCGTTTAATAAAACTATAAACAACCCTGATTTTAGTAAAGAAAATATGTATGAAAAAACCATAATACTTTAGTATGTATTATTTATTTAAATTGTTTGTAAATATTTAAAATTTAACTTTATAAAATTGAATTAAAATATTTATACAAATAATTATTACACAAATATAAGAAATGGAAACCCAAGATAAAAATGAAAAGGGAAACCATGGAGAAAAGGATGAAATTCTTTACAAAAAATATATATTTGAAAATAGAGCAAATATAGATTTTCTAACAAATATTTTTGACACATCCGCCTGCGATGGTATTGAAATTATTAATCCTAATACAAAAACACCTTATAATTCTATAGAACAAATTAAAAAGGCGTCTCGGGTATCTAAACCCGACATTATTATATTATTTAAAGATACAAACGTTATACGTTATTGTTCTATTAAATCTTTGCGTGGGGCAAAACCATCAATTGTTAACCATACGCCTAGAAGCGCAAAAGTGTTTCAAACCACTTTACATCATTGTCTCCTTGATATTGACAAAATAGCAAAAGAATACAACGATAAAAGAAAAGAGAGAAAAATTGGTGAAGATATTGCGTTCGGCAAATTGCAATCTTTTAATGACGAAAATGTAAGAATAAATTTTATTGAAATGATTTCATATTTTCTATTCACTGGAACTGGGTCTAGAATTTCACCAAATGAATGTGATTCAATTTTAGTGATAAATAAAGATGGTTCTATTACATTTATAGATTGCGATACAGATGAAAAAAAGAAAAATTATCTAGATTCTATCATACATAATTGTATTATTTCCTTCAGAAATAAAGGGATGCCAACAAAAATGAATGATGTTTGTATTCCGTGGATTTATACAAATGAAATAACTGGCAAACTATGTGGCAGCATTCATGTTAGGTTATAATATTTGACTTTATGTGAAAAATCATATGTATGCTGATTAACTTTGATAAGCTGGAGTGCTACTTCCCCAAGGTATTGGTTGTTGAGAAACAATGGGTTTATATGTATTGTCATTATTGTGCGGATTAGGGACTATAATATTTGGCGAGTTATAATAAACTGGACTTTTAGATGCGTTATATTCAGGGTCGTATATTACTATATTACCTAAAGAATCAGTTTTTACATCATTACCACAATTCATTCCTGGTGAATTTTTACAATTATAATTTAATGAACCTGTTGCCGCATCTAAACCAAATATGTATAAAAGCATACTAACAACAACAGTCATTAAAATAAATGGTATAAATACAATAACCCATGAAACTATGCCTAAACCTTGTTCGCATAAAATATTTAATAATAATGTTACCATAATCATTACAATACATTTTATAAAAGCAGTATTATAAAGTCCTTTAAACGTATCAATAAGTATTTGAGTTGCTGAGAATATTAAATAAATAATTGCTGGAGGGCATAATTTAAACATTATATAATATATATTTTTATTTTTATTTTTCATCAGCATAAAAGAATGGTTCGCCTTCTTTTAAATAACCAACTTTCTCACCAACCTCGCCATCTTCATTTAACTCGTAAATAAAACCATTTTCTTCATTATTTGTACAGTATGTAATATCATCGATTTCAAGTTCCATTAATTCCTCTTCCTCTTCCTCTTCTTTTTCATCTTGAGTAACATCAGTTAGAGCAGCAATTTCTTGCTTAGATGATATAATAGACTCATCATCAAGTTCCTCTTCCGTTTCCACTTCATCCTCTTTTTCAGGTTCTATCTTTTTTTCATAAGAGACTACATCGAGTTGTTGTTCCTCTTCCTCTTCCTCTTCCTCTTCCTCTTCTTCATCAGATTCCTCTTCCTCTTCTTCATCAGATTCCTCTTCCTCTTCTTCGTCAGATTCCTCTACAGTTTCTACTTCATTTATAACTATAGTATCTTCTATTTCTAACTTAATATTTTCATTAACATTAATTGAAGATGCCACTTGTAATGGACATGAAATCTCAGTGTTACTGGGTTGTTCTATTTTTAAACTATTAATTTCAAGTCCTAATGTTTTAATCTTATTTAATATTGTATCTAACAAAGGGAAAATATTATTGTATTTTTCTTCAAGTATATTTAATTTATTTTCAACATTACATAATTCTTCTTTTACTATTTCATGCGTCATATCTTTAATGCTAACAAACATAGTTGGTGGTTCTTCAGTATCAAAATCTTCGTCATAGTTTTTATTAATTTCATTTTGAACAGATGGTAAATTCATAATTTGTTCATGTGTTTTTTCTAATAAATCATATCTATTTAAAAAATCTTTCAAAATTTGTTCTACACCATTTTTAATAACCCCTTCCATTTCTTTAATTAGTGGCTCAGTATTAAAATTGCGCATTTTGGTTTCACTCATTATATAATAATTTATATATAACTATTCGTTTAATATGATTTAAAAAATAATTTATCTACTTCATATATGTCGGATAATATATCTCTAATAGAGACTGATAAAATCGATAGTAAAGTCCAAATAGTTTTAAGACAAACTAATTATACAGAAGAAGAAGCTATAGAGAAATTAAAAGAATATAACTTCAATGAAATATCTGTTATCAGGTCTTATCTAGGTATTTCTGAAAAACCTCCGCTTGTTGTAACATCAGTAAATCAATCAATATATAAAGAATTGCGCCATAGACTTGATTCAAATATGAGAAATTACAATTATAGAGTTGAAAGAGGTGAAGCAAAAAAAATATAAAAATATAAAAATATATATATTTTATTTGTTAGATTTATTACGTTTCTTAAGTAATTTAATTTGGTCTTTGCTTCGTGAGTTATTATTGCTTAATCCTGGAATAATTGAAGGACTACCGTAAACCATAGCATTAATATTTGAAATATGATCAACGATATAAATAATAATAAAAACCAAAATAAATAATATGAACGAAACCAAATTTTCATTAATATATTTAATTATTGATGTAATATCCCAAACAGAAATGTTATGAACATCTGTATACTCCATAATATATTTATACAAAAAAATAAATATACTAAAATAAAGATTGTAAATTATTGTAATAGTCCAAATTTTTCCGTTAATATGTTGCTTTTTGTTTGTAGTTTTTTTTGTAGTTTCTTTTTAATTTGGTATGTATTTGAAGGAATTATTTTATTATTAATTATAAAATCATCATTTTCTTCATGTAATTCAGGAAGTGTGCGTGTTAATGGTTTATCAATAACTAAAAATAAGCGTTCGTTTCTTAATAAAGAACGATATTCTTGAATAGATAAATTTCCATAAAATTTGTCAAGCATATAGTATGGATTAGGCGCTGGTTTAATATTCTTCTTATAATCATAAATTTTAGAATAAATGTGATTAATTAAATGATATCTTTCAAATTTAGATGAATTATCAATATTTTCCTCCATTAAATAAGCTGTAGCACATTCTGGACTACAAAAACATCCATACACATGATATGAATTTTTAATATAGTGTTTTGGTATATATATAGGGTGATTGTCAAAATCATAAGTGCACCAAAAACATGCCGATTTTTTATCGACTATATTATTTAAATGTAAATTATTTTGTAAAACCTTAAGCTTTTTCCATACATCTCTAACGTTAGCATTTTTGATTGAGTCATCATCATAATCAATAGCATCATCATCATCATCTTGTTCATCATATTTAAAATATGTGGGTTTTGAATATGTATTAGTTTCACTATTTGGATTTAAATTAAATGTGTTATTTTCATTTTTTTCAATATTTTCAAACGATATTTTGTTATTTGAAGAAAAATTAAAAGATTCTATTTTTGAATCAAATAAATTATTTGTGGTTAATTCTTTTAATGAGCATTTTAAATGTAAAATTACATTTGGTTTAGGTTCTTTATTATTATTATGGTATACAATTTGTTGTATAATTTTCCCGCCTTTTGGCTTCCTTCCACGTTTTTTGGTGGGTGTTTTTTCTTCTTCTAAAAAATTCACAATTGGTATAACAGATTGTTGCGTGAGGTTGTCTTGTAAAATGTCAATATCATTATCATTATTACTATCAGACATATTTTCATTAACAATATCGATTATATCATTATTAATGATACTATTATCATCATTCGCACATACAATATCAATAATACTATTATTATCATGACAATTATTTTGTCCTTTTTCAATTATAAGGTTATCATCACAAACAGATGATGTATTTATTAAAGCCTCCTGTAATACTTTTTTAGATTTTCTTCCTCTTTTTTTAACTACTATATCATTAGAATCATTACATTTAGTATTTTTTAAAGTCATTTGTAATTATATGATATTTAAACAAGACAAATTTAAATAGTTTTAAAATATATTAAAGTTAGATAATGAGATTTTATGACAATAATTTATAAAATTATGTGAATAGTTTTATAAATTTTAATTTAAACATAATTTAAATTACTAATGTAAAATGACTAGTGTTCCATGGATGGAAGCATATAGACCCAAATATTTTGAAGATATTGTTCTAGATTCGCTTAATAAGAAAATACTGAAAAATATAATAAATACTTCTTATTTTCCAAATTTACTATTTTATGGGCCTCCTGGCACAGGTAAAACAACAACAATCATCAATTTAATTAACGATTATCAGGAAAAAATAAATAATAAAAACAAGGATTTAATTATTCATTTAAACGCATCTGATGAGAGAGGAATTGATATAATAAGAAACAATATAAATTTATTTGTTAATTCAAAACCATTATTTCATAAGGGTATGAAATTTGTTATTTTAGACGAAGTGGATTATATGACAAAAAACGCACAACAAGCTTTAAAATATTTATTACAAAGTTATTCAAGTAATGTGAGGTTTTGTTTGATTTGTAATTATATAAGCAAAATAGATGAAGGTCTTCAAAATGAATTCATTAGATTAAGGTTTAATCAATTGCCAAAAAATGATATAATAAATTTTTTAAATAATATTTCTATATCTGAAAAGTTAAATTTAAGTGAGAAATCATTACAATGTATACAACTGTTGTATAAATCAGATATACGTAGTATGATAAATTTTATGCAGTCAAATCAAGATATTGTAAAACTTACATATGACGAAACCCCAAAATTTAATATAATAGACGATGAAGTATGGGAACAACTTATAAAAAATATATCATATAATGAAAAAATTGAGAAAAGTAGCAATTATATTTATGATATTAGTATTAAATATAATATTGATAAAAAAAATATAATAAAAGATTTTTTAATGTATATTATTCGAAGCCATCCTGAAATAATAAGCAATAGATTTTTAAATTTTGTTGAAAATTTAATGCATTCCCAAAATCAAAATAATAATATTTATATAAACTATGCTGTTTCACAGTTGATATCATTTATATCATAAATCTTCGAATCATAAATGTTCATTCTCTTTTGTAATTTTAATATAAACTCATTAGGAGGAGAATTTTTTGTTGGGTCAAATAAATTATTTTTTAGTCCATATTCTCCTTTTGTATCAAGTTGTTTAATATTTTGAGTGGGTAATTTTTTATTAATTGAAATAATATTACTTTTTTCAAGAATAATCTTTTCACCTCTTCTCATTCTTTATATTATATGTAAATAAAATAATTGAAATAATTTTAATATAAAGAATATAAAGATATTGTAACACAAATTAGTATGTCAATAAGCATGAATATAGATAAAGAATGGGAAAGTTTCATGTCTCACGATTTATCATGCGACGATGACGATGATGAAAATATTAATGAATTAATAGATGATGAATGTGAAGAATTTATTTCTACAAATATTTCTGATGATTTTAATGAAGAATTACACGAAGCACCTAAAGCTTCAAATATTTATATATCAACCAAAACAAAAATTGCTTATTTAAATAGACCTATAGACCTTAAAGAACTATTTTGGGCAATTCCAGTTATACTTTATGCTAAACCGATGAATGGAGTTATTAAAAAACAAATGAAATTTAATTCACTTACAAAAGAAGAATTAAATTTGATAAACGATAAAGTTATTAACGAATGTTATGTTGATGAGCATATTATAACACATATAGATAACCCCAGTGGTCGCATTAAATTTAAGGACATTCGAAAAATAAGCATAGGTATATCTAAAAAAGATATTATGAGTTACAGATGTAAGAAGAAGAGTGCGTTTTACAATTGTTTTGTTTTAATTATAAGAATGAGAATTGAAGAAACATTCAAAGAATTTCATGTAAAGGTTTTTAATACAGGAAAATTAGAAATACCAGGTGTTCAAAGTGATGTAATATTTGAAATAATATTAAAACAAGTGATAGAAATTTTACAACCTCATGTTGACATAGAATTAAAATACAAGGATAACAGCAATGAAACAGTTTTAATAAATTCAAATTTCAATTGCGGGTTCTTTATTAACAGAGAAACATTATATGATATTCTCAAATTCAAGTATAATATTCAATCTATATATGACCCTTGTTCTTATC
>Ga0114960_10002205_pt1 | contig 15312 bp, 15 predicted proteins | sample C_130625_MF_Meta_FD_92637 | JGI IMG/M metagenome (GOLD analysis project Ga0114960, IMG submission 92637) | Freshwater microbial communities from Lake Croche, Canada to study carbon cycling - C_130625_MF_MetaG | ecosystem: Environmental > Aquatic > Freshwater > Lake | place: Lake Croche, Canada... | reverse complement strand
TTCATGAGTATAGGACCTAGAGTGGTCATTGGGTAAGGAGAATCGGATCCAACTTGAAGGCCTTGGCAGCATTTAACAGCCGCCCATCGCGCTTGATGTCAGTCACGAACTTGTCGATGCGCTCCAGCCAGGAATCGTCTCCAGGGGCTACCGCATAGGCATAGGACACCGGACTGATTGGACGATCGGGAGCAATTACCCTTGCCCAGTCGGAGTTATCGAGCACTCGGCGGCTGTAGGGATAATCGGTCATAAAAACATCGGCACGCCCCGACTGCACTTCTCGCTCGCGGGTATTAGGTAGTTTCACTAACATCAATTCAGCCTGCTTGAGGCTGGCTTTCATGACCGGTTCCATGAAGGTGCCGGTCTGAACCGCAACTACGCGTCCTGGCTTATCGATGTCGTCCCAGTTCTTTATCGAGGGATGACTCTTGGTGGTCACCGCGTAGATGTCACTTCGCAGGTAGGGCTGGGAAAACCTCACTTGGGCGGCACGCGCCGGCGTGATGCCCACGCCGAACATCGCGATGTCGCAGCGGTCGGCGAGTAGCTCATTGGTGAAGGCAGCGAAGGTCGTGTCGATATAAATAGGCTTGACACCGAGTTCGCGGGCAAACTGTTCCGATAGCGTTACATCGATACCTGACAACTCCCCATTCTTGGGGTTGCGAAAAGAGATACCGTAGTAATCGGGCCATATACACACCCGCAGGGTAGCGCTCGCTTTGATGCGCTCAAGGTGACCGCTACCAACGCCTGCACCCATCCCAGATCCGGATTGCGCCAGAGTGTTTGCCCCAAATAGTCCCATCAAGAGCACTAAAGCGCCTAATTTAAACAAAATACGCATTTTTTCTTCAATCTCCGATGTGCGGCAGAACGTAAATATATCGTTAAGCCAGTGTCAGCAAAAGCATTTAAAAATAAGATCGCTTTTAGTGCAACAACTTAAATGAATGGCTTTTTTAAAAGTATCTGATTAAATCTTAATGTTGAAAAAAAATTAAGGAGTAACATTTATTTACGACAACTATTTACAAAACTTAAGTGCTTGTATTGTCATATTCAGAAAAAAATCTTCGATTTTCCCGGAAGATCCAAAGGAATACTTCGGAATCTGTTCGTATTAACGTGGGTTTTTAAAGGAACTCAGTGCAAACTCGATAAAACTCCAGATTTAGCAACCAGCATCAACACCGGGGAGCCTAATCGAAGCATAACGCCTTGCAGTTCAACGATACCTAAGGATGCTAATTTTTGTTCAAACTGGCCATATTTCATGGCCTCTATCGCCATTGGAACGCTGATGTGTTCTGCATAGCCATTCTCTTGAATTGATTGAATCAATACACTAGCTCGAACAATACTGACCCGCTCTACCGCCCGGTTGGAAAACTTCAGCGGCTTGAATAAAACAAAGCTATCAATCAATAGAAAGTTCAATTTCATGTCTTTAAACAACTCTTTTGTCAAAGGGTGTTTAGCATCTTTATAAATGCTATCAAGAAATTTTGCATGCTTTGCAACAATCCGTTCGAGTGCATCATTCACGCGCTTTCTCAAAAAGAAAAAGCTTGCCAAAAAACTAATTAAAACCAACACCGCCGAAATAATTGTCGTTTGATAGTCAGAGGACTCACCTCCTGCAAACTCTATATACGCAATCGTCGATAGCGCATAGAGTAAATTAATCAAGGCATTTTCAACACCAGCTTGCAATAACGGCGATTGAGGTTCAAGTATTAACAACTCATCTAAATGCTCATCGACATATTTAGGGGTATATGTATTTACCGTCAGACGAATCGTGGCAAGTACCCTAGACCAAATGACGGCGAGCATCAACCATTCAATGGTCCAAATTGGACCAACAATGACCCAATAAGCATTTCCCATCGTCTCAAAATGTTCTTCAATTAATGAATACCCCTCAATGAGATCTTGCAACATGAATGGGGTAATTAATACTAATGAAATAACTACCGCACGATAATTTTTATTCAAATCCTTCAGAATTGACTTGATGCTGATATCTTTATAGTGGGTTCCAAAGGCGGCCTTTTTGTAGACCAAAATCGAAAAATAAGCCAAAAGGATATGAAAAGGAAACCAAAACACTTGGTAAAGCGCAGAGTGATTGCGTGTAAAAGCGGTTTTATCAATTGCTAAATAAAAGCCTAATAACCACAATAAGCCTGATAGAAGAATCGAAAGACCCACTATTTTAGGGAAATGATTTTTTGTAGGGAGCATTAAAGACCTTACGCTATCGATATAAATTGAATCATATCAATCATTATGACAAACTTTCAAAAATGCCCTTATAAATACAATCTAGAGATCAAACTAAAGCGCTTGCTTTTAAATGGTCTAAGGATGGCATTTAATTGTTTTTGAATTGTGCTTTTCGTTTCTCAACAAAGGCAGTCATACCTTCCTTTTGATCTTCGCTAGCAAAAGCCGAATGAAACATACGTCGTTCAAATCGAATCCCTTCTGATAGTGTCGATTCATAGGCGCGATTGACCGACTCTTTAGCCATCATGAGGATCGGCATCGACAATTGCGATATTTTTTCTGCCACCTTTAGAGCCTCTTCCCTAAGTTCAGCAAGTGGTACTACCCTACTGACCAAACCAGAACGTTCCGCTTCTTGTGCATCCATCATGCGTCCCGTTAGTACCATCTCCATAGCTTTTGATTTACCTATGAATCGGGTTAGACGTTGCGTGCCTCCTGCCCCAGGCAAAATCCCTAAATTGATTTCGGGTTGCCCAAATTTAGCATTATCTGCCGCTAAAATAAAATCACACATCATCGCCAGCTCACATCCACCACCCAATGCAAAACCAGCAACCGCTGCTATCGTTGGCTTACGAAATGTAGCAATTCGCTCCCAATCTTTAGTCACGAAATCATTCTGATACATTTGCATGTAACTCATGTCTTTCATTGCTTTAATGTCTGCACCAGCTGCAAATGCTTTGTCACTTCCGGTCAAAACAACTACGGCAACTTCAGGATTATCTTCACTAGCAGCAAGCGTTTGACAAAGCTCATTCATTAAATCTGGGGAAAGAGCATTCATCGCCTCAGGTCGATTTAAAGTAATTAGCTGAATCTTACCAATCTGCTCAATGATTAAATTTGACATTTATAGACCCTCATGAATAGTGAATACTTGCAGTATAGAATCAATTCATGAAGTTTTATCATACCAATTGAAGGGGTACTCCCCCTTCAATCCTATTATCTCCAACCGCGATGCCAGCCACGATCAGGATGAGACCATCCCCAACCTTCTCTTGGATGCATTCTCCAACTCCAGGCAGGGCTAGGCATAGAATAATTTGGCGCCACATAGGGACGCGGATAAACCGGCTCTACTGCACATCCGGAGAGACTTAATACACTGATACCTATGATCAAGGTACTGACAACGGCAATGATTCTTTTCATTTCATGATCTCCAATGAACTCTATGTATCTATAACGTATGAACTATGGAAATAGAATACATTGTGGATAGAATATTTATTACTTTTTTTTACTGGGGGTAACCACGTCAACAACCGTATCAACTGCTCCGGTAACCACATGCACACCTGTTGAGACTACATCTGCAGTAATGGACACCGCGGAACTAGCAACGGAGTAAACGGCACAGGCTTGCAAGGACAACAGCATGAGAAGACTAATACAGAATTTCATGATTAGGCAAAGGGATGTTGCAATAAAATAGTTTCTTCGCGATCAGGTCCTGTTGAAATCATCGCAATGGGTGTTTGAGCGAGCTCTTCAATACGACGCAAATAATTTTGAGCCTCTACCGGCAATTTATCCCACTCAGTAATACCCACCGTACTTTGTGTCCAACCAGGGAAATATTCATAGATAGGCTCACAGCGGGATACTGCATCTGCACCGCGTGGTAAAACATCTAAGATTTGTCCATCCAAATGATATCCAGTGCATAAACCAATTTTCTCTAAACCATCTAAAACGTCCAGTTTAGTCATACAAAGTCCACTTACGCCATTAATCTGTATGGAACGTTTAAGGGCTGCACCGTCTAACCAACCAGTACGTCTTGGACGACCAGTCACTGATCCAAATTCTTTGCCAACTTCGGCGAGACGAATTCCAATCGGATCTTGACGATTTGGATTGTCATGGTCATATAACTCACTCGGAAACGGTCCTGCGCCAACGCGTGTGCAGTAAGCTTTTGTAATCCCTAATATATATTTTAAACTGCCCGGACCTACACCGGATCCAGCAGCCGCATTACCAGCAACACAATTACTCGAGGTGACATATGGATACGTGCCATGGTCAATATCCAACAAGGTACCCTGAGCACCTTCAAAGAGTAAATTTTTCCCAGCACTTTGGGCGGCGTATAGGGCACTAGATACATCGACAACCATCGGCTCTAAACGCTTGGCATAGGACATTGCTTGATCGAATGTTGTTTGAAAATCTATCGGTGCAACACCATAATATTTTTCTAAACAAAAATTATGGAACTCGAGATTTTCTTTTAATTTCTCAGCAAATGCTTCTGGGAAAAATAAGTCTTGAACGCGAAGTGCTCTGCGTGCGACTTTATCTTCATAGGCAGGGCCAATACCTCTTCCTGTGGTGCCAATTTTTGCACTACCGCGTTTAATTTCACGGGCATGATCAATGGCTACGTGATAAGGCAATATCAATGTGGCCGCTTCAGAAACTTTTAATCGTGAACATACATCTAAACCAGCACTTTCAAGTTCGTCGATTTCTTTAAATAAGGCCTCTGGGGATAAAACAACACCATTACCTATGTAACAAACCACCCGTGGGTGCATAATCCCCGATGGAATTAAACGCAGAATAGTTTTCTTGCCACCAATAATTAAGGTATGGCCTGCGTTATGACCGCCTTGAAAACGAACTACCCCTTGCGCATGATCAGTTAACCAATCAACAACTTTACCTTTGCCCTCATCACCCCACTGTGTTCCAATGACAACGACATTTCTTCCAATATTAAGTTGCTTCATTTGATACCTTTTAAACGTTTATTTTTTGGGGGCAACTTGCCATGTTTGATCTTTGTAAACTAGACACCGATCACAGATCATTGTTGATTCATTATGCTCATGCCCAGGAAAGGATTCAATCACAATTTCACCCTGTTTGCGTAATGAGGAAATCACATTTCGTAATGCATCAGAATCATCCCAAGGTGCCATGATGGCGTGGGTGGTGATTTTTTTTGTTGATAGTCCAGCTAGGGCTATCAAATCCACAGAAAAACCTGTTGCTGGCCGCGAGCGTCCAAATGCTTGACCTACTTGGTCATATCGTCCACCACGTGCAATAGCAACGGGATATTGCGACACATACGCTGCACATAAAATGCCAGTATGGTACTGAAACCCATCTAAATCAGCTAAATCAATATTTAACTTAATGTCTAAGGAAGATTTTTTAATTCCTAAACAAAACTGCTCAAGATCATTTAAAACCTTTTTTGATACTTCACTCTTTGGCAATGTTTTATGGGCTTGTGTGAGCACTTGTTGCGCATCACCACTCAAATCCAATAAAGAAAGTATGGTATTTTTTGCAACAAGATCCCAGCTCTGCATTAAATTCTGTAGGCCAGACTTATCTTTTGCTTGTAAATATCTATATACCTCTGAAATATCTTCGGCACTTAAATGTTTTTTATCAAGAATGTCTTTTAATAAGCCAGCATGCGTCACATCAAGCGTAATGGGTCCTACTTGTGCAATTTTCAAAGCCTCAATCATGAGCTTGACGACTTCTATATCTGCTTCAATACCCTGATGCCCATAAACCTCAGCACCTACTTGTAACTGCTCTCTTGAAAATATCCCAGGAACCACGCGAGTTTGCAATGTGGTTCCTGCATAACAAAGACGGGCAATATTTTGTCGATTCAGAATATGCGCATCAATCCTTGCCACTTGCGTAGTCATATCTGCACGCAAGCCTAGAGTTCTTCCAGAGACCTGATCGACTAATTTAAAGGTTTGTAAGTCCATGTCACTACCCGTGGCAGTTAAGAGTGATTCAATGTATTCCAGCATGGGAGGTATGACTAATTCATAACCATAGGATTGGAACAAATCTAAAATCTCTCGCCGAAGTATCTCTACAAGGTTAGATTTGCCTGGTAAAACGTCTGCAATATTCTCAGGAAGTAACCAGCGATTTGACATATGGACTTAAAGAAAGTTATTTACTTTTTTTCATAAATCTAAAAAAGTCACTATCAGGAGATATGACCATCAAATCTTTTTTATCTTTGAATGTAGCTTTATAAGCCTCTAAGCTTCGATAAAATTGTGCAAATTGAGCATCTCTACTAAAAGCTTCATTGTAAAGAGCGTTAGCCTGCGCATCACCCTGACCTTTGATTTTCTGCGCCTCACGGTATGCCTCTGCCAAAATCACATCTCTTTGACGTTCCGCATCAGCCCGAATCTTCTCAGACTCTGCCGCTCCAGTTGAACGTAATTCATTGGCAACACGCTTGCGCTCGGCTTCCATACGGCGATAAACAGAGTCACTAATTTCCGCCAATAAATCAACACGTTTTAATCGTACATCTACGATTTCAATACCAATATCAGCAGTATCATCAGCAACTTTTTTCTTAATTCCTTGCATGACCTGTTCGCGCTGTTCAGAGATCAGTTCTCTCACCGTGCGTTTAGTAAACTCTTCATTTAATGCTGATTTAACGAGTTGCGAAAGACGATCTTGAGCTAAACGCTCATCACCTTTGAAGCTGATAAAGAATTTACGTGGGTCAACAATCCGCCACTTCACAAAGGAATCAACTAATAAATTTTTCTTTTCTGAAGTAATGAAACGTTCCGCTTCAGGATTGTCAATGGTCATGATTCGACGATCAAAGAACTGAACATTTTGTAAAGGTGAAGGTAACTTAATGTTTAAGCCAGGCTCTTCAATCACACGTTTGATTTCACCAAACGAAAATACGACTGCGAATTTACGTTGATCAACAACAAACAAGGTAGATGTGATCAGGTAAAAACCAGCCACAAGGAGGACAAGGATAGGGAGTATTCTTTGGTTCATATTGGGCTTATCTCAAATCTCTTTCACGACTTCTTAATGTTTCTCTTTTATCTTGTGGAATGTTGGCATTATTCTGCGGATTAGAGTTACTTCCAAGATTAGAGGATGGGTTAAGGGGTACTGTTACGGACCCACTTGGAGGCTGTGTCCCTGAGTTTGTTGCACTCCCAGAATTGTTTTGAGAAATCTCTCCAGTTGTCGTTTGCTGAATAAGCTTGTCTAAAGGCAAGTACAACATTTGATTATTGTTATGTGTATCAACAATTACTTTAGTCACATTGTTGTAGACCTGCTGCATCATATCAATATACATACGATCTCTAGTTACTTGCTGTGCTTTGGAGTATTCAGCATAAACCTGCTTAAATCTTGACGCATCACCCTCAGCGGTTGCAACTACTTTAGCTTTATATCCTTGCGCTTCTTCGATTAAACGCGCGGCAGCACCTTTGGCTCGCGGAATCACATCATTTGCATATGCTTGGCCTTCATTTTTCTGTCGCTCTTGATCCTGCCCTGCTTTAACTGCATCATCAAATGCTGACTGAACTTGCTCTGGTGGCTGAACGTTTTGAACGTTCACGCTTGTAATATAAATACCAGTCTTGTAACTGTCCAAAATCTTTTGGATTGATGAGGCAAGCTCAATGCCAATTCGCTCACGGCCCACATAAAGAACATCATCCATTTTGCTTTTACCTACAATTTCTCTGACTGATGTCTCAGCCGCCTGAATCACAGCACCGTCAGGATCACGATTATTAAAGATAAATTCTGTAGGCTCTTTTAATCGGTATTGCACTGCAAATTTGACATCAATAATGTTTTCATCTTCGGTCAACATCGATGAATCTTTTAAATTAGTCGCCTGAATCACAAAAGATCTACCAATCTCAACCGACCGAACATTCGAGACGTTAACAATCTCATGGGCCTGAATCGGGTAGGGTAAGCGCCAATTAATACCTGGCTTAGTCGTATATTTATATTTTCCAAATTGAAGCACAACCCCTGCTTGACCTTCTTGAATGATAAATAGTCCAGTAAATAGCCAAATAATGAAAACACCTATACCAATAACTCCTAGACCAATGTTCGGAAAACTAAAGCCTTTATTGCCACCTGAGCCACCCGAATTTCCACCCTTATTCAAATTTTTCTTCAACCACTCTTGTGCCATATTGCCAATATCGGACGCTTTATTTGAGTCGTTATTCGAATTTTGATTATTTTGCCCAGGCTGACTCACCGGTGGTTTTGGTTGTTGATTAGACTGCGATGGATCCTTCGCATTCCCACCAAATAAACCACCTAGACGGCGATTAAAATCTTTCCACAAGTCGTCTAAATCAGGAGGTCCGTCTTCAGCTTTCGGACGATTTGGCTCGACAGGCTTTTTTTCATCTTTACCAGAATCTTGTGGCGGTTGTCCCTCTTGCATATATGCAGGGCGATGCACCCAGTCGTAAATAGACCAAAGGATTCGATTTTTCGAATCCGTTAACAGTGCTCGCATGGGGCTTATTACACGATCAATCACAAATACCTTCACTTAAATGTCCCTAGGAATATAACCAACGTTTATATTTTTTAAACCTTCTAGATAATCCGCACTCAAAGGTCTTTCTCCAACTGAATCGACTGCTAACTCATTATTTCTGAGTTCATTTCTTATTTTATCAGTGTCGTTGGCTATTGTGCTTAGGACTTCTCGAAGTAAGCCTAAACCCTCACCATTTTGTGCCGATAAGTATATCTTAGACACAGAACCATTTTTCTCATAACGAATCTCCGGCCCCCTACCCACATACTCTGGGAGTTGATCAATCTTGTTCATCACGAGAATCACCGGTATGTTCTGAGCCCCAATTTCCTCTATTACCTTCTCAACTTCATGGATTTGCTCATCTCTGACTGGGCTTGAAGCATCTACCACATGAAGTAATAAATCGGCATGGACAGTTTCATCAAGCGTTGCTTGGAAAGCTTCAACCAGTTGATGCGGCAATTCACGAATAAAACCAACCGTATCCGAAATAACTGCATTTCCATAATCCTGCAAATAAACTCTTCGCGTCGTCGTATCTAGCGTTGCAAATAGCTGATCAGCGGCATAGGTCCCCGCCTTGGTTAAAGCATTAAATAAAGTTGATTTACCAGCGTTGGTGTATCCGACAAGGGATACAGAAAACACTTCTCGCTTGACGCGTGAACGACGTTGATTTGCTTGCTGTTTTTGTAATTTAGATAAATCCACTTGTAATCGCTTGGCTTTATTTTCTAACATGCGTCGGTCTAGTTCCATCTGCGTTTCCCCTGGACCACCGCGAAGACCGATACCACCTTTTTGCCTCTCTAAGTGGCTCCAAGCCCTTACTAATCGGGATAAACGATATTTGACATTCGCTAGCTCAACTTGGACTTGTCCAATATGTGATTTTGCGCGTTGCGCAAAAATGTCTAAAATTAAACCTGTTCGATCAATCACATGATGGCCAAGTGCACGCTCTAAATTTCTTTGTTGCGCTGGACTCAATGGATGATTAAAAATAGCAATTTCTGCGTGCAGCTCATCCATCAACTCTCGAATCTCAACAGCCTTACCGCTTCCAATAAATAAGGCTGGATCTGGTTTGGCTCTTTTTGTCAGAATCATTTCAACAGGCTTGGAGCCCGCCGCTTGAGTCAAGAGGTTTAACTCTGACATACTTTCAGCAAAATTTGACTGACCTGAGTCGACGCCGACTAATACAGCGCGAATTTCGTCTGCATGCGTGGTTTGGTTAACTTGCTACGTCCTCTTCAACACGGAAGGTCACAGCTTTAGCGGGAACAATAGTTGAAATAGCATGCTTGTAAACCATTTGCGTCACTGTATTTCGCAAGAGAACCACATATTGATCAAAAGAATCAATATTTCCTTGTAATTTAATGCCATTAACGAGATAAATAGACACTGGAATGTGCTCTTTTCTCAGCGCATTTAAAAATGGATCTTGTAAAAGCTGACCTTTGTTGCTATTCATAATGCCCTTTTTGTTTTTTTGTTGGATCTTCGAATTATTGTAAATTACTGGTTATTGATTTTTTACTGCAAATCAAAGAATTTTTCTTTACATAAGCATTAATATATATCAATTTTACTTTTTGTGGGGTGACTATCCCTGTTCCAAAAAGGGGTTTTTGGTCGATCGGAATTCAATTCGCAAGGGAGTTCCTCGTAATTTGAATTCTTCACGAAACTTCCCCTCCAAATAACGCTTATAACTATCCGTTACACCGTCTAGTCCATTGCCATGAATAATCACTATTGGCGGATTAGATCCTCCTTGATGGGCATAACGTAATTTCGGTCTAAATCGCCCAACTCTTTTGGGTTGTTGATACTCCACTGCATCAGCTAAGATCCTTGTGAGCCTTGGTGTGGGTAATTTGGTCATGGCAGCAGCAAAGGCTAAATCCACATCTTTAAAGAGTTCTTTTAAGCCAAATCCCTTCACCGCAGAAATCGTATGAACGTTTGCAAAATCCAAAAAACGTAACTTTCTTGCAATATCGTTTCTGGAGGTCTCTTTTTGATGCGCATCAAGACCGTCCCATTTATTGACTGCAACAACTAATGCCCTGCCTGCCTCAACAATAAATCCAGCTATATGAGCATCCTGCTCTGATATGTCTTGCTGAGCATCTAGCATCAAAATAACAACATTAGCATCGGCAATGGCTTGCAGGGTTTTAACCACCGAGAATTTTTCTATGGCTTCGAATATTTTTCCTCTTTTGCGAAGTCCTGCCGTATCGATCAAGGTATAGGGCTTATTGCCGCGCATAAAAGGGACTTCAATGGCATCTCGGGTTGTGCCTGGCATATCAAATGCAATGACGCGCTCTTCACCCAAGAGTGTATTGATGAGTGTTGATTTACCAACGTTCGGTCTTCCTACAACAGCAATGCGAATCGATCTGTCTTTGCTTTCATCATCATCTTCTTCTGGCTCTGGAATACCTAAGGCATCTAGTGCCTCATCTAAAACATCCTTTACGCCATCCCCATGCGCTGAGGAAATTGGATAAGGCTCCCCCAATCCTAGTTCGTAGAATTCGGAAGCCACATTGGCACGTGTCATTCCTTCTGATTTATTAACCGCCAAAATAACTGGTCGACTGGTTTTTCTTAAAAAATCAGCAATCACCCGATCTTGTGGCGCCATTCCTAAGCGACCATCGACTAAAAAAACAATTAAATCAGCTTCAACAACCGCTTGTTTGGTTTGCTTAGCCATTTCTGCCAAAATCCCGGTTTTGGCAATCGGCTCAAATCCACCGGTATCAATGCAAATAAATTCTCGCTCACCAAGGCGACCATTTCCATAATGTCGATCACGTGTCAAACCTGAAAAGTCTGCCACTAAAGCATCTCTTGATCGTGTTAAGCGATTAAACAAGGTCGACTTACCTACATTTGGTCGCCCAACGATGGCTATAACTGGCTTCATTGGACCTTATACGCAGCCAAAGTACCGCCTTTGGTTTGGGTAATGATTAAGCCCAGAGTCGCAATTGGTGCGGCTGTAATGCCTGAACTATCGACCCGAACGCGACCTATAATGTCTCCGGTGGTCTGAGAAAACAAATGCAAATACCCCTCAGAGTCTCCTGCCAACACGCTAGATCCTGTCGCTAAAGGCTCTCCTAGGTCACGCCATTGTAGTTTTTCATTCCGCCACAATTCAGTGCCTTGGGTCGCATTGAATGCCGCGATATAGGATTTATCATTTACCGCATAAACAGCATCTGCTGATTGGGTTGTTCCTGTAAAGCTTGAGAAATCCTTAACCCATGACATCTTGGCATTTTTGATATCACCACAGCCAATTTTTCCTTGATAAGATACAGCACACATGCGCGGTCCTAATAAGGTCGGTTTCGCAGTAATATCACTTAAACGCTCTATCTCTGAAGTACCCCGTGGTGGGGCTAGTAAGGATTCCCAAATGGTATTTCCATTGGCGAGTGACAGCAATCCAAATTGACCATTACTAAAGCCTGTAAAAATGACTTCATTATTAATTGATGCCATGCTGTAACTGGTTCTGATAGATAATACTGAAGGGTTTTTAGTGACGACCCACAAACGCTTACCAGTAGCAGCCTCTAATCCAATAAAACGATTATCAATCGTTCGAATAACAGCCACTCCTGCAGCAACTAAAGGCTCTGTTAAGACTTCAGTTCCAACGCTAGCTTCCCATTTTTTTGCTCCGGTTTGCGCATCAAAAGCATAAATATCACCCTTGATTCCACCAACAACCAAAATATTGCCATCTGAACCTGGTCCAGTCGAAATGTCCTTCGGCGCGGATGCTGACCACATCACTTTTCCAGAGGATGCGTCTATGCGGTATACATCACCATTTTGTGCACTGGCATAAATATCGCTGCCTATTAATATAGGCTTAAAAGCATATTGGTTTGACTTACCTAAACTAACTGACCATACGCGACTTAAATTGATGGGATTAGCTATAGGCGTGAGTTCAGCGGCAGAACGTCGCTTGGTTCCTTGGCACCCCTGAAGTACTAATATTGCACCTAAGATAGCGATTAATACATAACGCTTTACTTGTTTTATGTGGTTTTGGGTTTGCATTAAAAACCTCCCAAGCTATCAATTTTGACTTTTAATAAGCGTTGATCTGGCCCAGGATTTTGTTGTTGCAATTTCTTTAAAGCTGGATCTAGTTCTTTAACGCCCGAGGTCTTTAATCGTTCATCTGACAATGTATTCCAGGCAGCTATATACGATTTTTTGGCATCTGTAGTTTTATCCTGCGCCCAATACCAGTCTCCTCGACGCTCGAACTGTAAGGCCTCAAATCCTGATGCCACTTTTCCACTTAAGAGTTTATCTGCCAAGGCAAAACTCTCCGGCGTTTTTTGATCAATATAAATCAAACTTAAACGTAATTTAGCAATCGTCACAAAGCTCTCACTTTTAGAAGAGTTCGCTACCCACTCGAGTTGTGCAATCGCCGTATCTTTATCACTCACGGAGTAGGCTAAATTCGCGGTCAATAACCCAGCCATTCCTGCATACGCAGTTCCAGAGTATTCGCTTTGAATCTTTTTCGCTGTACCTAGCACTGCTGGCAAATCGTTTTTAGTTAACTGTTGTAAGAGTATTTCATAGGTATTAGAAGCTGCTAATGCTTGTTTAGCTTGGTATTTTTGAAATCCCCAATAGATTGCAAATCCTAGCAAAGCAATCGCTACTCCAATGGCTAACCAACGCCCGTAGTCTTGCCAAAAAGCTTTTAATTTTGCTAATTGTTCTTGTTCTTCTAGATCTAAATCCATCGCGCTTATCTTTCTAACTTCTTAACTATGTTTAATCGGAATTACTCACTAATAGATCAATGACTTTATCAAGTAAGTCATCAAATGTTACTTTTACTTGTTCACCAGTCCGACGAAGATCTTTAATTTGAGCTTGCTGCTCGGCAAATTCATCTTCCCCAATAATAACTGCATATAAAGCCCCACTCGCATCTGCCTTTTTCATTTGTGATTTAAAGCTAGCCGCATGACCGTCAACGCTGCCATGCACAATCACATCCACACCGGCTGTTCTTAACCTTTCAGCTAAAACAAAAGAGGGTTCTAAAGTATCACCACTGGCGTGAATCATGTAAATATCACATTGTGTCGGGGGCTCGCCCTCTAATCCCTGTTCCTTCATCAACTCAATGACCCGCTCAACTCCCATGGCCCATCCACAAGCAGGGGTTGGTTTGCCACCCATGCGCTCGATCAATGGGTCATAACGACCTCCTCCAGCAACTGTTCCTTGAGCCCCTAACTGATCAGTAATCCATTCAAAAACGGTTAAATTGTAATAATCTAAGCCGCGAACTAATCGTGGATTAATCTTAAAAGGCAAATTATTTGCTTTGAGCAAATACTGTACTTTTTCAAAATGCTCTAGTGACTCTTTACCTAAGTAATCAATTAATTTAGGCGCTGCAATCACCAGTTCTTGCATCTGTGGATTTTTAGTATCCAAAATACGTAGTGGATTCGTACTTAGTCGGCGTTGCGAATCTTCGTCTAACTCTGTTACACGTGCCTCAAAGTAGGTTACCAAAGCAGCTCGGTGATCTTTACGCTCCTGCTCATTACCCAATGAGTTAATTTCTAAACGCAGACCAGATAAACCTAAATCGTCCCATAATCTGGCACACATTAAGATCAGCTCTGCATCGAGTTCAGGACCACCGAATCCTAAAGCTTCAACACCAAATTGATGGAATTGGCGATATCGCCCACGCTGTGGTCGTTCATGCCTGAACATGGGGCCTATATAAAAAAGACGTTTGGGACCTTCGTAAAGTAAATTTTGTTCAACAACCGCCCGAACAACTGCCGCCGTACCTTCTGGGCGAAGTGTTAATTGCTCGCCATTCAATCGATCTTCAAAAGAGTACATTTCTTTTTCAACGATGTCGGTCACTTCTCCAATACCGCGCTGAAACACCTCTGTATGTTCAACAATCGGTGTGCGGATATTCTGATAACCATAGGCTTTAGCGAGGCTTTGGACTGTCCGCTCGAGAAACTCCCAGCGATAAGCGTCTTGTGGCAAAAGGTCATTCATTCCTTTAACGCCCGTTAGTTTTTTCATTTTCTTGTTCACTTCTTGTGAAGAAGGAGTTGGAGTCAAATCAGACATGCGAACTTTTTCTATTAATTTTTATGAGTGCCGTAACGGCGGTCAACATACTGTTGAACAATTTGTTCAAATTCAGTAACGATATTATCACCTCGTAAGGTTTTAACCTTCTCTCCATCAATAAAAACTGGCGCAGATGGTGATTCTCCTGTTCCTGGCAGGCTTATGCCTATATCCGCATGCTTACTTTCACCCGGTCCGTTAACGATGCATCCCATCACTGCAACATTCATGGATTCAACTCCAGGATAGCGTTGCTTCCAAGCGGGCATTTGTTGACGTAAATACGATTGAATTTGTGAAGCTAAGGTTTGGAAAACAGTACTGGTCGTTCTGCCACATCCAGGGCATGCAATCACCATGGGCGTGAAATGTCGTAAATCCATCGTTTGCAATATTTCTTGGGCTACGATCACTTCGTTTTCACGTGGCGCGCCTGGTTCTGGTGTTAAGGAAACTCG
>Ga0114960_10002199_pt1 | contig 15332 bp, 17 predicted proteins | sample C_130625_MF_Meta_FD_92637 | JGI IMG/M metagenome (GOLD analysis project Ga0114960, IMG submission 92637) | Freshwater microbial communities from Lake Croche, Canada to study carbon cycling - C_130625_MF_MetaG | ecosystem: Environmental > Aquatic > Freshwater > Lake | place: Lake Croche, Canada... | reverse complement strand
TCTCGCAACTTTTATAATCTAGCGACAATACACCTTGTTCGCTAGAATACAACCGTTCAAGCCACCGCTTGAACTGAATGAATTCCACATCTCTGTCGTTATGAGTAACTCCGAGCCATACACGAAAGTGAAAAATATGGCGATGAGGAGTGCTAAGAAACGAAACGTCATAATAATCTCCTGTTGCTAGGTTAGGATCTGTTGCGGCGGCTGGGTAGCAGTGAATGCCTTCTTTACGAAATGTAACCCAGATCATTTTGTTAGGGCGAATGTCTTGTTTGATATTCATGTTGGTGTATCTTGTGTGTACTGATCCCAATGAGTATACTTGTCTTTACTCATCAAGCTCTGTAGGTGATGTGTCCACACGCCTGGATTTGTAGCACCCCAAGTTCGGTCATCCAGTTTAAGTGTGGCGTTATAGTTGAGTTGATTAATGTAAGGTAGCTTAACACTAATCATAGGGACAAAGCGAGGATATTCGTTATAGGCAGACTCTAATACGCCTTCGATGTGTTCGACACCAAAGTCTAGTGACACCCAATAGCCTGCTTTTAGACAGCCTATAATAACTTCATCCCACGCTTTATATTCTTCGTGACTGATTGATTTAGGATTAAAACTTTGGCTAGTACCAAAGTAAATGTGTCGAATGCGTTTAGACTCATCCAAGTATGCTTGAGTATCGTTTGCCTTACGCAAGATTTCTTCTAGTGGAGGAGTACCGACAACAAACAATGTAAACATACCATAACAAATAGTATGCTCAACTTCGTAACCTGTAAAGTAGACAATGTCTTGCCTTTCTTCAGTGTTTAATCCCATTTAATGTAACCTCTGCTGTAACCACTCGGACGATTAACGCCGTCCGCAAACGCTTGCTGCCATTCAGTGTTACGATTGTAACACTTTGTCCAAAAAGAATCAACCTCTAGATAGCCTTTTTCAATCCAATACTTTGCCATATGCATACAATCAATAAATTTTGGATTGCGTGGACTTGGTTTGACTGTAGTAACAGCTTTCCAAAGTTGAGCCTGCGCTTCCTGCTTGCTAACAGCTTTGCCCACTCCATCTACAATCACTGCATTATTATTTAGGTTAATCTGTGTACCTAGTTCATAATTTCCACTAAGGTCGACCACAACATCATAATTTTCAATAGTACTAGCCCAGAGTTTATCTCCCCACAGTTCTCGATTGCTATGTCCTAGTACATCTACATGGAAGATATAACCATTTAGACGCATTGTATGATAAGCAACCCACGCAAGAAAACCGCTACCAATAATAAGCATACGATTGTCTTCGTGCCTGCCTTGACGGTCTTGCAAATATTCTTTAGCTTGTTCAATAAGATTGATACCGCAAGCAACTGGCTCTAAAATATAACGAGGATGAGCTTCGGGGATTTTTACATATTCACCCTTGCGTACAGTATATTGATCAGCATAGGCTGGCTCACCGCGTGTAGCAACATAGTCTCCAGTTTTTACATCAGTACAAGCCGCACCAACCGACATAACTTGTCCAATACCTTCATGACCTTGCATGTGTAGGGGTAACGGACCAAAGTCGCCCATCATCATATCAATGTCGCTACGACAAACACCAGTCATCACAGCTCGAACATATATGTTATCTTGTCCCCAAGCTGGAATCTCGTACTCAACTTCCTCAAAGTAGCCCTTGCCCTCTGTTTGTAAACATCTTACTTTCATAGATACTCTATCCTTTCGTGTATCCAAGTATCAATATCGAACTGATTAAGCCAGAATTGATAATCATCTACTCGTTCGACTGCTTCTTTAATCATATTTAGGTATGCTTCTTCCGGACACCAACCTAATTCAAATCGTTCTACACTATTATCCTGCATAGTAAATTCAATAGCACTATTTTCGTGAGTCATACTGCGCCAGTTTGCTACACAATTCCACTTATTAGTGAATCGAATATTACATTGGTCGTCAACATCATAAGTTCCGTTAGGATTTACTGTACCATACTCGGTACTATCGATATCTTCTAATAGCCAAGACTGTATAGACGATTTTCCGTTTACAGCATCTCTGCGCCAATCTGAGTTCATTGCTACGTATAGGCTTAGTAAATGTGGCATTAAGTCTCTACTAACACCACCAAATGCCAGTTTGCGTGTAGTAAACCAACTACCCGGGCTAGGAATACAATTCTTACGTGTCCATTCAATGTTTACTGCCTTGGCCTTACTGGCTAACGCTTTTAAATCAGCTATATTACTACGCCACATATTGTTCTTAACCATCATGAAGCGTGTCTTTGGAAAATCAGTGATTAACTTAATCCATGCATTACTATTAATGACACCAGGCTTTTCAATAAAGACGATTTTAGTTACTGGAGCAAGTTTACGGGCAATTTCTTCGTGTGTAAAGTTGGGAGTACAAATATGTGCGGTATCGAACATGCGGCATTCTTCGATAGCCGCATCTACATTAATAAAATCTGCACCTTTGCTAGAGTCTTGGTCTACAGTAATGATACCGTGGCCAAGTTTATCTAGCACAGTAGCATACAGATTACCGATACCCATGCCTACAATAAGACTAGTTTTCATCTTTTTCTGCCTTTGATTGTTCGTATTGCTTGAACATACGGGTTACATCTTCCATACGTTTGGCAAACACTTCGGGTGCAAGACGACTAGCAAGATCCATATCATACTCACTAGGGTAGTGACGCAAACATGCTCTTGCTTCATCTTTAACGGCTTTGGGAACTCGAGGAGTAGTCAAGATTCTAAGTAAAAACCTTTGAGTTTGAACAACTGCTCGATATCTTTCATCAGGTAATGTCATGTACACTAGCCTCTAATGCATCTAGTTTATCAATCGACTCTTCATCAAAGTCGGACTCTTCATCTGATTGTACACTATCTGCATCTACTTCGTCAAATAAAACGGAGAATTGAGTGCTTGCATTGACAGTCTTTTTACCTGTAGCACCGCGTGTTCCAGGAATAGCTTGCCAAAATTTATCAAAGCTATCAATAATAGCTTCAGCGGTAGCTCGATCATCGGTACTAAAGATAGCATCTACAATGTCTTTAAAGTAAACTCTTTCAAATTTTTCTTGAACTAGCATTGCTGGGCAAAGACCAGCATCGTACTGACGATTAGCTTCTTGTACACTATTCAGATGTAACCAAACATTATGGCCCATCATAATAGCATAAGTAAAACTATCCCAACTTGTCTTTCCTACTTTTCCAATCTTATTTAGGTCATTAGGTCCGTAGATACAAATATCTTTTACCTCAACACCGTCCATTAATGGACTCGTAGTAAACGATGAAAAATGTTTATCTTGCACTACTACATCTTGGAACAGTCGTATATCTTGGCTATACTTTTTATTATCTAAGCTAGGCAACATTCGATACAACCATTTTTCACGATCTTTAATTTCTGTTTGAACATATATCTGTCCATTGGCAGTTGCTAAAAACGGACTTGCACAGTCAAAGCTGATTGTAAACTTAGGATTATGATACTTACGAATAGCACGTTGTATATCTGTTAGTAGCAATGCCCATTCTAATTTACTAGTGCCCAAAAAGTGCATCCAGTCTTGGTGACCCTCTTCTAGCAATCCATCGAACTTTAAAGCAACAAGTCTGCGTAGGACTAAGTCTACGTCACACATATTTTGTCCGCCCATAGCCCAACCATTAAATGGTCGTTCGTATTTGGTTGGATCGCAAAAGTCTTTCATCTGCTGATACCAATCTTCTGCTTGTGCATGGTTTTCACCTTGCAATACGTTTAAGAACTTACACGCACCTGTTCGATGTTTGATCCAGTATTCATTGTTGTATTTTGTAGCACTAACCGCCTGTTCGTAACTGGCAATGCCGCTATTCTTAGCACCAACAGGACTACGACTTACCCACGCTGGAATATCAAGTACCATACCGTAATCCATCAAAGTATCCATCCAGGTAAGAACTTGACTACGCTTTTTTTGTGCCGCATCTAATTTAGCTTGATATAACTTAACGTGATCAATCTTAGTATACTTAGGATTGCCGTTCTTATCTGTCTTAGGATGACCTGTTGGGTGTACTTGTGGTACTAGTTCAATTCCTTTAGCAACAGCTTCAGCCATGCGTTGTGCCACTACTGGCCCATTAGGATCGTTCCATTCACCTTCCCATACACCTTTACCAATCTGGAAACCTCCAGAGTCACCTAACACCCAACTAGTTGAGCGATCTCTATTGCGGAACATGTCTTCGCTTGGATCGGGTTTAGTCAAATCTAAGTTAGCATGACCAGCAGAGTATAAGCAATGATCAAAGTAAAATGCCGCATTTGGATTTAAATAGTTCATTGCTTCAATACCCATAGGGCCAAAACTCTTGGGAATACGTGCAGGATCTACATAGTTACTATAACGTTGTTTGCCTATGTATGTGCTATAAAATCCTGAAGTTGCCGGCAGGAAGTATGCATAATCGTTTTGATGTGCTGTTAAGTTTTTATTCAATTCGTCCCCACTTAATTTTTAACCATGCTCTTTCCATAGCATAATGTACCGCAGTTAAGATGACATGTATAATTACAGCATCGCTTAATCCAGTCCATATAGCTGTGATTAACAGTGCTACTATTCTATAAGACAGTGCTCTAACTACTGTGCGTTTATGAAGTTCGGTCATTATTTGCTCTGCGCTGGTAGAATGTATTCGTATACAGCAAGTCCGCTGTCAACTGTAATACTTAATGCGCCTGCATCTGCAATACGAATTTTTTTATCGCCAGCTAGATTTAAGATACTTTGTACTTGAGCAACAGGCCATGACCAAACTTGTTTTAACTTGCCATCGATGCCTGCTTGGAATACAAATGATCCTGCGTGTGTACTTGCATCACCAAAGCTGAATACCAAACTACCATTGTCCAGACTTACTTGGAATACTGGTTCTTCAGTATGTGCCGCCGCTTGGAATTTTAATTTTTGTATGCTAGACACAGTTGGCTCGAACTCGATGTCCCACTTAGCACCTTTGAACTTAACTGATTTTAAACGTTCATTGATAATTTCACTGTTCATGAAACGATAATCGTTTTCAAAGTCGCCTGTGTTATTAGCAAAGTGTAAACCTGTTACAATAGTTTCGCCATTGCGTTCTTGTTTAACTACATTGATGCTTGCACCCTCTTTATACTCTGGGCACTTCAAGTGGATATCTAACTTGTTTAAGTTAGGCATACCGAATGTACCTTCTAAGTCGTCAACTGGATTGTGTGTCTTAGCATTAAGAATAACGCTACGATCTTCAGCCATTGATTCAATTGCTGTTTCTTTTTCAGTCGATGAGATTTTAATTAACGGCAAAAATCCCAGGGTGTGTGTATGTGATACTAGATCTTGTAAAAAGTCTTTCATGTTATGATTCTCCATATGTTATGATTATACTTAGGTTTTCTGACAATGTCAAGGATTTTTCCTTACCTTTTTGTTATACTTTATCGCGGATTCGACCAAAGTATGTGATTGATTCATTCGATCTGTGTAGTGCATATATGCGCTGGTGTCTTTGGGAAAACACGCACCACCAAATCCACGACTACCATCTGTACCTGGAACCATAGTATGGCTCCGACCAATTCGGTCATCGTGTGTTAGTACTTGGCGCACTAGTTCAAAGTCTGCACCATTTTGTTGGCATACATCGTAAAGTTGATTAAAGAACGCAACCTTCACACTTAAAAAACAGTTGGCAGCATATTTGATCATACTAGCTTCTGTAATACTTGTATTAAACACAAGTTTACAATTGGGTAACGCTTCTTGGAACATTGTTTGCCAAACACCTTCCGGATCGTCACCGCCAATGACCATATATTTTTGATCAAGGAAGTCTTTGTTAGCTGTTGCCGCACGTAAAAATTCTGGACTGTAACAAATACTATGTTTAGGATATTTTTTTAATATCTTTTCTAAATAGTCCGGTGGCACAGTTGATTTAATCAGTACTGGAATGTGTAATGGTGTTTCGTCAAGTACACTAATGATTTGACTAATATCGCAATCACCTAACTGATTACTAGGAGTACCTACGCACACTATGACGCCCTCTGCATAGGGGAAATCTTTAATGCATTGTTCTCCAATTTTAGGATCAACAATGTGAACTATGTTTCGGCCTTCTATGGCATTAGCCACTGCCTTACCTACAAACCCGTATCCTGCAATTATTATATTCATATTAGAACTCAAATAAACTGTTAAATGTATTTTTTTCTTCTGTACTTGCTACATCCCATTTAAGTACACCAATCAAATTGTCTAGCTTTTTATCAATAATAGTAGCTTCCATCTCTGAGTGATCGAATGGCAAGTCTTTGAACCATTGTGGCAAACGCAATTCATCGACTGGATAAGCAACACTAGTAAAGCCTAGTGGGTTTTGTTTTAGTTTACAAACAATAACCTTAGCACCGTCTGTGATATTCATTGAATATTTGTCGTTAAACATTCGTTTGAGCGTATTCCAGTTGATACTAGCACGTACATGTCCGGGCATATTAGCCTTACCTGCTTTGGCTTCTTTAGCTTGATAGTCTGTAATGTTGTTAGCACGTTTTGGACTACCCTTCTCCCAACCTGGTCGACCTTTAAATCTAGTACGGAACTCACTAATGTGATCCAGAACTTCTTGTTCAGGCTTACCCATTAGAACCATTTCAAGTACATCACTTAAAAAGTTTTGAATAAATTCCGGAGTATCACTACGTTTAAGATCCAACCCCATGGCCTTAATCTTGCCAGCTTTCCCATCTACGTCTGCTCGCTTGCCTTCTTTGTCATAGTACAATACAGCATAACGCTTTTTAGTAATGAACAAACTTTTACTGCCAACAATTTCACGCCCTGCTTTGATAACTTCACCACGCGATTTCGGACAGTGAAAGTAATCTAACATGAACTGAGGGAATGTAGTATTAACTTCTTCGCCAATTTGGTCGTATAGTTGTACCACACTTTCTTTAGTCCACGGAATAAGACCTCGATCGATATCTTTCTGCAACGTCTTGTACGCACTGAAGTAACACGAGTCTGTATCTCCGTAGATAACAGCCTTGCCTATGTGATCATACTCTCCGGTAATGATCTCATTTACCTTACTTGCCATGTGCTTGGCAATTTGTCTACCTACTAGTGTAGTACTTTGTCCAATCCGCTTATCGAAAAAGCGACAACCGCTGTTAAGAATAGCTCCATACAAACTATTAAGGTTAATTTTTTTAACGAGCTGTCGTTTGTCCCAGTATTCTTCTTCAACTTTATTTCCTGCCTTGATAGCATCCTTTAGCTTGGCCTGCATCTCTTTACGCTCGGCATACCAACGCTTTAGCAGTCCTGGGATAATACCTTCTTTTTCGTAAGTAAAAATAGTGCCGTTACTTGACAGCATCCAGGGTTGATTGCTTTCGTAGATCAATCTATATACTTCGGCGGCACTAAGCACATCAGTGTCTCCGTTCTCCCAGTCAATTGTAATGTCAGTACCAATCTCTTGTGCCATTACTGATTCATATTCATCTGCACCGAACTTACCTTCCCATGCCGCCGCAAACGATTTACCCTTGGCCATCTGTGTTTCAATAAATTCTTCTGTTTTAGTTTGACGTAACTGACCAATAATAGTTTCTGGACCCATGTTAAGCGCACGAATGGCACTTGGATATAGACTGTTAATGTCTAATGAGCCGACCCAGTCTTGAATACCTTCTTTTGGATGTGCAACATACGCACCAGCGGCCGCAGTATTTTCATCTCTGTCATCTTTCTTAGTACGATTAGGTACTTGAAATCCTCTGCGATGTGCTTCATTAATAATGGCCTGCTCTGTTACGGCTACAGCACCCATAGTAGTCTGTAGTAGTACAGTATTTTCATGTGCCAACGTATTGGCTAGATCCATGAACTTTAGCTTTTTGTCTAAATCGTCAAGTAGTTTACAGTCGTTAATGTTATATTCAACAAATGTTCTAAAATCATTGTTATATAATTGATCTAATGTGCCTTCGTATTGTGTTTTACGCTGGCCCAGCTCATATTCTGCAATAGCATCTAGTCTATATGTATGGCGTTCTTCATATGTATACTTGCGATACAGTTCGAGATAGTCTAAGTGTACACGACCGATATAGTCATACGTTGTACTAGTGCGACCGAACTTTTCATATTCGCGTTTCTTTGGTAATTGATCAAACAAACAGAAACGTCTTGTATCTTCTTTACTCAATGCCTTAATAACACGATTAGTTGTGTACGGAATATCAAAACCTTCCGAGTTCCAACCACTAATAACGTCTGCATCTTGTATAAGATCCAGGAACATGTTCAACAAATCTGCTTCGTTATCAAACAAATATGTATTAGGAAAGTCTTTAACCATTTCCTTGGCATCTGCCATCTTAAGACCTTTGGGCGGAATAGCTAAACACACCATAGTCTCTAACCATTGTAGGTAGACAGCAATCGCAGTAATAGGCATGAATGCATCATCGGGACTTGCATAGCCACGTTCTGGATCAAAGTCTACCTCAATATCGAAAAATGCAGTATGCAGTTTAGGAGGATCTTGATTGAGATAATGTTCACTTAGTGTAACAAAGATAGGGTTAATATCCGACTCGAATACTTCCTTGCCACTGTTAATAGCTTGTTCTTTGCGTAGTTCTTTTGTGTTTTTGCAGACAATACGTGTTAACGCATCTCCGTAAATTGATTGAAATTTGCCGCGTGGGTCTTTGACGTAAAACGTGTGTTTGACAGGTATGTCACGAAACTCACGTTCACCTTTCTTGTTGCGTTCGACCACTTTAATGATGTCATTCTCGCGGTCAAACCATGCATCTACATAGCTCATACTTACTCTCCGATGTCACTTTAGGCTGACAAATACCTTCATGCGGTTTATTGGCCCGCCGACCTTTCTATATACTACTTATTAGATACGTTTAGTAATATCTAAAATAGCTTCAATCTCTTCCCAATCTTCGTTATGACTAGACCAGTTGCCTTTGTGTGCAATTTTAATAGCCTTGTTAATAACTGACGGTTTGATTTGTAATTCTTCTGCAACTGCCTTAACTGTCTCTTTCAAGCCTTCTGTTAGATCCTCTACTTCACGAAGTACTGTACTGCCTTCGCTAATCAATCTTTCTAGTTTTGCCTTTTCTTCTGGTCCATAAGAACGTCCTGACATCGATATCTCCTAGTAATACACAATTATATATTACTTATTATCGCATGTCAAGGCTTTTTTTGACCTACAGTTTGTTTTAACCACTCTTCATCGTCTTTTGCACCGGTAGCTGTACGATATGTGTCTATGCCAAAATTAATACCCATGGTTGCCAGAGTTTGTATCAGTGCTTGTTTGCCAATAGTACCCCATTGCGAAATATTTAATCGGGCAATTGCCGAAGAATCCATTTTGGCAATACGTTTAATACCAACTATGAAATCTTTTATGTTTGGCAACAATCCTTTGACAGTTAATATTTTGAATATTTTATTAATCAACTCTGCACGTTGAGCCACTTTGGTTGCAATAGCTGTGCCTGCTATTCCAAGACTGACTCCTCCGGTCGGCAAAGCACCTCCAATACCGGCCGCAATATCCACTGCTAAGAATCCCATATCCAAATATAAGTCTCCGTAACTGTATATATCGGCAGAAATGCCGGGTATAACGGGATCAGTAGTCTTAGGCCAGCTGAAATCTTCATTCAATGAAGTTGAAAATTCTTGGTACCTCATTTAGAATCCTTTCTTAACTACTGAGCATTTAGGAACTGTTTTGCCATCCTTAGTTTGTACACCTGTTTGGGTTTGTCCCGCACGACAAGTACTTGTCTTAGCCTTTGGTTTAATAGCCTTTGGTTTAGCCGGTTTAATTGTAGGAGTAACTGCTTCACCGATATTTTTATCTATACCACGACTAGCAACTCCGCCCTTACGGCGTTTTGCGGCAAGTTGTTCAAGACCATGACGGATCTGCTCTAAGTTTTGTTCTAAACCCATAAACATTCCGCCTTTGGATTTCTTACAAATTTCTTCCCATGCCAATAAATCATCACGTTCGGCTAATTGTGCTAGTTCTTTTAACTGCGCACGGGCTGACATAATGCGTCCTTTTAAGGTCATTGCATTGGCTTTTTGGTGTCCGTGAATTGTTGGGTTATTTGGTTCACTAGGATCCATGGCAATAGGGGCTTCTGCTACTGCACTTTGTATACCTGGACTACCAGGTCCTGGCTTAAACCCTAAACTATGCGTACCCGGTACTTCGTTTTCATTAGTTGGTACACAGTTAGGAACAGTACGTCCGCCTTTCTTCTTTGTACCCACAGGCTTGTAACCTTTCCAGCATGGATTGTCTGTCTTAAGACTTTCGTCTGCTTGACGTTCTTTCTTTTTAGAAATAGCAATAGCGGCCTGTTGTGCTGGATTAGCGGCTTCTTTCATCAAGACACGTTCGGCAATAACACTAGCATACTGATTAATCAGCTGACGTTTTTGTGCTTGTTCTTCTGCTACAGCTTCATTCACTTCTGCTTCTACTTTGTGAAAATATTTGCCAAATGTACTAGTACGTCCTACTGGCCGTGCAGGAGTATCAGATTGTTTTTGATAATGTTGCATTGCCATTTGTACTGGCAAACTGACCTTGTGTGGATTAGTACCTTCATTTAAGATACCAACATCATTCTTTCTTACAATAGATAAAAACTTACTTAAACCTTCGCTTACTGGTGCTGGAGCGGCCGCTGGTTCGTCATCTTTATACATTTGATTGAGATCTACCGGAGCAGACTTAGGACCACTAATGGCATCATAATCTGCCTCAGCATCAATACCTTTGGCTTTCAATGCCGCTGCCATACGTGCTAATTCTGCGGGAATTGTTTGTAGTTTGGCGTCATGTACTGGATCTTTACTTACAAATGTATTTCCGCCCGGGTCGCTAGTCATTGCCTGGTAACCGTCCCATTGTGCTCTTAGTTGGTTATATTTGATTTGCTCCGGAGACTGCATTGGTTCTTCCGCGGTTGCGGTAGGTGCAGTTGGCGGTACAGGGGCAGTGGGTTGATTTAAATCAGCTTCTTTGACGACACGCAGAAATCGCGCCATGTTGTCAACGCCTGCCACAGGCTTTGAGGCAACGCCATCCATAGCCTGTAGTATGCGTTTCATGTCCATGGGTATTATCCCAATAGACGCTTTGTCAATGCACGGATTTGATCAACTTCGCGTGATTCAGCAACCATTGGCTTTTCACTACGATTCAAACGACCTGTTAATTCACGTAAACGATCTGTTTCGCTAATTGGATCTTTTGATGAACCGGCTGGCTTAGGCATCATGGCGCCCAACTTTTTAGCTTCCTCGGCATCCTTGGCACCTGATGGATTTGGAACTGGTACCAAATTCTCATCAGTCATTTTTTCTTTCTTTTTCTTTTCAGCTAGGTATGCAGTAGTTTCTTTGATGTTCTTCCACATAGCGGCAGCGGCAATCTTCTCGCCCTTCTTACCACCACCAGCAGCCTTAGCTACTTTGTCAAAACTCTTACCTGGTTTGCCGATATCTTTACCTGCCTTAGCATCTTTAACAACAGCAGATTTCTTAGCCTTGCTTAGACCTGCGCTTGGCTTTGCACCTTCTTTAACTGGCTTGCAACCGCACTCTGCCATAGGCATGTCGCACTCTTTGCACATCTTAACAGCTTCTTTTAACTTGCCAGCTTTCTTAGCGGCACGGATACGGCTACCTAGGTATTCATCCTTGCCTGATTCGATCTTGCCGTCTTGGTCGTAATCTTTGTCAGCTTTCTTGGCTTCGTCAACTTTGTCTCTATTGTCAAACTTAGAACCGTCTTTCATACCCCATGTCTTAGCACTCTTAGGTGATTGCTTTAATGCTGGAGCACGGTCTTTCTTTTCTGAAGCCGATTGTGCTTTGGCATGGCTCTTAGTACCTTTGCCTGACTTTTGTTCTGCTTCACCGTCATCTGCATAGCTAGTATTCTTATGTTTTACGCCAGTACTAGTCTTAGTTAATTCCCCAGTACGTGTTTTCTTAGTATCGCCAACTTTCATTTCTTTTGGCTCGCTACCACCGAATTCTTCTTCTAACTCACTTTCCTCGTCATCTGGAATACCGTTGTGGTTAGCATCTAAACGCTTGTGAGCAGCCTTAGTAGCTTTAACTAAACGATTGTACTTTTCAACTCTAGCTTTAACTTCTTCAGGAATCTTTTTCTCTACGTGACCGGCACCACCGCAATGACCGCAAACGTCAACCATACTTTCGTCCAGCTCGTCTTTCTTCATTTTGTCAGCTTGCGCTTTCTTAATTTCTTTCATCTTCATTTTAGCCTCCGTTAAGCGAGCTGTTAGCACTTGCTTTTGTCCTTCGCTCAATGTATCGCTATTATCCAAGTGATGAGCATATTCTGTAAATTTCATTTCATAAGCCAAGTAATGGTAAACACTAGCAATATAATCAGCGGCTTTTGTAACCTTAGCTTGAACCCAAGATTCTAGTTGGTCTTCGTCTTTTAGCTGTTGGTATAATTTGTGTGAATAATTGGCTAATTTAAACAAATCAGCTTTAGCCATGGCGCCTTCGCGGTCGCCATTTGCACCATCGTGCCCACTTGGCATCTTCATCTCTGGATCGTTATCTGCTGATGAGTCCGATTGTGGTATTGTGTTATCTAATCCTGGCATGGGTATACTCCGTTATCTTTATATATTTATCTTTTGATGCTTCCACCGGTTAGTAAGTTTACATTCATATCCACAGCGTTTTTAGCTGTACCGTCCTTATTTTTAGGCTGTTTTACTGGCTTATTCTTGTAAACTGCACCAACTCCTACATTAGCGGCACTAGTTCCGCCAGCTGTAGCTGTTTCTGTTATGGATTTTTGTATAGTAGCAAATTTGCCAGTGCCTTGTAATTTCCTAGCAACATTCTGAGCGTGTTTTTTTGAACCAAATGTTTTCCATTTTTTACCGTCAATATGCACATCGTGCGGTTCATCTGGTTGTGGCTCTGGTTTATGATGTTTAGCCATATACTGACGATGTGCATTGACTTCATCATCGTCACCGTTAACATATTCATCATCTTCTCTTGGACGACGGCCAAATCCTGTACGACTGCTGTCATAATCACGTTGGTATGAATCCCTGCTTCTCCAACCTTCGCCTAATAAATCATTAATTTTCATTTTGTTCTTCCTCTGAATCCTGGACTGTTAGGAATGTATGCGGGTTCCCCGCCCATAAACTTGGGCAAACTAAACCACAATTTAAACCATTCGTCTGTTCCAGGTTGTATATTCTGCTCTCGTTCTATAATCTTTTTCTCTGTACCAGTTATACTGATATTACTTCCGCCATAAGGTTGCAGTCCTTTAAACTCGTTAATACCTGCCAGCTTCTTAAGACGTGCTAAATCATCCATTATTTTAAACTAGACCTTAACATCCAGCTGTGTTTTTTATGTGCATCTTGACGATCGGCTAAAAAGTTACTTAGTCCGTGATCGCCGTTTTGTTCGGCCATTGCAAATGTAATACGAAATATGCTAGCCATACGCTCGCTATCTTCCAATAGCTCTCGCAACATTTCTTCAAATCCAGGAACAGCATTTTCATCTTCTACTTTAGTAAGCATACTAAACTTAGATAAACTTGCAGGTGTATAAATTTGTAGTGCGCGAAGTTGTTCGGCAAATGTATCTATGCTACCATATACTTCTGTATAAATGCGTTCAAACAATTCATGTAGTTGTCCGAATAGCGGACCTTCTACATTCCAATGAAAGTTTTGTGCCTTGATAGCAAATGCATATTCACTGGCAAATGCTGTCTTAAGTGCTAAGTGATATTTCTCGTCCATGTTAAATTCCGTATTTGTTTGGTTTAGGTTTGTTTACAGGACTAACTTGATTTACAGTTGATAATTCTAAGCTGTCATGACTAGTTCGTAACTTAGTCTTGTGTCCTTGACGTTTAATTTCTTTGTCAAACCTATTATGTTCTTCAGGACTGAACGGCATAAAGAACGGGTGTTTACCAATATTGTCTGCGGTTGCAACGTTACGATCTCCAGCGGCTAATCCCATACCTAATCTGTACACACCGTAGAAGTCGCTTGGTAGTGTTTCTACACTAAATGCTCCAGGCATAGCCGCGTTTGCTTCATGAGATAACTCTCCACGATTACTTCCATATTCTGTATTACTTTGATGCTGGCTATGTGTGTCATGTGGATCTATACCTGTAGGTACGCCCATCTTACCAGTTTTAAATGTTTTAGGGTGATAAGGTGTAATGGGTTGAGTTTTCTTGCTAGTCTTTTCAATCTGGGCAAGTGTTTTACCTTGTCGGTCAACTTTACTCGGACTATTTGTACCAGCTTCGGTTGCTTCAGCAATAAATTCTTTAGCTCTCATATTATATTCCGTACTTATTTTTCTTAGGTTGAGCAACCGGACTTATTTTATTGCCGCCATCTGCTTCTTTACTATGAGCAAATTTACTAACGTGCTTGCCGTCTGTTGGAACGGTTTTCATGGCACCGCGGATCATGTTATCTTCTTCTTGCGTCATTGGGTGCATGGTATTGTATTTTTCAAACCAGGTATCTTTAGCACTATCTACAGGATGTGTACCTTTACCATCATGCATGGCCATGGCCATCATCATGCGATTCAAATGATACACACGATCATACCCGCCCACATCTCGGCTGCGGCTTGCACCTTTCATTACATTATCGTGATCGGTTGCTAGCTCGCTGGTATGTCCAGTGCCGGCATTTGGGTGACCTTCGGATATGAATTCTTGTGCTCGCATTTCTCTTATTACCTTATTAGCATATTTAATCGAATTTGATTCTTCTGCTACTGCTTTTTCTTTCTTAGCACGTTTAACTTTCTCTGGATTTGCGCCACAGGCTTCTACGACAGCATCAAAGTAGCTCTTGCCGTTAACTCTTAAACTAGGGTCCACGCCAGCTAATTTATAAAATGTTTGTTCGTCGCCTGCACGGGCGGCATTACGCAAGTCTGTAGCACTAGTTACACGGGGGCTTACTACATGTTCGATTCTAGCAAACTTGTAGTAACCATGAGTAGCTTGTTTGCCATTGTAGTCATGCAATAACTTCCCACTCCATTTCCAATCTTGTTCATCTGTAACATAAGAAATAGTAGCGCCATCACCTACTTGTTCAAATATTTTACTAGCTAGTGTT
>Ga0114960_10002192_pt1 | contig 15370 bp, 9 predicted proteins | sample C_130625_MF_Meta_FD_92637 | JGI IMG/M metagenome (GOLD analysis project Ga0114960, IMG submission 92637) | Freshwater microbial communities from Lake Croche, Canada to study carbon cycling - C_130625_MF_MetaG | ecosystem: Environmental > Aquatic > Freshwater > Lake | place: Lake Croche, Canada... | reverse complement strand
GTAAAGAGCAAGAGCGCTATAGCAATGGTATCCGTGACACCCAAGTAAGTTTGGAAGAGCAAACTGCGAAATTGCGTCATGCTGAAGCTGAGCTGGAAACGATGCGCACCCAACAATACGCATTGCAAGATAAGGTTTCTCAAGCGCAAGGTGATTTGTATCAAACCAACTCTGATGTGAGCCAAGTTGAATCACAGATTCATTATGTGCAAGAGGCGCGTCAACGTTTACAACAACAAACACAAGATCTGCAAGCGCAGCTACAACGCTGGACCGTGCAAGAAACTGATGCTGCTCAAGCGCAACGTAGTACGGAGCATGACTTATCCATAGCAACTGAAAAAGAACAAACTTTGTTGGCTGACTTGAATGGCCTGCAAGAGCAAATGCCAGATCGTGATGAGACGTATCAAGCATCTTTCCGTGAGCTTAATCTTGCTCGCGAAAGTTTGGCTTCAATTGAGCAACGTTTAGCGAGTTTAGGTGAGCGTATGCGTGCAATGTCTGTACAATCTGATGAATTAAAGGGGCGCGAAACTCGCCTCACCGGCGAGTTAGAAGGTATGCGTAGGCCAGATGCTCAAGCTTTGCAAATGGCGATTGATCGTCAGACTATGGCGCAGCGTAAGGTAGATGAAGCCAAGCAACGTGCAGGCGAGACGCAACAGCGTGTGCCTGCTGCTGATGAAGCGCGTAATGCCGCTCAACAAAAGATTCAAATTGCAAACCAAGAGTTGGCGCAAACTGAGGCCAAACTTACTGCTTTAACTGCTTTGCAAGCCAGTGTGCAGGCGCAAGGCAAGATTGGTCCATGGTTGGAGAGCAAGGGTCTTAAAGAAAGTAAGCGTCTTTGGCAGGAACTCAAAGTCGAGAGTGGTTGGGAAGCTGCTTTGGAATCAGTATTGCGTGAGCGTCTAGCGGCAGTGACTGCAAAGAGTGTTCAAGAAACCTTAGCCTTGGCTAATGATGCACCTCCAAGTCGTTTGGCGATTTTACTGACCGAAGAAATCACTCCTGCGCATACAACAGTGCCATCAGGCTTCACGCCATTACTCACCCGTGTGCAAAGTGCAGGTGCAGCGCGTTTAACTTCAGTATTACAAGAATGGCTAGACAATATTTATATTGCTAGTAGCCTTGAAGATGCTCTGCATCGTCGTGAAAAATTACCGGCTGGCGGTGCTTTTGTTACTCAACAAGGTCATTTGGTTAGTCGCGTTAGCGTTCAGCTTTACGCTGCAGACTCAGAGCAAGCAGGTATGTTGGCACGTGCTCAAGAGATGGAAAGTCTTGAGAAGCAATTGCGTGCGCAACAACTGATGCAAAGTGAGCTTAAAGGTGAGCTAGATCAATGCGTTGCTAATTACCAGGCTGCACATCAAGCTTCCGAACAAGCTCGTATTAATGCGGAGCACGCTGTTCAAGAAGCGCATGGTTTTGAAGTAGAAAGAATGCAGTTGACTCAAGCCGAAGAGCAATATAGCCAGCGTGCCGCTCAAATTCAGGGCGAGTTGACTGAGTTGCGTCAGCAAATGGCACAAACAAATGTGAATCAAGCGCAATCCTCTACAGAGTTGACCCAAGCAGAGGAATCTAAACAGGGTCTTCAAGCAAATCTGCAGGCTGCTCAAGAAAAATTAGAGCGCGCTACTAATGAGCGTGACCGTTTGCGTGAATCACTTCGTATCGCAGAGATGGCTGCTCAAGAAGCTGCTTTTGCAACTCGCTCATTGCAACAGCGGATTACAGATTTACAGCGTGATCAAAGTACGGCTCGTACCCAGATCATGGAAATCCAAGACAAGCATGATTCAGCGACTCAAGAGTTGTCAGGTTTAAGTGACGAAGAGGCGCAAGATAAATTACAGGGCTTATTGTTAACACGGAGTGCACGTGAGGCTACCTTAGCAAATGCCCGCACCGAACAAGATGCCTTATTGCATCAATTGCGCGAGGCTGATGAAGCCCGTATGCAAATCGAACGCGGTTTGCAGCCTATGCGGGATAAAGTAGTTGACTTGCAATTGCGTGAACAGGCTGCGCGATTGAACTTTGAGCAATTTGCTACCTTGCTTGTGGATGCCGAGGCAGATTTAACTGCACTTGAGGCGAATTTCAGTCCTGACTTAAAAGTAGGTGCACTTCAAACAGAAGTAAATCGTTTGAATACTGAAATTCAATCCCTGGGCCCAGTGAATATGGCGGCCCTCGATGAATTAGCGAGTTCACGTGAGCGTAAACAATTCTTAGATGCACAATCTGCGGACTTGAATGAAGCAATGCAGACATTGACTGATGCGATTGCCAAGATTGACGCTGAGACGCGTGATCTATTACAAGGCACCTTTGATCAAGTCAATATACATTTCGGAAAATTATTCCCTGAGCTATTTGGTGGTGGTCATGCTGAATTAGTGATGACAGGCGAAGAGATTCTGGATGCGGGTGTTCAAGTCATGGCGCAGCCACCTGGTAAGAAAAATAGCTCTATTTATCTGCTCTCTGGCGGTGAAAAGGCTTTAACTGCAATTGCTCTAGTCTTCTCACTCTTCCTGCTCAACCCAGCCCCATTCTGCTTGCTCGATGAGGTGGATGCGCCATTAGATGATGCAAATACCTTGCGCTATTCAAAGATGGTTGCCAAAATGTCTGATAAGACGCAGTTTGTGTTTATCTCACATAACAAGATCACTATGGAAATTGCCCATCAACTGATTGGTGTCACCATGCAAGAGCAGGGTGTCTCCAGAATTGTGGCGGTGGATATTGCATCTGCTGTATCGATGGTGGAGGCCGCCTAAGTGTACGTAGAACAAATCATGACGATGTTGGGTTTGTCTGATTTGCAATTCGCTTTGGCCGTAATTGGGCTGCTGATTTTGATAGCAGTACTGATTCTGAATATTAAATACGCCCGCGCTCGTCGTACAGCGAGAGAGCAGGATCAGTTTGTCGACGAGCGTTTTACTCGTGAGCCCAGTTTTTCCTCTGGCTTTGTTGATCCAAATAGCGAGCGCTCGGAACCCGGTCTTGGAATTCCAGTAGCAGTGAATCTTACTCGTGAGAAATTTGTCATCGATCCTCGGATTGATTGCGTGATCACATTGCGCTTTGATGAGGCCATTTCTGGCGCAGAGATCCTTGATGAGATGAGTGATTGGGTAGATTCGCAAATCCAATCTACCGCTCGCTGGATGTGTGAAGGTTTAAATGCTGATATTGATGCTGCAGAAGAATGGGAAGAGCTTAAGTCTGGAGCTTCTTACTCAGAGTTACAGCTAGCAATTCAGTTAGCGAGTCGCCATGGGGCGATAGGTGTCCTGGAGTTATCCGATTTTTGCTCTCGCGCACAGGCTCTTGCAGATACCTTGGGATCTCAAATTGATATGCCTAGTGTTAATGCAATGCTTGAGAGTGCTAAAGAGTTAGACGTGATGGCGGCAGATAGTGATATTCAGCTCAGTATTAATATACTGTTCGATGAACCTTGCCCCTGGGGTAATTTTGACGCCCTCATGCGTCAGCGTGGTTTTAAATTAGCGCACAACGGTAGGCAATACGAGTTTTATAGCAATGGGGTGCAGATCTTCAATAGTGCAGATCTAGATCCTAATCAGCCGGTCGTGCAATTCACCTTATTGTTGGAAGTCCCACTTGTTGCCCAAGATGAGCAACCCTTCGACAGAATGCTGAGTGAAGGCATGGAAATTGCCAAAGCGGCTCACGGACGCTTGGTTGATGACAACGGCATCAATTTAAGTGAAGCTGCGGTAATGAGTATTCGTCAGCATTTAGATGTGCTTTATGCCAATCTTGAGAAGTCTAGCGTTCCAGCTGGATCTTCTACGGCTAGCAGACTATTTAGCTAGGAAATTAGCTTGTCGTCCACTAGTCCGACAAATTTAGCGGAGCGATACGCATTCTTGCAGTCGGAGCTTGCCCTTTTAGAGCATGCATACTATGTGCTTGATAATCCCCTATTACCCGATATTGAATACGATCGTCTCTATCGCGAGCTGTTAGATATTGAAGCAAGACATCCTGAATGGGTGACTTCAGAATCTCTCTCGCAAAGGGTTGGTGGTGCTGCTTTAAAAGAGTTTGATTCAGTAACTCATGAAGTGCCGATGCTCTCACTCAACAATGCCTTTGAGGAATCTGAGCTCATTGCATTTGATCGTCGGTGCAGAGAAGGTTTGCATCTAGAGCATGTTGCTTATGCGGGTGAACTCAAATTTGATGGACTCGCCATTTCTTTGCGTTATGAAAATGGCTCCCTTATAACTGCTGCCACCAGAGGTGATGGTGCTAGTGGTGAGGATGTTACGGCGAATATCAAGACCATTCGTGCCATCCCGCTCAAATTGACTGGTAAGCATATTCCCAAAGTATTAGAGGTCCGCGGTGAGGTCTTTATGTATCTCAAGGATTTTCAGAAGATGAATCAACAGGCCGCCACTCTGGGTGATAAAGAGTTCGCTAATCCTCGGAATGCGGCAGCAGGTAGCTTACGTCAACTAGATTCCAAGATCACCGCAAAAAGACCGCTATCTTTCTTTGCCTATGGCTTGGGAGCTCTAGAGCCACAATCTTGGTTACCAACAACCCATGAAGAGTTGCTCAATGCCTATGTGGAGTTGGGTTTACCTGTTTGTGCAGAGCGCAGAGTGCTGAACTCTGTGCAAGAGATTCTCAGTTTTTACAATGAGATTGGTGAAAAACGTGAATCTCTGCCCTACGATATCGATGGCGTTGTGTATAAGGTCAACTCGTTTGCAGAACAAGCAAAGCTCGGTTTTGTATCCAGGGCTCCACGATTTGCACTAGCGCATAAGTACCCAGCGCAAGAAGCGCTCACTACAGTATTGGGCATTGATGTGCAAGTAGGGCGCACAGGCGCCATAACTCCAGTAGCTAGACTAGCGCCAGTAGAAGTGGGCGGCGTTACCGTGACTAATGCCACCTTACATAATGAAGATGAAGTCAAGCGCAAGGATGTGCGTATTGGGGATATCGTTTCAGTACGCAGAGCAGGAGATGTAATTCCTGAAGTCGTTTCTGTCATAAAAGAGCGTAGACCAACAAACACAACAGAATTTGTCATGCCAATAAAATGTCCAGTATGTGATTCACATATTGAACGCTTGGCTGATGAAGCGGTGGCTCGCTGTAGTGGTGGTCTATTTTGTGGGGCGCAACGTAAACAAGCATTAATTCACTTTGCCCACAGAAGAGCTTTGGATATTGAAGGTTTAGGTGAAAAGATTGTGGATCAATTAGTTGATCAAAACCTAGTGAGAACTCCAGCTGATCTCTACAAATTAGGGTTCACAGCTTTAGCGAATCTTGAGCGCATGGGTGATAAGTCGGCAGACAATCTCATTCAAGCTATTAACCAATCCAGAAATACTACCTTAGCGAGATTTATCTTTGCCTTGGGTATTCGTCATGTGGGTGAGACTACAGCTAAAGATCTAGCAAACCATTACCAATCGATGCATGCATTAATGGGTGCGAGTATGGAAGATCTCCTTACAGTGAAAGATGTCGGTCCAGTTGTAGCAGACTCCATCACGAGTTTTATGGAAGAAGCCCATAACCGTGAGGTGATTGAACAGCTACTAGCCTCCGGAATGCAACTCGCAGTAGAAGAAAAGATGATTAGCGCAGCTGTAGCAGGGAAGACTTTTGTTCTTACAGGCACCTTTCCCACGATGACAAGAGATGAGGTTAAAGATCTCCTAGAAAAAGCGGGAGCTAAAGTTGCTGGATCAGTCTCCAAGAAAACGGATTATGTGGTTGCCGGCACAGATGCTGGTAGTAAGCTTACCAAAGCAGAAGAACTGGGTGTGCCAGTGATTGATGAAGCAGTTATGCTGGATTTATTAAAGTAGATTATTTTTTGCATGAATTCATTAAATCAAGCATTTCATCTAAGCTCAGAGCACTGGACTAGATTAGATCCTATTTCTGATCAAGAGAAGCAAGTACGAATTGATTTAGCAATGGCATATCAATTAGCGTATTTGAAAAATTGGGATGATGGGATATACACCCATATTTCAGCGTCAGTCCCGGGCGAAGACGGCGCTTATTTACTGAATCAATTTGGCTTACGATTTAATGAGGTAACACCTCAAAATTTAGTGAAGGTAAATCTTCAGTGCCAAATATTAGCTGGAGATGGGCCTGTGAATCAAACGGGATTTGCAATCCATGGCGCAGTTCATGCTGCACGTCCTGATGCTTCTTGTGTATTACATTTGCACGTAGACTCAGTGATTGCTGTGTCAACTCAAACACAAGGTCTTTTACCAATTTCACAACATGCATTACGTTTTTATCAGGATGTTGCATATCACCACTATCAAGGCCTGGCGCTATCTGTTGATGAGCAAGTGCAATTAGTAGAAAGTTTAGGAAATAAAAAAGCAATCCTTTTGCATAATCATGGGAGCATTGTTTGTGGGTCTTCAATACAGCAAGCGTTTTATCTTATGGATGTTTTAGATAAGGCTTGCAAAATTCAGGTTTTATCTGGGTCCAGTGAAAATCTTGTTTACCCATCTACGAAGATTTGTGAATTAACTTATAAACTGCTTTGTAGTGATGGAGATGACGAGGGCCAGTTAGAGTGGCCCGCATATCAAAGAATGTTGTTGTCTAGCTAAAGGGAGAAAAGAATGCCATTAATTCAAGTGCAATTATTCGAGGGTCGCAGCGATGACGTTAAGCGGGAATATGCCAAGGCCATCACGGAGGCTGCGGTAAAAATTATGGGTTGCACTGCAGCATCTGTAGACGTCATTTATCAGGATGTTAAAAAGTCTGATTGGGCTACAGCAGGAAAACTGTGGAGTGATTCCTAGTCATCAAGAGTGCCAATATTCCCTGTGGGAATATGTCATATTGCATCCCTTGTATTCCCATTGCTGAATACTTTTCGGAAGATGTTCCTATTCTAATTTTATTTCTTTGGGGACTATATGAAAATCTGCGTCATTGGGGGTGGTGGGGCAATTGGCGGTTATTTAGCCGCTAAATTAGCGAGAGCTGGAAATGAGGTAACGGTAGTTGCCAGGGGCGCAACCTTAGCAGCTATCAAAAAAAACGGTTTAGTACTTCATATGGAGGATGAGCCTCATCCTATCGTTGCTCAGGTCACAGCAGTAGAAAAAATCAATGAAGTTGAAATACCTGATGTGATTATTTTGGCAGTAAAGGCTCACCAAATTGAGCCCATCCTGAATGATTTAGTGAATATTATTGGTCCTGAGACCGTATTGATTCCAATGCAAAACGGTATTCCTTGGTGGTATTTCCAAAATTTACCTGGCCCTTTCGAAGACTTGCCTGTAGAGACAGTTGATGCGGGTGGGCAGATTATGAAAAAAATTAATCCACGAAATGTAATCGGTTGTGTTGTCTATCCTGCTACTTATGCAGAAGCTCCAGGCGTCATTCGCCACGTTGAGGGTAACCGCTTCCCTTTGGGTGAGCTTGATGGATCTCAGTCCGAACGTATTCAAAAAATTTCAGAAGTCATGGCTGATGCCGGCTTTAAGTCGCCAATCTTGGAAGATATTCGCTCAGAAATTTGGCTTAAGCTCTGGGGCAATATGACCTTTAATCCGATTAGCGCACTCACTCATGAGCATCTTGAGGGCATTTGCAGAAATCCCCTCACCAAGGATCTGGTGCGCTGCATGATGCTAGAGGCTCAAACCATTGCTGAAAAGTTTGGGGTTGTCTTTCGGGTAGATGTTGAAAGACGTATTGCTGGGGCAGAAAAGGTTGGCAAGCACAAAACTTCGATGCTTCAAGATCTTGAAGCTGGCAATAACTTAGAAATTGATGCGTTACTAGGCTCAGTTGTTGAGCTTGGACATATCACCAATACCCCAATGCCTCATTTGAGTACGGTATTTGCATTAACCAAATTGTTAAATACAAAAGTTCAAACTTCACACGGTAGATTAGCTCTGCCTGAACTTGCTCTTGAGCATTAGTTTTATTAAAGTCCTGTAGTACGAAGTTTTTCCCCCGCCTTCGTGGCGGGTTTTTTATTCAGGCTTTCCAGCAGGCAAGCCCTTCCACCACTCTCCTTTGAATTGGCCTTGTAACCAATCAATGCACTGGCTAACTTTGGTAGGCACATGCTTAGGCGAAGAAAACACCGCATGAATTTCTTGACTAGGCAATATCCAGTTTTCTAAGACGGGGACAAGTACATTGTCTTGAATGGATTGATGCGCTACATAACAAGGCAGGGCAGCTAGACCCATGCCTGCTCTTGCTGCAGATAGTATTGAGGAGAGATTATTGGAGCTAAATGGACCTCTCACTTCAATGGATTGAGCCTTATCTTTTTCGTTTGTGAAGTTCCAGCGATGGTCGGCCTGAGCGGTGGAATAAATAAGCGCTTGGTGCTGCCGAATGTCTTCAGGCACTTTGGGTACTGAATGTTCTTTTAAATATCCGGGCGTAGCTACCAATATCCATGGATTAATACCCAGAAATCTCGAGCCTAGGGAAGAGTCAGGCAGCTGTCTCATTCGAATGGCTAAATCAACACCTTGCTCTACTAAGTTGATGTATCGATCATCCATGTTGAGATTCACTTCGAGCTCTGGATGTTGAGACATAAATTCAAGAATAGAAGGCGTTAGCACCCTGCGTCCAAAAGCAACTGAAGAGCTAATTGTTAATTTTCCTCGAACCTTTGACTGCATTAAAGATGCGAGATCATCCGCTTCATTAATTTCACGTGCAATGGTTTTACATTTTTCGTAATAAAGCCTGCCAATTTCTGTAGGTGTAACGCCGCGTGTGCTGCGATGCAGCAACAAAGTACCGAGTCGCTTTTCCATCGCAGCAACAAACTTAGTGGCAGTAGGCTGGGTAATGCCTAAGTCCTCAGCTGCTTTGCTAAAGGAGCCTGTTTCTACGACTCGAATAAAGAGGGATATGCCTTGTACACGATCCATTGGAGGGTTTTAGTGATTGAGATAGGTGATTTTTACACTATTCCACAGTGGAATACTAGATATAGATTTGCTGATCTTCCCAAAAAGCCCAAATTTCTAGATCATCACTCCATAACAATATTGGGAGACGAATCATGGCAAAAATGAAGGCAGCAATGGCAGCAGTTTTAGTAATGGAAAAAGAGGGCATTACTACTGCCTTCGGTGTTCCTGGCGCTGCAATTAATCCACTCTATGCACAAATGCGTGAGCGTCATTCCATTACCCATATTTTGGCGCGCCACATAGAAGGTGCATCTCACATGGCCGAAGGCTATACCGGAGCGAAGGCTGGCAACATTGGTGTGTGTATCGGTACATCCGGCCCTGCTGGAACCGACATGATCACTGGCCTGTATTCAGCAAGTGCTGATTCCATTCCAATTCTCTGTATTACAGGTCAAGCGCCACGCGCACGCTTGTACAAAGAAGATTTCCAAGCGGTTGATATCGAGAGCATTGCTAAGCCTGTGACTAAATGGGCTGTTACCGTTCGCGAGCCAGGTTTAGTGCCCCGTGTATTTCAACAGGCATTCCATATCATGCGCTCTGGACGTCCAGGACCAGTGTTGATCGATTTGCCAATTGATGTTCAGATGGCTGAAATTGAATTTGATATTGATACTTACGAGCCGTTGGCAGTTTATAAACCTACAGCAAGTCGTAAGCAAGTTGAAAAAGCGATGGAAATGTTAATGACTGCCGAGAAGCCATTGATTGTGGCTGGTGGCGGAATTATTAACGCTGATGCTTCTAAGTTATTAGTAGAGTTTGCCGAACTGATGGGAATTCCAGTAATTCCAACCTTAATGGGTTGGGGATCAATTCCGGATGACCACCCCTTAATGGCTGGCATGGTGGGTTTGCAAACTGCGCACCGCTACGGCAATGCAACCATGTTGGCAAGCGACTTTGTATTAGGTATTGGGAATCGTTGGGCTAATCGCCATACTGGTTCAGTTGATGTTTACACCAAAGGCCGTAAGTTTATTCACGTTGACGTTGAGCCTACCCAAATAGGTCGGGTTTTTACGCCTGATTATGGAATTGTTTCCGATGCCAAAGCAGCTCTCGAGTTGTTTGTCCAAATTGCTAAAGAGTGGAAGGCGAAAGGCAAGCTCAATAATTATGGCGATTGGGTAAGTCGTTGCCAAGAGCGTAAGAAGCTCATGTTACGCAAGACAGATTACGACAATATTCCAGTCAAGCCACAACGCGTATATCAGGAAATGAATACTGCCTTTGGTCGCGATACTATTTATGTCTCGACTATTGGTTTATCGCAAATTGCTGGTGCACAGTTCTTACATGTTTACGGCGATCGACAGTGGATTAACTGCGGACAAGCTGGCCCATTAGGTTGGACCATTCCTGCCGCTCTTGGTGTGTTAGCTGCTGATCCTACTCGTACCGTTGTGGGTTTAGCGGGCGACTACGATTTCCAGTTCTTAATTGAAGAGTTGGCTGTAGGTGCGCAATTTAAATTGCCTTTAGTGATGGTGTTGGTGAATAACAGCTATCTTGGCTTGATTCGTCAGGCGCAGCGTGGTTTTGAGATGGACTACTGCGTACAGTTAGCCTTTGACAATATAAACGTGGATGACACAACTCTTAAGGGTTATGGCGTTGATCACGGTAAGGTAGTTGAGGGCTTAGGTTGCAAATTACTACGTGTGAGCGATCCTGCCAAAATCAATGGAGCATTAGTCGAAGCACAAAAGATGGCTAAACACTTTATGGTGCCTGTAGTGGTAGAGGTGATCTTAGAGAAGGTAACTAATATCGCTATGGGTATGGAGATTGACAATATCAATGAGTTTGAAGAAATTGATTGTCGTCACCCAACCGGCCGTGAGGGCTTACAAATGGCAGGCCTCTTAGACTAATTTAGCATTCCATTTGCACTACCAGAGCCCAGATTAAAACCTGGGCTCTTTTTTTGGGCCATTAAGCCCCTAAGGCCTCAAGTAACTCTGTCTCCAGTTGGATCTGTAGTTTGGGATTCTTACCTAGATTCGCTGCGTCTAATAGCAATATATCTTCTACCCTCTCTCCGAGAGTATTAATTCTGGCTGTATGAATCGATACTTGATGTTTTGCTAGTACTCTAGAGATGGTGTAGAGCAAGCCAGTGCGATCACTAGCAGATAGTGCCAGCGTGTAATACCTGCCACGTTCATCTGGAGCCATATGCACTCGCGGCTTGATTGGGAAAGTGCGTGATTGCCTCGACAGTCGACCCATGCTTGGGTTGGGTAGCGGCTCACTAATGCTTAGTGCCTCGGTTAATTCAAACTCGACTAGTTGAATGATGTCACGATAGCTCCCGCCTTCATCCACTAAGTTGCTGCCAGAGATTTGAAAGGTGTCCAGCGCATAGCCATGGCGAGTCGTGTGAATACGGGCATCCCAAATCGAGAAACCGTGTTTTTCAAAGTAAGCGCAGATTCTGGCAAATAGATCATCTTGGTCTTTAACGTAGACGGCCACTTGCAAGCCTTCCCCAATAGGAGAGAGGCGTGCACACACAATTGGTTGATCACTATGAACTTTATTAAATAGATGGCGCGTCAGCCAGGCGATATCCGAAGAGTCCTGTCTCAAGAAAAACGCAACGTCTAATTGCTTCCAAAAATCTTGATAGGAGTCATCACTGATGCCATAGAGGCGCAACTTGGATCTGGATTCTTCTTGATGCTGTGCCAGTTCTGAAGAAGCATCTGGCTTAGCTCCACCTAATACTCTGAGGGTGGCGCGATAGAGGTCTTCTAAGAGCTTACCTTTCCAGGCATTCCAAACTTTGTGACTAGTACCGCGTACATCAGCTACTGTAAGCAAGTAGAGTGCTGTCAGATGACGTTCGTCACCCATCTTTTTAGCAAAAGCGCTCACCACATCAGGATCGGTAATGTCTTGTTTCTGCGCCGTCTGACTCATATTGAGGTGTTCTGCAACCAACCACACCAGCAAATCAGTATCTTTTTTATCTAAGCCATGTTCTTTAGCAAACTGACGCATGTCTGCTTTGCCGAGTTGCGAATGGTCACCACCTCGACCTTTGGCAATGTCATGAAAGAGTGCTGCAATCACGAGTAGCCAGGGCTTTTCAAAATGCGCAATCAGGCTGCTGCAAAATGGAAATTCATGGGTATGTTCCACCACCATAAAGCGCCGTACATTTCGCAGGACCATCAAAATGTGCTGATCGACTGTATAGATATGAAATAGATCGTGCTGCATTTGACCAACGATTCTTCTGAAGGCTGGAAGGTATCGGCCTAATACACTGCTGCGATTCATGAGTTGAAACGCGCGGCTAACACCCTCAGGCTGCTTCAGGATTTCCATAAACAGCGCTCGGTTGACAGGGTCTGTCCGCCACTGTTTATCCATTTTTTGGCGAGCGTTATACAAGGCTCTAAAGATGGTGGCCGAGAGGCTTTTAACATTTGATGTTTGAGCAAATACTAAAAAAGTTCGCAGAATTTGCTCAGGGTGTTTTTGATAAAGCTGAGGATCCGTAATATCTAGAACGCCTTGTCTCTCAATGAAATACTCATTACCTTCGCCTGGAATAGGGTAAGTCGTTTTGGATTCCTGCGGAAAGAGCAGGGCTTCGATGTTTTGTAGCAGGACATCATTTAATTGAGTCACTGCTTTAGCGGCCCAGTAATAGCGCCGCATGATTGCTTCGCTGGCTTGGCGAGAAGATTCTTCTTCAATCCCCATGACTTTTGCTAAGGCTGTTTGCAAGTCAAAGGCTAAGACATCTTGTCTGCGCCCCGCAAGTAAATGTAGATTCGCACGCAATCTTTCTAGAAAACGTTGATTACGATTGAGTTCAGTCAGTTCACGCTGGGTCACCAAGCCCGCTTGGTTTAAGTCCTTAAAGGTATTGCCAAGGAGTGCTGCCTTGCTCACCCATGAGATGACCTGAAGGTCACGCAGGCCGCCAGGGCTTTCTTTGCAATTAGGTTCAAGTGAGTAAGGGGTGTTCTGATATTTATGATGGCGCTGGATTTGCTCTGCTTGTTTTGCTTGAAAAAAAGCCTTCGGGTCCATTGCCTTTTCAAAAGTGTTCGCAAATTCTTGAAAGAGACTCTTATTGCCGCAGATGAGTCTTGACTCGAGCAGGGAAGTACGTACGGTGATATCTTGTTCAGACTCGGAAATACACTCTGCCACTGTTCTGACAGAGGAACCAATTTCTAAACCGGTATCCCAGCAACTGGCGACAAATTGTTCAACTTGTTTAGAGAGAGACTCAGCTTTTTTTTCATCTGCAGGGAGCAATATTAGGATATCAATATCAGAGTAAGGAAATAAAGCACCCCTACCAAAGCCACCAACTGCAATGAGAGCAGCCTCTTGCTTGAGTTCACAACTCGCCCACAGATGACTGAGAAGTGCATCACCAAGTTTACAAAGCTGCTTCGTCAGTTTGCCGACAGCTTGTGTTTCCCGAAACTCCTCATAGACGATTTCACGTGCAGCACGCAGGCTTGCTGCGTCGGTAATCTGCTGCAAAGCGCTCATTGCTTATGCGTTAGCTAGCGCGGGCCGAAAGGAGAGGCCTTTGACGCAATCTGGCGGAGGATTGCTACCCTCTGACCAAGTTAATACTTCGACTCCGTTAGCAGTCACCAGCAAAGTATGTTCCCACTGGGCGGATAGGCTACGATCTTTTGTTTTTACAGTCCACTGATCCGGCATCGTACGAATATCTCGTTTGCCAGCGTTAATCATGGGCTCAATTGTGAAGGTCATGCCAGCAACCAGCTTTTCGCCTGTACCAGGTTTGCCATAGTGAAGAATTTGTGGATCTTGATGAAATACTTTACCAATGCCGTGCCCGCAGTATTCACGCACAACGGAGTAACCGGCTTTTTCTGCATGTGTTTGAATCACGTGACCAATATCACCGAGGGATGCCCCGGGTTTTACTTGGGCAATACCCAGCCACATACATTCAAAAGTAATTTGGGTAAGACGCTTTGCCATGACAGAAGCTTCACCTACCGTGAACATGCGGCTGGTATCTCCGTAGTAACCGTCTGGGGTAATCACAGTGATATCTAAGTTCACAACGTCACCACTCTTGAGAACTTTGTCGCCTGGAATGCCATGGCAAATTACATCGTTGACTGAGGTGCAGATGGCGGCTGGAAAAGGTGGATACCCCGGCGGTTGATAGTTCAGCGGCGCAGGAATCGTCTTTTGGACATCGCGCATGTAGTCATGGCAAATGCGATCTAATTCACCGGTGGTGACCCCAACTTTTACATGGGGTGCCACATGATCTAACACTTCACTAGCCAAGCGACCAGCTTCTCTCATCCCAAGGATGTCTTTTTCTGCGGTAAACACACTATTCATGCCTTGATTATCAACGACTTGAGGAACTTAAGCTTGTCTAGGGTGCCTAAAATTTAGGCATTTCATTCATTTGGAGTGCTTCTTAGGCCTATTTTGCCTGCACAACGCACTTGTCATCTTGGGACTGGGCTAGCTAGATCATTGATATGTAAGCTATAATTTAGATCTCGGGTCTATTTGGACTTGAAATCGCGAGTTGAGCCTCTCAGGGTGGCGCTTTTTAGCGCAGCTAGGACTCAACTTTAGAACCAACCCTCAGGAGAAGTTATGTCAGTAACTATGCGTCAAATGCTGGAAGCCGGTTGCCATTTTGGCCATCAAACCCGTTTCTGGTCCCCAAGAATGGCCCCTTACATTTTCGGCCATCGCAACAAAATCCACATCATCAACTTGGAAAAAACATTGCCAATGTTTCAGGATGCCCTGAAATTTGCAAAACAAGTTGCTGCAAATCGTGGCACCATTTTATTTGTTGGTACTAAGCGTCAATCACGCGAGATTATTGCTGAAGAAGCTGCTCGTGCAGGTATGCCTTATATCGACAGCCGTTGGTTAGGCGGTACGCTCACCAACTTCAAAACCGTTAAGGGCTCCCTCAAGCGTTTAAAGGACATGGCTATTGCTAAAGAAGCTGGGGACTGGGAAAAGCTTTCTAAGAAAGAAGCTTTGACTAACGATCGTGATCTCGATAAATTACAAAAAGCACTTGGTGGTATTCAAGATTTGAATGGCGTTCCTGATGCTATTTTTGTTGTGGACGTTGGCTATCATAAGATTGCTATTACTGAAGCCAACAAGCTTGGTATTCCAGTAATCGCTGTGGTGGATACCAACCATTCGCCAGAAGGCATTGATTACATCATCCCTGGTAATGATGACTCTAGTAAGGCTGTAACCCTCTACGCACGCGGTATTGCTGATGCAATCCTCGAAGGCAAAGCAAATTCTGTTCAAGAAATCTTGACTGC
>Ga0114960_10002189_pt1 | contig 15379 bp, 18 predicted proteins | sample C_130625_MF_Meta_FD_92637 | JGI IMG/M metagenome (GOLD analysis project Ga0114960, IMG submission 92637) | Freshwater microbial communities from Lake Croche, Canada to study carbon cycling - C_130625_MF_MetaG | ecosystem: Environmental > Aquatic > Freshwater > Lake | place: Lake Croche, Canada... | reverse complement strand
CCATTAATTAAAAAATATTATTCGCTTAAAAATTGCTTAACTAATTTAGCTAAGATTGCGACCAACTGCTCAGCTTCACTTTGATTAATCACCAGTGGCGGTAGCAAGCGAACTACTTTGTCAGCAGTGACATTAATCAGCAGTCTTTCTGCGAGCGCCCGCTTAACCAAGTCGCCACATGGACGATCCAACTCCACACCAATCATTAAGCCAGCGTTACGAATAACAACGACCCCAGCAACATCCTTTAACGCAGCACGCAAACCATCACAAATCACATTACCCATTGCTTCGGCATGTGCACGTAAATTTTCTTCTTCAATAATTTGCAATGTGGCTATACCTGCTGCGGCAGCAAGTGGATTACCGCCAAAAGTGGAGCCATGCTTGCCATAGGTAAATGTTTCAGCGGCAACACCTCTGGCCAAACATGCACCAATTGGCACACCCGATCCAAGCCCTTTCGCCAAAGACATCACATCAGGAATAATATTGGTATGTTGAAACGCAAACCATGTTCCGGTGCGGCCAATGCCTGTTTGCACTTCATCCACCATGAGCAACCAACCATTGTCATCACAGATCTTGCGCAACTGTTCTAAATAGCCAGAAGCATCATGCGGAATGTTAATACCGCCCTCGCCTTGTACTGGCTCAACCAAAATCGCCACCACGTTTTTATTGTGCGCAGCGACTTGACGCACCGCTTCCACATCATCAAACGGCACGCGAACAAACCCACTCACCAGCGGTTCAAAACCCGCTTGCGTTTTGCGGTTACCTGTTGCTGAAAGTGTTGCTAATGTCCGGCCATGGAATGCTTTTTCCATCACAATGATTTCAGGATTCTTGATCCCTTTGTTGTGCCCGTAAAGTCTAGCCAATTTGATTGAAGCCTCATTCGCTTCACAGCCAGAGTTACAGAAGAACACTTTGTCCATACCGGAGATTTCGCAAAGCTTGTCAGCCAAAAGTGATTGTTCTCTAATGTTATAAACATTAGAAACATGAATTAACTTAGCTGCCTGCTCACTGATTGCTTTCACCAGCTTAGGATGGGCATGACCTAGACCGTTCACCGCAACACCTGCCAATGCATCCAGATAACGATTGCCTGCTGGATCAAATAGCCAAACGCCTTCACCTTTTACAAAGCAAACAGGCTGACGTGCATAGGTGTTCATCAAATGTTGTGACATATCACTTTACTCAATACTTACAAAACGAAATTGGCAACAATCTGTTGCCAAATAAAAATGAAAAAGGCGGCTCAAGCCGCCAATCTCAGCTTAATTAAAAAACTCAGAGGCCAATAACTGCCTTATGTGAAAGACCATTCGCCATAAAAAACAACATAGGCAATGAAAGCATCATATTCGTTCGAGATGCTAAAAAGGCGACACGACGTGCTGTTGCTTTCTCTTCATCCGTCGCAGAAACCAAACCTAAAATCTTTTGTTGATTCGGCCAAATCAACACCCAAACATTAAATAACATAATCGTACCCAACAAAGCGCCAATCCCTATGCCAACGTAACCAGCTTGCAAAGTAAAAGCAGCACTAAAGCCAGGTCCAAGCAAAGCTGCGCCCATTAACCAAGTAGCAACAGCGGCCCATCGAAACCATAACAACGCACGTGGGGCGACGTGTTTAGAAATGCCTGCCGCAGTGCCATCAGCGGCAGCATCTTTCATGGCAGGCATTTGTACCAAATTAAAGAAGTAAAGCAGGCCAATCCAAGTAATGCCTGCCATGATGTGTAACCAACGGAAAATACCCATTGAATATTCCATGACTTACACCCCCGCCAATACAAAATGTTTCACAAATAAATACAACACAATTGTTAGAACTAAGCCAGAAATGATCGTACCTAAAATTGAATCTAGTGGATTTTTCATTTGCTTGCTCCTTGAGCATGGTAATTGTTTTAAATCTAATATACTGAGATTATCTCAAAATGGTCTTTTAGGCAAGAATTGAGCCCTTTTTGAGATGCATTTGCGGGCTTTTAAGTCGCTGAAACTTATTCTAAATTTGTCCAATTAAAGTCTTAGGGATACTAGGTCAAAAAAGCAGCAATCTGGAAAAAACTTGAAAAAAAATGGAGTTAGTGCAAAATCGCATCCCTTAGATTAATTATTAGAATAATAAATCGTATTAAAACAAATGCGATACCCCTTACAGCCTCGAAAAAACAAATTTAGTTGAACACTAACCAGCGACATGATTCCTCTTAACATCAGCCATAATATTCAAGTCAACAATTCAGCCCAACTGCCTGTTGCTTGGTATACCGATCCCACCATTTATGCGCTAGAAGCAAAGCACTTATTTCCCAAAGCACCACAGTATCTTGGTCACGAGCTCATGGTGCCAAATCAAGGGGATTTTTACACGCTGGGCTGGATGCAAGACGGCAAAGCCTTAGTCCACAACCAGCAAGGCATTAGTTTAATCAGCAACATTTGTCGTCATCGCCAGGCCCTGATGTTAAATGGGCAGGGAAATACAAAACATATCGTTTGCCCACTTCACCGCTGGACTTACAACTTGCATGGCGAACTCTTGGGTGCGCCACACTTCAAAGAAGATCCTTGCCTTCACTTGGACCGCACACCCCTCACAAACTGGCAGGGATTGCTTTTTAACAGCAAGCGTAATATTGCGGAAGACTTAAATGCATTAGGTTGCAAGCAAGATTTCGACTTCACCAATTACATGCTAGACCGCGTGACCGTTGATGAGTACGACTTCAACTGGAAGACCTTTATTGAAGTGTACCTAGAGGACTACCACGTAGGCCCATTCCATCCGGGCTTAGATCGCTTTGTAGATTGCGATGCACTCAATTGGGAGTTTGGCAAAGACTATAGCGTGCAAACGGTTGGCTACAAACCAAATGCTGACAAAGCAGGCTCAGACATCTACAAAAATTGGCAAACACAGGTTAAACAATACCATGACAAAAAGGGCTTGCCAAAGCATGGCGCCATTTGGATGGTCTATTATCCATTCCTCATGATCGAATGGTATCCAAACGTGCTTGTGGTTTCTCACATCATCCCTCGTAGTGTAGACAGATGTAGCAACGTGGTTGAATTTTACTACCCAGAAGATATCACCCTGTTTGAGCGTGAATATGTCGCCGCTCAGCAAGCCGCTTATGAGGAAACTGCTGATGAAGATAAAGAAATTTGTCAGCGCATGCATGATGGTCGCCGCGCCCTATTTGCTCAAGGTATTGATGAGCGCGGCCCATATCAACATCCGATGGAAACAGGTTTGGAACACTTTCATTATTGGCTGCGCGCGCAGCTAGAACCGCATTTGTGAAGCAGTTCAAATTAGGTAGTTTATGGATGCTCGTCGCAGCATTCTTCTTTGCTGTGATGGGTGTGTTAGTCAAAATCGCCTCACACAAATTCTCTAGCGCAGAACTGGTTTTTTACCGCTCGTTAGTTGGATTGATATTTATTTCCATCTACGTTGTCAGCAACAGACTTTCACTTAAAACCCATCTCATCAAAAAACAAATGTCACGCTCCATCATCGGATTTATCTCTATGGTGATGTTTTTCTATGCGATTAGTGAATTACCCCTTGCCACAGCGATTACTCTCAACTACACCTCACCTTTAGCGATGGCAGCAATTTTGACAATTGCGCTTCATGAAAAACCTAAGAAGATTTTGCTGGTTGCTATCTTGACTGGCTTTATCGGTGTTACTTTCTTACTCAAGCCTAGCATTCATTACGGAGAGTTTCTAGCAGGAGGCTTGGGTTTACTTTCTGGACTGTTAGCTGGTTTGGTTTATGTGCATGTCGCGCAACTTGGACGTGCTGGCGAGCCTGACTGGCGAACCGTGTTTTACTTCTCGCTCGTATGCACATTAGGAGGAGGCGCTTGGATGCTTATTCACCACTTTAGCTATTTGTCGCTAAAAGACCTTCCCATTCTAGCGGGCCTCGGCACTTGCGCAACCATTGCTCAGCTAGCCATGACACGCGCTTATCGAACAGGCAATGCGCTGGTTGTTGGCAGCTTGGCTTACACCACGGTGGTATTAGCCAGCTTATTTGGCATATTGCTTTGGAATGAAACGCTGTCGATGGACCGCTGGCTAGCGATTTTATTAATCATTAGCAGCGGCGTGATGAGTATCAGCGCGAATACGAGCGCTAAAAAATAAAATTAAGGATCAATCAACCCCGAACGCATTGCTATTAAAGCAATTTCAGCTGAGTTGCTTGCATTGAGCTTTTGTTTTATGTTGTAAAGATGCGTACCAACTGTGCGAGGCGATAGGCTTAAAATCTCAGCAATTTGATTGGTAGTCTCGCCTTTAGCCAAAGCCATGAACACTTCAAACTCACGGTCGGAGAGCACATCCACAGGGTTCTTTTCGCCGTTTAATTGCTGAATCGCCATCTGCTGCGCAATGTTCGCTTCCAAATACATCTTTCGGCTTGCAACAGTGCGAATGGCTTTAATCAACTCCTCAGCCGCGCTACGCTTAGTCAAATAACCCATTGCGCCAGCATTCAGTACGCGCTTAGGATGAACGGAATCTTCATGTGCTGAAAGGACAAGAATACGTGCCGAGCTATCTTTTGCCATAATGCGATCAGTTGCCTCAAGCCCTCCAATGCCGGGCATAGTGATGTCCATCACAACGACATCGGGCTTATGTTCCATATACATCTTGACACCATTTTCACCGCTGTCTGCTTCCGCGACTACTTTGATATCCGCATCAGACTCTAAGAGCATTTTAAAGCCCATGCGAACGACGGCGTGGTCATCCACTAATAAGACATTGATAGGAACGCTCATGTAATAGATTCCTTAGGAATATGGATTGAAATTTTGGTGCCTTTGGATGATGACTTAACATCAAATTTACCTCGAAATGTTTGGGTGCGCTCTCGCATTCCAAGAAGCCCAAAATGCTGGGTTTGGTCAACACTGTTGATGTCCATTCCTACCCCATTGTCTTGTATGATTAAATTCAAATTACCATTCAGCTCTTGCTTCAAACTGATATTAATCATACTGGCTTTTGCATGCTTCACCGCATTATTTAATGACTCCTGCACAATTCGGTAAAGATTAATATTGAGATTTTCGCCAAGTCGGTTGAGCTCACCTGTTAATTCGAGCTTAAAATCAATCATAGGATGCTGCTTTTCTAGGTGATTTACAGCATCTTTAAGCGTTTCAGAAAGTCCAAGGTTATCAAGCGCACCAGGGCGCAAATGGCGAATGATGTTGTGCATGCCGTCATAAATATGGTTTGCCGCAGCCACTATGGTCTGAGCATTAGATGAAACGTCAGGCATTTTTTCCACGGTCTTATTCGCAATCCCAACCGCAAAAGTTTTAATTGCTGTCACATATTGACCAAGCTCATCGTGCAACTCACGCGCTAGGCTTCGGCGCTCATCCTCAATGTGAGTTTGTATCAGCGCTGTTAATTGTCTATTTTCTTCAAGTTGACGCTCCGCCTCTAAAGATTTAGCCATACGATTTAAACTATGTCCTATCGTGTCAAATTCTGGCAATTTAAAAGGCTTAAGACGAACCGTTAAGTCCCCTTGCTCCATACGATTGATCGCATTAAGAATATGTCCAACTGGCCTTAAAGAGTGACTCAAGAGCGCATAAACCATCACATTCAAAAGAAGGAAAAATCCTAAACCCATCCACATCAATTGCTCCACACCTCGCCAAGTTTGTCGAATAGAGCCTGCCGCGTTTGAGTTGATAATCAAAACACCAAAGCGAACGCGGCGCTGAACTGATTCCTGCTTAGGCTCCACAATCTTTACAAACCATTGAGGCGGATGCACATCGGATTGATAGGTAGACTTTGGAGACTCATAAAGTAGATTGCCGCGCGAATCATATAATGAGATTTGATTACTGCGCACGTATCCAAGTGATCGCAAAAAAACATTTAAGACATCTGTCGTTTCACCTAGGCTAGGGTTCATCACAGAGGTTACGATGACATTATCGAGCAATTGTACCGTCACCCGCGAAGCGGCTTCTACACGCTCACTAATAGAAACTTTCGCGTCATTCACAATGACCCAACCCGCCGCCAGCATAAACGCAAGAGACAAAGCTGTGATTAACAAATTCAGACGTAATCTTAAACTCATGTTTTTAGGAACCATTATTGTTTCAAAAGTTGCAACGTCAACAAACCGAGCGCAGTCATCAATAAAGAGCCTAGTAAATGCGCCAGAATATGCAAAGAAGCCCATCCATATTCACCACGAGAGAGCAAGGTGACTGATTCAGCAGAAAATGTGGAAAATGTGGTCAAGCCACCTAAAAATCCTGTTGTAATCAACAGTCTCAGCTCTGGACTGAGTAAGCCACCCAGACTGATCAAGCCCATGCTAATACCCATTAAATAGCCACCCACTAAATTGGCCACCAATGTTCCAAAAGGCAATAAAGGAAAAAGACTATTGAGCGCCAAGCTCAAGCCCCACCGACCCCAAGCACCGATTGCTGCGCCTACTCCTACTGCAAAAAAGGCTGTGATGCCCATGCTAGTTCCTTAAATTCATTATTTGAATGATTGGCTGACAAATAAAGCTAATATTTAGATTATTATCATTTAAAACTTTAATGCTTACATTTTCCATTAAGACTAAAACTCAATATGGTTAGGCTTAATTTAATCAAGCTTAATAAAATGTTCACGATAATACTTAAGTTCATCAATCGACTCGTAAATATCTGCCAAGGCTTCGTGTTTACTTGCTTTTTTAAAACCTGAATAAATCGTCGGCCTCCAGCGACGCGCCAACTCTTTAAAGGTGCTGACGTCCAGATTGCGATAATGAAAATATTTCTCAAGCTCTGGCATATAACGCGCCATAAATCGCCTGTCTTGGCAGATGGAGTTACCACACATCGGAGATTTTCCTGCAGGTACATGCTGCTTCAAAAACTCAAGCATTTCAGCTGTCGCTTGCTCCTCATTGGTCTTAGAGGCTTTTACCTTTTCAATCAGTCCAGAGCGTCCGTGTGTTCCTTTGTTCCACGCATCCATACCATCTAAAACCTCGTCGGACTGATGCACAACAATCACTGGGGATTCCGCAATGAAATTTAAATCTGCATCTGTCACGACAACCGCTAATTCTATAATGCGATCAGAGTCTGGTAACAAGCCTGTCATTTCCATATCTAGCCAGATTAAATTGTCATTGGGATTTACCATCATGATTTCCATTAATTTTATTGAATAAACTGCAATTGATGAACCTTCGGTCTGCTGAAGCTTCTATAATGATAATAGTTTAACTGAAAAGTATAAAAATCATGGCATCTGCTCATAGTTACACCCTTAGTATCATCTTCATTAGTTTGGTGGTGTTAATCACGCTCACTCGTATTTGGTTGGGTAATAGACATATTGGTTTTGTACAAAAACACCGCAACCAAGTACCTCAAGCGTTCAGCAAGGATATCAGTTTAGATGCTCACCAAAAAGCAGCTGACTACACGGCTGCCAAAACAAAACTCGTCATCGCGGAAGGCATCGTGCAAGCAGCTTTACTTCTCACTTTTACTTTGGGTGGGGGTTTGCAGTGGATAGACTACGAATGGCGCGAGTTGATGCCGGAGCATGAAATGTTTCGCGGGGCATTAGTAATTTTAAGTGCACTGATTATTAGCGGCATTATTGATGCGCCTTTTGACTACTACAAAACTTTTGTCATCGACGCGCATTTTGGCTTTAACAAAATGACGCGCGGCATGTTTATTGGCGACATGATCAAGCAAAGTATCTTAGGTCTAGTTCTTGGTGCGCCAATTTTATTTGCAGCACTATGGCTAATGGAAAGCGCTGGCGAATACTGGTGGCTCTACCTTTGGGCGGTATGGAGCGTATTCAACTTATTGGTGCTAGCTATTTACCCAACATTTATTGCACCGTTATTCAACAAATTTACACCACTTACAGATGAAGCACTTAAAGCGCGCATTGAGGCTTTATTAGCTAAATGCGGGTTCAAATCACAAGGCTTATTTGTAATGGATGGTTCAGCGCGAAGCAGTCACGGCAACGCTTACTTTACCGGCTTTGGCAAAAGCAAACGTGTTGTGTTTTTTGATACGCTTTTGGACCGCCTAAACACAGATGAAATCGAGGCGGTTCTGGCGCATGAGTTAGGTCACTTCAAGCATAAACATGTGATTAAACGCATTGTAATGATGTTCTCTATTAGCTTTTTAGGATTAGCTTTATTAGGCTTTCTGAAAGACCAAAATTGGTTCTTCTTGGGATTAGGTGTAAACGACATGAGCAGCTACATGGCACTTGTTTTATTCTTGTTAGTGAGCCCTGTTTTCTTGTTTTTGCTTCGCCCTATCATGGCCAACTATTCTCGTAAAAACGAATTTGAAGCAGATAGTTACGCTGCAAGCCATTCAAGTGCGAAGCATTTGGTGACTTCATTGGTGAAACTTTATCGCGATAACGCTTCAACCTTAACGCCGGACCCGTTACACTCAGCATTCTATGACTCACATCCACCGGCAAGTATTCGGATTGCAAAATTAGCAATTAAATAGCTGGCATAGCGGTTGGGCCACTTTGGAAACTATGATTAAATTTTTTTTTACGTCAGCATTATTGGTATTCATGAGTACTCATCTCGCTCATGCTGACCAATACTCAGCAATTTATCCTGGGGGCGATCCTGCCATAGGTAAAACATTGTTACAGAAAAATTGTATTAACTGCCATGCAAGCAGTTTTGGTGGAGATGGCTCGGCGATTTACACTCGTGAAAATCGCTTAGTCAAAACTTCTCGTGGGCTAAAGGCACAAGTTCGAAATTGCAACACCATGATTGGACTCAAATGGTTTGAAGATGAAGAACTGCATGTTGCAAGCTATTTGAACCAAACTTACTACCATTTCGAAAAATAGTCTGTTGGTTGATCCAAATCTAAAACAAGGCCAAGTCATTGCCTCGTACGGCAAAAGATACGGCGTTGAGCTCAAAGATGGAACCCAAATAAGTTGCGTAACACGCGGTAAGAAGAACGATCTCGCCTGCGGAGATCAAGTACAAGTCAAAATGACTGACACGCTGGAGGGTGTAGTTGAAAAGCTTTACCCACGCACCAGCCTGCTATTTCGTAGCAATGCATACAAAACCAAAACACTCGCGTCAAATGTCACGCAAGTCATTATTGTACTTGCCACCACACCCAGCTTTTATGAGGCCCTGCTTAATCGTTGTTTAATTGCTGCCGAGGCTGCAGGTATAAAAGCAGTCATTGTGCTTAACAAATGCGACTTGACCGACAACTCGGCAGCCTTGAAGCTACTGAAGGTTTATCAAGATTTAGGCTACCAAGTGCAGCCTTTATCCGCCAAACAAGACATCAATCCTCTCAAACAATGGCTCTCAGGGCAAGTTAGCGTACTAGTGGGCCAGTCTGGCATGGGAAAATCAACCATTGTAAATGCACTCTTACCTGAATCTGCCGTTCGCACACAAGAGGTTTCTGAAGTATTAGACAGCGGCAAACACACCACCACTGCAGCGCATTTGTATCATTTAGACGCAATAAGTGATTTGATTGACTCGCCAGGGTTGCAAGAATTTGGCTTAAATCATTTAAGCCTTGAAGAGTTAGAACAAGCGTTTATTGAATTCAGACCCTACCTAGGCAAGTGCCGCTTCAATAACTGCAAACACATCCATGAGCCAGATTGCGCAATCATTGGTGCCATGGAAGCAGGGAAAATATCATCAGTGAGACTTGCTTACTACCAAGGACTCACCCAAGAAATTGGCAAACCCAAAATTTAGCTACCCCAAAAAAGCGACTGAAATTGCTGATATAATCCATCGCATGCAAATTACTACACGATTAGAGTTCGACGCTGGGCACCGTATTCCGTGCCATAAAAGCCAATGTAAAAACCTTCATGGACATCGCTATGCGATGGAAATTACATTGTCTGGTGAGATCATTCATCAAGAAAATTCTTCGGATAACGGAATGGTGATGGACTTTTCAGATGTAAAAGCGATTGCGAAAAAGACAGTGGTCGATGTTTGGGATCATGCATTCTTGGTTTACAAAGGCGATGCTGAGATTTTGAATTTTTTAAACACACTTCCAAACCATAAGACCGTAGTCATGAATAGCGTGCCTACTGCGGAAAACATGGCTGCGGAAGCTTTTCGCATTCTCAGCAGCCAATATCAAGACGTGTATGGCAACCATCTCAAGCTCGAACGGGTAAGACTTTATGAAACACCCAATAGCTGGGCAGACGCACTAAGCTAACTACTCCACTGGCCCTGAAACAGTCTTTTGCCAGAGATTGTCCCCTTTGTTAAGCTCTCTCAAATAAGCATCATGCGCACTTAGCTCTTCATCAGAAGCGCTTATCACCTTAAGACTAATCGGCAATACTGCATCACCATCTTCATTTTGTGGTGCTTCATCCTCTAAAATATCGATCATTAGGCTTTCTTGACCACGCGTCATCGCCATATAGACTTCGGCCAGCAACTCAGCATCTAGTAAAGCACCATGCAAAGTACGTTTAGAGTTATCAATGCCAAAATGTCGACACAAAGCATCCAAATTATTACGCTGTCCAGGCCGCATCTCTTTGGCCATTTTTAGCGTATCGATAATATTACCGGATGTCTTTTCTAAGTTTTCACGATCTACTTTACCAAGCTCGGCATTCAAAAAGCCCATATCAAAAGGCGCATTATGAATAACCAGCTCAGCATCTGCAACAAAGTCTAGAAGCTCATTCACCACATCTTCAAATCGCGGTTTATCTTGTAAAAACTCTAAAGTAATGCCGTGAACTTCTTGTGCTGCAGGGTCAATCTCTCGATCCGGGTTGAGATACACGTGAAAATGATTCTTAGTCACACGCCGATTAATAACTTCAATCGCAGCAATTTCAATAATTCGGTGGCCTTGTGCTGGATAAAGCCCTGTGGTTTCCGTATCTAAAAAAACTTGTCTCATTTGCTTAATCTCAATTAATTTTAACTATTTTTTACCTAGCCGTGCATCACTTGGGCAACACCCTGATTGGCCAACGCATCTGCACGCTCATTGCCTAGGTCACCTGAGTGGCCTTTAACCCATAACCATTCAATCTTGTGTTGACTGGATATTTTGTCTAATTCTTGCCATAAATCATCATTCTTCACAGGCTTTTTATCCGCAGTGCGCCATCCTCTTTTTTTCCAGCCATCTATCCATTCGGTCATGCCTTTTTGCACATATACTGAGTCGGTATAAAGTTTGACCTCACAAGCTCTATTGAGGGCTTGTAACGCACGAATCACAGCAGTGAGCTCCATTCTGTTATTGGTAGTAATTGGCTCACCACCACATAACTCTTTTGAGTGATCGCCCATTCGAATCCAAGCGCCCCATCCCCCTGGGCCAGGGTTGCCTTTACAAGCACCATCGGCATAGATAACGACCAATTCTGATTTTTTTTCTGTCACGATTAAACCTTGTTATTTGTTTTTGATGCTGACTTGTTTCTGACAGGTCTTGATGCGTCGTCTTTTTGTGAGGTTGAAATCGCAAGTCCACGTTTCAATCTTGCTTGTTTCCAATTAGGTTTGATAATGCGCATCCCTAACACCCGCTTTTTAGCGACGATGCAATATACACCGCCTAGCATCGGCCAACAACGGCTACCAAGCTTATCTAAGCCATCAAAACGTTGCATCCATGAGTCAGATTGCACGGGTAACTTATAACAAGCCATGCGTTTGCCAACGACTTCAAATCCAAGTAAATTCAACCAGTCTTTAATTCGCAAAGCCGATAAAAAGTGCGCATGCCAAAGCGCGCTAGATGACGAAAATCTTTTACTTACAAATCTCCGCATACCCCATGCACTAAGAGGATTGAAGCCGGCAATCACCACATGCCCTTCCGGCATTAACACGCGCTCTACTTCACGGAGCGTTTGTTGCGGATTCACACTAAAATCTAAAGTATGCGGCAACAACACTAAATCCATGGTGTTGCTCGAAATCGGCAACTGCTGAGTTTCACACAATAAATTCCCTTGCGTTTCGCTCGCTTTGAGCGCAAACGGAATACGTGAGTTGCGCAATAAATCAGCTTGTAAAAAGCCCAACTGCATGGCATTAAACCCAAAAATATCGCTCACCACGCTATCAAAAAGAGCCTGTTCCTGCGCCAATAGATAAGCGCCAATTGGCGTATCTAGCCAACTTAAAACTTCAGGTTGATTTTGGTCTTTAATCATAACTCGCATTCAACATTCATTAGTCTCGCAGAAAATGTTACGCTATTGAACATTATGCTTAACATCATACCCATTCCAGCGTTTCAAGATAATTACTTTTGGCTGATTGAAAATGGCATAAATGCGACTGTTGTAGACCCAGGAGATGCCGCTCCAGTGATCGCCGCCTTAAAAAAACGCAGTCTTAAGCTCACCAATATTTTAATCACACACCATCACGCCGACCATATTGGTGGAGTAGATGCCTTAATCGCTGAATACTCACCACAAGTCTATGCGCCAGAAAAAGAACAATACAGCTTTAGTCACATCCCAGTACATGAAGGCCAGCTCATTGAAATTAAAGACTTAGATGTATCGTTCAATGTGATGGATGTTGGCGGACATACTAAGGGACACGTGGCTTATTATGGCGCAAATTCGCTATTCTGTGGCGACACCTTATTTGGCGCTGGATGCGGCCGACTTTTTGAGGGAACACCAGCTCAGATGTTTGCTTCACTACAGAAAATTGCAAAATTACCAGTCGAAACAGCCGTTTACTGTGCGCATGAATACACTGAGCATAATTTACAATTTGCAAAGACTGTCGAAAAAGACAATCCTGCTTTAATCGAAAGAATTCGCTTAGCTCGCAAGCTGAGGGATGCTAACCTACCGACAATTCCAAGCTCAATTTTATTAGAGCTGGCGACCAATCCATTCTTACGATGCTCATCACCGGAAATTATGAGCTCTCTAGACTTACAACATGCTGATGAAATTCAAATTTTTACAACGCTCAGACAAATGCGAAATCACTTTTAAGCAATAATTTTCGCGTTGTATTTGCGGGATTTTAACTTGACTCCACACCCCCTATTTAGCTACTATCACAGCCTATTTTCGCTTATTTCAAGCCCTTAGAAAGTGTTCATGCCGAACCAATATCCTCTAACATTATTATTGCTTTCGCTCCTGCTTTTGGTGACACCTGCGCAAGCTGAAACTAATGTTGAGGGTGATTACATTGTGATTTTGGACAGCAACACGCCTAACCGTGAAGGCTTAGATCCAAGCTTCAATATCACGCCTAGCTCACCTCTTGATCCGGTATTGAATTACCTTCCTGATACACTAACTTACCAACCCTCAGTGAATGTTGACAAAGGCACGACTGACTTACGTCAACGAATTATCAATGGCTACACAATGCCAGAGCTCAACTCCAATTACACAGGCACGCATGAGGCTTGGTACGCCTCCAGACCAGATTATATGAAGCGCATGATAGGTCGAAGCCAACGCTATCTTTATCATATTGTTGTCGAGGTCGAAAAACGAGGCATGCCCAGCGAGATTGCGCTTCTACCTATGGTAGAAAGTGCGTTTAACCCTGTAGCAAATTCGCGCTCAAAAGCATCAGGAATATGGCAGTTTATGCCAGCCACGGGTAAAAACTTTGGGCTGAAGCAAGACTGGTGGGTCGATAATCGACGTGATGTGACGGCAGCCACATCTGCAGCACTGACCTACTTACAAAAACTTCATGGTATGTTTGGTAATTGGGACCTCGCGCTCGCTGCTTACAATGCTGGTGAAGGCACGGTTCAACGTGCGATTGATCGAAATCGTAAAAAAGGCTTGCCGACTGACTATGCTAGTTTGTCACTGCCTGAAGAAACTAAGAATTACGTTCCTAAATTACAAGCGATAAAAAACATTATGAGGAAGCCTGAAATTTATGGCCTGAATATCGACAATATTCCTAATCGGCCATACTTTACAAAAGTGATTGCGCCTGATCAAATTGATGCCAAATTAGCCGCAAGCCTGGCCGAGATATCTTACGAGGAGTTTATCTCTTTAAATCCAGAATATAATCGTCCAGTGATTACTGAAACAGGCAGTGCACACGAAATTTTGTTGCCAATTTCTGCTGCTAATACATTCAATTTAAATTTAGCAAATTACGAAAAGCCACTAGTTAGTTGGCAAACCTACCATACCAAACGCGGCGAACGTATGGATAAAATTGCGCAAAAATTTGGGATTAACGTCAGTCAATTACGAGACGTTAATCATATTCCTAATGGTAAAAAATTAAATAGCGCGCAGGCAATACTTGTGCCCACCAATTCTAAAAACAATGATCTTGCTACTATTGACATTAATAGCTCACAAGCAAGCTCTTTCAATGAATCGACTAACAATAGTCAACTTAAAACTCACACAATCAAAGCTAAACAGACCCTATCATCGATTGGACGCGACTATCATGTTAGCGTCAAAAGGTTGATGTCTTTCAACCAACTAGAGAATCCAAACGTCAAAATTGGCCAGGTCATTAATATCCCAGCGAGTGACATCAAAAATCAGTCAAGCCCAGAGACGAAAATAGAGAAACCATTAGAAAAAAGTACTGTCACAACAGCTAATGTTAAAAAAATAAGCAAAAAAAATAAGCGAACGGCAAAACACGCCTCTTCAAGCAAAAAGAAGAGATCTGATTAACCCTTGCAACGACTCACCAATAAGGCAGCATAAGCCAATGGTCAACCAGCCTAAATCAATGATGAAACAACTCAACCGTCTTATTGGTATATCTATCACGATATTGCTCATCAGTTGTGGCCAGCAAAAGAACGACCCAACAGCTAATGTAAATCAACCCTACCCTTCACAATCAGGTGGCGCGCTAGTTGACGCGATGTCTGGTGAGCCAAGTGGGCTCATTGCGATGATGGCAGGAGAATCCTCTGCATCGGCCATCGCTTCGAATATCTTTAACAGTCTACTCAAATATGACAAGAATTTAGAGTTGACCGGAGAGCTTGCACAATCATGGGATGTATCCAGCGATCAAAAAACCATTACATTTCATCTTAAGCCCAATCTAAAATGGGCAGATGGTCATGCGCTTACCAGTGATGATGTATTGTTTACATGGAAGACAGTTACAGATGACAAGACACGCTCGCCCTACAGTGCGGATTACAAACTGGTTAAAAAGGCTGAAGCGCCCAATCCTAGTACGTTCAAAGTCACCTATGAAGTCCCATATGCTCCTGCCATAGACACATGG
>Ga0114960_10002187_pt1 | contig 15384 bp, 15 predicted proteins | sample C_130625_MF_Meta_FD_92637 | JGI IMG/M metagenome (GOLD analysis project Ga0114960, IMG submission 92637) | Freshwater microbial communities from Lake Croche, Canada to study carbon cycling - C_130625_MF_MetaG | ecosystem: Environmental > Aquatic > Freshwater > Lake | place: Lake Croche, Canada... | reverse complement strand
TACTAGCCATCCAAGTGTTTAATGCAGGTTGAACAGCTTTTGTAGTATTATCTGTAGCACCTTGAGCTGCACCATCTACCATAAAGATTTTTAATAATTGTGGCATTGGAGCAGAACTTACTACAGTTCCATAGTTTTGAGAGAAGAACTCAATAGTAATTGCATCATATAAAGTAGTAGCAGTTGTAAATGCATCTGCATAAGTAGCATTTTGTGTTACAGTAAAAGAACCATCTGCAGTAAAAGTTTCATTTGCAATAGGTAATGGAACACTCATACGGTTTAATGCTCCTTCAAATCCTTTGCTAAATGATTCTTCTTCTAATACTAAACGACCATCTCCGTAGCCATAAGTAGTTTCTTGAGTCTTAGTAATAACAGTAGTACCAAATCCACTCATTTGAAGAGTAAATGCAGTACGCTTAAATTTGAAGAAATCACGACGATAAGAAGTTAAGTATTTACCTACAAAACGAACTCCCCAAGATGCACCTGCAGTAACTAGACCCATATCTGCTAAAGCTATAGCACTTTGTGTAGGACCTGCATAAGGTTGATCTAAAATATATGCATTAGCAATACTAGGGTGTGAGCCTTGTATAGTATATACAGGAATACCTACACCACGACCTGAAGCTACAGTAGTAGTACCTAAACGTACAATTGAACCTGCTCCAAAACCTGAGTTAGTAACAGCTAAGTTAAATGTAATAACATTTGAACCATGAGTTACAGCACAAGTTAAAGTACCAGATGCTACTGTAAATGCAGCAGCTGTACCTGAGTTTAACATAGCAGCAGTTACAGAAAGACCATCTGTATTGTACTTTCTCATTATGTTTTTAACAACAGCTTTAGCTAAGTCTTGTTGAGAAGTAACTAAGTTATTAGGAACTGAAGTTACATTCTTTTTCTTTTGCTCAGCCCACATCATGTCATCTTGATTCTCAATTAAAGTTAATTGAAAGTCAAGTCCTGCAGTAATGTCTAAAGAACCAGTTGACCCATTGTAACCAATGTGGTAGATTTGTTCTGTACCTTGTGCTCCTGCACGACCTAAGTAATTAGTTACTTTATTACCATAGATTTTAGAAGAAAACACTAAGTTATTACCATTACGTTGAACAAGTTGAATCCATGGAGATGCTGCATAAGTATTAGTAGTACTAGTAGTCATAGGAACTCCTGTACTATTTAAAACTGCAACTTCACCATCAGCAATATAACCACTCGCATCAGGATTAATTACTTGAAGAGTAGCTGTACGTGCAATACTTTTTCCAATGAATGTTTCTTGGATATTTTTTACGCTTAATACGCTCATTTTGATTTAAATTTTAAAGGTTAATTAATTAAAGAATTATGAATTTGATATTTGCAGTAGGAGTACCTGTTAAAGTAATTCCATTTACTAATGTTACTACGAAAGAACCTGCAGCAGGTACAACACTTGCAATATATACTGCTCCTGTTCCTACATTAGCATCTGCTATTACAGCCATAACTGTACTACTTGCAGTACAATAAGCATCAGTAATAGTAACAGTAGTCTTTTGTGCAGCAGTTACAGTAAGGGTAGCTGTAGTTACAGTACCACTAATTGCATTTAAAGTACCAACTTGAGCAGTAGTTCCTGTTGTAGTAACAGCATTAGCTGCAGTATTTACGTCTGATCTATCATTAACCCATTGAATAATAGGATTAACGTCAGATGCACGAGCTGGTTGATTATTACCAGTACCACCTTCAAGCTGATAGATTCGTCTTGAGATAGTTTTTATTTTTTGAAGTAAAGCCATTTTTTATATTTGTTTTACGAGTTTATCTAATTGTTCTAATTGTAATCTTGGGTCACCCATAGTCTTCATAGCTAATTCTACTGCTATCTCTACTATCTTAGTAGCTGCTTTAGGCTCTAACTCACAGACTTGGTCTGTAGTTGGTACAGAGTACATTGAACCAAATTGAATTCTAGCAGGTTCTTTTAAGTAGTCTAAGTAGTAATTAGTTATAGTAGCTCCAGTAAAACCTATTAATTGAAAATAAAAATTAGGTGATGTACCATTACTAGTTAACCTAATAATTTCTTCCTTCCAAGGTTTCTTAAAAGGATTAGTTACAACCTTGTTATATTCATCTCTTGTTACAGGAATAACAGGAACCCTTTTAGTTTGAGTTGTACCACAATCTGTATATTGTATAGTAGCTTCTTCTAAAAGAGCTAAACTATAATCACCAGGTAAAAGTACATTTATACCATTAGGTTTATTACCAGGAGAAAAAGAAGTAGTTGAATAAGAATTAGTTATATTCTTAGTATAATCCAACCACTCCTGAGATTTCTCTAATCCTTGTTCTACAAGAACTTTTATGAATTGATATTGTGCATTATTAAGATAAATGTCAATTTCTTCAGGCGTGACTTCAGGAGCAGTATTATTGCTCTGCTTGTCAAACCAGTGTAAGAACTGATCATGCATATCTTGTAATGACATTATCATATCACTTAACAGCTTTTAATTTTGCAAGAAGGCCAATTTTTGTATCTTGAAAATCATCAGACTTAAGTCTATTGATTACTTCTGATTTAGTAGTGCCTAGCTCTACTCCACCATTGATAAAAAACTTACCACCTTTACGTATAACTATATTATTACTAATGAAATCTTCTAGTAAGATAAAGTCCTTATAATAAGGATTATCAAATGTTTGAAGGAACTCATCAGGACGTGCTTCAACAATATTTCCTAAAGTCTGATCAATTAAATCAGGCTTAGTCATACTATCTACTTTCATTGCACCTTCGTCAAATACCTTCAAGTAATTTGCTTTATCAGCTAAACTCATTCCACTAAACTTAACATAAGCTTTAGTCTTAAGATTAATCTTTTCAGTATCATACTTAGCTTCTTGGTCTACTGAAGATAAAACTACATCAGCCATTGCATTAACAGCTAAATCTTCTTTACCTTTAGCTACACGATGTGAAGCATTAAGAATCTTATACCAAAGTTTATGTTTAACATTATTGTCACAATCAAGGGTTAGTCCTTCTTTAGGAATTTTAATTGCATTTCTATGCTCTGCCCAAAACTTTCTATTATACGGTGATAATGAACCTGGTTGTACGAACATCTCTGCTTCAAACGCAATTCTTTCTTCCTCTGATAAACCTGTTATCACAATATCAGAATTATCCCTAGCTCTAGCTGGTACTATCCAAATCTGAGAACCAGAGAAGATAGTATTACCATCATGATTAGGGTTAATGGCGTGAAGCCAAGATTTTCTGCAAGGCTTCACTGACCATTTACCTGATATTTTAGAAAGAGGACCTTCCACTTTATTGTTTTTTGTATTTTCAACTACACTTTTCTCCATCACAATTAGAATTTTTTATTTATTAATAAGTAATATCTGGAATTAATTCACAAGCACTTAATGGGTTTTTCAACATAATACCTTGCGTAGCTTGGCAGAACATTTCATAACCATCAACTGGAGAAGCTCCCATACCACCATTTTGAGGACCAAAAGGTGTAGTTGAACCTGGAACATACCATTTAATTTCTGAACGACCCTTAGGCGCTACTTTCTGAATATTTGGCTCACCATTAGTAGTACCAATGTTGAAAATAGTCATACGATAGTTCTCAGTATATCCACCATCAGGATGCTCCATACGGTGTAATACAGCATCATCATACTGAGGCATGTGAGCAACAGTAATTTTAATACCTTGAGGTCCTAAGAATTGCTTGTATTGGCCTCCTAATGTCTTGTTTTGACCTGCGCCTTTAATACGCTCAGTATCTCCAAGAGGAATTAAAATACCAATCTTATCTTCAATTAACTTGTGGAATTGAATCATTCCTCTCTCACCTGTAAGGATTAAGAACTCACGCTCATCTTCAGGTAAAATGTTAATGGATAAGTTTGTCATTACTTCCAACAAATAATCTAATGTTAATGTGTTGTAGTAAAACTTGTAAGTTGGAGAGATTTGCTCACGTAAACCTGCACCTTGTTTAATAGGGAATCCATTAGGAGCTTTTTGAGTAAAAGTACCATCAATGTTACTATTTAAAGTAGAATACATTAATTGGTTAGCTTTTTCCTTAGCCCATTGGAAGTTGAATTCCATCTCTTGCCATTTAGTCCAAACAGTTACAGATTTTCCTTCTGAACCTGTCATTTTAATTAACAAAGGACGGTCTTGCATATTTCCAGGTACTACATACTTTTTAGAAAGTGTAGAGAACTGGTTACGCATTTCAAACATTGAGCTAAATTGAGTCTCTCCGTATTGGTCATTTAATGTGTTTGTAACTGAGTTATACAACTTAGCTACCTTACGACCTGCACGTAATAATTCAGTAGGAATAAAGTATCCACCATCAGCACGCATGTGGCGTACAGTAAATACCCAATTTGTACCATCAGGACGCCCATCATCTTCAATACGTACTCCATGATCTATATCATCAAATGATACATAGTCAGAAGCTACGAAGAATTTTTCAGCTAATGTAATTTCAAATGTAGTCTTACCTAATCCAGGAGTTGCTGCATTAGTAGCAGAGTAAGATACAATAGGAATAGCACGACGGCTATCACCTTTTAACATCCACTTGTACTCACCATCATGATCAAACAATTTAGTAGGGTATTTAGAAAGGAAAGAATCCAATCCAATATAACCCATACGATTGAACACTTCAGTAACAATATCTGAAGCTAATTGTACGTCATTTTGGTAAATAGCGTATAAGTGGTTTTCAGTAGTTAGGCCAGCCCAAGACTTAGCGTAACTAACCTGCAAGGAATTTAATTTTTGAGTTGCAGCCATTTAACAGTTTTAATTTAAGTTAGTATTAGAATTTATAAGATTTTTTAGATTGGTCAATTGCCTTCTTGATAACTGACATATCTATTTTACTATTTTTTGCATTTGTATTTTCAGTATTAATAACATTCTTAGTTGTTTGAGCAGCTTTAGTATAAGCTTTTCTTTCTACTGCGTCTAGCTTACCTTCTAGTTGCATTACAAATTGTGCTACGGCAAGTTGCATTTCTTGAGAAGACATTCTATTTTCTAGTTCTGTACGACCATTTCTATCACGACGAGTAATAGCCATAAATAACTTTTCTTTATCTTGCTTCTGAAGAGGAACACCAGGAATAAAACTTTCTGATGTTTCAATCTGCTTCTTAAGACTATTAATCTGATTATTATATTGTTGCTGAGCGGCTAATTGTCTTTGCTCTGCTTCATAACCTAATTGTTGTTGATAAGAAGATTCATATTTCTTAAGTTTTTTAAGAGCTACTTTAGCTTCTTTCTCTAACAATAATCCGTCCTTATAAGACTCTACTTTATCTTTAATCTCATCTGCATCATGGTCTTGCAATGCAAGCCATTGTTCAACAAGACTTTCTTGGAGCTTTTCATCATCTTTTAGCGCCTCATCATTGATGGATGCAAAAGACTCTTGACGTGATTTTGAGTTAAGTAAATCATTTAATGGAACACCTTTCATGTATCCATCTGCTAAATACTTAATCTCATCAGGCAAAGCATTAAATGCTTCAGCTTTTACTTTTTCAAAGAACTTATCTCTAAAGTAATCCTCTGAGGATTGAAAGTCTTTTTCATCATAATCAAAGATTCCTAATTCATGGGCCCATTTAGCAATTTCTCGCAATGAGTCCCCATCAGCAGGTTCTCCATTATTTTCAGCACTTCCAGAGCTTGGAGTTTCCTCCATTTCTACTTCTTCATCTGGGTCAAAAGTATCAATACCTTCAACCTCTTCTAAGGCTGCTTCTTCAAGCTCTTCCTTATTTTCTTTTTCTACCTTTTCCTCAAAGCTTTTTATACTCTCTACTTCAGGAATTGTAATCTTGTCTAGTACAGACAAATCTAATTTAGTCTCTTGATTCATATTATTTTTCTTTACAACTTACAACTTCACCTATGAAGACTTACAAAAATAATTTTACTTTATATCTTTAAACAATAGTTAGTATAACATTTTTGTATGCTTCTATAGCATTTTATAATAATGGTATTTGAGATAATAAATATTTAGCTGCTAATACCTCTAATGAAGACTTAGAAGTATCTACTAAATTCTGTAATGGTACTCTTGCAAATACATCTAATTCTAGTTCTTCATAATTAGAAGTATCACTAGGATAAGGTATTTCTACCAATGTAGCATAAAATTCAGGAGACATATCTATAACAGCTACAGCTGTATGAGATGTATCCTCTACATAAATTTTGCCTCCATTAGGCATGTTAAAATGTTTAAGCATATAATTAAGTTTTTATTTACCTTGACCTTTATAAGATTTTTTATAATTCTTAGAAGCTTTTATACTACTAGAATTCTTTTTACTGTGAACCCCTGGTCTTCTTTTTTTACCTTTTCTTTTATAAGAAGATGTATTTGTACTTGTAGTTTTTTTTGCCATAATTAATCTACTATTTGCCAAAATACTGTACCATTGTCATTAATATTAGTACTACGTATTTCAAAGCTTACGTTAAGAATTGTGTTAGGAGAATATACATATATGTTACCTATTAAGGTAGTATTGTCTTGATTTCTTGTTAAGATAACTGATTTACCTGCATTAAAATTATTGATAATTGCTTTACCACCAACTAAATCAGCATAACCTGATGTTTCATAATTAATATCAGCTACAGGAGTAACAGATAATACCTCATTCACTCCATCTTCAATCCATTGATAAACTATTTCTTGTCCCATATTAGTAATAATAATAAGTGCAATATGAATTAGCTGCTGAAAGTATATTTGTTAGTGTTCCTGCAGATGCAGGTAATGCAGCATAAGTATAAGTTTGAGAATAACCTGTTACTACACCAAGTTGTAATGATGTAGTGCAACCTATTACATCAGGCATATTTAAGTTGGCAACTGCAGCAATAGTTCCTGTAGATGCATCACTTACATAAGCAAACCAATATAATCCTTTAGTTAATACAACTGATAAACCTGTTACTGATTTAGTGCCTGTTGAATCTAATGCTAATGTACCACTATCTACTAACCTTGTTAGTGGTTTTGTATTAGCTGCATCATTAGAATAAATTCCTATTCTACAAGTATTACCTACTACTCCAATAGTAACTACTGCAATTCCTAACTGTGTTATAGTAATATCTTTATCTATAATTACTGCTTGATATTTAATACTATTAGCAGCATTAGTTAATGAGCCAATTGATAAAGCATTATTAGATGGAGTATACCATCTTCCTGCTTTTCTATAATCCCATGGAGAAATAGCAGTACCTACTAATACATTACCTGAGCCTATTAGTGAATTACTATTAACTGTTTTTAGTTCACTCCAATTAGCCTTACCATTAGCATCTGTTGATAATAAAACTTTATTTACACCTTCAGTTCCATCTTGTAATTGAACTGAATAATTAAAGTTACCTCCTCCAAATCCTGAGAATTTTCCACCAATACATATTAAAGAAGCAAATGGATTACCGTTATCTGTACTTGTACCTTGCACTCCTATTACAGTTCCATCATCAATACTTCCATAGCCATCAACTCCTATTTTTGCTGATGTACCACGAATAGCAGTTTGTGGTGTTGCTGTACCTGGTGAAGATACTTGAAATTTATAAGTTGTACTTGGTGCAACATTCACTCCTACATTTGTAGCATTATCTTGGATAATACCATTACCTATTGTACCTGATGCAGAAAAACGAGGTACATAACTTGTAGTACCTGAGCCTCCAATTTTATTATTAAATGTATTGAAGTTAGTAGATGTTAAATATCCATCAACACTAGTAGTAGCAGCAGCCATACTTATAGCAGGAGCTGTTCCACCTGATGATACCACAGGAGCAGTACCTGTAACTCCTGTTACTGTACCTACTGATATATTTCCACTACCAAGCAATGAATTACTATTAACTGTCTTTATATTAGTACTACTAACAAGAGTATCTTGTTTAGCATTTAATGCTGTTTGTGTAGCTGTGCTTACAGGTTTATTAGCATCACTTGTATTATCAACATTAGCTAATCCTACAGCAGTTTTATCTAATGTTTGAAAAGTTTTATCACCACGATAATATTGAGATGTAGTACCTGCTGTTATTACAGGCTCAACTGCTATGTTACCACTACCTAATAAAGTAGTAGAGTTAACAGTCTTTATAGTAGTACCACTAACTAATGCATCTTGTTTTCCATTGAATGTATTCCAATTAGTTGAAGATAAATAACCATCTGTAGATGTAGTAGCTTGATTAATAGCTAATGTTCTATTAGCACTTAAATCTCCTCCACCTGTTAATGGAGAAGTAGTAGCAATAATTCTTGTAGTAGGGACACCTCCATTAAGAGCTAACTGGTTTGTTACATAAGTTCTTACTGCAAGTTGAGAAGGCACAAGAAGATTGCTGTTAGCACTTAATGTACCATCTGTATCAATAGGAACTCCTTTAGTAAATCCTTGGCTCATATTTTTATCTGCTTATTTCTTCCCAATCCATTGAACCAAATACAGTTTCATTATTTGTACCTGCTGCTAAAATTAATGTAAATTCAGAGGGTGTGTTTGTTAATCCATTTCTTTCTAATTGAGTAGATAATAAAGCTGCCCTTAATATATCTACAGAAACACTTGTACTTGCTGTAGCTGTAAAATATCCTGATGCAATAACTCTACCTCCTGCAAAAGAAGTTCCTGTTATATTATACTCTACACTAGAGTTTGCTCCTGCACTTACCCAACTACCCCCTGTAGTAGTACCTCCTGATACAACTTGCCAATTAAAGTTAGCTGCGGTATTACCTATTGCAGAAAGAGCAGTTGCTACAGCTATAGCATCTAACCTTGTTGATTTAAGTTTTATAGAAACAACAGGATAAAATGTACCTGCCGTAGTCAAAGTTTTAGGCGTAGTAATTGGTGTACCTACAGCTTGTTGTAAACCACGAAGTTCATAACCTCCTTCGGATAACACACTAGAGCAGATTTGTTTTAATGTACTAACTCCACTTGTAGCACCTGTATTTGTTATTTCATATCTAAGAGGTAATGAAGCTGTAGTAATATAAGTAGAAGTTATTAAGTTAGCATGGTGAAACTTATGACAAACATAAAAATTACCATCTATAACAAACCCCATTCTAACTGTTCCAACACCAAGCCATTCTAAATCCATAAATAAGATTTGAGCCTTTGTTAAATCAAGTGTTATCCCACTTTCTCCTGTACCATCTAACTTATCTACATTCCAACTTGATTGATTAACAAGTGTGTTTACTACTGCTCCTGAAACAGAGCTTCTTTCAACAAAACTTACTGTAGTATTATTAAGTTCTAAATAGTATCCATTATTTGCACCATAATATCCAACTCTTTGTCTAAGATTTGTTTTAGCAGGACTCATTACAAAAGTGCTTAACACAAGCAAACTTTTACCAGGTTGATATGCAAATACTTTAATAGTTTCTCTTATAACTTCAGAACCTGAAGCTGCTGTAACAGCTAAATCTACTAAACCTTGATTTGCATTAAATGTAGTAGTCCCTCCTGTTGCAGTAGATGTAGACCATAATCCATTATCAGCATACCTATGGCTTGAATCAAATAAAGTAAATGGATTGCTAACCCTAAGCCTGCCAAATGCATCTAAGTTAGGAGAGTTCTTAAATGAAATCTCACTATCCATTATGTTATATCCTGCAAATCCTTGTGACATTATACTACCTCCGATCCATAAAGTGAGAATGAAAAATTAGCTGATGAAGCATATATTTTTACCTTATCAGCTGCTGCTAAAGTTACACCTATTGTTGCAATAAATGTATCATTACCTGCAATTAATAAATCATAATAAATATAATTTTTATTACTTGTTACTCCTCCACCTACAGCAATACTAACTCTGAATGTAGCTTGAGTTGCACCTCTGTTACATACAATAATAGAACTAGCTACTGCTGATGCAGTAATAGGTACAGTATATAAATCTGTTTCAGTAGTTGCTAATGGAGCAGACTGCCCCAATACTTTATAAGTTATTGCCATATTATCCTCCCATTAATAAGAAAGGTGAAAGATTTGTTTCTTGGTTTGTATTTGTATTAGTTGATTCTGCGCTAGTTAATCCTGTATTAATTATTGTTGTATTTACAACAGGGTTAATAATTTTAGTTAATCTACCATCTTTAGTACCTATATATACATCTCCATTACTATCAATATACTTGTAGTTATACTTTGCTAATTTATTAGCATGAATATTTGATAGAGTAGAATTCATTAATTATCTACTGTTTTTATCATATCGATTGTAGCTAATATAGTGCCTCCTGGATTATCAAGAATAGCACCAGTTGCAATATTTGCATCTCCAAAAGTGTAAGCAGCTGAAGGAAATGTAACAAATGTAATATAATCATCTAACGCTACACTTATTGGACTACTAATTCCTGGTCTAAATTGAGTAAACCCTACATTTGTAGGAGTATTAGTAGTTATAGGAGGTAACGCAGGTATTGATGTAAGCCCAGTATTAGTTATACCAGGATAATTTACATAAAAATAAATATAAGGCGTATTTATACCACTTATTAAAGACCATTCTAAAACAATACTTGTAAGACTAGCTCCTGTTACTTTTACAGTAAATCCACTATAAATATATGCTAGACCACCACTAATACGAAGTGTATTTAATCCAATTCCTGCGTTTGGGCTTATTGGTATTGTAGGAGGAGTACCTGCTCCATGTGGAAAAAAACCTATTTTAAACATATTATGCTATATCACCAATTAATGTCCATTCACCAGGAGCAGTCATAATAAGAGTAGCTCCTGAAAATTGAGCAGCTAAATATGTTAAACCTCCTTTGCTATTTAATGTAACTCCTGTATCAGGTGTTAAAGAACCTGTATTTGAAGTCATAGCAATAAAATCTATTTGAGAGCCTACAGGTATACTTAATGCAGGTACTGTAATAGTAGTACCTAAACCAGCTGTAAGTAAAAGAACTTTTCCTTTATCTTCATTAGCAAGTGTGTAAGTATCAGTATCTATAAATTTTAAGTAATTTACTCCACGCATTCTATCTACTTTAGGATAGTCACGTGTTTTGGTGGTAGATAAACTCATTTCTTATCGTATTTATTTTTATTTGTTTTAGCAATTTTTAAAGCTGTATCAGCCTTCATCTTTTCAATCTTTTCTTTAGATTGAAGTTCTTTTTGTTTCATACCTAACTCTTCTTTAGCTATAGATTGTTCTTTAGCTACTTTCATTCTTTCAGTTTCTAACTTCATCTTTTCCATAAAAGATTTAGAAGCTTCAGATTGTTGCTTAAGAGCATGGTCAGCTATTTCCATAGGGTCAGGAATAGAATTCATATTTAAATCTAATTCTTGTTGACGTGAATATACTCCTATTTCTGCAACTTGAATTCTAGTTTGGTTATTTGAATCTGCAATATACTGCTGTAATTGCATATCTTCTTGATGCATTTGTTGTTTAGCTGCAACTTCTTGTTGAGCTTGTTGTTGCTGTGCTTGTTGAGCCTGCTGAGCTTGCTGAGATTTTTCATCATAGTAAGTCTTAAGAGTAGCACGAATTTCAGATACAGACTCAGTACTATAAATATCTGCAATTTGATGAAATGCCATTTGATCATTTTGAAGAGCAAACTTCATATGTTCTTTCATAGCTTGGAACACTTCCATGTCCTTATTATCATCAGTTACAAACACTCCATAATCTGCATTATTAAATTCTTCTCCATCTACTTGAAACAATACAGTTTGTAAATCATCTGTTACATACTGTAATGTTTTACTACCATCTTTATATACATCTTTAGCTACTTCAAGTAAAGCTTCACATACATCTAATTTAGTTAAATTATGCATTCTAAATAAATCTTCAGTAACTAAAGAAGATTGAGTAATACTTCTTTCAACATTACCTACTAACTCTTGATTAGAAATAGCACCTAATCTTTGTGGAGGAACTCCAGCAGTATTTTGAATCTTACGTTCAATTTCTTGAAGAAGAGTAATATTAAATTGAATATAACTACCCATCTCAAGATTTAACTCCTTATTCTGAGTAGACATGTTTTGATTAATACCCATACGTTTGTTACCCTCATTCATAGAGTTAACAAAGCCTACACGCATTGCACGAGCATAATACATCCATTTATCTATTTCCCAACCATCAGGTATCATAGATACATCTAATAAAGCAATTTTACCAATGTTAGTAGCAAGTGCTAATTCTGTATCATACCATATAATAAAGTATAAATAAACCCATGGAACTAAACGGTCCATAAGACTTGTACTTTGTGTATTAGTAGCAGAACACATTCTACCAAAGTATCCAGATTTACATCTAGATAAATTATCCATAGACCTAAACTGTTGTGGTCTACGACGTATCATTGGTTCAATATACATATCCATACCAATACGCACACCTTCCCAATACTCAGATACCCAATACCATTCTACTCTTTGCATAGGATCTTTCTTATCCCATTTAAAAGACTCATCTACAGTAAAACTTTGTTCTTCTCCAGTTTGTGGGTCAATATAATAAAATGTACCTACTTTTCTAAAAGATTTCCATCTTACTCTATATACAGGAATCCTATCAATAAAACTTTCTTGGTTTTGAAAGTGGTAAATTGTTTCTACCTCTTTAATAGTAAGAGGATTGATTACCTGGTTTCCAGGAATACCACTAGGGTAATAGTTTTCAAGCTCATCAATTTGTTCAGGAGTAAGAACTTCATAAAACTCATCAATGATTTGATTAACTGTCTGATAATTTTCTTCTAAGATTTGGTCACATTCCTCAATAGAATCATTATTCTCACCAATCTTAAAAAATACTTGTAAAGGATTAACACGAATTACTTTAGCTTCTCCAGCTACTGATTCTACTCTATAAAACTCTTCTCCTGCAATTAACCAATCTTTCCAACCCATGGCAAACCTATCTTTAAGTCTTTCATGTTTTTTATAATAAGTTAAAAACTTTTCAGCTGTAATTTCACGCATATCTTTAGCAGACATTTGTGAAGCTTTAATTACATCTTCAGGAGTAGGAATTTCTTCAGGTTGCTCACCTTTAGCTTCAGCTTCTTTTGCAGCAGCTTGAGCATCTTGAGTTAAATACTGATATAATCCTTGAACTATAGCTTGTTTTATTTTATCTTCTTTATCTGTAACTGCAGTATCATTAACTACTCTTACAATAGGATTAAAGAACCTTTTATGTTCTTCTCCAAACAATACATTAAATATAGGAAATAGAATATCATAAGGTTGTAAAGTAGCAGGTAACTGAAACTTGTTAGGTTGATTTTTACCTAAGTTAAAAGGGTTAGTTATATGCTCAAAATGAGTAATATCTATCTTATTATTCAATAAGTCATAATTTCTTTTACGCTCTGTTACAGAACGTCTTCTTTGGGAATCTTTACCTTTAGTAGATGCAATAATTGCATCAACGCATTTGTGCTTCCACTCAAGAGTTTCCTTGACTGAACGAAGCACTTTTTGCCTTGGTAATATGACCCTATCTTGATATACTACTTCCATTTGAATCTAATTAGCCTAAACTACAAATTTATTTTTATGATTTTTATTAAACAATAGATTATAAATAAAATCCTGTTCTACCTATAGCATATTCTGATTTCTTCTGAAACCCTGTTTGAAAGAACTCTTGGTCTAAGAAAGACTTAGCTTGTTCTTCTACTTTAACTTCATACTTACGCATCTCTTCTTTCTGATACAAAGCTACCATTAAAGCCATTACACGGTCAAAGTTACCATCAGCATTATACAAAATTAATTCTTTTAATAAAGGTTGGCATCTAATTTTATGACAAACTTTAACATCACCTTCATAAGACTTTCTAAGCCATGAATTAATTAACCCTTCTCCATACCTTTTAATTTCAGTAGACATGTGTATTCCATAGCCTCTATCTACAGTACTACCTGCTACTACATCTTTAATTAATTTAGGCTGCTTAGCAAGTAAATACAACGCTCCACAAGATTCAAAATAAGTGAATACACCTTTCTTTTCATTCTCATACAAAGCCATTGCATTATAGTATAATAATAGTCGTCTACATTGTTCATAAAAGTCATTTGCTGTCTCAGGTCTACCTGAATATTCTGCTACAATTCTGTTAGTTAAATTATCTAAAACAATAATAGAACCTAATGAACCAGTTTTAGATTTATCATGGTCATAAGGGTCAATTCCTCCAATGTATCTACCCCAAGGAATAACTCCATTTTCATCCTTAATAGGATGTTCATAAAGTACCATAGAACCTTCTACATTAGCTTCAGCTCTAAGAGGAAAATCATAGATAGGTCTATTCTTAGCATTATTCCTCCATTCAGTTTCTCCTTCAGGACTTACAATTACATCTCCTATCCATTCAGCATCTGCTAATTTACTAGCTTCTATATTAGCAAGAGTATATTGTAAATCTTTAAGTGGGAATATGTTATTTGTTTTAGATAGAAAAACTTCACTAGGTACAATAGGATTGTACACGACATACTCGTCATAAGCACTAGCATCTTTAGCAAGTTTTTTCTTTTCTCTTTGTTCTTCTTCACCCAGCCTAGCAAGATGAAGATTAGTATTACCAAAGCCATCTTTGTAATTTATTTTAGTGTATGTAGATGGAAAAAATAAAGCTATTTTTCCCCTATTCTCATAAATGTCTTCAAACACCAAGCAGTCATATGCTTCAGGATCATAAAACATTTTCTGCGAAGCAAGTGTTCCACCCCCAACCATATCCCCACCAGTACCAATGTAAAGAGTAGAACCAAACTTATAATTATTGAGTCTTTGAGTATTCTCATCAGCAAAATGAGACTCGATAAGATTTTCCCAAACTCCAATTTCTTCTCCAATTTTAATAGTATTACGACCTCCTACACCTGCAAGAGGTTTATCTCTATAAACTCTAGGTTTAAAGCAGCTTCTAGTACCAGCCATTTGCCACTTACCACCTACTTTCTTTTTATAATAATTTTCTACTTTCTTACCAATATTCCAAGTACCTACTAAAGTCTTAGTAAAAGGAGCAGGATAATAAATCCCATTAACTTCCATACCTCCAGGATAATTATTTAGTACGTCCTGAATCTTAGTAATTAAGTCATTTACATACGGAGCATTATACGCACTAAGCATAATCTCTGCAGTTTCTTTAGATATTTCTCCAGGAGTATACTCTTTCTGACCATCAGTTAAATACTCATGTGCAGCTACATTAGCTCCCCAAT
>Ga0114960_10002186_pt1 | contig 15398 bp, 12 predicted proteins | sample C_130625_MF_Meta_FD_92637 | JGI IMG/M metagenome (GOLD analysis project Ga0114960, IMG submission 92637) | Freshwater microbial communities from Lake Croche, Canada to study carbon cycling - C_130625_MF_MetaG | ecosystem: Environmental > Aquatic > Freshwater > Lake | place: Lake Croche, Canada... | reverse complement strand
GTGCTTTTGGATGGCCAAGAGCTCACAGGTTTGAGTGCTTCTGCCAGAACCCGTGCTGGTTTGGGCCGTGCCTTTCAGTTGACCAACTTGTTTCCCAACTTAACGGTACTTGAGAATGTGCGTTTGGCCGTTCAAGCCACAGAAGAAGGCGCTCATTTGCTCGGCCTTAACTTGTGGTCGATTTGGCAAGACCATGCAAAGCTCACTCAGCAAGCACAAGACATCCTCGTGCAAGTGGCGATGATGGCGCAGGCCCATGCCACTGTGGCCAGTTTGCCGCATGGCGATCAGCGCAAATTGGAAGTGGCTTTGCTGATGGCACTCAAGCCGTCTGTCTACATGTTTGACGAACCCACTGCGGGCATGAGCCAAGATGAAGCGCCTGTTATTTTGAATCTCATTCGCCAATTGAAAAGCGACAAAACCAAAACCATTTTGTTGGTGGAACACAAAATGGATGTGGTGCGTGAGTTAGCCGATCGCATCATTGTTCTGCACAATGGCCAATTGGTGGCCGATGGCGAGCCTACAGAAGTCATGGCGATGAAAGTCGTGCAGGAGGCTTATTTAGGAGTAAAGCCCTCGGCTGCCCAAGCGGCCAATGTGGCGCATGCAGAGGAGGGCGTTTGATGTCTTCTTCTGTGTTGCTTGAATTGAAAGATGTTCACACCCATATTGGGGCGTATCACATCTTGCACGGTGTTAATTTGAAAATTCCGCGTGGTGAGCTCACTTTGCTATTGGGTCGCAATGGAGCGGGTAAAACCACCACGCTCAGAACCATCATGGGCTTGTGGCAGGCCTCGCAAGGTGATATTCAATTCAATGGGCACAACATCACGCACATGAACACGCCCGACATTGCGTCTCTCAACATTGGGTATGTGCCCGAAAACATGGGCATTTTTTCAGACCTCACCGTAGAAGAGAACATGTTGTTGGCTGCGCGCAAAGCTGTGCGCGCAACGCAAATGGATTTAGATAGGCTGGCCTGGATATACGCCATGTTTCCCGCCGTTGAAAAATTTTGGCACCACCCAGCAGGCAAGTTGTCGGGAGGCCAAAAGCAAATGTTGGCTGTGGCCCGCGCCATGGTGGAACCGCGCGATTTGCTCATCGTGGACGAGCCCAGCAAAGGCTTGGCGCCTGCCATTGTGCAAAACATGATGGAGGCTTTCCAAAAAATGAAAGCCAGTGGCGTGACCATTTTGTTGGTTGAACAAAACATTCATTTTGCTGAGCAACTGGGCGATAGCGTGGCTGTGATGGACAACGGCCGTGTCATTCATGCTGGCAGTATGGCAGCACTCAGCGCCGACCCCGCTTTGCAACAATCACTGCTTGGCTTGGCCTTGTGATCATCAACATGAAAACAAGTTTAGATATCAAACCATTGTTGTTAGTGCCAGTCTTGGCTTTGCTGGCTTTGCCACTCATCGGCTCTTTTGACACGTGGCTCACCTTGAGCGTTGCAGGTTTGGCCATGGGCATGATCATCTTCATCATGGCTTCTGGCTTGACGCTGGTCTTTGGTTTGATGGACGTCCTTAATTTTGGTCATGGTGTCTTCATTGCACTCGGTGCATTTGTGGCCACCAGCGTTCTGTCAGGCATGGTCGATTGGACGCAGTCACAAGAACTCTGGCGCAATTTGCTAGCAGTAGGCGCCGCCATGGCGGTGGCCATGATCACAGCAGCCGTCATGGGTTTGGCGTTTGAGCGCTTCATTGTTCGCCCTGTTTATGGACAGCATCTGAAACAAATTTTGATCACCATGGGCGGCATGATCATTAGCGAAGAAATCATCAAAGTCATTTGGGGCCCTTTACAAATTGCCTTGCCTTTGCCAGAGGCCATGCGCGGTTCCTTGTTGTGGGGCGATGCATCGCTTGAAAAATACCGACTCATGGCTGTGGTGGTAGGGCTGATTGTGTTTGCGCTCCAAGCTTGGACTTTGAGTCAAACCAAGGTGGGCTTGCTCATTCGCGCGGGTGTGCAAGACCGCGAAATGGTGGAAGCCTTGGGCTACAAAATTCGCCGGCTGTTTGTGGGTGTGTTTGTTGTGGGCAGTGGCTTGGCTGGCTTGGGCGGTGTGATGTGGGGCCTCTATCAGCAAAACGTGGTGCCACAAATTGGCGCGCAAGTGAATGTGCTTATTTTCATTGTCATCATCATGGGCGGCCTAGGTTCTACCGGTGGCGCACTCATTGGCGCTTTGATGGTGGGCCTCATGGCCAATTACACCGGATTCTTGTTGCCCAAACTGGCCTTGTTCTCCAACATTGCACTCATGGCGGCCATTTTGTTGTGGCGACCGCAAGGGGTCTACCCCGTGGCCAACCGCTGAGGCCAAAGGACAATCATGTTGAAACGCCTGTTGTCGAATGATTTGCCCCGCAGCACCTGGTTGGCTTGGATGCTGGCGGCGGTTCTGTTGGGATTGGCCTTCGCGCCTTTTTTATTTCCTGGTGTCAAAGCCTTGTCGGTGGCAGCCAAAATTTTGGTCTTCATCGTATTGGTGGCCAGTTTTGATTTGCTCTTGGGCTATACCGGCATTGTCAGTTTTGCCCACACCATGTTCTTTGGCATTGGCGCCTATGGCGTGGCCATGTCGTCCAATCATTGGGGCGCAACTTGGGCCTCCTTGGGCTTGGGTGTGGCTTTGGCACTCTTTCTAAGCTTGGTGCTGGCGCTTCTCATTGGCTTGTTTTCTTTGCGTGTGCGAGCCATCTTTTTTGCCATGATCACCTTGGCAGTGGCTGCGGCATTTCAAACCTTGGCATCACAATTGTCTGAATGGACTGGGGGTGAAGATGGTTTGAGTTTCAAATTACCAGCCTTGCTGCTGCCAAGTACCGAGTTCAGCGATGCGCCGCTCTGGGGTGTCAATTTGGATGGTCGTTTGCTCTGCTATTACGTGTTGTTTGCAGCCGCCTTGATTCAGTTTCTCATGCTGCTGCGCATTGTGAATTCGCCATTTGGGCGTGTGTTGCAAGCCATTCGCGAAAACGAATTCAGAGCCGAAGCCATAGGCTATCGCGTGGTGGTGTATCGCACCTTGTCCAGTGCGCTGTCAGCTTTGTTTGCGTGCATGGCTGGTGTGATGTTGGCGCTTTGGCTGCGCTACAACGGTCCTGATACATCCCTCAGTTTTGAAATCATGATGGACGTATTGCTCATTGTGGTGATTGGTGGCATGGGCACCGTTTACGGCTCGGCCATCGGTGCGGTCTTGTTCTTGTGGGCTCAAAGTTACTTGCAGGATTTGCTGAGGTGGGCCAGTGAGGCGGCCTCTGCATGGCCCGTTTTGGCGGCGCTGCTGTCACCTGATCGTTGGTTGCTTTGGTTGGGCTTGCTGTTTGTGTTGTCGGTCTACTACTTTCCGACGGGCATCGTAGGTCGATTGCGGGCCAAAGCCAGTGTGTGATTTGGGTCAATGGCCGCTCATTTCCAGGTCAAATGCGCGCTTTCCCTCTTGTTGAAAGCATGACTTTTAAGCATGATATTGCCACTTGAATCAAAGAGTCACTCCAATGAAATTCACACCATTTTCACGTCGTACCCAGTTGGGTATTTTGTTGACTGCTGGTAGTTGTTTGGCCAGTCCATGGGCCTTCGCACAATCTACCGAAGTGAACGTCATTTGCTCTGCGCAAGCAGCATGGTGCAGCTTGATTGCCATCACGTTTGAAAAGAGCCAAGGTGTCAAGGTCAACATGACCATGAAAGGCTCTGGCGAAGCCATTGCACAAATCTTGGCAGAAAAAGCCAATCCCAAAACCGATGTGTGGTTTGGTGGTACTGGCGATCCACATTTGCAAGCTGCTGAGCAAAACCTCACACTTGAATACAAATCCCCCACACTGCCCAAACTCCACGATTGGGCCCAGCAACAAGCCAAGCAATCGGGCTACAAAACGGTGGGCATTTATTCGGGTCCTTTGGGCTTTGGATTCAACACCGAGCTGCTGGCAAAGAAAAAATTGACCGTTCCCAAAACCTGGAATGACTTGCTTAAACCAGAATACAAAGGCGAAATTCAATCCGCCAATCCTGCTTCTAGCGGCACGGCCTACACCATGATTGCCACCTTGGTGCAACTCATGGGCGAAGACCAAGCCTACGAATACTTGAAAAAGCTGCACAAAAACATCAGCACCTACACGCGCTCAGGCACCGGACCCATCAAGGCTGTTGCACGCGGTGAAACCACGGTGTCGATTAGTTTTGTTCACGACGGTCCTGGCGAAAAAGCCCAAGGATTTCCAATTGATACCATCACACCAGCAGATGGCACCGGTGCAGAAATTGGTTCCATGTCGATTGTCAAGGGTGCGCGCAATTTGGCACCCGCCAAACAGTTTTATGAGTGGGCTTTAACGCCTTCTGCGCAGGCTTTGGGCGCTGCAACTTTGCAATTCCAATTGCCCTCACACAAAGAAACCAAAGTGGATCCGCGCGTTCCTGATTTTAAGAAAATCAAGCTCATCAACTACGACTACGCCAAGTATGGTCAAACAGCAGAGCGCAAGCGCTTGATTCAGCGCTGGGAAAAAGAAGTTAACAGCCTTCCGCAATAATGAATGCAGCCCAGCGCACCCAGCGAGCCTTAAGCATTTGGGCCCTCTTGGGCTTGCTTAGTTTTGCATTATTGCCTTGGTATTTTCTTCAACAAGGCTCACTCCTCTCAGCTTTGCCCAAAGTTTGGACTGGGGCTGACACAGCCAGCGCTCTCTTCCAAATCTTGCAACAAGGCCGGTCTTGGTTGTGGTTTGGTTTTGCGGGTCTCCTGATTTGTTGGATAGGCCTCATGGCGCCCGTGGCCGGACAGCCCAAACGCCAAGGCATATTTTTAGTGGCAGGCGCCTTGCTAGGACTCCTTGGTCTTGCGCTGAGCGGATTTGCCATCGGTGCTTCTGGATGGTCTTTTGAAACATTGGAAAATTGGCTAGGGGCCTTACCCCAAGGACAGTACGGCATGGGATGGGGCGCAGCCGGTGTTTTCTTGTCTCTCACAATCTTGTTGGGTGCAGGCCTAGCCCGTTTAGGGTATTGCCGCGGCGATGTATTCGTTGCCAGTGCTGTTGTTCTGTGTGTTTTCTTGCTTGCCTTGTTTGTGGTTTATCCGGTTTGTCGATCTTTGGTTTCCGGCTTTTATTCCGAAGCAGGAGAACTCAGTGTGTCGGCAGTTTGGGAGCGCATTGGGACGCCTCGCATTTGGAGTCTGGGGTGTTTCGAAGGCGCAAGGTATTGTGGCGTGGCTTGGAATACCTTGGGCTTGGCTTTGGCCACCGCCACTGGTACAACCCTTCTAGGCACGCTCATCGCTCTTTGGGCTGAGCGCAGCGGAACGCGACTGGGCAAGCCGCTCAATGCCTTGGCAATGATGCCCATCATCACGCCACCTTTTGTCGTTGGCTTGGGTTTGATTCTTTTGTTTGGTCGCTCAGGCTTGGTTAATCAAGCACTGGAATGGGCATTTGATATTCCACCGACACGCTGGTTCTACGGTGTCTTTGGCATTTGGTTGGCGCAAATGTTTGCCTTCACGCCCATTGCTTTCATGATCATGCGCGGTGTGGTTCAGGGTGTCAGTCCTTCTTTAGAAGAGGCCTCGCAAACATTGCGTGCCACGCACGTGCAAACTTTTTGGCACATCACCTTGCCACTTCTGAAACCAGGTTTGGCCAACGCTTTCTTGGTGGGTTTCATTGAAAGCATGGCTGACTTTGGCAACCCCATTATTTTGGGGGGGCAGTTTTCGGTTTTATCCACTGAAATTTTCTTTGCCGTGGTGGGCGCAGCCATTGACCCTGGCATGGCTGCAGCCTTGTCCTTGGTACTCACGGTTTTTGCCTTGGCGATTTTTGTCTTGCAGCGTCAAGTGCTGAGTGGTGCTCAATTCACCACCGTATCCGGCAAAGGCGATGCAGGCGTCCCTTTGAACTTACCGCCAGCCGTCTTGAATGTTTGTAGGGGTGTGGCGGGTCCTTGGTTGGCCTTTACCTTGCTGGTTTATGTGTTTGCCTTTGTGGGTGGTTTTGTGCAAACGTGGGGGCGCGATTACACATTCACCTTGAATCATTTCAAGACAGCCTTTGATGTGCAATGGGGTGACTTTGGTTGGGTGTGGGCGGGCACAGCGTGGAACTCTCTTTTCAACACCTTGAGTTTGTCTGCCATGGCGGCGCCTGTTTGTGCTGGTCTTGGCTTGCTCATGGCATGGCTCTTGGCGCGGACTGAGTTCAAGGGAAAAAATGCCTTTGAGTTTGCAGCGCTGCTGACATTTGCCATTCCTGGAACGGTTTTGGGCGTGAGCTATATTTTGGCTTTCAATGTGCCACCCGTCGAACTCACTGGCACTGGCCTGATCATTGTGCTGTGTTTTATTTTTCGAAACTTGCCAGTAGGTGTTCGAGCAGGAACAGCCGCCTTCAAACAACTTGATCGTTCACTGGATGAAGCTTCTGTGATGTTGCGAGCCAGTACGCTAACCACCATTTGCGAAATTATTTTGCCTTTGTTAAAGCCTGCTTTGATAGCGGCATTGATTTACAGTTTTGTACGTTCAATGACCACGGTTTCTGCTGTCATTTTCTTGGTCACCGCCAAGTACGAATTGGCCACAACCTACATCATTGGCCGTGTTGGCAATGGCGATTATGGCGTGGCCTTGGCTTATTGCACAGTTTTGATGGTCCTCATGGGATTCATCACGGTGGTCATTCAAGCTTGGGTCGGAACTCGAGAGTTAGGTCGAAGAGAAATGAGAGTTTGAACATGAACGCTGCTTCCAAATCAACTGTCACGGGCATTGAGTTTCGCCAAATCTCAAAGCGCTATGGCGAAGGCGATGCGCCGCTGGTAGTGAAAGGCATTGACTTTGTGGTGCCAAAGGGATCACTCACCACATTGCTAGGACCCTCAGGCTGCGGCAAAACCACCACACTGCGCATGATCGCTGGTTTAGAAACGGTCAGTGGGGGTCAAATCTTCATTGATGGTCAAGAAGTGACCAACTTGGGACCTGCGGAACGAAATGTCAGCATGGTTTTTCAAAGCTACGCATTGTTTCCCCACATGTCCGTCATTGACAACGTTCGATATGGTTTGAAGGTCAGTGGTGTTGCCATCGCGCAGGCTACTGAGCGTGCGCATGTTGCGCTTGAAAATGTGGGACTCAAAGATTTTGACCACCGACTTCCCAGCGAGCTATCTGGGGGGCAACAGCAGCGTGTGGCCGTTGCGCGTGCATTGGTGCTAGAGCCATCGGTCTTGTTGTTTGACGAACCGCTTTCTAATTTAGATGCGCGACTGCGTCGTTCTATGCGAGACGAAATTCGCAGCTTGCAACAGCGCTTGGGTTTAACGGTGGCCTATGTCACACACGATCAAAGTGAAGCCTTAGCAGTCAGCGATCAAATCATTGTGATGGATGCGGGCACCATCGCACAGGCGGGCACACCAGAAGACCTGTACGAACGCCCTGTTTCAGAATTTGTTGCGGGCTTTATGGGGGAGGCCATGTTGTTCAATGGTTTTGCCGATGCACAGTGTCAAGTCACTGTGGGGCCACTTTGTTTTCAATCTCGGCAAGCTGTGAAGGCGGGAAGCATTACTGCAGCTATTCGGCCTGAAGCTTGGACAGTTGTGCCCTCAGAAGGTGCGCACTTAATTGGTATGTTGCGTAAAAAAGCTTACCTAGGTAACACCCTTGAGTTGACATTTGAAACCGTGTTGGGGTCACTTTTTGTCGTCACAAATGATCTTTTGCAAGATTGGCAAATTGGCAGGTCCGTGGGCTTGTCGCTTTCAGGCCGCGGTGTGTCAGTGGTGGCACGAAATTGATATTCTCTATTCCTTTGCCCCTAATTCGATGGCCAATTCTCGAACCTTGGCAAGAACAGCTTCACTGGATTGTGCTGCTTGGATGGAAGTAGGCCAGCCTTGCATGTGCTGTTCACTGATGGCTGCTAACGCATCTATCCACATGGGCTCGTCGTTCATACAAGGGATGTAATTGAAGGTCTTGCCGCCGGCATGTAAAAATGCTTCGCGTCCTTCCATGCTAATTTCTTCCAAAGTCTCAAGGCAGTCACCAGTAAAACCAGGGCACACTACATCGACACTTTGTATGCCCCCTTGAGCCATTGCAATGAGCGTTGGCTCAGTGTAGGGCTCTAACCATTTGGCTTTGCCAAATCGAGATTGGAATGTGACTTTGTATTGATCTTTCGACAGACCTAATTTTTCGGCCAAGAGTCGGCCTGTTTTGTAACATTCGCAATGGTAGGGATCGCCCAATTGCAGGGTCCGTTCAGGCACACCATGAAAGCTCATGACAAGTTGTTCTGCACGGCCATGGGTTGCCCAATTTTTTTGAATGCCTGCAGCCAAAGCTTGGATGTAACCATCGTGATCGTGATAATGATTCACAAAGCGAAATTCTGGCAAATTTCGAGTTTTTAAACCCCAACGATAGACTGCGTCAAAAACGGGTGCAGTGGTTGTTGCACTGTATTGAGGGTAAGCGGTCATCATCAAAATACGTGTGACACCTTCTTGTCGAAAAGCAGTCAGTTGGGATTCGATGCTCGGTTGGCCATAGGTCATAGCGTACTTGACGGCCACTTCATGGCCGTTTGATTTTAATTTTTCCGCCAAACCCAAAGCTTGTTTTTCGGTCCAGACCCGCAATGGCGAGCCTTCTGCTGTCCAAATGCTGGCGTATTTGGCGGCAGATTTGGCAGGCCGAATTCGCAAAATAATGCCATGCAAAATAAGCCACCAAATGGCTTTGGGAATTTCGACCACGCGAGAATCTCCCAGGAACTGGGCCAAATATTGGCGCAGAGCGGGTGCTGTGGGCTCTTTAGGGGTGCCTAGGTTGCAGTACAGGACGGCTGTCTTTGCAGCTTGCCCATGTTGGTAAGGGGGTTCTTTTTGAAATGCCATGCGTTATTCTCTCCCACCATGATCGACTTTTCAAAAATTAAAGCCATCTCCCTCGATTTAGATGACACTTTGTGGCCCGTTTGGCCCACGATTGGTCGCGCAGAGGAGGCTTTGGCGTTGTGGTTGGCTGAAAAAGCCCCCGCAACAGCGCCCTTGTGTGCCATTCCAGGTTATCAACGTCAAATTCGCGAGGCCATGCCAGCGCTGCGGCCTGACCTTGGCAATGATTTGTCAGCCTTAAGGCGTGAAGCTATCCGGGTGTTGCTCGAAAGAGCAGGGGAGGACCCTGGTTTAGCCGAGCCAGCTTTCGAGGTCTTTTTTGAGGCCCGACAAAAGGTCATTTTTTTTGAAGATGCGCTTTCGACCTTGGACTTTCTTAAATCCAGATACCCCATGGTGGCGCTCTCAAATGGCAACGCAGATGTCCAGAAAGTGGGGTTGAACGGCTACTTTGTGGCAGCTTTTAACCCCATCAACTTGGGTGTGGGAAAGCCTGACCCCAAAATGTTTCATGCGGGTGCTCAGGCCTTGGGTGTATTGCCCGAAACAATTTTGCACATTGGCGATGATTCCCGTCTGGACGTGGTGGCGGCGCAGCGTGCTGGATTGCAAGCGGTGTGGTTGAACCGTGAGGAAAAACCTTGGGCGCATGAAGATCACCCAGCCCCTTTCACGGTGAGCAGCCTGAAAGTACTTTGTGATGCATGGCCGCATTGATTTGAGCGGAGAAAAAATGACTTTGAAAATGGACGGCATCGGTGCATTTTGTAAGCTTCATGATCAAAATCAAGGCACTGCTTGAATGCCTGAAATGACGGCGCCTTCTAGAGTTGCAGGGTAGGGCCCTTCAACATAGTCGCCACACACCGTGATGCCCTGGCAGGGTTTTGCGCTGGGTCTTTTTAAATTGGGTGTGCAGGCAAAAGTCGCTCTTTTTTCAACCACAGTTTGAATCACTTTGAAGGCGTCGATGCGCAAAGTGGCTTGGCCAAGCTGAATCAATAACGCCCTCAATTGCCCCAAGACCTGCTGTGTCACATCTTCTTTGCTTAGCTTGTTGGCGCTGACCACGAAGGCCAGCAAACCTGGCGTATGGGCTTCAGTGTAGATTTGACCGCGGTCGAAAGCGAATTGAGCTGGTGAACCTTGGGCTGTTCTGAGTGCCAACATCGACTGTGGCAATTTGAAATCTAAGGGTCCCTGAACATACACCGTGGCAATGGTTTCATGCTTTAGTTGATGGGCTGTTGCTGCCCACGCTGAGTTGAATGCTTCAAGCAAATGCGCGGCTTCCCATGCTGGCGTTGCAATGATCAGGTGGTCAAACTGGTCATCCCCTAATTGCCAACGAAAGCTCGGATTGGAGTTGTTGCTCAAATCAACAATGCTTTCGATCCTTTGGCCGGTATGGCAAGAGACGCCATTTTTTTCTAGCCACTTAATGGCTGCATGCGGAAAGAGGTCACCCAAATCCAGCCTAGGAAGCAAGAGATCAGAACTTCCAACAGGTCCAAAGAGCGCATCTTTCATAATGCGTAAAAAAACGCTGCCGCTGGCTTCGTGCGCTGGGGTATTGAGTGCAGAGACGCACAAGGGTTCCATCAAGTCTTGCCAAACAGTGGGTGTCATGTTCTGGCAAAGATCGGCCACAGTCAGATGATCCTCGCATTCAAAGCGCATGCGTTGCCATTTCCATGCAGTTTTAAGAAGTTGCCACTTATCTACAAAGCGCCAAGAGGGATTCAAGGCAATGCCTTGCAGAAGGTTCATGGGAAACGATTTGTTGGGAAGCGACAGTCCAGAGCCATCTGCGTACCTCAAATCGAGGGGACGTCGCCAAAATACTTTTTCTAAATTGACTCCTACAGTCTGCATCAAGGACAGAGTCTGTTGATAAGCGCCAATCAAGATGTGTTGGCCATTGTCTAGGGTGAGGTGGTCTTCAAAACTGGGTTTGATAGACCGTGCACGTCCGCCCCAAAATCTGCTGGCTTCTAGCAGGGTCACTTGATGGCCCTTTTGCGTGGCAGTAATGGCTGCAGCCAAGCCTGCCCAGCCGGCACCCACAATGGCGATTTTCAAACGCTGGCTCAAAGTCGTCCAAGCGCTTGCACTTTCCATGCTAGCCACAACTTACGCAGGGGTGTGAGTGCAATGCGTTGGTGCAGGACTTGAAAATTGTCTGCCTCTATTTCACGCAAAAGGGTCCGGTAAATGCTGGCCATCATCAGGCCTGGTTTTTGGGTTTGTCTGTCTGCCGCTGGCAGCATGGAAAAGGCTTCTTCATACAAGCGATGCGCGCGGGCGGCCTGAAATTTCATCAGTGCTGTGAAGCGATCGGAGTATTGCCTTTGCATCAAATCTTGTACTTTGACATCAAATTGTTTCAGTTCATCAATGGGCAAGTAGATGCGGCCACGCAGGGCATCTTCACCCACATCGCGCAAAATATTGGTGAGCTGAAAAGCTAAACCAAGCTTGTGCGCATACTGCGTTGTGGCGGTGTCTGTTTGGCCGAAAATTTGGGCGGCCACTTCTCCGACCACGCCCGCTACCAAATGGCAATACCTTTGCAAACCAGCGTAGTCCAAGTAACGGGTCTGAGTCAGGTCCATTTGGCACCCTTCAATGACCGACAACAAATGATGCGTTTCAATGCCGTATTCTTTCACGTGCGGCATCAGGGCCAGCATGACGGGGTGAGTGGCTTGGCCATCAAAAGATTGAATGACTTCTTTCTGCCACCAAGCCAATTTGCTTTGAGCCACACTTGGATCCGAGATTTCATCGACCACATCATCCACTTCACGGCAAAACGCATAAAAAGAGGTGATGGAAGCCCGTCTGTTGGCCGGTAGAAAAAGGAATGCGTAATAAAAGCTGCTGCCTGAACTGGCCGCTTTTTGTTGGACGTACTCTTGAGGTGTCATGGTGCTTGATTCTCCCACCGTCTGGGGCGCATCCAAAGAGCACGCCACAACATCAGGGGAAAGTCCCAAGCTCGCAGGCGTGGCCGCTTGCTTAAAACTTGCGGTCCGAGTGCTCTGACTTTTTCCAAAATTCGCAAACCGCCTTGAACCACCAGCCTCAATTCCCATCCGGCACGGCCGGGTACTTGATGCACCAAGGGTGCGCCCTGCATCATGAGTTGATGGGCATGTGCACAAAGCTCTTTAATCAGGAGTGAGGTCTCTTTGTGCAATTGGTCTTGCGGTAAATAAAATCTGCCTCGGGGAATATCTTCACTCAAGTCTTGCCAAAAATTGATCAACTGCAGTGCGCTGCAAATGGCATCACTTCTCAGTAAGGCCTGTGCATCTTTCACGTTATAGAGGTGCAATAACAAACGGCCCACGGGATTGGCCGAAAGCTGGCAGTAGCCTAACAATGCCAAAAGGTTAGGGTAAGTGGCGCCTTGGGCTGTGGCTTTCACATCTTGTTCAAAGGCTTTCAACAAATCGTCTAATAAATGAACGGGCAATGTAAATTGATTAATCACTTGATGCAAAGGTGAAAAAATCGCAGCTTGATCAACCGATGCCTCTTTGGGCGCTTGCAAAGCCAGCCGAAAAGCCATCAATAAATTCAAACGCTCTTCGGTGCTGAGAGGGCCTTCATCGGCGATGTCATCTGCCGCACGGGCGAAGGCGTAAATGGCGGCGATGGCCGGACGAAGGTGTGGCGGGCACAGAATAGAAGCCACCGGAAAATTTTCAGGGTGCGTGATGGGAAGGGCTTGAACTTCCGAAGGGCTTGCTTGTTTGGACAGCATGGATTCCTGTATTTTCGCTTGACAAGCATCATGGATTACCCTAGATTACTAACCAGTCAGTCATTAATTCGGATTCTCCAATGCCACAGCATGCCCTGCGCCTCACTTCTCTGCCCTTTTTGCTCTTTGCTCTGATTTTGAGCATGACAGCTTGTTCTCCCAAAAAAGAGACGCCAGAACCCATCCGTTCTGTGAAATTACTGACAGTGGGTTCATCTGAATTGAACGTCCAGGGAGAGTACGCCGCCGAGGTGCGAGCGCGAACAGAAAGCCGCTTGGGTTTTCGGGTGGGCGGCAAGATTTTGGTGCGTCAAGCTGAAGCGGGTCAACGCGTTCAAGCCGGACAGGTTTTGGCCGAAGTGGATGTTCAAGACTATGCGCTTGCAGCACAGGCTGCACAAGCTCAAGCGATAGGCGCGCGCGCTCAGCGTGATTTGGCTGCTTCAGACTACAAACGCTACGAGGCCCTGCTGGCGCAAAATTTCATCAGTGCAGCTGAATTGGAAAGACGCTCCGCTAGCCTGAAGGCTGCGCAATCTTCGCTAGATCAAGCCCTTTCCCAAGCCCAATCGCAAGCCAATCAAGCTGGCTATGCCAAATTGCTGGCCACCACTTCTGGTGTGGTCACGGGTGTAGAAGCCGAGCCAGGGCAGGTTGTTTCCGCAGGGCAGCCAGTGCTTCGATTTGCGCACGATGGGCCTCGTGATGCCGTGTTTGCGGTGCCTGAGCATGTGGTGGGACGCCTCAAATTGGGTCAAAAAATGTCGGTCACGGTAGGCAGCACAACACAAAGCTTTCAAGGGCGTGTGCGAGAAATCGGTGCAAGTGCCGATCCTGCCACCCGAACCTTCACCGTTAAATTGGCATTGGAGAAAGCAGAGGCATTGCCCTTGGGCATCACACTGAATGTTCAGGCCCCCCAATTGGCAGGAAGCCAATCGGATGTGATCAAACTGCCGACCAGCGCATTGCGCCAAGAGGCCAAGCAAACCACCGTATGGGTCTTCGATCCACAGACTTCTACGGTGCTTTCCCAAGTGGTTCAAGTTGCCACTGCGGATGGCAATGAGGTGGTCATTGCCTCAGGTTTGAAGCCGGGGCAACAAGTTGTGAGTGCGGGCGTTCATGTGTTGTCGCCAGGTCAAAAAGTGACGGTCTACAACGCGGCCACGCTGTCAACACCTGTGGCAAAGTAAATCATGCGCAAAGAACCAAAATTGGGTTTTAACCTGTCCAAGTGGGCGCTTGACCATCCGGCTCTCACACGTTATTTAATGCTGGTATTGATGCTTTTGGGTGTCTTTGCTTTTTTCAATTTAGGTCAAGACGAAGATCCGCCCTTCACCTTTCGCGTGATGGTGGTAAGAGCTTATTGGCCAGGTGCTACGGCCCAACAAATGGCAGAGCAAGTAACCGACAAATTGGAACGAACACTTCAGGAAGTGCCATTTGCAGACAAAATTCGCAGTTATTCCAAGCCTGGCGAATCGCAAATCATTTTCCAAGTCAAAGACTATTCCAAGCCCGCAGAGGTGGCTAACATTTGGTACACAGTGCGCAAGAAAATCGGAGACATGCGCGGCACTTTGCCTGCTGGTGTGGTGGGTCCTTTCTTTGTCGATGATTTTGGCGATGTGTATGGTGTCATTTATGCCTTGCAAGCTGATGGCTTCACACCTGCAGAGGTGAAGAAATTTGCAGACGAAGTTAGGCAAAAAATCTTGCGCGTGAAAGACGTTGCCAAAGTCGAACTTTTTGGCGTTCAAGATGAAAAAGTATTCATCGAAATTTCTCAAAAGAAACTGGCTGCAATGGGCATTGACATGGGGTCTGTCATTGCGCAGTTGAGTCAGCAAAATGCCATTGAATCAGCCGGAACTTTGAATCTGCCGAATGATGCCATTCAACTTCGAGTGAATGGACAATTCAATGACTTAGAGTCTCTCAGGCAAATGCCAATTCGCGGTATGTCAGGGCAGCAAATTAGATTGAGTGATTTGGGAACCATCAAGCGCGATTACATCGACCCACCCCAAGTCAAAGTGCGACACAACGGTGAACAAGTCATTGGTGTGGGTGTATCCATGGCCAAGGGCGGCGACATCATTGAACTGGGCCAAGCGCTCAAAGTCAGTATTTCGAGCATTGAAAAGTCACTGCCCGTTGGCGTCAAGTTGGTGCAAGTGCAAGATCAACCTCAAGCCGTCTCAACTTCAGTCAATGAGTTTTTGAAAACATTGGTTGAAGCGGTAGCCATTGTGCTGGCCGTCAGTTTCTTGGCGCTGGGTTTGCACAAGCGCCAAGGTAGCCATCCTTTATGGCGCCGATGGACTTTGGACATTCGGCCTGGCTTGGTGGTGGGCATCACCATTCCGCTGGTGTTGGCAGTCACTTTTTTAGCCATGGATTATTTCAACATTGGACTGCACAAAATTTCTTTGGGCTCACTCATTATTGCTCTGGGACTGTTGGTTGACGATGCCATTATTGCTGTTGAAATGATGGTTCGAAAAATGGAGGAGGGTTATGACAAAGTCCGTTCAGCCACCTTCGCCTATGAACTTACAGCCATGCCCATGCTCACGGGCACCCTCATTACTGCGGCTGGCTTTTTGCCCATTGGTTTGGCCAAATCACTAACGGGTGAATACACCTTCGCTATTTTTGCCGT
>Ga0114960_10002181_pt1 | contig 15409 bp, 16 predicted proteins | sample C_130625_MF_Meta_FD_92637 | JGI IMG/M metagenome (GOLD analysis project Ga0114960, IMG submission 92637) | Freshwater microbial communities from Lake Croche, Canada to study carbon cycling - C_130625_MF_MetaG | ecosystem: Environmental > Aquatic > Freshwater > Lake | place: Lake Croche, Canada... | reverse complement strand
CTCGGCGCAGTTCGCCCTCTCGGTGAATGAGCGATTTCATTACTAAACAGTTGATTTCGATCAATCTTTGCAATTAAGGCATCAAGTTCAGAAAGTGACTCTATTTTGGCCATCGAACCACGAACTTCACTTCCAACTACTAAACCTTTGAGATACCAAGCCATGTGCTTGCGCATTTCACGGCAGCCATAAAACTCGTCACCGTGCATCGTGACAAGTAGGTCCGAATGTCGGCGCAACAGATTCAAAATCACATCAGCCGTTGGCTCGTCAGGAATGGGTAGCCCGGCAAAAGCAGATCGAATCTGTCCAAACAGCCACGGGCGGCCTAGACAACCGCGGCCGATTACAACTCCTCGGGCGCCAGTTTGTTCCATCATTTCTTGCGCATTAGTTGCGCTCCAAATGTCGCCATTGCCTAATACTGGAGTATTGGGTAAATGATCCACGAGTTGTGCAATCGCTTGCCAATCGGCGGTACCACCGTAGTACTGCGCGGCAGTTCGGCCATGAAGAGCAACCCAATAAACCCCAGCGTTCGCTGCAATTTTTCCAGCGTCCAAAAAGGTGTGGTGCTTGTCATCAATTCCGATGCGCATCTTCACAGTCACCGGCACTTTGCCGGCAGCATTCTTAACTGCTGCATTTACGATGTCTGAAAATAAATCACGCTTCCAAGGCAGTGCGCTACCGCCACCTTTGCGGGTGACTTTTGGCACAGGGCAACCGAAGTTTAAATCAATGTGATCAGCCAAATCTTGCTCAACAACCAGTGCAACAGCACGACCAACAATGTCAGGGTCTACGCCATAAAGTTGGATGCTGCGTGGCGATTCGTCTGGATCAAAAGTAATCAGGTCAAGCGTTTCTTGATTACCCATCAGAAGCGCGATGGATGTCGTCATTTCAGCAACGTAGATAGTGCCGTCAGTATCGCTCTGGCCCACAGCAGTTCGGATGTCGCGCGAGGCCTCTCGGCAAACCCGACGAAATGCGCGGTTTGTGATTCCAGCCATCGGAGCTAACTCGATGACGGGTTCACTTGCTAGTAAGTCTGCAAACATCAGCAGCCTGGCAGTCGAGCCGCTAACCACCCTTGGAGCGAATCTAGCGATACTCGGGTCTGTGCCATTGTGTCGCGTTCGCGAACAGTGACTGCATCATCTTCAAGTGTGTCAAAGTCCACGGTGATACAGAATGGCGTACCGATTTCGTCCTGACGACGGTAACGACGACCAATCGCGCCGGCATCATCAAATTCGATGTTCCAGTACTTACGCAAATCTGTTGCTAAATCGCGCGCCTTAGGGCTGAGGTCTGAGTTACGAGAAAGCGGAAGTACTGCAGCTTTAACTGGAGCGAGGCGAGGATCAAAACGCATGACTACTCGAGTATCTACGCCGCCCTTAGTGTTAGGTGCTTGATCTTCGTCATAGGCCTCAAGCATGAAGGCGAAAACAGCACGAGTTAATCCAGCTGCAGGCTCAATGACAAATGGAATGTACTTTTCGCCAGTTTCCTGATCGAAGAACGACAGGTCCTTACCGGAGTGTTCCATGTGCGTCTTCAAGTCGAAGTCTGTGCGGTTCGCAATACCTTCAAGTTCAGCGAATTCACTTCCGCCAAACTGGAAACGGTATTCAATATCAACAGTGCGCTTTGAATAATGGGAAAGCTTTTCTTTTGGATGTTCAAAGTAACGCAAGTTCTCTGCAGACAGACCAAGATCGATGTACCAGTTCCAACGCTGTTCTAGCCAATAATCGTGCCACTCTTCATCGGTGCCAGGCGGAACAAAGAATTCCATTTCCATCTGTTCGAATTCACGGGTACGGAAAATAAAGTTACCTGGTGTGATCTCGTTTCGGAACGATTTACCTGTTTGGCCAATGCCAAATGGCGGCTTCTTGCGAGATGAAGCTGCAACGTTTGCGTAGTTAACAAAGATGCCCTGAGCTGTCTCTGGGCGCAGGTAATGCGTTGAGTTTTCGTCTACCACTGGGCCTAGATGTGTTGAAAGCAATCCATTGAACATTTTTGGTTCAGTGAATTGGCCTTTACCGCCACAATTTGGACATGGCACTCCAGCCAAACCACCTTCAGGTTCGCGACCTTTTCGCTCAGTAAATTCTTCAATTAAGTGATCTTCACGGAACCGCTTGTGACAAGCCATGCACTCGGTTAGTGGGTCTACGAAAGCTTCAAGGTGGCCAGATGCTGCCCATACCTGCGGAGCCAAAATAACAGATGAGTCGAGACCAACTACATCCTCACGCGCCTGCACTACTGTACGCCACCATTGACGACGCACATTCTCTTTAAGTTCGACACCCAAAGGGCCGTAATCCCAGGCTGAACGGGTACCGCCATAAATTTCGCTACACGGAAAAACAAATCCGCGGCGTTTGGAAAGATTGACTACTGCTTCTACGCGATCCATGAATTCTCTGCATTCACTCGTGTCGCCGACTGGTTGCCGGCGCCCAGATTTCTCAGTCTATCGGGCGTAACTTGCTCTACCCTTCACTAACACTGGATGGAAATTCCACCACAGAGTCAGCAGTTACCTCTAACAAAGTTTCAAAAGTGCTTGGTAGATCTAACATGGTTGCAAGAAACGGCCAGACAACAAGTTTTGCGTTCGTTGCTGATGTCGCCCGACGATAAGAGCCAACATCTTTCCAAGTGGACTGAACTAGATATCGATCTGTTTGGTCTGGCGAATGCAATAACTGTAGATCGATAAAACCCGCCGACTGTTGCAGAACAAGCTGCACTTCTTCAAGCTGCGCCCGCCAAGCTGCGTAATCAGCGACATCGAATGACCACTGTGACCGAAAAGGTTGATCCAACATAAAGACAGTCAACCAGAGTTATTACTAACTACAAATTTCCAGTGACACAATTGAAATCGGCTACGATAAACCTATGCATACCGATGTGAATTACTTAGGGATAGCAGTTGCCCTAATTACGGTGCTTGGCACCGCACTCGGTGGATTACTTGCACTCCGCACCAGGGACAAAATGCATTTACTTTTGGGCTTTTCTGGTGGACTTCTACTTGGCCTAGCGGCGTTTGACCTTATCCCCGAAGTTTTTTCGCTTAGCAACGATAAGTTATTCAATGTTCCAACGGTCATGGTCTGCTTAGTTCTTGGTTTTTTGTTACTGCACATAATTGAACAGATTTCCGGTGCGCATGAACCGGTTGAAACCGAATACGTTCACGACCATGAACACAGCCACGGAATTACCACGGGCTATATCGGTGCTGCCGCGATGGTTATCCATGTGTTCCTCGACGGTGTTGCGATCGGACTTTCATTCCAAGTAAGTAACGCACTCGGAGTTGCCGTTGCTATTGCTGTTGTCGCTCACGCATTCACAGACGGCCTCAACACTGTGGCTCTGCTGGTAAACGCTGGTAACTGGAAGAAACAATCGATTTATTTGCTCGCAGTAGACGGTGTTGCCCGATTAAGTGGCGCAGCTTTTGGTACCTATGTTTTGATTAGCGATCGATTTGTTTCGCTATATCTCGCACTATTTGCCGGCATGTTGATCTACTTAGCTACTTCGCACATTCTGCCTGAAGCTCATAGTAAACATCCATCACGTCTCACATTGGTTAGCACAATCACTGGTGTGGTGTTTATGTTTGCGATTATTAACTTGGCTCATCGCTAATTTGAGTGGGAATTACCCCGCCAAATCGTCGATCGCGCGAAGCATAAATTTCACATGCTTGCCACAACTGTCGGCGATCGAAATCCGGCCAAAGTGTAGGCATGAAAACCATTTCGGCATACGCGCTTTGCCAGAGCAGGAAGTTACTCATCCGCTGCTCCCCACTTGAGCGGACAAATAAATCAACATCAGGCATTTCAGGTTCGTACAAATGACGAGCAATTGTCTTATCGGAAATCTTCGCGGGATCGATTTTTCCACTCGCTACTTGTTTGGAAATGGACTGCACTGCATCAACAATTTCTGAGCGACCACCGTAGTTAACGCACATGTACAAAGTTAAATCGCGGTTGTTCTTGGTCAACTGTTCAGACACTTCAAGTTCTTCGATTACAGATTTCCAAAGTTTCGGTCGGCGACCCACCCAGCGAATACGCACACCTAGGTCGTTCATTTCATCTCGGCGTCTGCGAATTACTTCTCGGTTGAAGTTCATCAGGAATCGCACTTCATCTGGCGACCTGCGCCAATTTTCAGTTGAGAATGCATACGCGGATAGGTGTTTTATGCCTATTTCAAGTGCGCCGTGGATGCAGTCAATCAAACTGGCTTCAGCGGCTTCGTGGCCGGCAGTTCTCGGTAATCCGCGACCTTTGGCCCATCGACCGTTTCCATCCATCACAACAGCCACATGATTCGGCACAAACTGGCCAGGAATCCTAGGAGCTTCGGCGCCACTTGGGTGCGGAGTTGGTTTTAGAACCATGACGTACATCCTGCCATGAATACAGTTATTGTCGGTCAACTAGTGGCAAGGAACGCAGTCCACGCTCGAGGTGCCACTGGGTGTAGGCAGCGATTAAACCTGAGGCCTCACGAACCTGTGCCTCAGTTGCCTGGTCTGCTACATCCCAGTCGCCTTGCAACAATGCGAGTAGCAGTGCAATCGACTCTGCTTTTGGCGCAACACTACCTGGCTGCCTGTGCTCCGAACAGAGAGCACCACCGCTTGGAACATTGAAAAATGGTTGCGGTCCAACTAAGCCGCAAATTGCACAACCATTCAAGACTGCTGCGTAACCTGCCAATGAAAGTGCGCGCAGAAGATATGCATTTAAGACCAACATTCCGTCATGCTCTTTTTCAGTTAAAGAACGTAAAGCACCGACGAGTAACAGGTATTGAGTTTCAGCGGGAACTGATTCTTCTGAAGCAATCCGATCAGCTGTTTCCAAAATTGTTTGACCAATAGTCCACAACGGATAATCAAGAGCCAAACTTTGGCCATAAACATTCAAAGTTTCCGCCTGGGTAATAATGTCGAGATTCTTACCTGGAGCGATAAACAACTCAGCGCGACTAAACGGCTCTAACCTTGCGCCAAATTTACTTCGCGTGCGGCGAACCCCTTTAGCAACTGCCCGAATCTTGCCTTTTTCGCGAGTAAGTAGCGTGATGATTCGGTCTGCTTCACCCAATTTATGCGTACGAAGCACGATAGCCTCAACCCGATAACTGCGCACAGTCCTATCGTGTCATGTGTTTGCTCCGAACTTGCACAGGTGCCATGCATTAGCGTTAGAGCCATGGCACTTAAAGGATCAGCAAGCAGTTCTGAACCAACTAATGACGGACATGCACATGTCATGACTATTTCCTTGGACCGAAATGGACTTAATCGCTCATTACGAACAATTACGTTGTGGCTTGCGATTATTTCGGTTGGCCTTTGGATCTTCCAAAATAACGGCAACTTTGTATTTCTTTTGCTGTTGGCTTGGCTACTCTCAATTGCCATGGATCCACCTGTAGGTGCTTTGGCTAAGCGGGGCTGGAAACGCGGAACTGCAACTGGACTAGTAATGCTGACGCTAGTTCTTGTTTTTGCTGGTTTCATCGGCGTTTTTGGTAGCGTATTTTTCAATCAGTCGGTTCAATTCATTAATTCGCTACCCAGTGTGATAACAGATGCCGTTAAGTGGCTCAATGACAATTTCAATCAGAATCTCAATGCACAAGATGTCATTAGTTCGCTAGATGTAACCCCGGCTCGATTGGCCACTTGGTCTTCAAGCTTCTCTGGCGGCGTGGTTGGTTTTCTCACTTCAATTATTGGCGGAGTATTCCAAGTTCTTACTGCCCTACTATTCGCTTTCTATTTCTGCGCCGACGGTCCAAGACTTCGTCGAGTGATTGGATCGTGGCTATCCCCTTCGGCCCAAGAAGTGTTCGTAACGACTTGGGATTTGGCAGTGAAGAAAACTGGCGGCTTTGTTATGTCCAAACTTATTTTGGCCGCGTTTTCATTCACAGTTCATGCGATTTTCTTCGCGGCTATCGGAGTCCCGTATTGGCTCGCGATGGCATTAATTACCGGACTTGTAAGTCAATTCATTCCAACTATTGGAACCTACATTGCCATATTGATTCCAATGCTTGTCGCATTCTTTAATCAACCCCTTGATGCACTCTGGGTACTGATTTTTGCAAGCATCTGGCAACAGGTTGAAAACTATTTTTTAAGCCCTCGCATCAGCAAGATGACTATGAATATCCATCCAGCCATTGCGTTCGGGTCAGTAATCGTTTTCGCAAACCTGTTTGGTCCAATGGGTGCGGTTATTTCAATTCCGCTAGCAGCTGTTTTGGTTGCAGCAATTGATACTTATGGCAATCGGTATGAGTTGATTCCACAACTACGCGAAACCGAAGAACGAGAAGACCTAGAAGAATTAGAAGCCGAGTCGCTGTAACTGTTTCGGGTCGCGCTGCCAATCTTTGGCAATTTTTACCCTGATGTCTAGATGAACTTGTACACCTAATAATTTGCTGATGGATTCGCGGGCAGTTATGCCGACTTCTTTAAGCCGACTTCCGCCTTTACCGATAACGATGTGCTTTTGGCTTTCACGTTCAACATAAATGTAGACAAATACATCCATCAATGGCTTGTCTGCTGGGCGATCAGCACGCAGTTCCATCTCTTCGACTACTACAGCAATCGAATGCGGCAATTCATCGCGCACACCATCAAGAGCTGCTTCGCGAACGAATTCCGCAATCATCACCCGCTCTGGTTCGTCGGTTAATTCGCCATCAGGGTATAGGGCCTCGCCAGCAGGAAGCTGTTCGATGAGCAGATCGCACAACAAAGTAACTTGATCGTTTGCAACTGCGCTAACTGGGACAACGTGCACCCAGTCGATACCAAGTTCAGTACCAAGTTTTGAAACGGCAAGCAACTGCTCACCAATCTGCTGCTTCGTAGCGCGATCTGTTTTTGTTATTACTGCAAATTTTTTCACTCGTGGAACACTGGCCAGCTCAGTTGCAATGAACTTATCTCCCGGCCCGATTGGTTCATCAGCTGGGAAACACATCGCAACAACATCAACTTCAGACCACGTTTCTGATACCAAAGCATTTAGGCGCTCACCCAATAGAGTGCGCGGGCGATGAACTCCAGGAGTATCTACTAATACAAGTTGGGCATCAGCACGGTGCACAATGCCACGAATCACGTGACGCGTTGTCTGCGGCTTATCCGAGGTAATGGCAACTTTTTGTCCCACTAAAGCATTAGTGAGGGTCGACTTGCCGACATTAGGTCGGCCAACAAAGCAAGCGAATCCGCTGCGAAAATCATTCATGAATAAAGAGTCCGCAACAAGGCACCAGTATTGTCCATAATGTGCACTGGGATGCCCACTCCGCCCGCGGCCTCCACTACATCAACGTCTTTGGTAGTCACTAAAACATCATCAGCCACTACAACAATTGCTTCGATGCCGGTAGATCCTGAAGAAATGGCCTGTGCAACTACGAGCTCGATTGCGGTAACCGTTAACGGACCCTGATTCACATTTGTGCCCGAGTAAGTGCGACCAGTGGTATCGCGAAGTGCTGCGCCACTTTCAGCACTAACACGCGCTCTGGCACCACGGGCCAAGGTGACAAGTTTGTCATCCTCAGTTGTCCACTCACTCATTTTCTGATTCCTCATTTTTTCCAAGATATTCATCACGGGCTACCAATAAAGTGCCGATACGATGACGACGACCTGCCGCTGACTCTGCAGTCAAGATCCAATCCTTTATTCTCACATGCGCACCTGGTATCGGCACAATCCCCAAACGCTTGGCCATTAGCCCAGCAGCAGTATCTACGCCTTCATCTGCGATTTCTTCACCAATTAGTTCAGCTAAGTCATCGATGTGTAGCCGTGAACTGATTCGATATTCATTTTCAGAAATTGGTTGAATCTCTGGCCCCGCAACATCAAACTCATCTGAAATGTCGCCAACAATCTCTTCAAGTACATCTTCGATAGTTACCAGTCCGGCCGTGCCACCGTATTCGTCAACTAGGACAACCAAATGTGTTCGAGCAGATTGCATGTCGCTGAGCAATTCATCGACAGGTCGGCTATCGGGCACCATGAAGGCTGGTCGCATTAAGTCACTGACACGCTCTGATGTCTCAGCATCGTGATGTTCAAATACTCGGCCGGCAATATCTTTAACGTAAATAACACCCACGATGTCGTCTACGCTCTCGCCAACGACCGGAATCCGCGAAAAACCTGAGCGAAGTGCGAGTGACATCGCTTGGCGAAGAGTTTTGTGTTGCTCGATCCAAACCATCTCGGTACGAGGAACCATAACTTCACGAGCGACTGTGTCGCCTAGTTCGAAGACCGAGTGAATCATGGCTCGTTCATCATCTTCGATCAGCAAATCGGCACCAGCAATATCAACTAACTCGCGTAATTCTGCTTGCGTTGCGAACGGACCTTCTCGGAAACCTTTGCCAGGCGTAATTGCATTTCCCATCAAAATTAACAGCCGGGTCAGAGGACTCAGGAACAGAGTCAAGCCAACAGTGGGGCGCGCCATAAACAGGGCGATACTTTCTGCGCGCTGGCGCCCAATGGTTTGCGCTGCCACCCCAAGGATGATGTATCCAACGAAAACCATGACTAGCGAGGCTAGAGCTAATGCAACAGTTCTCTCTAATGTGGCAGTCAAAAATCCAGCAGCGACAAGAACTACCGACAAAGTAGAAAGCGTAAGGTTCACAAAAAGCAAAACATTCACATAACGAGCACGATCTTCGAGTATATGAAGTACCCGGTCGGCATTGCGATTGCCTTTGCGCTTTGCCTGTTCGATTCCAGTTTTGCTTACTCGCGCAAGCGCAGTTTCAGCAGCTACGAAAATGCCAGATATTACGACACAGATTGCGGCAGAAATGAAAAGCAGAGTTGAGGTCACGAACCAATACCTCGTTTATTGCGTTCGCCTTCCCACTGCGCAAGTAATTGGGCCTGCAGGCCAAACATGATCTCGTGCTCTTCCGGCTCGGCATGATCATGTCCTAGTAGATGCAAAATGCCGTGAGTCAGCAACAATCTAAACTCGGCTGTAAATGAATGACCAGCAACAACAGCCTGACGAGAGGCAACTTCTGGACACAAAACTATGTCGCCCAAAATACCTTCTGGACTCATTTCAGCATCGGTTCCCGCGCGCATTTCATCCATCGGAAAACTCAGTACATCGGTGGAACCTGGTTCATCCATGTACTTCTCATGCAAGACAGCCATTTCGATTTCATCTACCAGCAAGATGGAGAGTTCAGCCGCTGGATTGATGTGTAAACGCTTTAGTACAAATTCAGCTTGGTAAACCAACTCAAGTTCATCTAATTCAACGCCAGATTCGTTAGATACGTCTATCGCCATTTCAGCGCTTGCCTCTTTCCGACTTATCTTTATCGAGCTTTATCTGCTTTGACTCGTCGTGACGAGCATAAGCATCAACAATTTGTCCAACCAATCGGTGGCGAACAACATCTTGTGAAGTCAGTTCGCAAAATGCCACGTCTTCAATGCCCTCAAGAATTTCTCGAACCACGCGTAGGCCACTTGTTGTTCCACTTGGTAAATCAACTTGAGTGACGTCTCCCGTGATGACCATGGTGGAACCAAAACCAAGTCGAGTCAGGAACATCTTCATTTGTTCTGCTGAAGTGTTTTGTGCTTCATCCAAAATGATAAAAGCATCATTCAAGGTACGACCGCGCATGTAAGCCAGCGGGGCAACTTCGATAGTGCCACTTGTCATCAAGCGCGGAATGGAATCTGCATCGACCATGTCATGTAACGCGTCGTACAAAGGTCGCAAATAAGGATCGATTTTTTCACTTAGCGTTCCGGGTAAGAAACCAAGTCGTTCGCCAGCTTCAACAGCAGGACGAGTCAAAATAATTCGGCTAATTTTCTTGTTCTGCAGAGCCTGAACTGCTTTGGCGACAGCCAAATAGGTTTTACCTGTTCCCGCTGGGCCAATTCCAAATACAACTGTGTTCTCATCGATTGCATCAACATAATGCTTTTGATTTAGCGTTTTCGCGCGAATTGCCTTGCCCCGGTTAGACAAAATATTTGCCGTAAGAATTTCTGCAGGCTTCACATCTAAACGCAACATGTTGATCGCGCGACCAATTGAGTCGGGAGTTAAACCTTGTCCAGTGCGTAATACAACAATTAATTCGGCAATCAGATTTTCAATTTGCCTAACCTGTTTGTCAGGACCAACTAGCGCTATTTCATTACCACGAACTAAAACATCAACATCAGGGTAATTCGTTTCGACCACTCGAATTAATTCATCGCGTGATCCAACTAGCGAGACCATAGGAATTGAGGTTGGAACAACAACCGTGCTGTGTAGTGATTCAGGTGCGGCGCTCATTAAGGCAACTCTAATCCATTTCTGCTGTTAACCTGGCGGCCAAGTTAATTCGCGACCACCCAAGATGTGAAAATGAACATGGTCAACGGTTTGACCACCATCAGGTCCAGTATTTGCAACCAGACGGTACCCCCGCATCAACGTCTGTTGTTGAATTACCTGGGTAACTACATCAAGTAAGTGCCCAGCCAGAGCAACATCAGAACGAGTCAACTCAGTGACATTGTCGTAATGCACTTTTGGAATTACCAAAATATGAGTAGGTGCTTTTGGATCAATGTCTGAAAAGGCAAGCGCATGTTCGGTTTCATAAACCACATTGGCCGAAATTTCACCAGATACTATTTTGCAGAACAGGCAATCACTCATAGGAATAAGTCTGTCACTGAGTTGCCGGAATTTCCCAGCGTTTTGTGGCAGACATTAGGACGCCAAGCGCAACACCGCCAGCAGTTGAAGTGCGCATAACGGGTGCGCCCATTCGAACTATTTTTGCTCGTGCCTGAGCAAAAGTGCCCAATTCATCAGGCGAAATTCCACCTTCTGGTCCCACAACGATCACAACGGATCCGCTAACAGGAACTTTTAGATCTGAAATCGACTCTTTTGCTGATTCATGTAACACCAAGGCAAGATCAGCTGCCGCTAAAAGCTCTGCTACTTCCCCAGTTGAATGCAGGGCAGAAATTTGTGGAATCCATGCGCGACGTGCCTGCTTACTGGCTTCGCGAACTATGCGCTGCCACTTGAGTAAACCTTTATCGCTGGCATCCCACTTTGCGATGCTGTGCGCAGCCGCCCACGGAGTTATTTCATCCACGCCAACTTCGGTAAGAATTTCTAACGCAAGATCGCTGCGGTCACCCTTGGCTAGCGCTTGAACAACAGTGAAAGTCACTTCTGGTTTTGCTTCAACCTGAACGGACTCAATTCTTGCGTCCAATGACTTTTTGCCAATTGCAACAACTTCGCATACCGCACGAGAACCACTACCGTCAGTTAACTCGATTTTTTCACCTAGCCGGATGCGCCTAACTGAAACAGCATGATGACCTTCATCGCCATCAAGAACAACCGTTTGATTTAGCGCCAAATTGGCGGAAGAAATGAATAATGGGAGCGTCATCGGCCGGTGAATGCATCTTTGATTTTGCCAAAAATACCGCCAGTGTTCTCGTGCAATGTGGCATCTGGTTTCTCTTCACCACGAATTGCTGCAAGCTGACGCAAGAGTTCTTCTTGTTCCTCAGTTAATGCCGTAGGTGTTTGGACAGCTAGGTGCACCTGCAGTTCACCTCGGCCATTTCGACCTAACCTTGGCATGCCGTGACCAGCCAAAGTTATTGTTGTTCCACTTTGGGTGCCAGCCTTAACGCTCACACTCACAGGACCATCAAGTGTTTCAACTTCTAACGTTGCACCCAGGGCAGCTGCGGTCATCGGCAATGGCAAAGTTGCATGCAGTTGATCGCCCCTGCGTTGGAAAATTGGATGTGCCTTCTCAACGAATTCGACATAAAGGTCGCCTTTAGGTCCGCCGCCAGGACCAACTTCGCCTTGGCCCGTCATTTGCATACGCGAACCATCTTCAACACCAGGTGGAATCTGAATTGAGATGTTGACTCGGGTACGAACCCGTCCATCTCCAACACATTCCAGACACGGGTGCGGCAACAAATTACCGAATCCGTTGCATTGTGGGCAGCGATGTGCAGTCATGACTTGCCCAATAAAGGAACGCTGCACCTGCTGTACTTGACCGCCACCGCGACACATTGAACACTCAACCAACGATGTGTTAGCTGCAGTTCCTGCGCCTTTACATACCCCACATGTGATGGCTGTATCGATACTTAAATCTCTGGTTCCACCAAAAGCGGCATCTTCGAGCGTGATGTTCACACGAATTAATGCGTCTTGGCCACGACGTCTCCGCGGAACTGGTCCGCGCGCAGTGCCACCACCGAAGAAGGCATCGACGATGTCACCGAATCCAAAACCAGCAGCGCCGTTGAAGCCACCTGCACTGAAAGGATCGCCGCCTAAATCATAAGTTTCGCGTTTTTGAGCATCTGAAAGGACTTCATACGCAGTTGAAATTTCCTTGAACCGCTCTTCTGCTGACGGATCAGGATTCACGTCGGGATGAAGTTCGCGAGCTAATTTCCGATAAGCCCGTTTAATTTCTTCGGCTGTTGCATCACGCGATACTCCAAGCGCCGAGTAATGATCAGCCACCAGTTTGCTCCCTCAAAATTTGCCCAACGTACAAAGCCACCGATTGAACAGCAGCCATGGAAGCTGGGTAGTCCATACGAGTTGGTCCTACTACACCGAGTTGTGCAACAACCTGGTCTCCGGCGCCGTAACCAGCACTAACCACAGACGCCGCGTGAAGTTCTTGAACCGAATTCTCATGACCGATTTGCACCATTAACGCTTCGGGCGACGCAGCTGTTTCAAACAGCTTAAGTAGCACAACTTGCTCTTCAAGTGCTTCAAGTACAGAGGCCGTGCCATTACCAAAATCATGACTTCCACGAGCAAGATTTGCCGTGCCACTAATCATTACGCGCTCGTCATGCTTTGCAACTACCGACTCAAGCAAGGTAGCCATAACACAGGTAATTACAGGGCGAATAACTGCATCAAACCGCTCAGCAAAACCAAGCAGCAAATCTGAAACTTCAGTAAACAACTTGCCGGTAAGCGTGGCATTCAAACCAAGACGGATTTCGCCGAGCGCCTGTTCGCTGATTGCTTGCGGGATATCAAAAATTCTCTGTTCAATGCGACCCGTATCTGCAATAACAACCAAGAGGACTCGGTTCGGCGAAGTTGCAATTAGTTCAATGTGGCGAACTGAACTACGCCCAAGGGATGGATACTGCACCAAAGCAACCTGTTTGGTTAAGTTAGCAAGGAGACGAACAGTACGGGCCATCACATCATCTAAATCAACTGATGCATCTAGAAACGATTCAATAGCTCGGCGCTCGGCGCTTGACAATGGCTTAACTGAGGACAGGCGATCAACGAATAAGCGATAACCCTTGTCGGTTGGAACTCGTCCAGCGCTGGTGTGAGGTGCGCTGATGAAACCCTCTTCTTCAAGTGCTGCCATGTCATTGCGGATTGTGGCAGACGAGACGCCTAAACCATGACGGTCAACAATTACTTTGGACCCAACTGGTTCATTAGTTTGTACATAGTCTTCGACAATGGCACGCAAAACCGCAAGTTTACGGTCATCCATGTGCGACTCCTAGCACTCTTAACTACTGAGTGCCAGTCTACCGCCGATTAATCCCACAAGCGCGCGACTAAACCGTCGGCTAATAAGCGACCCTTGAAAGTTAGGACCGCTAATCCATTAGCGAATTGTTCGGGTTCAAGTAAGCCATCAGTAAGTGCGATTTCTGCTTGTTCATTAGCTGCCGGCGAGAGTTCAGCTAGTGCTAAACCGGTTCGTAACCGCAATGCCAACATGATGTTTTCGTGAGCAACATCGAGTGCGCTGAGGTGCTCGCGGTCAGCCACAGGCAACTCACCTGAATCAACGAGCGCTGCCCAAGCTGCTGGGTGCTTCACGTTCCACTGGCGCAGGCCATCAAAGTGGGCATGTGCGCCAGGTCCAATGCCCAGCCAGTCTTGGTTACGCCAGTAGGCAATGTTGTGTCGACACTCGCCACCAGGTAACGACCAGTTGCTCACTTCGTACCAACTCATACCCATTGCAGCGAGCGCGTTATCAATAATTTCGTAGCGCGATGCGGCCACATCATCAGTCGGCGCAGGAAGTTCGCCTCGTTTAATCGTGGCGGCCAGCCGTGTTCCTGGTTCAACAATCAAAGAGTAAGCGCTGACATGATCAACCGGTGCTGCAGCGACTTCGGCCAAAGTTAGTTGCAAATCTTCATCAGTCTCGTGTGGTGATCCGTAAATTAAATCAACACTTACGTGCTCGAACCCAACTTCCCTAGCCCACTGCACAGCCTGCCAAGTGCGACCAGATGTGTGAGTGCGATCTAAAACCTGCAAAACTTTCTGACTACTCGACTGATGACCAAACGAAATGCGAGTGAAACCACCAGCGCGCAGTGTTTCCAAATATTCTTTATCAACCGAATCAGGATTCGCCTCAGTAGTAACTTCACAATTGTCTGCCAGTGCGTAAGTATTTGCTAACTCGCGCAAAATTAGGTTTAGATCCAGTGCAGGTAGCAGAGTTGGCGTTCCGCCACCAAAAAAGATGGTCTCTAGTGGTTGCACAAAATCAGCTTTATGTTGAGTTGTTAATCGAATTTCTTCAACAACTCTTTGCGCGTAAGTATCTGCTGACACTGAGGTGCCATCACGCTGTAACTCGCCTGCGGTGTACGTATTGAAATCACAGTAGCCACAACGCGAACCACAAAATGGCACATGAACATACGCGCCGAGTGACCTCTTAGTCATTGTTATTTCGATTTATCTTTCGCACCAGAATCATCTGTCGACAAAGCAGCAATGAATGCTTCTTGTGGAACTTCAACTCGGCCGACCATCTTCATGCGCTTCTTGCCTTCCTTCTGCTTTTCCAGAAGTTTGCGCTTACGCGAAATATCGCCACCGTAACATTTAGCCAAAACATCTTTACGCATAGCGCGGATAGTCTCGCGAGCAATGATTCGTGCACCGATTGCCGCCTGAATTGGCACTTCATACTGCTGACGAGGAATCAAATCCTTTAACTTGCTAGCCATCATCACACCATAGGCATAAGCCTTGTCCTTGTGCACGATCGCACTGAATGCATCAACCGGATCGCCGTGGAGAAGAATGTCGACTTTCACAAGGTCTGCTACCTGGTCACCTGTTGTTTCGTAATCAAGTGATGCAAATCCACGCGTACGAGACTTAAGTTGATCGAAGAAATCAAAAACAATTTCAGCAAGCGGCAAGGTGTAACGCATCTCGACACG
>Ga0114960_10002177_pt1 | contig 15424 bp, 15 predicted proteins | sample C_130625_MF_Meta_FD_92637 | JGI IMG/M metagenome (GOLD analysis project Ga0114960, IMG submission 92637) | Freshwater microbial communities from Lake Croche, Canada to study carbon cycling - C_130625_MF_MetaG | ecosystem: Environmental > Aquatic > Freshwater > Lake | place: Lake Croche, Canada... | reverse complement strand
GCTTCGACAGATGACCGGAGAAGCTGAGTTCAACGAGGTGTATCTCACCGAAGTTCGAGTACCCGACTCCGATCGCATCGGAGATGTCGGCGAAGGCTGGCGCGTTTCGATGACAACTCTGGCCAACGAACGCACCACCATCGGCGGTGGAGGCGGCGGAACGCCGCAGCAAGGATCAGGTGCAATCGCGGAAGCGCTCCGCCTCTGGGCCGACGACGAGTCAACGCACAACGCGGTCACGCGCGATCGGCTACTGCAACTTTGGATTAGCGCTGAAGTTCTTCGACTCACAAATATTCGCGCCTCGCAGAATCGACGAATCGGCAACCCTGGCCCAGAAGGATCCATCGCCAAACTTCAATTCGCCGAAGTCAATAAGGACATCTATGAGTTTTGTGTCGAGCTTCTCGGCGCAAAGGCTCTCATTGATTACGACTACACAATGAAACGTTCCGACCACATCGGACTCATTGGTCCCCCAGGATCCGGTCGCAAGATGTTCCTCCGCTCTCGGGCGAATTCGATTGAAGGCGGCACCTCCGAAATCCAACGAAACATTCTCGGCGAACGCGTGCTCGGACTTCCGGGCGAACCGCGTGTCGACAAAGAACTCCCCTGGATCGACGTACCTCGCAACTAATCACCGACAATGCGAATCTCCCTCGACATACCTACACAACCCGCCGATTACGCCTTTTCTTTCGACATTCGCGTTCGCTTTGCAGAAACCGACGCGATGGGAGTCGCTCACCATTCCTCGTATGTCGCTTGGCTAGAAGCATCTCGGGTTGAGTTCCTACGCGAGCTCGGCACGCCCTACCCCGACATCCGCGCGCAGGGATTCGATTTTGCGGTCCTTGAGCTGTTCACCAACTATCGGCGTTCCGCACGATTCGACGAACTTGTCACCGTGCACACCCGAGTTTCCTCGTTCAAAGCCGCGACCTTTCAGATGGACTACCTCCTGACCGTCGACGGCGATATTTGTGCGCTCGCTGCGACTGTTCACGGAGTGGTCGATCCCGCCGGTCGCGCAACTCGCGCTCCGTCGTGGATGCGCGATCTCCTCGCGGGGGCTTGAACTCAATCGCGAGAGACGACGCGGCTTTCCCTCGGAACACCGCGGATCTGGGCATCTAGCCACCGCTTTTCGCTGAAATCAGCGGGATGTGGCTCATGACCCGACAAGGGTGCACATCACCGCTCCTGCCAACCGGTAACGTCAACCACGGCCTTGGGTCAGTTTGTTGACCACAACGCCTCGCTGCCGACATCACTGTCACGGCGCGATAACTCAGATCGACATCACCAGTTCGGCTTCAGTACGCCGACGAAGGAGGCCCCCAATGGGTGCCCAGCGGACAAGTTTCGAAAAGTTACAACGAGATCGAAATAAGAAGGCGAAGCAAGCACTTAAGCGAGATCGCCGTCAAAGCGGCGAGACGCGCATCGGAGCCGACGGCGAAGAAGAACTCGTTGAACTCTCCACTGAAGGAGAACTGTCTGCAGCAGAGCTCCTGGCTCAGATCGAGTTGATCCACAAGCAGCTTGAAGACAAGGTCATCGACTTCGACGAGTTCGAAGAGCGAAAGTCCGATCTCATGGCACGCCTGCCAATCGACTGACTCACGTCACGTAGGTCGACGCCAGACTCCGCAATGTTTCTAGGCACTCGTTCGCGCAGTTTCTGATCACGTCGGCAACTGGCTCGATCGATTCGATGCGTCCTGCCACAGCGCCTCCGAGGGCAAGCGCTGCATCCATATCTCCGCCGAAATACAACTCCTGATGCCGGGCCATGTGCTCCATCGCGTTGCTCGTCGTGTCGAACTCAAGTGCATTGCTGCGCTCAGTCCGAAGTACTCGAAGCGACGGGGCTGCGTGACGGTTCAGGAGCACCGTGTCTGTTTCCGAAGCAGCGACGATTGCGTTCTTCCAGTTCTCGTGAATTGGCGACTCAACCGTGGCCACCATCCGCGTGCCCATCTGTATTGCTTCAGCGCCCAAGGCGAATGCTGCTGCCATCGTTCGGCCATCCACAAAGCCACCGGCAGCGATAACTGGCACCGGAACCTTCGAAGCGACGAGAGGCAACAACACCATCGTTGAAACATCGCTCGGGTTCTTGAATCCGCCGCCTTCGGATCCTTCAACAACGAGACCATCGACGCCGGCATCAACTGCTTTGAGTGCAGCACGCAGGGTGGGCACGACGTGGAACACCGTGAGTCCAGCAGCTTTCAACTGCGACGTATACGTGCGTGGATCGCCAGCCGATGTGATGACGAAGCGGACTCCTTGTTCGACGACAAATTCCACGATCGAAGGGTCGCGAACGAACGCCTGGGCAATGTTGACGCCGAAAGGTCGGTCGGTGAGATCAGCCATCTTCGCGATTTCCTCACGAATCGCGGCAAGGTCCCCCGAAGACGTTTCAATAATTCCCATCGCACCTGCGTTGGAAACCGCTGACGCCAACTGCGCCCGCGCTATGTATCCCATCGGCGCTTGCACGATAGGAATCTCGATACCGAGCATTCGCGTTATGCGATTGTCGAACATGGCTCATCTTCCATCAGAAGTGGGATCGTCAGACAGGAACGACAATCCCATCGCTCGTCCTAACGTTGAAGCATCCGACGCAAAGAGAAACAGCGTCAGACGGGTTCGTAGATTTCATACACGAGCTTGCCGCCTTCTCCGACCTGACCACGGCCGAACAGGTGCAGCGCATTGAGCCAGCGGTAGCGCTCATCGCCGGCTTCAAACTCCAGTCCGACATAGACCGGGGTTTTGCCCATACCCGCCGACCAGTCGGCACGTCCCTTATAAGCAAGGTAAATCGGCACTCCGTCATCGGTCATGAGCGTCATACGGATATCGAACGTCCCAACACCCTGGGCGTCGATTGCCAACCAGTCGGCGGCAGCATGGCCCACCAGACTGGCCGAGAGCCTCGGACCATCGATACGGGCCTCGTTGATCTCTTGGACGATCCGAGTGCCCGCAGGGGTCGCTCCGAGCATGTAGAGGCCATCTGAAGCGACAGCAAGGGTCAATGTGGCAAAGGGGCGCAGTTCCATCTTCTGATCATTCCATGTGACGACCTCGTGGCGCGTTTTTCGGCGGCCAGAAGCCCGATTTCCGTAGTCGATTCGTTCTCCCGCCGTTGGCGTGGGAGCGTGGAGGCCGACCGGAGCGGTCGAGGAGATCTACTGATGGACCAAACGACCGACACCACGACCTTCGCCGACTTGGCGCTTCGACCCGAATTGGTCGAAGCACTGTCCAGTCTTGGCTACGAGGAACCGACCCCAATCCAGCGCGAATCCATTCCGCCGCTGATCGCTGGTCAGGACCTTTTGGGCCAGGCCGCAACCGGAACCGGCAAGACCGCTGCCTTCGCTCTACCCATGCTTGAGCACCTCGAAGGCGAGAACCGCTCGAAGAATCCCACCGGCCTGATTCTCGTACCCACTAGAGAACTCGCAATGCAGGTCTCGGAAGCGGTCCACAAGTACGGACGTGCACTTGGTGCGCGGGTTCTCCCCATCTATGGCGGACAACCGATCGGCCGCCAGCTTCAAGCATTGAGCCGCGGCGTTGATGTCATCGTCGCCACGCCCGGTCGCGCCGTCGACCACATCAAGCGCGGAACGATTCCGCTGAAGAACATCGCAATGGTCGTGCTCGATGAAGCCGACGAAATGCTCGATATGGGATTCGCCGAAGATCTCGATGCCATCCTTGGCGCCCTTCCCACCGAGCGTCAGACCGTGCTCTTCTCGGCAACCATGCCCAAGCGCATCGAATCGCTGGCCCGACGACACCTCTCGAATCCAACAACCATTCGGATTGAAGCACCCGTTGTTGCGAAGGGCGACGCACCGAAGGTTCGTCAGCTCGCATTCATGGTGCCGCGCTCGCATAAGCCCGCCGCACTCGGACGCATCCTCGATGTCGAATCTCCGGCTGCCGCAATCGTCTTCTGCCGGACTCGTCTCGAGGTTGACCAACTCACTGAGACGCTGAACGGTCGCGGGTACCGCGCCGAAGCACTCCATGGCGGCATGAACCAAGAGGGGCGCGATCGGGTTATGGCTCGCGTCCGCAGTGGAAACGCTGACCTTCTCATTGCTACCGATGTTGCTGCTCGCGGTCTCGATATTGATTTGCTCACGCACGTCGTGAACTACGACGTTCCCTCAGCCCCAGAGTCCTACGTGCACCGAATCGGTCGCGTGGGTCGCGCCGGTCGAGAGGGCGTCGCCATCACGCTGGCTGAGCCACGCGAACATCGACTGCTCGAAAACATCCAGCGAGTGACCGGCGACAAGATTGCGATCGAAAAGGTTCCGACCATTTCCGATCTTCGCAATCGCCGTATGGAACTCACACTGGGAACGCTTCGAGAGACGCTCCTTGACGACGATCTTGATCGTTACCGGACCATTGTTGAATCACTGACCGATGAGTTCGACTTGTTCGAAGTTGCCCTCGCAGCAGTGAAGCTCACCCATGAGGCAACAACCGGCGCCGAGGACGACGTTGAAATCCCCGAGGTTGAAGTTCGACGCAAGAACGACCGTAAGAACGACACCGGTGATCGCAGCGACCGAGGAGACCGCGGCGATCGCGACAAGAAGGGCAAGAAGGGCAAGGACCGCTCTATCGGCGTTGATTCCACCCGCTTGTACTTCCCGATCGGACGCTCCGCTCAGATCCGACCCGGCGATCTCGTAGGTGCAATCACCGGTGAAACCGGTCTTGCAGGGAAACAGATCGGTTCGATCGAGATCGCCGACAAGTTCTCGCTCGTTGAAGTCCCCGAGAAGTCCGCAGACGACATCATTCGGGCAATGAAGAAGACAACGATTAAGGGACGCAAAGTTGTCCCCCGTCGCGAGCGTTTCCAGCGCTTCGAGCGCTGACCCACTCCTCCGGCAAAGCCGTACGCTTGAAGCATGTCTGACGACGTCATTCTTCAAACGGTTCCGCTTGGCTTGCATTGGCCAACGATTGATCCTTTCCTTTTCTGCGCGCACCATGACGATCAGTACCCGTCCGGAAACGATCAGTTAGGGCCCCACGCGTCGCTTGAAGGCCGCAATATCGGCATGGATTTCGAGGGTGTCGATGGTTGGCGCATGTACCACGGCTCGGTTGTTCCAGGCTTTCCGCAGCATCCTCATCGTGGCTTCGAAACCATCACCTATGTGCGCGAAGGCACGTGTGATCACTCTGACTCTCTTGGGGCGACGGCGCGATTTGGTGAGGGGGATGTTCAGTGGCTGACCGCCGGTGCAGGCATCGTGCACTCCGAGATGATGCCGCTGAGAAACCAATCAGCACCCAACCCGCTTGAGCTCTTTCAAATCTGGCTGAACCTTCCTGCCGCGGACAAGATGTCGGACCCGTACTTCACGATGCTTTGGTCTGACCAAATTCCCAAGGTTCGTTTCACCGATGCCGAGGGTCGATCCACCGAAGTCGTCGTCATCGCCGGCACGTTTGGAACAACCGCACCACTCGCACCCCCTCCGAATTCTTGGGCCTCTAAACAATCCGCCGATGTTGCCGTCTGGCACCTTCATCTTGATGCTGGAACATCGATTCAACTCCCGTCCACTCATTCCGACGAAACCATCCGAACCCTCTACGTCTTCGATGGCGACGGAGTGCAGATCGGCGAGACCCACTTGGGTTGCGATACCGGATCAGTTCTCCGGTCCACCGACGCAACTGTTCTTCACTCCTCACGCGGCGCAGATTGCCTCGTCCTCCAGGGTCGCCCCATCGGTGAGCCCGTTGCGCAGCAGGGTCCGTTCGTCATGAATGACGAAGCCGGACTGCGGCAAACATTCATCGACTACCAACGAACCGGTTTCGGCGGCTGGCCATGGCCTGTCGACGGTCCCGTTCATGCAGCCGATCGCGGTCGGTTCGCAGTACATCCCGACGGACGCGTCGAGGAACCCCACTAAATCGGAGCCCGCTCTACAGGAAGCGATAACGTCTCGGCTGAATTCATCGCAGTTGTTCCGGGGGGATCAATGGCACACGAAACTCGCAGTGATATCGACCTGCTTGATGGCGAGTGGTACGCGAGGCAACCGTTCGAGCAGTGGTCATGGATGCGTGACAACGCGCCGGTTTACTGGGACGAGCCAAACCAGGTCTGGGGCATCACTCGATACGAAGATGTGCTTGCCATCGAGAAAGACGCGAAAACGTTTTCGTCGATGAGAGCTCCTCGCCCTCACGGCGAACCGCTTCCGATGATGATCTCTATGGACAATCCTGAGCATCAGCGGCGACGATCGCTCGTGAACCGAGGCTTCACGCCCAAAAAAGTTCAAGCGCATGAGGAAACTATTCGCGCAATTTGTTCGAAGCTGATCGACGATGTCGCAGCCAAGGGCGAATGCGATTTCGTATGGGACATCGCCGCTCCCCTGCCACTGCTCCTTATTGCCGACATGCTTGGTTTCGAGCCGGATGCGTACGACGATCTTTTGCGCTGGTCCGACGACATGATTCGGGGAACCACGGGCACCCCGACACCCGAAGTGCAACTGGCGGCAATGAACGCAGGTATCCAATTCCGCGAGTATCAACTGCGCGTGATCGCTGATCGCCGATCACGTCCGCCTCAGGATGACCTCATCAGCACACTGGTCAATGCCGAGATCGATGGCCACAAACTCGACGACGAATCAATCGTGAGCGAAACGTTGCTGATCTTGATCGGCGGCGATGAAACCAGCCGACACGTCATCACCTGCGGGATGCTTGCGTTGCTCGAGTTCCCCGACCAGCGTGACCTGCTCGCCCAACAACCGGAACTCATTGAAAACGGCGTCGAGGAACTGTTGCGTTGGGTGTCACCGATCAAGAACATGGCTCGCACGGTCACCAAACCCATCGAGCTTCACGGAGAGCAACTTCGAGAGGGCGACCAGGTGATGCTGTTCTACCCATCGGCAAATCGTGACTCCCGGATCTTCGAGAATCCCGATCAGCTTGATGTTCGGCGCTCACCCAATCCACACCTTGCATTCGGATTCGGCCCCCATTTCTGCCTCGGCGCTTCGTTGGCTCGCCTCGAACTCAAAATCATGTTTGAGGAGCTCCTGCGCCGCCTGCCCGACATCCAATTGGCATCCTCCGATCCGCTTGAGTTCCGGGCCTCGAATTTCATCAGCGGTCCGGAAGCAATGCCCGTCCGATTCACGCCTTCCAACTGAGCGAGGAAACAATGAACTTTCATCCCGATGAAGTCCGAGCCGCGTACGACAACTTCGTGGCTGTTGGCGATAGTGGCGACTGGAACGCTTGGGCCGATCTCCACACCGTCGATGGCCTCTGGGTCGAGCATCACCTCGGCACGTTTCGTGGTCGTGAGGAAATCCGCAAAGCAATCGTTGATGTCATGGCGCTTGCACCGTCAACGATGGAGTTCCCAATCGAATGGGTAGTGATCGACGGAAATCGTGTCGTGTACTACCCCTGGCAGGTTCTCCCCCATCCCACTGGCGGCGAACCATTCCGATTCAGTTGCATCACCATTCTCGAGTACGCAGGCGACGGTCAGTTCTCCTACCAAGAGGACGTCTACAACCCCACCGAGGGCGAAAAAATCTTCGGCGAGTGGATTGCCGCAGGCGGTCGCCTTCCGGGAATGGAGTAGTCGTTACCGACCGAGAGCGACACCGGCGGCCTTTGCCGCTTTCCCATACCAGTCGGCCAGTGAATCGACCGTTTCATGCGCGTTCAAACCGCTCGGATTCGGAAGGATCCAGAGTTCAGAACCCTCGAACGCTTCATCAGAATGACCAATAGAAACCTTCGCGTTTCCGAACGCTTGTCGGTATGCCGTCACACCGAGTACCGCGACAACCTTCGGTTTCTTTCTGCGTACGATTTCTCGAAGTAGTTCCCCACCGTCGAGCAATTGCTGCTTCGACAGTTCATCGGCTCGGGCCGTAGCGATCGGACAGATATTCGAAATACCGATGCCCTTTTTCTCGAGTTCAGCGCGCGCTTCGGCTGGCAGGCCACACGATGCATCGACCTCTGTACTCGTGATGCCAGCTCGATAGATCGCTGGCCAAAATCGATTTCCGGGACGCGCAAAGTGTGCGTTGACTGCAGCTGTCCATAGCCCCGGATTAATCCCCACAAACAAAAGGTTCGTCTTCTTAGGTAAAATATCATCGACAGTGAGACCGTGAAAGGTCAGAAGCTCATCCTTTGTTGGACGACGTCCTTCGATGAATCCGGGCCGGGACGGCACTGAACTCAAACCGTCGCGATGTCTGATGGCGAGAGTTTGCGGTGTTCGATTCCGATGAAGCCATCAGCCGACGTATAGGTGTCCTCGCCGGTAAAAAGCCCGTCTTCGCCAATAGGCCACAGAACGCACATCCGGGCTTCGTAGAGATAGCTCGCCTCGACGTCGTCGACGGGCACGCCTCGCTCAGCAAGTGTCGAACCGGGGTACGCCATCCGCATCGTCCCTTCCGTCACGATGCAATGTCGGTCGACAACGAGCCATTCCGTATCGAGCTGAAGTTTCTGTGCACCCGATGCTGCGAAATCTTCGTAGAACTTCTGTACCGCAGTTTTGCCGAGAAGATCACCAGCTCCATTGGCAATTGAATGCATGTGATAGTGCGCGTGTTCCGAAACCGTGGCCATGAGCTTCTCCATGTCCAACGACGCTTCCGCAACTTGATGCTGCAATAACAATTCAAGATTTCGACGCAGCACGGGATCGGTCTCGGTCTTCAGACGCTCTTCAACCTTGGCCCACGTGACTCGTTGATCAATGACAGTCATGTCCCCTCCGTCTCATTCCGTGTGCCAGTTGTAGCCGAAGGCGGTACTTACATTCCGAGTTTGTCGATGCGGACTGGTAAACCCGAGGCTCGCGGCATCGCTGTCAGCGGATCGACGCCGTCACGGGAGCTCGTGATTGTTCCGGTAATCGAACCCGGATGACCGTGAGTTACCGATACAACTCCTGGACGAATCGTTTCGTCGAGGCCCACAGTGGCGACCAGCGAACCGTGCGCACTCGTCACCGCCACCCAGTCGCCCGTGACGATCTCGAGGCGCACTGCGTCGTCGGGGTGGAGGGCAACAACAGGCTCGTCGCCCTTGCCGGCAAAGCGCACGGAGTTACTCCATGCCGATTCTCGACGAGGAATCAGAACCAGCCCGGCCTCTGGCCCCTTGTGCTGTGACAAACGCTCAACGAAGGCTTCGGGCGCAATCCTCCAGCGACCATCGGCCAGCATCCGATCACGCACCCAGCCGTAGCGCGGGGCTACATCGATTCCTCGAGACCCAGCAGCAATCACATCAGCCGCTTCAAGAGGTCCGTGTCCAAGGAGTCCGCTGAGAATCCCCTCGTCTGAAAGCGCGTTGAGGGGCGCTCCACCAAACATTGGGCGTTCGGTGCGTGCAGCAAGAGAACCGAGGATCCACCACACCGGTTGTCGATCGGCTTCGGGTTCAACGACCGGCGGGGTGTACTGCATGCCAGAACGAAACGCCACCTGTTCGGCCAAGGTCAGGTCGGCTCGCTCGAGCTGACCAGTTGCGGGCAGCACGTGCGTCGCCAGATCGCAGAGTTCTGAATCAGCGACGTCGACGACGACAAGTGCATCGAGAAGACCAACAGCTTGGCGGAATCGATCCGGTTCCGGAAAAGCCGAAAGCGGATTTCCTCCAGTGACGACCAACACCTTGAGTCGTCCAGCTTCGATTTCATCGACCATTGCCGCAACCGGCATTTGCCCAGCTACACGAACGAGATCGGGGCGTGAGGCAGGACCAGCAACCGCCGGAGCGCCTGGGCGTGCGGGCGCAAGTTGATTTACAACCCCTTGATTGAATCGCATACCGCCGACGACATCGAGCGAATTGGTCATGATGAGAAGAATCCACCGCAACCACTCGACGAGCACTCCGTCGGTGGCCATCGTCGAACCGGTTCCACAAAACATGGCGACGCGGCCGAAGTTGGAACGAAGGTCGTCGACAAGGCGAATGATCGCTTCGCGATCGCAGCCGGTAGCTATTGCGGCTGCGTCAAGCGTGAACGGCAAAATCGCCGTAGAGATCCGTTCGATATCAGCGTCGTGACAGGTTTGTGAAAGCGCATCTCGGCAGCGGTCATCAGCGAAGAGCTCGCGCACCAGAGCAGCGAGCAAAATCACGTCGGAACTTGGTCGAACCTGTAGGTGTTCGTCTGACAACGCAGCCGACTCAGTTCGGCGAGGATCGATTGTCCAAACGCGTCCACCTAAGGCTTGATTCTCGCGAAGGCGACGGACTGGATCAGCCAAGGTTGTTCCATATCCATGCGAGACCACTGGGTTTGTCGCGAGCAGAACTAGAAGTCGCGAATGCTGCGGCTCCCAGACTGGATTGAGCATCGGATGCCCGGCGACTGCTTCGGCCGCGACCAGAACGGGTGCATTGTCGACTGTTGCCGCTGTGTAGAACGACGTGCTGCCTACTGCTCCCATCCACATTCCACATGCGACCTGACCTGCCGAGTCATAGGCCAGCCCCGTCGCGAGGTAGAGGCCAATCGAATCGGCGCCACCGGTCTCAGAAGTCTCGGCAATGATTCCGGCGAGATCATCGAGTGCTTCGTCCCATTCGACAATCGTTCCGCGCAAGCGCGGATGATTCAGCCGCTTCGGTGAGTGATGCCACTGCGGCAACGCGCGACCCTTTTCGCACGTGTAACCACGTGACACCGGATGGTCCGCATCGCCACGAACCTTGACGACCTGACCGTCGTCAACAGTGACAACGATGCCGCAGGCCGCAGCGCAGATTCGACAGTAGGAAAGGTGCTCAGCCACAGACGCTGTTCAACGCTCGTCGAGCAGTGAGGGATCGGCTCGAAGTTCGACTCGTGCCATTGCTTCCCAAAAGCCAATAAAGCCGTTGCCATCGCTCTGGCGGCCACGTTCAAGCCACCATTCGGGAACCGCAGATTCAGCACGACCTCCTGCAGCACGGATATGCCACGCACGTTGGCAGCGCTGCTCAAGTGCTACCGCTCGCTGATGGACTGCTCGGATTGTTGATCCAAGAACGAAGACGCCATGACCGGCAAGAAGGGCGAGATTTGCGTCCCCCATCGCAACCACGGCATCGCGCGCAGCACTTGCGTTGTCGACGCCACCGCCATACTCATCGATCACGATCAGGTCGCCGCCACCTCCAAGACCAGAACTCTGGTCGTAAACAGGCGGGGCCTCGCCCATATCGGCCCAGACGGTTCCGTAGAGCGGATGACTATGCATCGCCACGCCTACATCTTCTCGAAGTTTGTGGAGTTCCAAGTGCAATGGAATACCCAAAGGCGCGGGCCAATCGCCCTCGACAACGTTTCCGTCGAGATCGATCCTGATGAGTTGCGAGGGTCGGAGTTCGTCCCATGTGATGAACCACGGATTGCAGAGCAATGTGCCGTCACCGAGATTCACGGTGATATGACCAGCGAGATGATCGGCGTACCCCTCACGCCACAAGGCTCGCGCCAGCACAACGAACTCTTGGCGAAGCGACAGTTCCGGAAGAAGCTGATCCGGTGTCGGCGTGAAACCCATTGTGAACCCCCATCGAGAGCGGCACCCCTGCAGGCGAGCAAGGAAGCCGAATGCAATCCCCGACACTAGAGTCCGCCCATGCGATTTTCCGGGAAACGAATTTTTGTCACAGGAGCGGCTGCCGGTATCGGTGAAGCCACCGCCAAACTCTTCCGAGATGAAGGGGCTCATGTCGTAGGCGTCGACGTTGCCGACGCCGAGGGCGTCGCATTCTGCGATGTCACTGATCCCGCTTCGGTCACCGCCGCCATGGATGCCGCCATCGCCGAACTCGGTGGTCTCGACGTTCTCGCCAACGTGGCCGGAGTCAACTGGTTCTCAAAGGTCGACGACATCACCCTTGAACTCTGGAACCGTCACCTCGCCGTCAACCTCACTGGACCGATGCTCGTCACCCAGGCTGCCCTCCCCCACCTGCGGGCCTCCACCGGGAACATTGTCACCGTCGGCTCCATCTCAGGCCTGCAGGGCCAGCCCTACAACTCTTCCTACTGCGCCTCAAAAGCCGGGCTCATCATGTTCATGAAGGCGCTTGCGGTAGAACTCGCGGCCGACGGCATTCGCGTGAACTTGGTCTGCCCAGGTGGCGTCGACACCGCGATGACCACCAATGCCCTCTCGAACATCAAGGGCGACATTGACTTCAACCATTTCCCCAAGATGATGGGCGTTCTCCCCGGCATGATGGCGCCAGTGAAGATTGCCGAAGCACTCGCTCACCTCGCTTCCGACGCAGCAAGCACCACGACCGGCGCATCGATCGTCGTGGACAACGGGACTCTCTGGTAATGACATCTCCGACTGATCTCGACCAGATTCACCAACTCAAGGCGCGCTACTTCCGCCTGATGGACATGAAGCTCTGGGATCAGTTACGCGGGGTATTCACTGCTGACGTTCGGATCGACACGACAGAAGACAGCGGCACCGTCATTGACGGTGTGGACGAGTACTTGCCGTTTCTCGTTTCTCAGATCGGCGACGTCACCACTGTCCACCACGGGCATATGCCCGAGATCACGTTCGTTGACGAAAATCATGCGACTGGCATCTGGGCGATGGAAGACGAGTTGTGGTGGCCCGAAGGCCAACCCATCAAGTATCTCCATGGATACGGGCACTATCACGAGACCTATCTTCGAACCGATGAAGGTTGGAAGATCAGTTCACTTCGATTGACGCGTCTTCATCGCATCTTCGAATTCGCAGACTGATCGCCTACGAATTCCTGAGTAGTCCTCAGTCGAGCAACTTGGCTTTTGCGGACGTGTATTCCTCGTCTGAAAGGGCGCCAGAAGAGTGCAGATCATTGAGTTTCTGTAGTTGCGCGACGTGATCGCCAGAGTTGTCGTGCTCGAAACGCGACCGCAGGCTTGACCAGGTCTTCGAGGCCGAGGTTTTGATCCCATCGACGTCAACATCGAGATGCGCATCAGGGAACTCAACGAGAGATCGGCGCCGCAGATACTCGAGGCCGAGACCTACGACGATCCCGATGATGATCACCGACCACCACAGGCGCAATGCCGGTGACGGAACAAAGAACAAGACGAGCAGATACAGGACTGCAGCGCTTATCCAGAAGATGATCCGTTCGGCGTTGAAGATTGGCGCCACGACGCGACGAGCCCAGGTGGCAATGCGACTCGGCCCGATGATGAGCATTCCGGCGACGATGACTGCACCCCACGAAATCAGGATCCAAGCAGTGTCATAGAGAAGTTCGGAGAGGATTCCATAAATGATCTTGCCGGCAACGCTGTATTGCTGATTCGTGATGATTGAGTCGACATAGCCGCCAGTGACGCGACGAATTGTCACCAAAAGGATGCCGACAATGATGATCGACCAACCGACATTACGAAGCGTGAGGCGACGACGACCACGCGCAAGCCAAACCGCGAGCGAGTAGAGCGCAACGATCACCACAAACAGCACCGGGCCAAGGATGTTGAGCACCTTCACCAGGTTCTGAAGTGACGCAAGCGAACTCGACTCGAAGATCGTGATCTGACCAGCACTGGACGGAACTTTGTCCATTACTGAAGAGGGAAGTCCCAGATCAGTGCCCACAATGCGCACAATCTCGCCAATGTCGAGAGTGACTTTGCCGTCCTTCGTGGACCCAACCTTCGTCTTGTCTTCCAGAACATTGACGAGCGTCTGATGGGCCTTCGTATTCACGGTGTGCCAAATCTTCGCCACCCGTTCGGACGAAAGGATCTTGTCGACGGCAGTCGTGGCTGGAGTTCGAAGACCCGCCGCCAATGGTCCTGCAATTCCTTGCCAGCCGTCTGGCAGTTTGTCGGCAAGTTCCTTTTGGACATCAACGTTCGAATAGATCTCGTCGACGATGTAGGTGGCGAGCGCGTCCTGAACCTTTGGACTGGCGAGGATCTTGTCGCTCGCAGCAACCCACTTCGGAGTGCTCAGAACCTGACGCTTCACCCAGACATCGGCGGCCGTTCCGAGGAGCAGAACTGATGCAAGGAGGATGAGCAGAACAACGCCGATGCGCCGGCCCCGGCCTGCCGCTTTCTTTTCCGGGGCAGGAGCGTCAGTTTCCGATTCGGGAGTCGTCGAAGTCATGGCAGAGAGTCTGCCCCGAAGAAGACTCGTTTTCAGGGACTCTCGCCGGAACCGTCAGGCTTTTTCAGGCGTGAATTCGATCTCGACCCGGTCGTAGGCGCGTGTGAAGGTCGCTCCGAGGATCTTTGACTCGGCCCCAGGCTTCAGTCGCCAGTCCGGGATTCGACGAAGGAGTTCTTCGAACATCACCCGAATCTCAATACGGGCGAGTGATGAACCTAAGCAGAAATGAGTGCCAAAACCGAACGCAACGTGGTGGTTATGCGCCCGTTTCACGTCGAACGTGTCTGGATCTTCGAAGAGCGATTCATCACGATTGGCCGAGGCATACATCAGAAGGATTTGATCCCCCTCCTTGATGTCCTTACCTCGAAAATTGAGATCTCTCGTCGCCGTTCGACGCATGTTGAGAATCGGCGTCACCCAACGAATGAATTCTTCGACCGCTGTCTGACCAAGAATGCTCGGATCGTTCACCAATAGCTCGCGTTGATCAGGGCGCAAGGCAAGTTCTCGAATTACTGAGCCGATCGCCGTACGCGTTGTTTCCGCGCCGCCATCGAGAAGTAGCAAACACTCAGTAATGATTTCGCCATCGGTCCAGAGGCGTCCATCAACTTCGGTCGTCGCCCAGATCGAAATCAGATCGTCTTGTGGATCTTCACGACGAGCGTTGATCAGCTCGATTGTCGCGCCGGAAAATTCCATTATTGCGTTCATCGAAAGTTCCGAAAATGGAGCAGTGGAACCATCAGCTGGATTCTGCCCCGATTCATACATCGTGACTTCAGACCACTCGCGGAGTTTTGGCCAAAGCTCTCGCGGAAATCCGAGTTTGTCGCCGATCAAAATTGCGGGCAACGGCGAAGCAAGCGACTCAATTGCCTCACACTCACCATCGGCAGCAATTGCGTCGATTAACTCATTCACAATCGATCGGATCTTGCCTTCGATCTGTTTGACCGCTCGAGGAGTGAACTGCCGAGCGACGAGCATCCGTTGCTGCTGATGTTCTGGATCATCACGATTGATCATCGAAGTGTCGTCACGCTGATCCGTTGCCGGGCGCGATCCATCGACAGAGGTGAAGTCCTGCCAGTTCTTTTCAATCTCGACGATGTCTTCGTATCGAGAGATACCCCACAACTTGTGAACTGGATCCCAGTGCACCGGATCGTTCTCGCGGAGCCATCGGTAGG
>Ga0114960_10002176_pt1 | contig 15435 bp, 3 predicted proteins | sample C_130625_MF_Meta_FD_92637 | JGI IMG/M metagenome (GOLD analysis project Ga0114960, IMG submission 92637) | Freshwater microbial communities from Lake Croche, Canada to study carbon cycling - C_130625_MF_MetaG | ecosystem: Environmental > Aquatic > Freshwater > Lake | place: Lake Croche, Canada... | reverse complement strand
TTATTGGCCTGTTGCCATAACTTAGATTCAGGATTTGCTTTTTTGTACTCCTCAACTGGCTCTCTGTTTTGTATGCGCTTTTTGATTTCATGCTCATACTCCGCCATCTGAGATACGTTGTCGTAAAACTTAGCCGAGATAGCGGCCGGTGTTTTAGTTTCCCCATACAGCTTTCCAACCACTGGAATCTTGTATGCGGGGACCTCTTCACCTTCAGCTGCGGCCTTTATAGAACCAACGCCCTTAATTATTTCTCTACTAAAGCCGCCAAAGTACTGACCAGCCAAGTAATCGATCTCGTCAGCTGTCGGGCTAATTAGTCCTTTGGTATGTTTGGTGCCTACTGGTGAAGTTATGAAATTCAAGAACTCGGCTATGCCCTGGCTTATGAATGTAGCCGTAGGACGCGAACGCTCATATCCAGGCGTTGGCTGGGTTGACATATCCTTTTTATAGATTGGCCGACCAAATGCATCTTTGTTAGCTGCGACTGCAAACAACGGATCGAACGCAGTAGGGGCAAGCATCTGAGTAAAGCTTCCGGCACCAAGCGGATTGAACGCATCAAGTATTAGTGACCCAATGCTTAACGCTTTATCACCAAGACCTTGGTTGCTTTTGAGTAATCCGCCTTTGATTAACACTGCTTCAGTAATGATGCGGCCAATTCCTGGGAACACATTAAGTCCAGGCGGCATTGGCAAGATGATGTAGTTGTTTCCTGCAAATGGAATAGGGATGATGAAGTTTTTATCTTTCAAAAACTCTGGAGGATCCCCATCATCGTATCCATTTAGCGCCAGTGCTATTGCCTGAATAACACCCAGGGTAATGCCACCAGCAATAATTTTCTTGCCCATAGGACCGTTTAAGGTCTTTGCTAAGCGCGCAGTTCCTTGAACAGATGCATTTACAAAAGCATACAAAGCCTGGAAGGTTGGGGAGGCCGCGCCCTTGCGGTTAAAGTTAACGGTCAACTCTTTAGCAATAGAGGCTGCTTTTTGCTCGCTTAATCCTTGATCTAATGCCACCTTAAAAGAAGAGAGACGCACGGCGTTTTCCATTGCATCGTTGTAGTCTGAGAGCCAATCAAAAAGCTTTTGAGCAGCTTTTTTAACATTGCCTCTGTCAAGGCGTTTCATCTCTTGCTCAACAATGTTTACTTTTTCTTTTGGCGCACCCGTTCTCATACGTTCAACAAACTTGCCAAAGGACTCACCTTGCCCGCTGAACTGCTGTGCAAACCCAGTGGTGCCACCCGCCAGCCGCATCTGGTCAAACAAATCCATATAGGCTTGCTCTTTTGGAGATGAAGCTGGCTTATCCCTTAAGCTTTTCCAGATAGCAAATATTGCGGGCCAGGTGCCTGCTAAAACTGTTTTTTCTTTACCGGCAATTTCTGTTGATGAAAGATTAAAGGCAGCACTTTGTACGTCACGCGCCATGTTCCATGCGCCAAACACTGGGTTGTATTGCGTATTGATAGATGCAATCCAGCGAGTAACCGCTCCAATATTCCCAAGCACAAAACCAAGCTGGTCCGCGTCCAGGTTCTTTAAAGACATAGCCATGCGCATGGCGCGCTCATCTTTGGGGTTAAAGATGATGAATCTATCTTCGCCATTGATACGAACAGGAAATACGTTTTTGCTGTTGTATTGAGCTGGGTTAACGTCATAGCGCACAAGCCCAGTAGTCTTATCAATAGACGGGGTTTGCAGTGGGCGAATAAGGTTTTCAGCGTCCTGAATAGTCAAGCCAAGGCTAACCATTTCTTGTATAAGCTTGGGTCTATTTTTAACGGCATTAGGGTTAACTGGTAACCAGAATTTTGGATTTGGGCTAGTGATGGCTAGGGCATACAACGCACGGCCAACCTTGGCTTGTTCAGCCCTGCGAATTGCCTTCTCTCTTTGCATTGCAATGTTTAACAGAATATCCTTAACCGGCTTAACAGAGCCCACCGCACGCTTAGATGCCCCGCCTTTTGTGCCTACTCCGCCAACATATCCAGAGCCGGTATGAACAAAGTCCAGATCATCACGCTGTAGTGGGACGTAATGCTTGTAAGTTTTATTCCATTGGTCAATAGTGTCCTGAGTCTCAAGACCGCCATCAACCAACATCTCTTGAGTCCCCTCAATGATGTCATCAATTTTTGATGCAAAGCGCTCTAGCTTGGCCTTCTCTGCTGCTGGTAAGTTAGCCAAATAATCTTGAGCGTCAGTTGTTTTAATTCCTGAGCCAACATCCTGAACGTCTGGAGATAAATTAATTTTGTTAATCTGTTCGTTACGTTCTTCTGCATGGCGATTGTGAAGATACTTTTCAAGCTCATCTACAGTTATTCCCTGCTCCTTCATTTGCTCAAGCAGTGGCCGGAAATCTTCTTCTAGGAAATTCTTAATGCGCTCAGCGGAGCGCCCATGATAAAGAGTCTCTTTTGTGTAGGCGTCCAGGCGCTCATCAATCTGGCCAACTTTTTCGTTAATTCTTTCAATTACCCGTTTGGTGTCTACTTGTTTATCTGCAACTTGATAGATAAGACCATCAGTAAATGATGGCTCAACTGTATCCCAAAGAGCTGTTGGAGCTGCATTGCCTTGATAGTTTTGGATGGACAGGTAATCACCTTCACCCAGCATCTCTCTCGTAACAAACTTGCCATCAGACTTTGCAAGGCTATCTAATGCACGAATGATTGAGGCGTCAGACTTCAATCCAAACAATGACTTGATCTTCTGGCCCAGCTCTTTGAGCCAGTTCTTTAGCCTTGCGAGTACCCCGCCTCTTACGGCATCAAAGCGAGACTTAACAATGTCGGAGCCATTTACGGCCCAGAACTCAGATGGGTTGAAGTACTCATAAAGCTCGCGTGGCACATCGCCAAGCTTAAGCATTTCACTTGCAAAGGCGTCGCTGTTGGCGCTATTCAAATTCTCCAACGTAACTTTAATCCGCTCATAAATTTTTTCCGCACCCTTTGGTACATCTATATTATTTATGCGGTTGTTACCATAGTGAGATTCCATGAGGGCTGCAAAGTACAGCTTCTCTGCAGGAGTCTTGGCTTTCTTGGCGGCTTTTGCAAGCTGAGATGACCAAGCCTTGCGGATAGCCTGCTGAACCTTGGTTGGCATCATGCGCTCAAGATGATGCAAAATCTCATGTACTGTTGTTAAATCAGAACTGCCATTTTTAATAACCGTCATGATGCGCTTATAAGCGTTATATTGACCACCTTGCCCTGGCTTGCCTTTGCCAATAATAGATACGCCCAGGTCGCTGACAAGTTCTTCGTTGTTCACCATAAACCAAGTGGCTAAGTCACGAGCTTCGCGTGAAATTTCTTTGGCATCGACAGCTTGATTCAATCTTGTTTGGATGTGCAGGAACCCACGCTTGCGCTCATTTGGCTCTTCCGCAAGACGTTGCTCTTCATCAGCAGCAATTGCGGCATCAGCCCGCTCAACAAACTGTTCGTCGGTTATGCGGCCATCTTTACGCATCCGATTGAGAGTCTTAATGGTGCGCTTCAGGGAGTCTGAGCGTTTCTTTTGCTCACCTTCTGCGTAGCCTTCAATGCTGTAGTAAGTCGGCTCATTCGGCTCTTTAGGCTCCTTGCCTGGGGCCTCCTCTTCGGTTTTAACCTCAAGCTTATTTGCCTCTGTTTCACGGCCAGTTTGCTTGCGCTCAATCCCAGGCTTAGGAGCTGGAACTTGCTTCTCTGTTACGGTTGTCTTGGTAACGGGCTCAATCTTCTGGCGGATGATGTCATCACTGTACATAGCTTTACCATTGATAAAGTCCATGACGTTTGCGCCGTTCTCGGGAACGATAAATATCTTGGCACCATCCATTTGGTTAAGGTGGTTGGTGATTAAGTACTTGAAGGTTTCTTTGTTGACGTTAATACAGCCAAAGGAATAGCGGGAGTCCTCTGCTCCAGGCTTGTCTAGCGCAGCGAGGCGTTGTTTGGCGTCAGTCTCATTCGTCCATACAGAGTGCATGATTGTGTTTGAGTACGGGCCGTTCTTCCCCATGTGGGATTTGTCCAGCACAAACACTTTGCCAAAGTCATAGTCACCAGCGGTATACGCCTCACCAGCGCTACGCTTGGCATCACGCAGGCCGAGATCAAACACGCCGGCCGGAGTAATCCTGTTGGCTACGATCTCATTGTCACCATGCATGTAGTCGCCGATGGCCTTGCCAAACAAAGTCTTGCTTTGGAGCAATAGAGATCCATCGGGATTGAATAGGTAAGTGTTACCGCTTCGCTTGTCCGCAACAATGAACAGCTTGTCATTAGCCTTGAGCTGGGCCTCCAGGGCTGGGTAGATGACGCCATACGCACGCTTAGCGGCATCAGACATCGACTGCGCTTCTTTTGGTAGGTCCTTGATAACCTCACTGGTCTTGATGTCGTACTGAGGCACTGCAATCGTGTACGGCTTGCTGACAAACTGAGGGTTAAAGACAATCGCCACAGACAGGACGCCGTTGGCAATCTGCTTGATGATCGCCCGGATCTTGCCGTTAACAGCCTTTGCGCCTTGGGTGATGAAAGCAATGACATCCTTGCGCAGGCTGTCCAAGAACTCAGTAGAGTTATGCTTGGCACCATACTGAGACTCTAGGCTCTTTGTCTGGTCTTCATTAAGGCTGGAGACTTGGTTGGCTAACAACGCGTGCTGCTTCTCTTCGCCTATTTCTGTGAACTCACCCTCAATCGTGTACGGCTCATTAGTAAGCCGAGGGGCGGCAGGCTTCTCTGCTGGGCCCAGCACTTCTACTTCTGGCTCACGAACCATAACTTTGTTAGAGTCTTCCGCAAAGTCAAAGCCAAACTTTTTATAGAGATCCTCAAGCTGCTGGCGGTCTAGGCCAAAGTTCTTTTCCTTGATGTTGACAATCGGGACCGGCTCAATGTAGAGAGTAACTCCATACTGATCAGCGGCCTTGGTCAAGCTATCCAAAGCTTTACTGGCGGCTCCTTTGCCTCGCATATTTGGATCAACCAATAATGCATTTACAGTTAGATCACTGGATTCTCCGCGAGCTGTAATAACAGAATTTCGATTTTGAAATAAAACTAGCTGCGGCGTAAACGAAATACGAACACCATCTTTTTCAAAGGTGCGATGAGATTCGCCGCCTTTGTCAACGTATGAGCGAGGATCATCCAGCGCCAATACTTTATAGCCGTCATTAAATAGAACAGAGGCCATAGGATAACGTAAAGCGCCGCCCTCTGGCGTTTCTACTGGCTCAGGTTTAGTTGGCTCTTGTTCTGCTGCATAAGCCTCATCAAACTTTTTCATAGCGGCATCGTAAACCTTGCGGCCCGCTAAGAATTCATCATCACCAATCTCTTGAGCGCGATAAGCTTCTTGTATTTTATTAAAAGCTTTAATCGCTTTGTTTGACTCATCCATTGCCTTTTGGTAATCTTCTGATGGAGGCTCTTCTTGTATTTCCTGTTTCCCATTGATGATGTATCTTGCAATGGTTGTGGCCTCGTCTAGATTGCCGTCATAGTAGAAGTCTTGAAACTCGGAGCCGTCAATTGCCTTTTCATCGGCCTCTGTAGCGCCTTCAAAAGCCTTGGTGTCTACACCATAGTAAGTGCGAGTAAGGCGTTCAGCCGGAGTCATGCTTTCGGCGTTGTTAGCAATGAAAAATGCGTAGGCAAACCCTTCAGGCGTAAGCGAGCGGGCGTATTTATCCTTGCCGCTTAGCTTAAGTATCTTTGACCCTTCAGTTGGCTCAACAGGAGCCATAGGTAATTCGTTCTCAAAGTTACCCCATAGCAGGGTTTTCTTTGTGTACGGATCTCCATAGAGGTTAGGGTCAAACGTCAGATGCGCTGGCGGCAGGTTATTTAACTTGGCAATGCGACCAACAGGATTCTCCAATGCCCAAATTTTTGGCTGTAGAAAATTAACTGTACGGATCACTTGCATTACCAGCTCATTGCTGATCTCTGTCTGGCCTTTAGCGTCTTTTTTGGCCCAGAACTGAGCGCCAGAAGAGGCAAAGTCTGTGCAAGGAGGGGCAGCAAGAATGCCCCATACATCTAAATCGCCATACCCATTTTCAAGTAAGTACTCTGCACTAAAGTCGTTAATGTCTTCGCCCGTTTGTAGGTCAAAGGTATGGACGTCGTAGCCAGCCTCTTGCCAAGGTTTAGCCCACTCACCAGAGGCATCAAACAAACTAAGAATGGTCTTGTTGTAATTTTTATTAGCCTTGCCCTGGCGTGCCGCCTCCGCCTTCCACTCATCTATTTGGGCCTTGGCTTCCTCAGGCGTTAACATTTCAGTTGGCTTTGGCTTAGCTGGTTTTTCCGTTGAGTGCATTAATGCATTACGGCGAATATCAGAAGGCTCTTCCTCTTCCCGTGTTTCGCTTAAAAGCTTTCCAACAGTTTCGGAATCTGCCTCAAACGGTACAACCTTAACGCCGTCTTCATTTACCAGCGCTTCTTCGTTCTTTTCCTCTTGGGCAAAGATATCCTTTTGGCCCTGTGCAACTGCAATATCAGCAGCGCGGTTGCTGCCTGTTAAAGTAAATTCACCAACTTCACGGTCAGCTTTAGCCCTATCCTCAGCCTCTTTATCAGCCTTGGCTTTGGCGGCTTCTTTTTCCTCTTGCTCAATGCGATACTTTTCTTTAGCTCTTAATCCTTTTGGGGTTGGTTTAGTAAGCGCTTCTCCTTCATCTGGTTCAGTAGATGGAATCTCGCTTTCGGGCTCAACGCTGCGAGCATTGATTTCACCCTCTCTTTGTTCGTCTGCTGCTTCTTGAAGTTCAAGGTTCTGCTCCTCAATAGTTAGGTAGTCATTAATTAATTTTTCAGCCTCTTCAACAGATCCAAAGATTTGCTCAATCTCTACTTGAGAGCTGTAGGGAATGTAGTTCTGCCCACGCACCTGATCTTTGATGTACTCTTCCGCTTCTTGGCCGTCAAAGCCAGGGACGTTAGAGCGCATTTGGAACGGTAGGAACTCATCCAAATCGCCGTCTGAAACCATGTCAGCAATTGACTTGCCGCTGGATCCTTTTTTGGCTTGAAGTTTCTTTTGGTATATCTGAGGGCTCTTGCCAAACAGTTCAGCTATATCACTAGAGCCAAGCTTCCCAGTTAGAGAGGTCCATAGGCTTAGTCCAGGCTTGCCTTTGATCTTGCTAACAGCCTTCTCACCCTCTGTAACCCTTTGCTCCGCCTCAGTAACTTCCTGGGGCCGTGGAACAGCTTTACGGATTACTTGCTGAGCGTTATTGGCAGAAGTGTTTGCGCGCTTGATAGCGGCATTAAACTTGTTTTGATCAGCATTATTGAATTCTTGTTGCAGGGCATAGTGACCAGCCAAAAGATTCGATCTATCAGCAATTAAAACGTTGTATTGATTTTTTAATTTACCGGCCTCTGAATCTAATTTTATTTTTGGATCTGTAACTTCATAACCAAGATTATTAACTGCCGATACAACACTTCCAAGTGTTTTTTCTATATTATCAAAAGCAGACTTTGCTTCAGGTGATGCCGTCTTCTGAAATGTGTCGTAATAATCTTGCTCTGTTGTTAATTTTTTAGCAGGTGTTGCGGGTGTTTTTTTGCCAATAACAATGTACTCTGGTCCATTGGTAGTGTTAAACGTAATACCATCGTGACCAGCTTCACGCGCCGCATTGACCAAATCTGCCATAGTATCAGACCGGGTAAGACCCAACTTAGCTTTGGCATCAACCCATGTTGGAGCTTGTAATAAGTTATCAAACGCATGAACTTTTTCTGATACCACGCCATTTGGACCAGCATACATTTCAGCTACCTTGCGGTCTGGCGACATGAATTGTGCACCACCAACAGTGGGGCGTTGTTCTTGTCCCTGTGGAACTCCACGGTACAGTGTTATAGGGGCTGCGGGCGCTTGTTTGCGCTTTTCAATTTCAGCTTTAACAAGGTTATGCTCAGAATCACGCAACTTAATGTTGTTTACTTCAGTCTCAAGTTGCTCATCAGTCATTGCTGCAACTTGATTAGGAGTTAGTGCTTTCTGTTCTATAGGGGCTGTGGGCGCTTGTTGTTCTTGCGCTTGCGTGATTGGCGCAATATTTTCCCGCAATGCTTTAATGGTTCCAACAGGGTCAATTCTTAACCCTGCATTAATTCCCATTATTGCGCTGGTTCCTAGCCTTATGCCAATTTCAGATTGAGCAAATCGTTCAGGCGTCATCCTTCCCCTTTTGGCGTTTTCCTCCAAAGCCTCTAATTCAAAATCAGCATCTTCAAAAGAAAGTGGTTTTATGCCATCGTAATAAGGGTTTTGTAACAGGCTATATCTAAAGTCTGGTGGCACTTTAAATTCTGCGGGCGCTTGTTGTTTTTGCGCTTCTGCTTGCTTGGCTTTAGGGGTTTCAATGCCACTTAAGGCTCCTTCAATAGAGAGAGGGGTTGGGGTGGTTGGAGTTGGTTCCTCCATTTGCTTGCGAACAAACGGCCCAGCCTCAGCAACTGTTGGCTGAATCTCGGTGGGCTTAGGAGCTTCAACATTAACAGGTGGTAATGTTGTGGCAGGAGGTTGTCCTAGCGCCTCACGCAGCATTGCCTCTGTATCCATAGACTCAGAGGGAGCAGCGGTTAGTTTTTCTGGAGATATGGCTACAGGCGAAATAGGGGGTGCAAGCGGAGTGCTTTCGGTAGGAGCTTGGATGCCTGGGCGAGCTGTAGGGGGAGTAACTTCTAGGCCAGGGATATTAGCCCTGACATTTGTACCTTTTTCCATGCCGGAATTTGGCATCAAAGACTGACGAACCAATTGATCCAATGCAGTCTGATTTACAGTAGCGCCTTTTGCGCCCTCTTCTAGCGCCTGTGCAAGGATATCGGCACGAGTTTGTTCGCCAGTCCTGGCTCCATGAACCCTTGCTCCAGTAGTTACGCCTCCTCCAATAACTCCACCAAGCATACCTGCTGCAGCATTATTTAAAATATCTTTAATGTTTTCTTCTGTAAAAAATTCATCTTTTTCTTTTTCTCGAACTTGACCGGCTATTTGAACACCTTGCTGCGCTCCCTCTTGTAAAGCTTCCTCAAGCGATCCTTTGGGGATTTCTTTAAGCCCCTCTTTAAACGCCTTCTTTTTAGTTTCTCCAATAACTACCTCTTTAACGCCACGCTTAGCCAATGTTGCAATTGGGCCAAGGGCGGTATCTAATGCGCCATTAATAATGCCAACAGCTAATGTTGTATCTCCAGTTTTCTTTATATAGTCTGTAATTGCATCTATTTTTTGATTATCTGGAAGGTCTTTAATTTTTTCTTGAATAAATTGCAAGCGGTCGCCAAGAGCCTGGGCAGCACCCATTGGCGCGCTAACCGCAAAAAGACCAGCAGGACCAGTAGCAGCTCCAGCCAATATTAATGGCGCCATTTGAACGGGTAAATTTCCTGCGTTATAAGCAAGCCAATTGGTAAAATCTTTGACGTTCTCAATATCCGTCATGTTGGCCGTGCGGCCGGTATACTTAACTGCATCTTTTTGGTATTGATCCAATGTATTGATAGAGGCAGCAACAAAATCTTTACGGCGTCCAATTTCACCTATTGTTCGCTCGCGAATTTTTTCTCGCATTGCAGGGTCAGCGCCAAAATATGCACGAGCTTGCGAGGTAGAGATATCCAAGCCGCGCAATTGATCAGGGCTAGTGATTTCACCAGTCTCAATCTTGTCAAAAAGATCAAGCCTTTTCTGAACAGTTCCAAGTGCACCAACATCTTTAAGTACGCTAGTTTGTTCCCACATCGATGGCAACGCAATTGTTGCAGCGCTGACTGCACCTTTAACAAACTCTTCCATTGGGCGAGCTTCTGAAGGCGGGCGGGGCTCTTTAGGAGGTTGAGCTATTGTTGGTTCAGTGCTGGGAGCACCAATAGCGCTCATTACCTGCTCTTCAGGAGATAGTGTGAGCTCAGCCGGAGGTTTTGCTGGTGTCTTTAGTAGGCTTCTTATGCCTGCGCTTGATGGGGTGGCCGCAGCATAAGCCTGCTCTTGAGGAGACAGGGCTGGATTACCGGCAAAGTCAGGCACCTTCGGAGTAGGAGCTGGCGGCTGCTTCTCGAGGTAGCCTAGGATCTTAGCTTTAGCCTCAGCGGGATCTTCAGTGGTAATGTCGTACTGCTGACCCTTGTACTCATAAATAGGCATGACAAGCCTTAATCAAGTTTAATTACTTTTGGCGCTGGGGAGGGGGAGCCGTATCCGAACATGGCCTTGGTCCTATCTATGAATCCAGGCGCCTCAACCGGCTTAGGCTGAAAAGATTCATACAGAGGGAAATCAGACTTATCGGGCGGAGGAAGTTTAGCCCTTTTATAGGCATCTTCACGAGCTTTATCTCTAATGGCCCTGTAATATTTTCCAATTGGAGCATCCAATTCTTCAGGCTGAAGCAAAGAAATTCTTTTGTTGGCTTCTGAAAAATCAGTGTTTGGCTTAGCTAAATTTGCCTCAACTGATCTTATTGCTTTTTGGTCAGCGGTGGGTCTTGACTCTATAAGAGCGTCTAACCTTTCTCTATCAAGCGCTAGCTGTGAATTTTTTATGGCTTTTTGCACTTCTAATTTTTGAAGCTCAATAGATGCTTGAGTAGCGTGATTGGCAATCAACTCTTGTAAAGTAAGAGCCGCGTTTGTTTCAAGTTTCTTGTAATGATCAAGAGTGCCTTTTGTTTGAGTCTCTGTATTAGCCAAAGTAACAGCCTTCTCAGAAGCCCCAACTTGAAGAGTTTGACGTCTTGCAATTGTTTCTGCAAGCTGTTTTTTGTATGTAGTGGCAGCAGATATGTCATTATCAACTATTGCTTTTGCATAAGCTTGACGTAGCGTTTCAATGTCAGCATTTAGTTTTCCAACTTCAATAGATTGCTGACGCTCAAGAGCCTGCTGTGCCTGTTGTCGTTTAATGTCTTCAGCGGTGTAGTTGCTATAAGACTTACCAAACCCAGCAAATGCTGCACCGATACCTTTTTGTCCACGAGTAGCTTCACCAGCCGCAATTAGGGCATCACCGAGCGCGCCAAAATTTAAACGCTTTTGGTTATCTTGGAATTGGGCTTTGTTTGCTTCATTTTGCGCCATCAGTTTTTCAGATAATTTTGCAAGCTCAGCACCTGGAATTGTGTTTACCAATGTAGCTAATTCTGGGTGCTTATCTAATACTTCTTGACGAATAATATCTGGATTTGTAGGTAGAGGTTCATCACTCTCACCCCTAATAGCCTTGGCTATAGCAGCAGTTGCGGGCGCTATTAAAGACTGAAGACCGGCCGGCTGGATTGCAGACGCAGGAGGTCCTTGGCTTTGATCGGCTGCAGCCATGCCAGCACGAGCTTCAGCTTCTCCAGCAGTATCATCATCTGGAACAAGTTCTCCGCCAGGACCGCGAACAAGCTCACCTTCAGCAAAAGCAACAATCCCACCAGGAGCATAGTGGAACATATCATCGCGTACAGGTAGGCCAGCTACTCCGCCAGCAGCCATACCAGGGGGCATTCCTTGAGGGGCTGGAGGCATCTCCTGTGGGGCGCCTTGAGGCATTCCTTGAGGCGCACCTTGAGCGGCTGGTAATTGAGCAATGCCTTGTGGAGCAGCTTGCGGTGCGCCTTGAGGCATACCTCGACCACCTACCTCAGACTCTAGCTTTTCTTTAACAGATTGCGTTGGCGGCTCTGTTTTACGCTGCTCTGATGTTTTGCGGCGGTTAAGTTCACCAAGAGCCATGTAAGGAGGAACCTCTGGATTCTGTCCATTTGCATAGGACATGACCACTTGAGTAGGGAGATCCTTAAGATGCTCTTGAATTTGTATAAGATTCATTTTCTTTACCTTTTACGGTCCTATGTCAAGCCCAAGCGTCTTTAATAGTTCGCCAACATTTTTATAACCAAGCGCTTCTGCAACTTTAGTTCCGCCACCTAGAGTAGATAGCAAGTTACCAATGTCGCTCATTTGTGCCGGCGTATTTGATACCGCAGATGTTGGCAATCCTGTGATCACGTCTCGCTGGAACTGAAGCTGCTGGTAAGGGAACTGACGTTGCTTTTCAAACTCAGCCAGATCAGCCGCAGTACCTTCTGCTTCAATGTTGCGTTGTGTAGTGCCGGCTTCTAATTGAGCTTTAAGGTTGGCAAGGTCAGTTGTATTTTGCGTAACGCCAATATTGCTTTGTGCCTGTGCAGCAGCAAGTGCTGCTTTTTGCGCATCTATTCCATAGTTAGCGCCAAACTGTTTAGATTTTTCGGCTTCTTGTTCGGCAGATAAACCGTATTGAGCCCGGTTTTGTGCAGCAGTCATACCCTGGTTAGCAGCAAATTGTCTAGACTTTTCATTAGCTTCTTCAGCAGATAAACCGTATTGCGCTTGCATTTGTGCAGCAGTCATTCCTTGGGTAGAGCCATATTGGGCCTCTTGAATTTTACGCAGTTGGTCAGCATTAAATTGGGTCTGGGCATTAGTAAACGCAGTGTTGTAACCTTGGCCCGTAATTTCGGCTAATTTGGTGCCAAGATTACGTTGAGTTTCTGCATTTGCAATAGCTTGGGCTCCCCCTCCAAAAGCTCCTGCATTTGCAAACATTTTATTATTTTGCATTTGCGTAATTTGAGCCTGTCGACGAGCTTCTTCTAACTGGGGTTGAAGCGACATTTGCAAGTACGGGTTCATGTACTGATTCGCTTGATCTGCGCCAAATTCAGACCCTACTGATTTATATGCATCTGGGGAGGTATATTGATTGGTAGAAGTAGTAGGTTGGTATGCAGTTGGAGCGTTATATTGATTGGTAAACGCATTAGGAGCATATGACATACCTGCTAAATTAGTGGCAACATTACCAGCGGTAGTCGCAGCATTACCAATTGCACTAGGAACTGTCAAAGAACCTATGCCTTGGAATGCTTTATTTTGAAGGTTAGAAGTTCCTGCTGTTAGTGGGCCTTTGTACGCTTGGTAATCAGTCCCAGCTAAAGCTTTAGCTTTAGCCAAGTAGTCTGTAATGTAAGGAGCAGACCAATCTGCTAAGCCTTGGGTATTAGTGCCACCGGCACTTATGTTATTGTCAAGTGTATTTGGGGAAGAAATTGAGGGCATGATTATTCCTTATGCTGGTAAGTACTTTGCGGCTTTTGTATTAGCAGCAACGTTTTTTGTTTTACGGCGGACGCTTTGAACGCGGTCCATCATCTCGTACAAGCGCTTAGCGCCGGCATCTGTAGAACCATTTCCTAGCTCAGAAACAATTCTTGCTGGTATAACAAACTCACCATTAGCTAATCGGGCGGGTTGTTTGTGTCCAATTATGGCAGGAATTGAGTCAGAAACACCATCTCCTGGCCCTTGAAGTAGCCTTCCGCCATCAGAATAACTTCCTAGATTTGGCATTCCACCAAGAGACATTAGACCGCCACCTGCTGCCTTGGGTGGCGTAGGCGTGTAAGTAGTTGGCGAGAAGTAAGTAACCCCACCCTGTCCTGGCCGGTAAGGTGTATTTGGGTTTACGCCTTTTTTATCCACATCATATGGAAGCTGAGACCGGGTTGCCGTAAGTTCAGGGATAGTAGCTGTGCTGGCTGGAGTTCCACCGCCACCTTTGTTCATCATGGACATTAAAGCCATTAATCCCAAAACACCTCCAAGGCCCACGCCTCCTGAACCAGAGCTAGAGTCAGAGCTTCCCAATACTTTACCTTTAACTTTGTTTAATAAATCGCCAATACCATCTTTATTAAGAGCGCCAGCAGTTCCTGCAGCAGCGGCCAACTGTTGGGCTGTAAGTGTTCCTTTAGCAGCTAAATCTGCACCCATTTGTCCAGGCCCAAGACCAGAAGCTACAGCTTGATTCTTGGATACTTCTTTAATAACATCAGTGCCATTGGGCCCTCCGCCAGCACCAGCTTGAGATGCACCACCAGAATCAATATAACTTTGCGCCCCTTTTGTGGCTGCATCCACTAAAGCTGGAGTTGCCCCTGCTGTTACTAATCCCTGAGCAGCTGCTAATTGTTCAGCAGTTAAAGTTCCAGCATTTAGTGCGCCAGCCGCTCCTGGGGTAAATGTTCCAGAAGCTATCATCTCATTAACTGAAGGCAAAGCTTTACTTAGCGTAGTAATACCTGCCTCTCCTGCGCCTCCTGCTCCAGTAGAACTTAATAGGCTAGGATTTGCAGCGCCACCTCCATATCCTCCTGCTCCAGCAGCGTTGGTACCAGTAGCAATTTCACCAGTAGTTTCGGTTATTGGTGCCGCCAATGAGGTAATGCCTGCTCCTCCTGCTCCTGCGGCAAGAGCGGCCTCTGCTGCGGCACTTGTTCCATATCCAGCAGTACCCGCCAATGCCTCAAGGGCTGCTGGCGTTAAATGACTAGCCGCTCCGATACCAGCAGCGCCCTCTCCCGCTCCAACAGCAGCACCAGCGCCACCTGCAAGATAAGGAGCGAGAAAGTTAGCTCCAAATGCAGTCAATGCTAATGGAGCAAGGTCTCTTATCAGCGTACCTAAATTTTGTCGATCTTGAATGCTAGTTTGCTGCCCGCTATTATCAAAGTTAACGTATTGGCTTTTTCCGTTGTCATAGCGATACCCAATAGGTTCACCGTACTCTACTGGCTGCGATGTTCCAGAGCCGTGCTGTACTGTACCCATAGCATAAATTGGCTCAAGCTCATGGCCTAGTTCTTTTTCTTTTGCAAGAATTTCTGGGGGTTTAGGAGTTTCAATTTTTCCTCCTGCTGGAGTTGCTTCAGGTTTTGCATAGCCAAGAAATTTTCCGCCTTGATCTACCAAAACCTGATTACCATGTCCCCTGGTTTCATATACAGGATCGGAATAAATAGGAACCATGCCCTTTTCTTGGGTTTGTGAATATCCAGATGATGTAGTTTTAGCAGGAGCAACAAATGGAAGACCAGCAACTCCCGTAGCAGGTCCGGCAATTGCGCTACCAAGAGGTTGCCCCAAAGACTCGGCAAGGCTTGTTCCTTGGCCTCCAGACATAGCGCCACCAACCTCCGCAGGAAGAGCTGCAGCACGCGCCGGCATTAATCCTTGTAAATCTTCATCGCCACCGTCTGCATCCATACGATCTGAATATAGATTGTCTCGGTCAATATATTTACTTCTTGCCATGATTAATCCTCACGTTTTTACTTTAAGTACATTACTAGCAGAGGTATCATAATAAATATCCCCTACCCTTAAATTAGATAAATCTGCTTGTGTTGGCAGACTGGGGGCAGATGTACCTGGCGCGGGAAAAAAACTTAATCCCGCCACAATATTTGCACCATTACGCTGAGTACTAGCTACCATTGGCCCTGCGTTATCTATCTGATTAAAGTATAGCCGCAATACGTTTGTTAACTGGTTTATAA
>Ga0114960_10002172_pt1 | contig 15460 bp, 13 predicted proteins | sample C_130625_MF_Meta_FD_92637 | JGI IMG/M metagenome (GOLD analysis project Ga0114960, IMG submission 92637) | Freshwater microbial communities from Lake Croche, Canada to study carbon cycling - C_130625_MF_MetaG | ecosystem: Environmental > Aquatic > Freshwater > Lake | place: Lake Croche, Canada... | reverse complement strand
CTCCACCCCCGTTTGAGTACACTCCTGAGTTGATATCATTGATATAGGCCCAATTTTTAGAAACATATGGGGTTTCATCGTTGACTCCTTGCGGCATTTGAGACTTAGCGAATTGATAGTTATCGGACATTTTTGTAAGAAAGAAAGAATAAAATTGCTTTTATAAATAGTAGTTAAGATAATAATTATCTCGAATAAATTATATATAACAATGTGGACACAAGACTATGAAATTTTACTAGAAAAGATTCGAGAAAATTCAATAATATTATCGAAGGCTCATAAAAAGAGATATACATTCTTAAAAGATTCGCTTAAATATTTTCGTATTCCGTTAATTTTCATTAGCGGATTAAATAGCATAGTTAGTATTGGTGCACAACCATTTTTCGATCAACAGACTATATCATTATCGAACTGTATCATGTCATTAACATGTTCAATAATATCGTCAGTGGAAATGTATTTTGGTTTACAATCACAGATGGAGAATGAGTTAACTAGTTCTAAAGAGTATTATATTTTGAGCACAACCATATTCAAAATATTATCACTACACCGAGAAAATCGAGTAATCTCAGGTAAAGATTTTCTAGAGAGTACATATAGTCAATATATCAAACTCATTGAGTCTTCATGCCTTGTTAATCGATCAATTCTTGATAAGTTGACCCCATTAGAATATTTAATATCGTCAGCTACACCTTCACTTGAAAGCGAGATTTAGTAATTTTTATTTTCTTTTCATATAGAATATAGCTAAAAACATGTCACAAATACAAACCAAAACCAATCTAGATCTATTAAACATGTCATTACTTCTAGAGAATGATAGGATTAGTCAAGCTGCGCAACGTCAATTGAATCCTTTATATCAGCTTCCTAAAACATTTACACCCGTTGACGAAGAGCTTATACAAGAAAACGATAAACGATTCAATAATACATATAAACGTGATAAAGGGGAAGGTAATTTTGTAGAGTCTAGATACAATATACCTGACTTTGATACTTCATTATTAGCATTACCAGTTAGAATTGTACCTCCATTAGAATACATTAAAATTGATCAAGAAATGTTGAGATTACAAAAAGAATATGAAGACTACATTCATGAAGTAAAACAATTGAACTTAGCATTTAAAAGAGAAACTGAAGACTTTAAGTCTAAATCACGTACGAGAAAAGATCATTTGAAATTTCAAGAATATACAAAACAGTTAAAAACATACGTTGAAGATATTCAATTAAAAATTATAGCTATTCAGGACAAGATTAACGAAGGGATTGAACTGAATAATTTAGGAAGAAGGTATGACAGCGAGTACGATCAAGAGGTTGCATCTGTGAAACGTCAGAACGAGGAGAAAGTGAATATGTACAGAGATGCATTGAATATGTTAAACAAAAATGAATTTTCAACTCAAAAAATGTCATCTGAAACTGAACAAGATTACTTGAACAGAGTCAAAGACATTGCCGAGAACAGCCTACCAGCCGAGAAGATTTTCGACGAACAAATGTCTATACTAAAAGATCTTCGTGTTAAATTAAAAGAAATAGTTAGATCGGATTCAACAATAGAATCTATAATAAACGGTCTTGAAACAGATACTTTCGAATTAAAATTAGAGTTAAACAAAAAATGGACATCATTCAAAAAGTATTATACTGAGCTATATGGAACGTTTAATAAGCATAACAATATTAGTGATATGATAAACATTATTAGAACATTTTTCAAGTATTCCGATCCAATAGTTAAAGTAGAAAAAATAGAAACAACCTTAGATGAAGACCCATCATCATCATCATCATCATCATCATCATCATCATCATCATCATCATCATCATCATCATCATCATCATCATCTAACTTTTCTAGTGAAATTCGATCTGATCCTGAAAACGATGGAGGAAGAGATACAATACATATTCATAATAACGACAATGATAACGATTTGTATTTAAAAGTTTTTGCTGATATGAATGATGGTAAATTATATCTTCTTGTCTCGAACACAGGAAAACGGTTTTCATTTCAACAATGGATACCCGAAACTCAGAAATGGGGGGTTTCAAGTAAATCAGACTCTAAACATCAGAAAACCGAAAAATTGATTTCACCAGGGGGATTTACCACTCAAAGTCTTATTGATTTTCTTGGTGTTGATTTCATAAAGCATCCTGAGTTATTAACATTATCTCCATGTTCAAATAGAAATGCTCCTACAGAAACAAATAGAGAAGCTACAATTGAAAAATATAAGCTGACTAGAAATGGTCCTGATCATATTAGCTTTGGGTGGGGGCTTGAACCTGAAAAGATACCATCCTATTCATTATTTGGCAAAGTGTTGCTGAACACAAAAAAATTATATTATCAAAACATTTTAGTGCTTAAACATAAAAACAAGTCCTCAATTGCCAATTTCCAAAATGTTAAAGTAAGTGACCAGTTCGCCTCTATTGTGTTATCTATGTTGAAGCAAAAGTTTCCAACACAAAACGATCTCAAAAGTCTGCATACAAATGAAAGGCATCTCTTCGACCATTTATTAGCTATAGCGAATTTGCACAAATCAATTCCAAATACAGTAGATAATACAATAATTGAATTAAAAAATCGTTTAAAGCTGTTAGAAGGTGAAGTCGAGATTGGTAACAACAGCCCAAAAATAATTCAAGATATTGCAGTAATTTTGCATCGATTAGTACAACATAAAGTAATCACTCAAACACAGGTAAAAGCCTATTTAAAGCAATTTTAACTATTTTTTATTTTCTTTTCATATAGAATATAACATCCAAAAAATGTATACAGAAACTAATATCTCCAAACTCTCGCCAGCTCAAATCTCACGTCTTGTGAACCATCATTCGGTCCGTATCAAACATGGCTCTGGACACAAAATTCATCTCAGTAAAGAACAACACAAAAAACTAATGGCTGCACACAGGAAAGGTTGTGGTATAAATCTTACTCTTGACCCTTACCAAATTGACATTCATAAGCAACTGTTCGGTCATGGTATGAAAGGTAGATCGAGACGTGGCAAAGGTGCTATAGACGATTTTTTCAATAATGCAGGCAACGATATAAAAAATACATTCGTCGATGCAGCAGATCAAGCTGGTAATTTTAGCGAAAACGAACTCCCTTCCTTTTTAATCCATCAAGGTATTCCAATCGCAGCTGGAGCCATTGGCTCGACGTTAATGCCATTCGGCGGAGTTGGATCTGCATTAGGTCGATTTGGAGGTATGAAATTGGCTGATTATGTAGGTCAGCAGACAGGACGTGGAATGAAAGGTAGAAGTAGAAGAGGAAAAGGCATGTTACAATTCAATCATAACAATGGTATTCATCATGGAGGTGTCATTGCAAAGTCGTTCCATGGTGAAGGAATCAAAGGTAGGAGTCGCCGTGGCAAAGGACTAGTTGAATCGATTAAAAAGGCTAAGGAAACTGTTCATCATCATTATGAAAGAGGTATGCATGCATTAGACCCTCGAGAGCAACAACTCATAAGAGAAATAAAGCATGATCTTGAACATAGCCCTAATGATAACAGGGAACTTGTTACTAGATTGAAAAAATATGGTAAAGCTGTAATTCACAATGGGATGCATGTTGGTCTACCCGCAACGTTTGGCACCCTTGGAGGGATGATAGCGCCAGAATTTGGGCCAGTAGGACCATTGTTGGGTGGATTGACGGGTAAAATGCTGGCAAATGAATTTACTAACCAAACAGGGATAGGCCACAAGAAAAATCACCCCAAAGTTCACCATCGTAAAAAGAAAGGAGGTGCTCTAATGCCGGCTGGATACTAATGGTATAACCTTCAATAATCTCAAGTGATTTTCTAATATATGATCATTTAATCTAGTATCTTTTGAATATTGACATAAAAATTTTGAAAAGTGTGATGTACCTAGTTGTCCCTGATCTTGTAAGATGCAATCAACACAAAACCAACCGCAAAGGGTCGAGTCCAAGGATTGGATTTGCTTATTGTTATAAATCAAACCTAAATAGCTTCGTTGCATGACTTCTATTGGAGGTGCACAACCAAAAGGATCATAGTATGTTATAAAAGGCTCGAATTTGAAGCAAACCCAATGAGTTCCATCTCCATCTTTCGAGTTTTGCATGTTAATGACATACCACCCATACTTTAACTGCTTTGGTAGTTCATCTTTTGAAAAACATCCATTATATGACTTAACTTTTTTCAATATTCTATTCAAATCTATAGTAGACATACCATTAGACATAGGTATACGAATTCCCTGTCCTTGGATAAGAACGTCACTAGCTGCTCCAATATCTGTTACAGTATTAACGAATTTTCGAAGGTATGTTAGATTATTGAAAAGTTGTTTCGTGTTTTGCATAACAAAGTCAGTTGTCTCGTTAGTATTTAAGTGATTCGCTTCTAAAACGGATTGAATGAATACCTGACAGTTATTATCGTAAGCTGAATATGAAAAAAACTTGTGATCACCCATCTTGGATCGAGTAGCATCAAGCATACTATTTATATTCATACCACGTCGAATTTGTATAGGTAATGAATTAGTGAACGGCTTTTCTTTCAATTCGTTCATTCGAATGACTTCCTCTTTCTCTAAAGTTGTAACTACCCCATTTGATGTTTTAATAACTAGTTTTAAATGAAACAACTCGTCGTAAGGGTTATTTTTTTCAAACTCACCAAACGATAGATTGTCTAGTAATGACCTTAAAAGTTTTTTGATAGGATGTCTTTGGATAGTAATACTCACAATATCAAGATTTCCTATTTCCTTTAATTTTTTACGTATTGGTGGACTGAAATCATTACGACCTTGAATAGCAGTATCAACTCTTTGGATAGCATCAAAACGACTTGGGAAAAGATAGTCAAATATATTCATCTTTACTTATAAGCTAACATATTTTTTTTTGGGATATGAATGATATCGGTGAAATTATGAGTGTATCGTTTGTCTCCATGTTCAGTAAAATCCATTTTGAAAAAGTTACCCTTTGATTGTGTTGATTGGATATATGCACGCTTAATGCTTTCTTTATCATCATCATTGTTGTCATGTGTCCTTAGTATCTGTGTAATTGAATTGTTGTCATGTAGTCTGAAAATAAAATAAATCATTGTATTTCGTCTAATCTGGATTGCTAAGTCAGTGTAATTTTGCGCACAAACCATACATGTATACCCATACTTACGGGCAGAATTAAACCATTTTTGTATTTTAACTAAATGCTTTTTTGGTAAATTTATCATATCATCGAAAACTATTAATTTTTCATGCTTCTTTTCTTCTTCATTGAGATCAGTCAGTTCGGGCAACTCGTCAGGATTGTCTATCACAGTAATACCTTCCATATGCCTTTTCAATAAATGAATGAGAGCCTCATCAGCAGTGGATCCAGAAAATATTATAACGTTATAGAATGAATTGTTTTTGCGAGCGAGAAATTCAACGATGGCAGTAGACTTACCAGCACCTGTAGGTCCAATAATTGAAATCATAGAACAAGGTTTGATGAAGTGATCATTGAAATTTTTATCATTCTTAATTTTTTTCCCCAATCCTTCTCCATTAGCAACTGAGGTCCAGTCTTTTAATTCGTCTTTGAATATTTTTTTCGACATAATTTTTAAAATTAGTATATATATATTAGAAGGTATAAAAAAATGAGTATTGAAAATACACCTCCATCTGAATACTTTTCTGGGATAGTTTTTAATCCTTCGTTTTATGAAAAAAGTAAAGATCAGATGTATCTCTCATCTGTTGGTGTTGCTACATCAACTGCATCAACAACTTCGTTTAGTGGTGATGTCAATACGAATGCACTACAAATAACGCAATCTAATGTACAACTTCAAGTACCATTATATCAAACAATAGCTAATAGTGTTGGAGGTTATAACAATTTGCAATTTAGTACTGATTCTACATCTTTGTTTGATCATAGTGTTTGTCATGATAACATATATCTTGGATCAATGGGAATGCAAAATTTAACAGTAGGTAATAGCAACGTAAATGTTGGTTCAAGTAACTTATTAGCACTACAATCAGGTTACAGCAATGTCTGTGTTGGTAGCAACTGTTTAACGTCATCAACAAATAACTACTCAAATACAGCTATTGGGGTAAATGCAGGCACTACTTGCAATGGAAATTGTAACACCTATCTAGGATCAAATACTGGACAAGTGTCGACAAATACTACTGCATACACTTACGTTACATCTATTGGATATTCTAATGTTATAGCACAAGGACAGTGTGTTTGCATTGGTTCTTTTTCATCTAATACAGGAAAAGGAGGGGTATGTATTGGTCACGGTGCAAGCTCAGTTGGGACATATGCATTAGCTATCGGGTCGGGAGTAACTAACGGTACTATCCCTGTAACAACAGGTGGTCCAATTGCAACTGGTACGAATGCTATTGCTATAGGGCATGCATGTACAGCAACTGGTACAAATTCTATTGCTATCGGTTCAGGAGCAATTGCTGCAGCAGATAACACCATGGTTTTAGGTTCGTCATCTTTGTTGTCATTGACTACATCAGCAACATTATCACTGACAAAACCCATAATTTGTAACTATAATGTATTACCAACACTTGATTCAAACCAAATTGGTTATCGAATTACAGGTGCAATCACTCTAGGAATAACAACACCAGTGAACGGGACTCGATATATCATTTCAACAATTAATCTACCAGTTGGAGTATGGACATTACAAGGAAGCGTTACAAATGCACAAACCACCTCCACATCAAATTTAATCATGTATTATGTTGGGTTTTCGACAATGTGGAATGATATAAATATGGGGTCAGTTAATACAATTGGTGTTCAAACGTATATGTTTCCATATGGAATGACTGCTAACAACTCGTTAATATGTTCCCATTCAGCCACCATGGTGAATACAAGTATTCAAAATATATACTTTCTAATACAATTTTTCGGAACAGTTACAAATCAATCCTTATGCAATCCACCACTTTTTGCATATTTTCATGCAACGAGAATCGCATAAAATTTTTTATATCACTATAAGTATATATTCAAAAAAATGTCAAATTTGCTTGTCTTCAACTCAAAAAATATAGTTGGAAATAACAACAATACTTTCCAATATAACTTTAGTACTCCTTTAGAAATAGGATTAGGTAGTCAATTATCTTTGGCTCAAATCACACTTCCATACTCATGGTATAATATTTCAAGTCAAATTGGTAATAACGTAATAACATACTGGATGCCAACCTCGCTAACAACAACTACAACATTTTTCGCAATTATAAATAATTACTTATATATCTACACAGGAGCAAGTTTTGCTTTCCCATACACTGGCACCTTAGCTTTTTCAACTACTTCTTTTGTCCAGTCACCTCTACTAGGTAATCTAACGATATCAGCATCCAATCTTGTTGTAGGAACAGTGAATGCATACCAACTGGGATCAGGTTATTCCAATGTAGGCACTCAGGTCCAATCGGCTACAATTACAAGCGCGAGTATAGGACTCTCATCGATACCTTTCACTGCTACTGTTATTCCTGTTATCGGTCAATTTGTTGTGCAAAGTGTTTTTAATATAATACTACCAGGTACCTATATTACTTCGGTTTCTGGATCGGTTTCACCATGGACAATTGCTTTATCAGCAGCAACAACAGCAATTGGTAGTAATCAAATAGTAACAACATGGACTGGATTCAATAGCGCTAACTTTACAGCTTATCAGAATAACAGTGTTACTTTTCCAAATGGACAATATCAATTGAACGATCTAAACAACTATTTACAATCAGATTTTAGGAATAAAGGATATTATTGGTATAACCCGTACATGATAGGTGGCAATACTTTTCTACTCCCTCAGACTACTCCTCAGATTTTCTATCCCTTCTCATTATCAATATACGTTCCTCAATACACAAATCAAATTACAACAACAACGATACCTTTATCAGCAGCAATCGCAACTGTTTTCGGTAATAACTTTTTGAAAGCAGACGGAGCTAATGGACAAACAACATGGCCAAATTACCCATTAACAGCAAATCTGTTAGCATTAGTCCAAATACCGTTAACTACATCTTCAACATCCACAATTGGAAACTTTTTAGGGTATACGCAAGGTGTTTATCCCACTCAACTGACGAGCACAGCGTTATCCGTTAGTACTCTTGGTAATTCCTCATTAGCTCAACCAGCTTTCCCACCCCTAGGTTCTACCGTTAATGGTGTACTGGTTCGATGTAATTTGGCGAATAACAGCGTTTGTATCCCGAGTGATGTGATCGATGGCTTTCCTTTACTGTCAACTTTCGGATCGAATATCAATTACCTTCCAATATCAGATAACTGGATCAAAATCTTCCCTGGAAAATACAAGAGTATAATCATCTCATTGTGTGATCAAAATTTTAACCCTCTCTTATGTAACGATCCAAATATATTGATAAATATCTTGATTTCTCAGCCTGATAAAAAATAGGAAGTATAAAGTATTATTCAAAAAATGGTTTTTTCACTCGTGCTAAATTCAACGAATAGTGTAGGAAATAGCAATACTCTATATAGATACTCATTTCTTCAAGGTACTCTTGATATCCATGAAGGGGCTGAGATATGTGTGAGCCAAATCGTTATGCCATATAGCTTTCCAAATATATCAGTATATTACAGTAATAAAACTCTTTCTTATATCTGGAATGGAGTTTCTGGAATTCCACCAACCTGTATTGGGTATATAAACGGAACAACTCTAACACTAAGTATATCAGTGACAGGATTAACAAATTGTGTTATAACAGGGTTGACTTCGATATTATCAAACACATATGTGGTTAGCGGGTTTGGTACAGTATGGACAGTAAATATAAGCCAAACCTCAGGCAGCGCTTCATCACCGAATATTTTCACTGTTACCGGTAGTTTTAATACAATTGTAATTCCTGATGGTTTTTATACAACAAGTGATATTAATAGCTATTTATCATTAATTTTTGTAAATAAGGGACACTATTTATATGATACCTTAAATGCTAAAAACGTGTATTACATGTCGTTAACAACTAATGTAACCTACTATGGGGTGCAATTGATTTGTAATCCTATTCCTGATGTGTTACCAAGTTCTTTTCTTGATCCCACAGGGCTATTCCCATTTTCACCAACGTTATCTTGCCCTCAGTTAGTTATCTATCCGAAAACAACAGAGGCTGCTCTATACCCGAATGTTGGTATTTATTCAAATTTTTCAACACTGATAGGCTTTTCTTATGGTGTATATCCTTCTTCTGCGCTTTATACAACTAGTTATAATGTTTTAAGCTCCTTCACTCCTAATGCTAGCCAAGTTAACTCGATTGTTGTGTTATGTGATAAGGTATATAATCCTTGTACTGTGCCTTCGACTATACTTGATACGTTTTCCATCAACACGACTTATGGATCAAATATTATATACCAACCAAGTTATGAAAAATGGACACCGTTGACACCTGGAAAGTATGCTTTTTTAAGTATCAATTTAGTTGACCAAAACTTGAATGTGATAAATGCTTTAGATAACAATATTTTGATTAACTTGATGATAAGAAATGGAGAAAAAGTAGTAAATCATATTCGTTTTCCTCTACTTAAGCAAATTAAATTTCTAAGTGATAGTGTATAACAAAAACTATCTTTCAAAAAAAAACAATGGTTCATCACATTCATTTTGGCTTGGGTAAATTCGTTCATATTAAACATAAGCATGTATTACACGCAACCCACGATCCTATGCATCAAATTCATCATCATCATCACCACGCAATTCAACATGGAAGTGGATATAAGAAACAAGGACTTGGTATGATAACACATGCTATGTCACATCTTTCACATCATACTCACAAGATAAAACCACTTTCATTTCGCCGTTAATTATTTTTATCGTAGTAGTATAGTATAACAAAAAATAATGGATAAAGTGTTCACAGGTAAGAAAGATGGTATTTATTCGTTATATCCATTCGATAACCTAGATCATAAAAACTGTGGTGTTTTCAAGGTAGGATATAGCACAGGATTAACTAATAGAATTTCCACGTACTCAACAAGCTACCCAAAAAACTTTTATCCAGTCGAATTTTTAAAGCCAAGCATAACACATAAGCGTGCAAATGAAACTAAAAGGATGTTTTACAACAGAGTCGAGAAATTTGTTTTTGCTTCTATTATAAAAAGAGGTGGTAAACCTATACCTCGATGGGTTAATGGGACTGATTCGGAGTGGGTCTATGCTAGTGAAACACAAGTTCGACTTGGATTTGGTGATGCATATAAAGAATTCGAAGGAGACATCACAGACTACAGTTTACATGAAGTGAATCAACGTGGTGAAAAGCTTAAAAAGAAAGCTATGTTTACTGCTAATATTCACTTTTAATGTATTGCTGTATGGAAGAGCTTTTCAAAGTCTACTGGTGATTCAAAAAACAGCTTGTGTGAGTATCCACTTGGCCCAATCACAAGAACCGAGAAAAACAGCTCCTCTTTTTTCGATCCAATTTTGTAAGATGTTGTTAAACCTGTTACTGCATCTCGAATAAACGAACCCGGTTTACGTCCATTATGATAGTAAACGATTTCGACACGTTTCTTCTTCAATGGTACTGTCTCTTCATCTGATGTAACTACTAAAATCTTTCTATGAGTTTTCACTCGACCTTTGTCTTTACTCGTAGCAGTTGACGATTTTGAAGATATTGAGGATGAACAGTCAGTTGACATTTTTTGAATTGATAAGAAAAGAAAAAAGAAAAATAAATATAAGAAAATTATTATATAAAGTATATTATATAAAATAAACTTTGCATTTTAACTTTATTTTAAACAAATTGAAAAATATGGAAACTACTAAAGAAGAAGGTAGGAAGCTTTATTTAAGAGAATATATGAGGACCTACTTAAAAAAAAAGTATGAAGAGGACCCGACTAAATATAGAGGGAAAGTGAAGACTCAAAAAATAAAAGATGATCATCCTGAATTATACCTTAAGTATGGTTATAATTTACACGATTACCTCAAAGTCAAAGGTATTCTCTCATTATTACCAAAAGAGATAGTCATCGATCTCTTTAAAGAATGTTTATAAAAATATGAATTAACTCGGTGTGAATTTTTTTTTGATAAATGGATATAAGGATAAATTATTATATATATATATTCTTAAACAAGCATTAAAATAATCGAGCAAAATTCAACTTTCTTTCTTTTTTTCTTTCCTTTACTTTAAGAAATGAGTTATATCTATCGCAAGAATGTGTCGGCAAAAGCTTTGAGGACTTATTTCAATAGTTTGAATGCAACACCTAACAAAAGGTATAAAAAGATAGAATATATTGGATTGAAAGAGATTTACAATAGTCATCTCATTGCTAGTCGTATCAACAAAGCATTTATCAACAAAGAGAATAAGAAAAATGGTAATATATTTTCATCGTTGATTGGTAGTGATTGGATCAATGAAGCTGCTCATATATACAAAAATAAAAAAGAACAAAAACAAAATCAAATTATTAAAAAAAGAGAGGCAATCCAAACAATTCTAAATTTCAATCGAAAGCACAAGTCGTTCGTCAATAAAACACAATCAGCATTCAACAAATACTTTTCTTATCAAATATCATCAATGATTTCCAAAATGTATAAGATAGGAGGGTCATGGACTGAAGAGGATATGATGGGATGGGGTGTACATTTATCTAAATATATTGATACAATTTTTGTAAAAGGCTTACTTAAGTTTAAATCAATAAAGTCTTTTATGGTTATTCAGTTTAGATTAGAAAATTATCAGAATAGTGAAGAAGTTGTGAGGTTTTTTATGGATCGTAACCTTGGTACATGTATCTCCTCATCAATCTATGATCTTCGTGATCACTTTTTCAGTCAAATCATTGAAATGTATGAGGAAATAATGAAAATGGGGTATATTCGAGTAATTGGAATGGGTACTGTCGATGTTCATTATCTAAAATATAACCCACTAGAAGGATCATCGTATCAACCTATCCCTAGATCTATCATGTTAACTAAATCAGTAATAAATATCAAAAATGAAGATAATAAATGCTTCGTGTATTGCTGTATTGCATCTCGTTTAAATATCGCTAGTCATGCTGAGAGGGTGAATCATTACAACAAGGATGAGCTGATGGCTAATTGGAAGTATAAGGAAAGCGATTTTCCAATGAAGCTTAATTCTATCATCCATTTTGAGAAGAATAACAGTGTGAATATTAATGTCTATAGCATGGAAAAGGATACTAAGCTACCTATTAGAATATCCAGTCAAAAATTCGATGAGACAATAAATATGTTTCTACATGAAAAGCACTATTCACTGATCAAAAACTTCTCTAGGTTTTGTGGTAATAAAGACAACAACACATGCCCTAATTGTCTAATTGGATATGCTAACAAAAAGTGTTTCAATAATCACCTAATCATGTGTAAATCGATCAATGATAAAGGTTCGTTAGTAAAAATGCCTTCAATCAAAGAAGATGGCTCTAAGCCTATCATTCAATTTAAAGACTATTCGAAGCAAAAGAGACTACCTGTGGTCATCTATGGGGATTTCGAATGCAATGTTAGTCCTATCACTTCCTCCCACAAAAATGTAACACATATACATGAAGCGAACACTTTCAGACTTCATATTGAATCAGATGTTGATCTTGGCATCCAACTTGACTACATGTACTCTGGGGCTGATGCTGACGTTCAGTTTGTCAAATTGCTAATACATGAGCTTGAAGATAAAATTCAATCAAAATTGATGTACAATGCCGAATTGCACGAAAAGCCTATTCTCAATTCTAATGAAAAGTTAATGTTTGCTAATGCTACTCAGTGCTGTTTTTGCCAACTACCATTCGGTAAGAAAGAAATCAGTAAAAAGAATGGAGCTAAGTTATCCATACCAGACAAGGTTAGGGATCATTGTCACTTTACTGGGAGATATGAGGGAGCTGCTCATTGGAAATGTAACATCAAAGCTCATCAAATATTTCAAAAAAAGGTTAAGATACCTGTCGTGTTCCATAATAGCAACTACGATATCAAAGCCTTCATTCAAGCATTTAGGAAAATGGAAGGTGACAGCTATGTATTAAACAACATTAGTGGTGTGCCTTGCAACACTGAGATCTTCAAGTGTATTAATATAAATAATTTTGTTGTAATCGATTCATATGCGCACCTATCCTCATCGTTATCTACCTTGCTTGAGAACCTTCCAGATGATAAGAAAATCAATCTAAAAACTATAACCAGTGATCCTTCCAAATTTGATTTGCTGATGAAAAAAGGGCTTTATCCATATGAGATGATCACTAGTCATGATAAATTAGATATGCCTATTAGTGAGCTAAAAAGACATCACTTTGATTCTAAACTCACTCTAACAAAGCTTAATGATGATGAGTGGGATCATGTGAAAAAAGTGATTGAAGCTTTCAATATGACTACCTTTCGTGAGTATCATGATATATATTTGAAGATAGATGTGCTTGGATTAGCTGATATATTCGAGGCTTATCGTACGTTATCATTCGATTCATATGGTCTTGATCCAGCTCACTTTATTGGCTTACCTTCCTTTACATGGCAGGCTGGTCTCAAGCATACAAAGGTAAAATTAGAGCAAATAACCGATATCGATATGTACCTCTTCTTCGAGAAATGGAAGCGAGGAGGGGTTAGTGTTATTTCAGGGAAATATGCAAAAGCTAATAACAAATATCTGCCTGACTATGATGATAGTAAGGAAAGTAGTTATTTGATGCAATATGATTGTAATAATCTCTATGGGTATTCAATGTGCGAATCATTGCCTATTTCAGGTTTTGAATGGGTTGATCAAATAAATGAAGATGATATCATAAATTTTGATAAAGATGGTGATATTGGATATATACTAGAGGTTGATCTTAAATATCCTCGTCATTTGCATGATAAGCATAACGACTTCCCTCTAGCTGCAGAGAAATTGTTATTGGGAAAATGTACTAACTTAGCCCCAAATCTTCAAGATAAGAAAAAGTATATAGTGCACATTAGAAATCTAAAATACTATCTTAAAAAAGGACTCATATTGAAGAAAATTCATCGTACTATCAAGTTCAAGCAATCGAATTGGTTAGCTTCGTATATACTCCACAACTCTGCTCAAAGGCAACTAGCTAAGAATGACTTTGAAAAAGACTATTATAAGCTGCTTAACAACGCTTTCTATGGTAAAACAATGGAAAATGTGCGTGATAGGGTCGATATTCGATTCTGTACTGATGAAAAGTCATTCTCGAAGCATACATCGTGCCCTCGATTCGCTAATTATATCAATCAATTCAAGGAAGATAAATTCTATTTAGTTAAAAAGAGCAAGAAAACAGTGACCCTAGACAAGCCAATTTATATAGGAGGCTGTATCATGAATTTGTCAAAACTTAGAATGTATGAGTTCCATTACGATGTTATGATGGAAAGATATCCTAATGCAGAAATGTTCAAAACTGATACCGATTCATTGCTATACTACATCAAAACAGATGATGTATATGTTGACATGAAAGATGATGCACTTCTACAATCGAATATCGAATTTTCCAATTATCCTAAGTCACATTTCCTTCACAACACTGATCGTAAGAAAATACCTGGTCTCTTTCAAGATGAATGTGTTAATGGAAAAATGACTGTGATTAGTGAATATGTTGGCCTCCGCGCCAAAAGTTATGCTAACCACCTATATGATGTTGATAGTAAAGAGTACATCGACAAAAAAATATGTAAAGGTATCAATAGTAGACATTTGAAAAAGAGGGTTTCATTCGATGATTATAAGGACTGTCATTCAGGTAAGGTCATCAGATTGGGAGATGGGGCTGAAAAGGAAGAGCATTGTGAGAAAATATATGGTTTTAAGTCGGTAAAGATGCAGATGTATAGTATTGAACAATCTAAGCTATGTTTGACCAATAACGATGATAAGCGAATACTGTGTGAAGATGGGATACATACTTATGCAATTGGCCATTGGCGCACATTGTGAGTAGACAGATCTAAATATTTTTATCGAATTAGTCTAGTCAACTATAAGAAACTTTAAAAATTAATTTTTACTTTTTATTTTTTTTCTATGTGATGTTTACATAAGACCTCAATTCAACTCCAATTAAAATTCTGAATAGACAGATCTAAATCTTTTTATCGAATTACTCTACTACATTTTAAGGGGAAGTCGTGAATCGATTTTTTAAATTTTTTTTTCTATTAGTGAAATTATATATTGGGTATATCGGAGTATATATACTGTACATTTTTGCCGTGTAGCTCACTGGTTTCGTGACACCTTT
>Ga0114960_10002171_pt1 | contig 15467 bp, 8 predicted proteins | sample C_130625_MF_Meta_FD_92637 | JGI IMG/M metagenome (GOLD analysis project Ga0114960, IMG submission 92637) | Freshwater microbial communities from Lake Croche, Canada to study carbon cycling - C_130625_MF_MetaG | ecosystem: Environmental > Aquatic > Freshwater > Lake | place: Lake Croche, Canada... | reverse complement strand
TACTTTCAGGTCTAAAAATAACTATTTACAAAGAAGTCTGAAATAAATTGCTGAGTCAAATCATGGAGTACTACTTCTTGGACGGATAAATACAGTAGGGCTAAAACGCATTTATTAAAGAATATCGATACAAACTACAAAATATTTTATACTTACAAATTTATTATTTCAATTTTTAGCAAATACCCGACTATTAAAGTATCTATTTATCAATATCGAATAGTTCTACTCCTATAGCATCTCTGTTTATTTTAGCATAATTTTACACATCAAATAAGTTACTAGGTTCAATTAACTCTCAGACCAGATCTATCACCGCCTAATGTATTTGAGCTAATTTATTGCACGTTTCATATACCCATTACGCAAGAAATTCTAAATAATAGTACAATTTAGATCAATTTATCATAGTTCCTTACTAATATATATGTAATTATACATTAAGTGATTTTAATCCAACTAATTGTATTTAGTTACTCCTAATTAAGATTGTATGAAATACTACAATACACAGTAGCTTCTCACAGCAATCTATATTATTTTAAACTATATCCGAGAAATATTATAAAATATTCCCAGGTAATACGCGCCTAGTTACACTCTAATGCCTTTTACGCAAACGTACGAAGTCAGACTATATAATAAAATTATTATAATTTAATATATTCTTTACTATTAAGTCAGTCTATAAACGCGTAGTCTTTGGTAGTTCTACTTATAGACATTGGATTCATTCAGACATGCATATTAAAAACGCTCAGTTACAAATTCGGCCAGACATCTCTGTAAAGTATTTAACACAATTACATATGTAAATGATAACTGTTTACCAAATGCGCTTTGTGTAAAAACATAAAAAGAGGCGGTCATATAGACCGCCTCTTTCGTGGCGTAATTCAGATCAATATCTAAATCAAGGATTTGGTGCTATATAAGATGCATTGCCTGTTACTGAAATAGTCGAACCTGCGAGTTCTACTGACTTACTAATCGCACTCAAATTAACTGCTGCAAAAGGTGCATTAATATTGAGTGCAGTAGTAACACGAATTGGATTACTAATGATTACAGAAGTACCTTTCGTAGTTGTTAAGTTCAATTGAGCAAAGGTACCAATGCTGCCTGAACCAGAAGTTGTAATATTACCTGGATTGGATGCGTTAGCATAAGAAGCTGTGTAATAAGCTATGTTTGCACTGTTACCAGGTATTAAAACCAAATTACCTAAAGCATTAACGATAGAAGTACCTGAAGAAACCGTTGCGAGTCCACCGAAGGTATTAGAAGCACCAGTGAATTGGACACTTCCGTTAGCTGCAGTGAATGTAGCATTAGCACCTACAGTAAGTGAAGATAAGCCACCTTGATCTTCAATTAAGGCTCCACTGTTAGAGTTAGTAACTGTTAAGTTACCTATTACACTAGTACCATTGCCAATAATTGTGTAGGAACTTGATTTATCCTGTATAGATGCATTACCAAGAGCAGTTATGGTAATAGGGTTATTATTAAAGTTGTCTACGAAACTACTTGTAGAGGCCGTACTCGCCAGTAGCACATTGTTACCGATAAAGGTTGAAGATCCAATAATGTTCATACCGGAATTTGTTGTAGCGCGTATAATATCACCTTGAACACTAGTTAATGATGTAACATTACCTTTGATTGTATTTATTGAAGAGGTCGCAGATTCTACTATTTTTACATTACCAGTAGAATTGGTACCTCCTGTAAGTGTAAGAGCACCAAAGTTATTACCACCAGATGCCATAGTAATACTTCCATTTGAAGTACCTGAAGATACTAATTGGGTATCTCCCCAAACATAGGCTGATCCAGTTGCAGTTTGAGAAATATTACCAGATGTGATTGTTGCTGCAAATTGTGAATTCTTAGTATCAGTTATCGTCGAAGGTGCATATATGGTTATTGTACCTAAATTCAAATCACCACCATTTTTTATGGCAGTGTTGCCCGATGCTGTAATGTTAACAACATCATTGACACCAGTGATTGTGTTAGAACCTGTTAACGTTACATAAGCATTTCCTGTTGTAGCTGCTTTTAATGTAATAGGTACAGCATTAGCTGAAACATTTATAATACCTTCAGTTTGAGTAATAAATCCAGTTGTAGATTGTATTGAAATCGATGTACCGTTTTTACCCATAGTGATAGCACCAAGTTTTAAAGCAGGTACTTCTACGTAGTTTATACTTCCATTTGATGTGAATGCAACTTGTGAGAAACTATCTAGTGCATTATTAACCTGAATAGATTTACCGATGAACAGAGTATTAGCTGCGTTGACTGTTACGGCTGAACCACTGCTATCAGCTATACTTCCATAATCACCTGCAGAGTCACTTGAATTTCCTGAGCGGAATGTAATTAGCCCACCCGACGATCCTGCAAAATTGATACCACTACCTAGTGTCAACGTAGTTGTAGAAGAGTTAGAATTAGAAGCGTTGGAACTTATAAGTACAGGACCGGTTGCTGCACCACTATCTATAAGATTTGAAACAGTGAATGATCCATTGTTTACTATTGATGAGGAGAGTGTATGAGCGCCTAAGTTAGTTGTAAATGTACCAAGCGATCCAGTTCCTTGATTTTGTATATTAAGTCCGCCTGTCAATGTACTGTATGTTCCAGTATTAACAGTTGCATTAGTACCAGTAAAATTACCAGAACCTGCAGCTGTAGAAATAATAAGTGAACCTACTGATCCAAGAGGCATTGTGAGTGATATATTTCCGTTTTGATTACCCGTCAATGTAGCCGTAGTAAGAATAGCATTATTCGCTGTAATAGCCATTGTTGTATTGTTACCAGCAATGAAGTTAATAGCTGATGCTTGTGCAACATTTACTGTAGCTAAAGCTGCACCAGTACTACTACCAACCAAGTTACCTACTGTTATTGTACCAGGCGATGCAGTATTACCGGAAGACAGTGTTGTCGTACCTGTTGCTGTAACAACACCTGTTGTGTTAGTGATATTGCCAGCAGTGGTTACTGTTAGAGCTGCCGCAGTAATGTTACCAAGATCTTGCGAGGAAGTTGTGCTAGTACCTGAAATAATAGTTACAGCCTGATTGTTTGCATTACCTACATTGGAAGCCTTTGAGACATTTATATTTCCAAAACTTGCACTGCCGCCCGCGGCTCCAAGGGATACTGAAGAGTTATTTGTTGTGATACTTACAATTCCGCTAACAATAGGTGACAGAGCTGCTGTTGTAACAACACCATAACCTGATGTAGTAGAAGAACTAGTATCCACCGTTAAGTTACCTGTAATTGATAACGCACTGGAAGTAGTAGAACCTAAGGATACAGAACCATTGGATGTTACAGAAACATTACCTAAAATACCACCAGTTCCTGATGATATATTAGTTGTGTATACACTAGTAGTGTTTGTTGTAGACACAGTAATTCCGCCTGCACCACCTGCTAGAACAAGTGTCGGTGTAACGTTAGTACCAGTCATTGAAACAACATTGCCAGTTATTGTAGCTGTAGTGTTGGTACCACCTGCAACAATTACATTATTCAAAGTGACTGAACCATTTGAAGCTGTTGCAGTTAAACCGTTAATAGTAATAGATGATCCTGAACCTTGATCTATAGTAACTCTTCCTAAAGTGGAAGTTAATGTTAAAGAAGGCCCACCTGTACCGTAGCTTGAAGAATCAACCACGTTACCAGTTGTAGATATAAGAGTAATACTGCCTCCATTTACAGCAGATTGAGCCGCTATACGATTTTGAGTACTTGCAGCAGTACCTTGAGTATTAGCTGTTGAAATATCATAACCTGATGATAAATAGATAGTTCCTGCTGCTGTTTTAGTAGTATCTACATTCATCGTATATAGACCAGTACCGGCAGTTAGACTTACAGTAGCAGCAGCAACATTACTTGTTAACCACAAGTTACCTGTTGTAGCAATAGTTAGAGCATTTGTCTCTGTAATATTTTTTGTAACATAACCATTATCGGTACTTATAACCGTTAAACCACTAGATCCAGATCCATTTTGATTAATTGTAATACCTACATTGCCTATTCCACCTGTATAGCTGATATTTTGATTTATACCATTAGTAGTCAAACTAACTGAATTAGTAGTTGATGTAGAATTGTTAAGTGTAACACCTGAAATTGTCAGTCCGCCTTGATTTGAAGAAGCGTATAAACTACCGTATATAGTATTAGTACCTGAGATATTTACACCGCCAATGTTGTTATTAAAAGTTACTTGTCCACCACCATTGTTCACTAAATTGGTAGCTGAAATAGCGCCGTTGTTAGATGTTAATGTTAGTGTTGTAGCAGGAGCTGTGTTCGATTCCGTAAAATTTGTTAACGTAATACCGTTAGCAATAGTAGTTGAAATTGATGAAGAGGTGAATGATGTGCTTCCATTTGTCGTTACATTAGTCGCAGTAATCGCACCGTTACCAGAACTCACACTCAAAGTAGCTGCGTTTGCTCCTGCATTAACTGTTGTAGAAGTATAACCTGAAAGAGTTATTGATCCAGTACTGTTAGAAATCGTAAGATTACCACCGTTAGTAGTTACATTATTTACGACTATAGCACCCAAAGTACCTGTACTGTTTGTTGAAGTTAAACCGATTGCACCTGTGCCAGTATCATTCAATGCATATATGTTAACTCCATTGCGCGCATTAATTGTAACAGCGCCTGTACCTGAAATTGTAGATGTTTGATTTCCAGTTAATCCAGAATTGCTTGAATTTCCTAAAGTTACGCTACCGTAGTTAGAAGTAATGTTAATAGCTCCACCTGTATTAACAGTCGTAAATGTTAAAGAAGCGCCTGTTGGACCTGAAGTAACAAACGTATTGGCAGTTAACGAAGCTAAAGCATTAGTAGTTGTTATAGTTTGGGTACCGGAAGTTGCCGTATCAGCAAGTATAACCGTTGATCCAGCTAACGTTGTTATACCACCAGTAAAATTCCCGTAAACTTCAACAGTACCCGAATTAAGACCTCCAGTACGAAGTGCATTTATTACAGATCCTGATGTACCTGTAGCAACTAAACTTCCAGTAGATTGGTTTGTCACAGCTTTAATATTACCACCATTTGTAGTAATCTGTATGTTGCCAGCACTTGTTATAGGATTAAGTACTGTAACACTACCCGTATTATTACCATTAACACCTGTTGTATTGATAACAACATTAGCACCGCTTGCAGAAGAAGTAATAGTATCAGAAGTCGTTACTGTGCCTGTGTTTGTTGTTATAGTAACTCCTGTAATACCAGCCACAGAAATAGCTCCGGAAGTACTTATTGAACCAGTACCTGTAGTTAATGTTAAGTTTCCTGCATCTGCTATCGATCCATTGGTAGTAACAGTTCCAGCTAATGCAGAACCAGAGACGCCACTCACACCTGCTGTAGCTGTACTTAGTACAATATTGCTTGCTGTAGTGATTGGTCCTGTAGTTGAAACATTACTGCCTGCCGAACTTGCCGTTAAACTGCCACCTGTATATGAACCACTTGTTGGCACATAAGAACTTGATAAATTAATTACGTTAGCAGGTGTTCCAGTATTTAGAGTTTGACCATTTCCAAGAGCTATACCACCAGCTGCACCACCAGTTCCATTTAAAGAAGTTATAACTAAATTACCACTGTAAGACAAACTATCTACAGATATGCCGTTGACGACAGCACTTGTATTTGTTGTAATTGTTCCGACATTAATACCACTTGTGTTTACAGGACCTTGGTTTATTGTCCAAGATATTGAAGACGCAAGAGGTAATGCTTTTGTATTATCTAATGCTAAAGTTCCATTATAGTTACCTGTGATTGTAACACCGCCACCGTTATAAGCTGAAGCTAAATTTACACTACCTGTTCCTGTTGTAGGTGTAATTGAGGCACCTGATTGTACATAGATAATACCGCTGTTGCCTGTCACAGCTGCTTGTCCTGTACCAGAGAAAACGCCAAGCGTGCCATTACTTATGAAATTATAAATTGCTGAAGCGTCAGGTACAGTGCTCAAGTACAAATTGCCAACATTTATAACAGATGACGATCCAACTACTATACCAGCTGGATTTAAGAAGAAGACATTACCATTAGAATTAATTTTACCACCAAGTACTGTAGGCATAGCCCCAGTAATATTATTAAGTACCGCACTTGATGGATTGAGTAAATTGAAATTTATTGTATCTGCTGCAGACAGTGATCCACCTTGAGGAGTACCATCTGAAAAATTCTGCCAGGTTAATACAGTATTAGTAGCGTTCGTATTGATGTTTAGAGTTCCAGTACCACCAGTTGTGGTTCCAGAAACTGTGAATGTAGCACCATTAGCGCCACCTAATGTCAGATTAGGGCTAGTTGCCGAAGGCAGTGTTGCTAATGAGAGCTGAGGAGCTCCCAAAAACAGTGAAACTGAGGCAAGTGCTGTTGATATCAGCTTGTTCTGCCACGATAGGCTTGGTGTCTTAATTGTCTTCATTTTCTGGTTAAGGGTACTGATTTTGTTGATCTTTAAATACATAATTTCGCCACTATTTAATTAGTAAAACGATTTCTTTACTATTTCTGCAAGAACAAAATGTCATGTTTACGTTTTTTTTATTCACTCTAACTCATGACAAGTGCTCTATTGAGCAATTGTTTGGAGAGTTACCTATACAATATTTGTTTATGAACTATATGCTATATTTTATGTCCATAACATGCTTAAATACACTATCAATATGTCTTCTTTAATTAAAAAGTATTTTAAGTACTTTATTTTTGTAACTACTTCTTTATTAAATGTGTATAGCATAAAAGCAAATCCATTTAGCAACTTAAGGACGATTGAAAGTACTAATATATCACGTTTTATCTTATCTAATACAGAGGAAAAAGTAGCCAGTCAAACAGCAGAAACTCTTCAAGGTCGTATAAATATAGTAGATTTGCCTTTATTAAACTCAAAGGAATTTTCGGCTGTATTAGAACCTTATTTTAATAAACCTGTATCAACCCAATCGCTTAGTCAATTATCGCATTCGATTGAGGATTACTGCAAATCTAAGGGACAAATACTAGTCAGCGTTTTTTTTCCGCACCAGACCATTACCCGTGGAGCACTGCGTATCGTTGTAGTTTTTGGCGCATATAAACTTTCTAGACTTTATTTAGGTTCTTTAGATAGATGTACTGGAACATACATCCCGGATAAAACCTCAGGGCAGATCATACTCGATGGAATTGATCCCAAATTAGGAACCCCCGCTTTCGCTCATACTTTAGCACCTTACTTTGATAAACCCATCACTCCTGAATTAGTCAATAAGCTCCTTATTGATCTTACTACATACTTTGAAAAACACGGTGAATTCTTGGCAGGTGCACTGATACCAGAGCAAAACACCGAAGGCGGCCTACTGAAAATAGGAATTGCACTCGGTTACTATCCGTTTAAAAAATTAATTATATCTGATTCTGCATCCTCAGTATCGAAGCTAAAGCCTACTACGAAATCGGGATTTGTTGAGAGTTTTAGGTTACCATTATTTTCCAGTAAAGAATTTGCAGAAATTGCTGATCACTATAAAGGTAAACCGATCACGATTAATCTTATAACTCAACTGAGAGCTGAGATTGTTGCATTTGGAAAGTCCCATGATAGACCAATTATTGATACGATAACACCAAGCCTAGATTTGGTAACAGGTGAAGTTCGTATGGGAGTAATTATTGGGCACTTCAATAAACTACACTTTAAAGGCAATCGATGGTTTAGTGACGATCTTTTAACTAAACGTCTTGGCATAGAGCCAGGGGATGAGATTAAACTTTCAAAATTAGATGCTGCGTTTAATTGGGCTAATCAAAACTCATTTAGACAAGTACAAGTTTTAGTTGATACCCTAGGGAAGCCGACAGGCGAAGCCGATTTGGATATTACAGTTCAAGAAGTTGAGCCTCTTCGTATTGCCGCATCTTACAGTAATGCTCTAAACAGTCCCCTAGGAAATAGCGCTTACAGCTTAAATGCACAGATGGGCAATCTCTGGAATCTTGATAATGAATTAAATTACCAATTTTCAACTAACAATACTCCAAAATACTTTCAATCTCACAGCCTCGATTATAAAATTCCTTTACCCTGGCATGATAACCTTAAAGTTGATTTTGCCTATTCCTTAGTCGAACCTAGATCTTTAATGGGATACGCAGGGCTAAATGAGAAAGCTACTAATGTCGTTGCTGATATCGGCTACATAAAATCAAAATTACACGGTGCATGGGCATACACTTCATCGGTGATCTTAGACTATAAGAAAATTAATACAAATCTGAGTTTTGGAGAATACTCACAGCCTATTTCTACCTATGACGTAGCTCAGCTTATAATTGGAGAAAATATAACAAAAAAAGACAGTTTAGGTTCATGGAGTTTATCTATAAATACTGATTTAAGCCCCGGAAACTTTAATTCGCGAAACACTGAAACTGTCTACGGTATTAACTCAACAGGTGCAAATACTGGAAAGGCTTCTAGATACGTATATGGCAGGATCGCAGCGGAACGAAACCTCCTTCTTCCACTTGGATTCTTATGGATTTCACGCGCACAGTATCAATTATCCACTACAAATCTACAAGGTAGCGAGCAAATTGTCATAGGCGGAGGTTCAACGGTAAGAGGATATTCACAAACATTAGCAGCAGATCAAGGATGGGTGCTGAATCAAGAACTACACACACCGAATTGGCAGGCGCATATTCCATTTCTAAAAAAATCTAGCCGTAATATTATTAATACTCAATTATTAGGTTTTTTCGATTATGGTAAGGTGAGCTATAAACACCCCCTTGTTTCTGATATAAATCTTCCCGCGATGGCAGGCACTGGATTAGGAATCAGAACTAGCGTAACTGGTCATTTTAGCATTTCCTTTGACTTAGGATGGAGACTCCGTGCAGCTTTGAATCCAGGTGATTCGCGCATGAAAGGGAGTTTCTCTGGTAGCATAGCATACTAAGTCTCTTGAAAAAGATTCACATAGGTCACCATTTCTTTGGATCGGGTAATTTTGGAGATGACTTAATGCTAGCAGGCTTTCTCGAGCAGGCGAAGTGCTTTAATATACAGTACACCTGCTGCGTTCCTTATCCGCTTGAAGCTCTAGAGGTCCGATTTCCACAGATTAATTGGCTTCCCTATTCATATGAAGTACGTGCTAGCGCAATTAAGGAGTGTGACATATGGCTTGGGCTAGGTGGCTCTCCTTTTCAAAATGCTGTATCCCAGTGGTTTACCGAGCATTTAGAAGAAGAGATAAATTTTTGCCGTAAATTAGCTAAGCCAATTTACTTTCTGGGTATTGGTGGCCAAGATCGCACTGCATTAAATGACGAGCGCCTAAAAAATATAATACGTCTCTCTGAATCAGTTTGGGTTAGAGATAAATATTTATATAATCAAATAATAGCCAATGATTTACTAGATTATGACAAAGTACATAATGCCGCTGATCTAGCTCATATATTTTTCAAAATTCATATAAAACGCCAAATCCAACAAGGCTCAATAGGTACGATTCTGAATTTTGACTACAAAACATGGCCCCAATTAAGTGATACCCTCAATTCAATTAAAGACTTAAACATGAAAGAGCATTATTGGCTCATCCAAGAAAAAAGACCTTTACCAGGTTCTGAAAAACTTCTCTACCAAACGCTTACAGAAGAACAACAGGCTATCTGGAAGCATACCGAGTGGGATAATTCAGAGAGTCATGTCCTGAATGCATTCAATAGGTGGCCAAGCCCTGAATTAATTCTAACTTCCAGATTCCATGCCACACTAGCTTCAGCCTGGTTTGGGACTAGAATTGTCGTCCTTGCGATCAATCTTAAATTACAATCCGTAGCTGAAGAATATGGTATTAAATCACTTAGATTAGATACACACCCGCGCGATATTATAAAAGCACTGCGCGAAGCGCAGCCCATACCGCTTGATGTTTTAGGTGCTAAAGCGGCACTTGCTGAGAATTCGGTAAACGATTTTTTTTCATCTATAGGACTATAGTGTGTAAATTGTTCTTCAGTTCCTACTTAAAAACAGGCTATTATAAAATAGGATGACTAAAAGTACAGATTCCAAGTGGCCAAAGATATTACCACCCCTAACCGAAGAAAAAAAACGTATAAATGATGAATTCATGCGTCTTTGGCATGAAGTGCTCCCTAAAAAATTTGGTATCGTAGAACGCTTCAATCATCAGTTCCCCGTCAAAAACAGTCCTGCCGAGTTTAAAACAACCTTAGAGATAGGCGCTGGTTTAGGTGAACATATAAACTACGAACACTTAAGTGAAGAACAAGAGGCCAATTATCACGCCCTTGAATTGCGAGAAAATATGGCTGAGAGGATTCGTGCTGAATTCCCTCGCATCAAAACAATAGTGGGTGACTGCCAAACTCACCTCAACTATGACGATGGCTATTTTGATCGTATTTTAGCCGTACATGTTCTGGAGCACTTGCCCAATCTACCAGCGTGTATTAAGGAAGTGCATCGATTAATAAACAAAAAGACGGGCCGCTTCCTCATACTTATACCCACAGAAGGAAGTCCTGCCTACTCAATTGCTAGAAAGTTATCTGCTGAGCGCGTTTATAAAAAGCACTTTGGAGGTGACTATTCTTGGATCTATAAAAGGGAACATATCAATTTAGTTCCCGAAATCCTCGATGAAATTAATCCATTTTTCGAAATAGAAAAGAAAAGTACGTTTCCTTTACCATTTCTACCCTTTGTCTTTTGCAATCTCTGCATTGGGCTCGTTTTAAAACCGCGAAGCTAGTTACAACTTTCAATTTTATCAAATTTCATGAGAAACGCCTTTGTAACCGGTGCTGCTGGATTTATAGGATCAACTCTAGTTGATAGACTTTTATCTGAAGGGATCAAAGTCGTAGGCTACGATAATTTATCAAGTGGCCAAGAACGTTTCCTCAAAGAAGCATTGAGTAATCGAAATTTCAATCTTATTAAGGCAGATACACTAAATCAAAGCGATCTAGTGTCTGCAATGAAAGGTTGTGATACCGTATTCCACTTAGCTGCTAATGCTGATGTACGATTCGGTACTCACCATCCCCGGAAAGATTTAGAGCAAAATACCATAGCGACGTTCAATGTCCTAGAAGCGGCAAGAATTAACTCGGTTAAGCAATTCGCTTTTTCATCAACCGGATCTGTGTATGGAGAGTCCGATGTAATACCTACACCAGAAAACGCGCCTTTCCCGATACAAACATCGCTTTATGGTGCTTCTAAAATTGCCGGGGAAGGCCTGATTAGTGCCTACGGTGAAGGATTCGGAATGCAAGGCTACATTTTTAGATTTGTTTCAATCTTAGGCGAGCGCTACACCCATGGTCATATTTTCGATTTTCATAAACAGCTCAAAGATAATCCCGAAAAACTCAAAATTTTAGGTGATGGTACTCAGCGTAAAAGTTACCTCTACGTTCAAGATTGTCTTGATGCTATACTTCACGTCATGCGGCTAGAAACAGCCAAGGAGGCACCTCATCTAGTCCAAGTCTACAATTTAGGGACCCCTGAATATGTACAAGTTAATGATTCAGTTAAAACAATAATAGATTCACTGAATTTAGCCCCAGCACTGGAATATTCTGGAGGTAAAAAAGGTTGGATTGGTGATAATCCTTTCATCTTTTTAAATACACAAAAAATAACAGCAACAGGATGGAAACCTAAGCTTACCATTAAAGAAGGGATCATAAAAACCTTACGTTGGCTTGAATCAAACACTTGGGTATACGATGTACGAATCGATACGCTAGAAAAAAAATGAAGATTGTCATCACAGGCTCTAGCTCTGGTATTGGTCGTTCACTTACAGAATCTCTTCTCAACCAAGGCCATCAAATTTGGGGTATAGCTCGAACTAGCCAGCTAGAACTAGAAAGACTTTACCCGGAAAACTTTAAAAGTTCATCCTGCGATGTTTCAAACTGGGAACAGATCAATCATACAGCAATCAAGATTTCATCAACATGGACTTCTATCAATGCACTCATAACTTGCGCCGGACTTCATGGCGAATTAGGACGTGCCGTAAACGCAGATCCAATTAAATGGGAAAAATCAGTTAACAGCAATCTAAGCGGTACTTATTTCTCGATACGAGCCCTGTATCCCTTTATTTCGCTTTCACCTAATCGCGGTAAAATAATTTGCTTTTCAGGTGGTGGAGCAACCAAGGCAAGACCACAATTCTCTGCTTATGCAGCAGCAAAGACGGCTATTGTTCGTCTAGTGGAAAATATCGCAGAAGAAGAAACTAATTTGGATATAAATTCAGTGGCACCCGGTTCAATTAATACACGTTTAACTGATGAGATATTAGAGCTTGGCCCTACCGTAGCAGGAGAGAAGGAATACGCTTCTGCAGTAAAACAAAAGAAAGAAGGTGGTCAGTCATTAAATATGGCCATTGGTCTTGTTGAATGGCTCCTAAGCGATGTCAGCGATGGTATATCAGGCAAGCTTCTTAGCGCCCAGTGGGATCCTTGGAAAACTCTAGATACCTACAAGCAAACCCTTACTCAAAGTGATATTTATACATTACGCCGCATACTACCTGAAGACCGGGCCAATTCTTTTTAATCAGCTTTCTTTTCTTCAGACGTATGCTTAAAAACCAAAAAATTTAATATAAGAAAAGTAAATATGGTGGATGGAGGCTGAGATAGCGCTTGTGACCATGATAAACTTAAGCTTAATTTTACACTTAGAATTTTAAAGGTTGAAAAACTAATCGCATAGCTAATCGCTGCTGTGGATAAATACTCTAAAAGTTGCCTGCCAGTATCACTACGACTGCTTTTCAAGGCCCAAAATCGATTTAGACTATAATGCGTAGCAAGAGATAGCAAAAAACAGGACGTAAATGCTAGATTTGGTTTAAATACACGTTTGAAAAGATTAAAACTCACCATTGCAACGCAATATCCTGCACCCCCTACACTGAAAAACTTTAAAAACCTAACTTGCAATTGACGGTTGAGCAATAGGCGTTTGATCATACTTTTCTCTAGACAATGAATCATTCCGTAGAACCGCAATTCCAATTTATTCAAGTCGGTTGTGGACTCATTGGCCGTAAACGGGCCCTAGCAATCCAAAGTATCCCAACAGCGCATCTCAAGTATACCTGTGACATCAATCTCGAGCGAGCCCAAGCACTGGCATCAACTAATCCTGGTTGTAACGCTATAGCCTTCGAAACAGCCCTGCAGGATAAAAAAGTTAAGTTTGTACTTATTTCTACACTCAATGGCTCATTAGTGCCACTGGCGATCCAAGCAGTAAAAGCAGGTAAGCATGTCTTAATCGAAAAGCCGGGAGCCTTAAATGCTTCAGAACTCAAGACTCTTCTGGCTGAAGCTAGGAAAACAGGTGTCAAAGTACGTGTAAGCTATAATCACCGCTACCATCCTGCACTTCAAAAAGCCCGGGAACTTTTCACACAGGGCGCTCTTGGTCCACTCATGTTTATTCGGGGCCGTTATGGCCACGGTGGACGTATTGGTTACGACACCGAATGGAGAGCAAACCCTGCTCTTTCCGGAGGGGGTGAATTAATTGATCAAGGTGTACACTTAATTGACTTAGCTCGCTGGTTCATGGGGGACTTTTCCTTAATCGATGGCCATGCAGCCACTTACTTTTGGAAAATGAAAGTAGATGACAATGCTTTCTTAAGTCTTCGCACACCGACTGGCCAGACCGCATGGCTTCAAGTAAGCTGCACTGAGTGGAAGAATATGTTCTCGTTCGAAATTTACGGCAGAGATGCTAAACTTTCAATCGATGGCCTAGGAGGAAGTTATGGCCAAGAAAAGCTCACCTATTACAAGATGCTCCCGCAAATGGGGCCTCCAGAGACAACAGTCTTTGACTATCCTCAAGGCGATCAATCTTGGAGTCTTGAAATGCGCGAATTTATTGATGACATTAAACTGAACCGTGAGCCCTCCCCTAGTCTTACTGAAGGAATTAAAACACTCGAAGTAGTCGAAACGATTTACAAAAAAAGCGGATATCCTAAACCATGATCATTACACGCTCACCCTTACGCGTCTCCTTAGGCGGAGGCGGTACCGATCTTGCTTCGTATTATAGTGAACATAGTGGCTTCTTAGTAGCCGCAGCGATTGATAAATATGTCTATCTAACCCATCATAAGACTTTCCAAAAAGAAATCATTGTTAAGTATTCAAAACTCGAACGGATAAATTCAGTAGACGAAATAGAGCATCCTATTTTTAGAGAAGCCCTTAAATTAACTGGGGTAACTGATCCGCATACCGAACTTACATCCATGGCAGATATTCCGGGAGGCACGGGACTAGGTTCTTCAGGAAGTTTTACAACTGCTCTACTCAAAGCACTTCACACCTATAATAAACACCCTATCTCACCTGCAGCATTAGCTGAGCAGGCATGTGATATTGAAATAAATAAATTAGGTGAACCAATTGGAAAACAAGATCAGTATATTGCTTCAATTGGTGGGATTACTGCCTTCACATTCCATAAAGATGGACGTGTAGAATACCGTCCTGTTAAACTATCTGAAGAGACGCATTACAATCTAGAGGATAATCTACTTCTTTTTTTTACGGGATACTCGCGTAGCGCTTCTGGAATTTTAAAAGATCAAAATGATCGTTCAAAAAAGAACGATTCATCGATGCTTGATAATCTGCATTTTACTAAAGAATTAGGTTACAAGTCACTTCAAACACTCGAAACTGGAAACCTAGAAGAATTTGCAAGGCTCATGGATGTGCACTGGCAGCGCAAGAAAGCACGCAGCTCCGGAATGAGTAATGCACACATCAATGAATGGTACGACTATGCGATGCAAAACGGAGCGCTTGGTGGAAAATTAATTGGTGCTGGAGGTGGCGGTTTTCTGATGTTCTATGCCTCAGATAAAGTAAAGTTAAGAAAAGCTATGCGTGAAAAAGGACTTCAAGAAGTCCGTTTCCGTTTTGATTTCGAAGGCACTAAAGTCATAGCTCAAAACTAAAATGTCTGAACGTGTATCAGCCGAATCAAAACTTCCTGTTGCCCTATTAGCTGGAGGCCTAGCCACACGACTAAGACCCATTACAGAAAAAATTCCTAAACTTCTCATCGAGGTAGCAGGAGAACCATTTTTTTCACACCAAATTAGACTTTTAAAAGCAGCAGGACTTACACACATTGTTTTATGTGTAGGTTATTTAGGAGAGCAAATTACTGAACTTTACGGAGATGGCTCTAAGTATGGCTTAGATATTAAGTACTCCTTTGATGGTCCAAAACTCTTAGGTACTGGAGGAGCACTTATACAAGCACTACCCTT
>Ga0114960_10002164_pt1 | contig 15483 bp, 18 predicted proteins | sample C_130625_MF_Meta_FD_92637 | JGI IMG/M metagenome (GOLD analysis project Ga0114960, IMG submission 92637) | Freshwater microbial communities from Lake Croche, Canada to study carbon cycling - C_130625_MF_MetaG | ecosystem: Environmental > Aquatic > Freshwater > Lake | place: Lake Croche, Canada... | reverse complement strand
TTTCATGTAAAATCGAGCCCATGAGCAACAACAGATTACCCCCAGAGCTTCACGTTATCAAAGGCACCACCGGCGAACGCAAAGCAAAGTCGCTCCCCGAGGATGTGCGCTCGCGCGTGCCAAAAGCGGAATGGCTGAACAATCCCGACAAATGGGACATCAACAAATTCGTCAAAGAGACTTCCGACTTTTTGTATGATGTTTACGGCATCGGCAGCAATCAAGACAAACACATCCTCGCGGCATGCGCTTCGCAGATCGACATTTACGTGCGGTGCTGGCGCGAGTTGCAGCACGGCGACTTAATTGTCTCCAACAACAACGGCACCACCGTCAACGCCAACCCATATTTCGTCATGGGCGACCGAGCGCTACAACGGGCGTTGGTATTGATGGGCGAGATGGGGCTGACGCCCAAAGGTCGCCTCGCGAGCAAGACGGTTGAAGGCGGCAAGTACAAGGCGCTGCTCGCTGGCCCATGAATTACGAAGATGGAATTCTCTACGCGGTCAATGTCGCAAAAGGGGATGTACCGGCTTGCCGAAATGTGCGGCTCGCTTGTCAGCGATTCCTAAATCAGCTGGAAGACAAAGCTTGGGCTTGGGGCTTTCACGCCCGCTACGCGCAACACGTCCTCGATGTTATTGCTACGCTGCGACACACAAAAGGACCAGACGCGGGCAAACCTCTAGTGCTTCAGCCGTTTCAGATTTTCGCAGTTTGCGCCATATACGGTTTCCGCAGCAAACGCGATTCGACGTTGCGGATGGTCACCGACGTCATCATTTTCATCCCGCGCAAGGCGGGCAAATCTACGCTCACAGCGGCGCTGGCGCTGTATGAGTTGGCTTTCGGCGAGGCGGGCGCGGAGGTGTATTCGCTCGCAACCACCCGCGAACAGGCCAACATCGTTTTCTCCGCCGCCATCGGTTTTATTGAGTCGATGCCGCCCGACATCGCGGCGCTTTACAACGCCGGTAAACACAGCATCGCCAAGGCGGGCGACGCCCAATCGATGTTCAAGGCGTTGAGCCGCGACAACAAAAAGACCGGCGACGGCAAAAACCCGTCCACAGCCATCATCGACGAAGCCGCACAGATTGTGGATCGCAACAGCATCGAGGTTCTTTACTCCGGCATGGTCGCGCGGCAAAACCCTTTGCGCATCTACATCACCACCGCCAGCTTCACGAAGGAGACAAAATTCTTCGAGGACATGACAATGTTCGAGACGATGCTGCGCGGCGAAGCCACTGACAATCCGCGCTGGTTTGGGCTTTTGTACGGACTTGATGCAGGAGACGATTGGCGCGATCCGGCGGTTTGGTTTAAGGCCAACCCCATGCATGGCATCTCGGTGTTTGAGGACGCCATTGCCGCCCGCGCCGAAGAAGCCAAACACAAGCCCGCCGCGCTCAACGAATTTCTGTGCAAGACGCTAAATGTGTATGTGTCGGCCAACAGCGCTTGGATCGACCGCGCTTACTGGGATGACCCCAAGGCGCTCGGATTCAGCGACCGCACACCCGAGTCCACCTTTATCGGATTTGACCTTGCCAGCACGCGCGACTTGAACGCGGTGTGCACGCTGCATCGGTTCGGCGAGCACGACTACGAAGCCAAGTTCAAATTTTTCTTGCCCGAGTCGGGCTATGAGCTCATCCCCAAACACTACGCCGACATTTTCCGAATGGCGCGGCAATCGGGCATCCTCCACATCACGCAAGGCAACGTCATGGACGACCGCGAGATCAGCGACTACATAATCGCCGAGGCCGCCAAGTACGACGTGCGCGAAATTGGGTTCGACGCCTACAACGCAGCCAGCCTAGTGGCGCGGCTGCACGATGCGAGCTTGCCGGTAAAGAAGGTCGGGCAGGGCATGGCTGTGCTTAGCAACCCGAGCAAGCATGTCGAGAAAATGATCCTCAACCACAACATCAAGCACGACGGCAACCCATTCCTCGGCTGGCAGCTTGGGAACTGCGAAGTGTACGAAGACGTCAATGGAAACGTCAAAGTGCGCAAAAATGGTTCAGATCAGAATGCAAAAGTTGACGGCATAATCAGCCTTATCATAGCTATGCACTGCGCGCTCGACAATCCCGAATTTTCAGGTGTGGGTTTCGGCGTTTTCTAAAGGACTTCCGATGGCCATTCTTGACATCTTCAAGGGAAAACAGAAAGATTCGGCGGAATCCAATTCGCTTTTTGGCCAGACGGCGCTGGGCAACAACATCGTTTACAACGGCAGCAACCAGCGCCCGATTGTAAATACTCAAATCCTTTATGTCACCACCGCCGCCACCAATCAGGCAGGTCGGCCAATCGACATGTCGTTGCTTACTCGCAACGCCACCGTTATTTCATGCGTCGCAGCGAAAGCCCGTGCGATTGCGCAAATGCCGATCAAGGTAATGGCTTATTTGGCTGATGGAAGTTGTGTAGATGCAACCACAGATGCGCGAGTGGGTTCGCGCGACCGCACCAAGGCGCGGCAGGTTGCCAGCTTGTTGAATAATCCAAATCGATTCCAGTCAGCTTACGAATTTTGGTATCAATGGATTATGTGGTATGAATTGTCGGGCGAGGCGTTCACGCTGTGGTGGCGCGAAAATGCGACCGACCCGAATCAAACGCCGATGGAAATGTATTTGCTGGATTCGACATTAATCGCGGTGTCCATTACGCCCGCGCGATATCCTGCATACAGATTGAGCACGCCCGCATACGGCTTTAACAAAGATGAGCCATTGGCCGCGCACCAAGTCATGCACGTGAAAGAAATGGCGTGGCAAGGCTCCGCCGGTTTCAACAAAGGCATCCTCGCGGCAGAGCTTGTCACGCTCGATCAAGACATCGATGTGTACGCCAACTATGTAATGCTCAATGGCGCGAAACCCTCCGGCATGTTCACGACTGAGCAGGTAATTCCGACTGGCAAATATCAGGAAATCGCAGCGCGGCTGAAAGAAGCTTGGGGCAGCATGGTGGGAAGCCGCCAATCCGACCCGAGCAAGCCGGGACAGGGCATGCTGTTAGATCAAGGCATGAAATATGAGCCGCTAAAGATGCTCACGTTGCAAGACACAGACGCGGCGGTGTTGAAAGAACAGACCATGAAACGCATCTGTGCGTTGTTTGGCGTGCCTCATCAGTTGCTCGGAATTTCAGAAGGCAAATTCAACAACACGCAAACGCTTTTGGACGAATTTTACAAGTCCACAATTTATCCGACTTCCGTCAGCATCACGCAAAAGCTCAAAGCGCAACTGTTTACCGGCTATCCCAATTTGTGTGTGGAATTCCAAACGCAAGACTTTTTGAAGGGCGCTCCGCTGGATCAGATGAATTACGCGGTCGCGGGCGTGAATGCCGGCATCCTTACCCCCAACGAAGCCCGCGAATATATGGGTCGCGCGGCGCAAGAAGGCGGCGATGAATTGCGCGACCCCGCCGCCAAAGCTGACCCCATCGCAGGCACGAGCCCCCAAGACACCGGCGGCGGCGGCGGAAATCAGAAAACTAAAATGAACATCGGAAAATGATTTCTGACGGGTTAACATTGCAGCGTAAAATTCCGGACAAATACAAGTCTCGCCGCAAAGCGCAGCGCACAATATACGACATTGATCAACGCAAAGTCAATGATGAGGTAATTCATGACTCAACAAAAATTGGTGCTGTTGTGCGAGGCAAAGTTGGTGCCCGAGCAGCAAGGCAAGACCGGCAAGATTGAAGCCACCGTGACCACATGGGGTGCGCGCGAAGGTGCGGACGGTCGCCGGTTCAATTATCAGCCTGAAGGATTTATGGACTGGGCGGAGGCTTTTGCAACCGAAGGTCGCCCGCTTCCGATGTTTGTCAATCACCAAAGCGATGCAGTTCCCGCGGGTGAGTGGACAGGTGTGGAATTTGGCAAAGAAGGCATGACCATGCAAGGTCGCATCTTTACCAACACTTCGGTCGGCAAAGACCTTTACACCATCATGCAGGAATCGCCCCAAATGTTCGGCGGTGTGTCGGTCGCAGCCTACGCGGACGAATACCAGATGGTGAACGCGGACGGTGAGCCCGACCAAAGTGAAGACGCATATTTTCAAATCACCAAAGGCGGACTCCGCGAAGTGTCTGTGGTGATGCACCCGAACAACCCCGAGGCTGGCGTGAGCCGCCTTGAATATTTCCGTGCTGATGGCACGGTGGATTTAAAAATTTTGGAAAAGAGCTTGCGTGATGCAGGTCTGTCCAAGAATGATGCGGTCGCTGCCGCATCAACCTTCAAGAAAGTAATGGAACAGCGGGATGCTGTGAAATTGCCTCTTGAAACTGCGCCACCTCGGAGTGATTCCGATGCGGAAGCGACCGCCCACGCAGAGATTCTCGCCGCTCTTGAGCAGCGCGAGCTTTTGCAAATTCTTGACAAACGAATGAAAGTCTAACATCATGTCCCAAGCTATCCTGGAAAAGCTCGACGCAATCGAGTCGGCGCAAGCCGCAAAAATCACCGCCGCCGAAGCCGCTGCAACCGCAGCCATCGAGTCGGTGAAAAACGAAATTAGCGCGACAATCGCCACGCTGGAAGCCAAAATTTCCACGCTCGCGACACCCGCCTTTATCAAGCCCGCCAAGACCGTTCGCGGCGATGTAAATCGCGCCGTGCGTGAGCAGCTGAGCCAGTTCTACAAGGCCAACAACCGCGTGGAAAAAGAGCTCAAGATGTTTGCGGACGAATCGCAATACGATGCGTATTTGCGTGAGGCATCGGCGCTGACTGCTGGCGGCGACGGCAAGGGCGGACGCACCGCGTATGACCCTGTGTTTGTTGCGCTGCGTTTGGCCAATCCTATGCGCGGCCTCTCGCGCACCGTGGCCACTGACGGTTCCAGCTATCAGTTCCGCGTTAAGACCGGCAACGCTGGCGCGGCTTGGGGCTATAGCATCCAAAACAACGGTTCGACCACGACTGAGGACACCACCATCTGGCAGTTGGTTCTGCAAGACATCAACGTGCAGTTCCCAATCCGTACCGCCGCGTTGGACGATATTGACGGTCTGGAAGCGAATGTTGTTGACGACATGCTGGCTGAATTTGCGCAAAGCGAAGCTCTAAGCATGGTTCAAAACAATGATCAAGCTGCTCAGTCTGCCACCAACCCATATGGCGGAACGAATGGTTTGCGCGGCCTCGACCAGTACGCTGGTGCAAACGCTACCTATGCCGGCGGCACTTCGTCCGTCGCGGCTTTTGGCACCTCCGGCACCGGCTCTACCACCGGACTGCACAGCCTTGCCACTTACGACCAGTTGACCTCCAACGTCAACACCGTGGGCGCAAATGCTATCGTGTACAAAGACGTGATTAACACCATTTACGCGCTGCCGCAACAGTACTGGACCACCAACGCCAAGTTCATGGTTAACCCCATCTTGGCGCAGGCAATCCGTGGCTTGCAAGACACCAATGGTCGCCCGATCTTCAACTCCATGGAGTCGCTGAATCCGGACGGCATCATTGGTCAGCTGTTGGGCTTCGATGTGGTGATGAACAAATACTTGGACAACCCGAGTCAAGCCACCACCGGCTCCGCAGGCACCAACAGCCTGTATCCGATGTACTTCGGCGATTGGTCGCGTGCACATACGATTGTTGACCGCCTCAACATGGTCATGCGTCGTTACGATCAAACGCTCCCAGGATACATCACGTTCTTCGGCGAGAAGCGTTTGGCCGTCTCGGTGCGCGATCCGAATGCGCTGGTTCGTTATCGCTCGACCGGCACCGCGACCTAATCGTTGAGCCATCATTGCGGACGCTGGCTTAATGCTGGCGTCCGCTCTTTCCCAAGGACGAACCATGAACATCACTGAACGAATCCTAACAGGCATCAAACACACGCTTGAAACGGGCGACAAAATCAATATTGATTTAAGCGAAGCCTCTGCCATTACAGGGTCAGGCGGTGGTGTTGGTGGACGCACATTATTTGATGATGCATTTGCTGCATTGCGTTTTGCAAATCCAATTCGTCAAGCTGCACGCATAGTCAAAAGCAGCGGCACAAGCGCAGTTCAATTTGTTGCCAAAACAGGCAACGCCACCAATCAAACAAACCCTTGGGGGTACACATTTACGCCCGATAGCGGAACGCCTGGAACGGACACAACAATTTGGCAATTGCCGACTCGCGTCATTACGGCTCAACTGCCAGTTCGCTCGGCAGTGTTGACGGATGTAAATTATTTGAACGAAACATTGGTGTCTGATTTGGCGCAAGAATTTGGAGCAGCCGAAGCTGCATCCATGATTCTTAACAACGACCAATCTGGCACCACCACCACCACCACAGGCGGCACAAGCGGCTTGCGCGGGTTAAATATGTACACGACCGCGTCGGCTTCAGCTTATGGGTCAAGCGGCACGGCAATTACCAACGGAATCCATTCGATAGCAACTTACAGCCAAGCAGCAGCAGCAATCGCTTATGGTGATTTGACTGACATGGCGCGGCTTTTCCCTGCTCAATATTGGACGTTGCCAGGAACGGCATGGATGATGCATCCAGAGACCATTCACAACTTGCGCAATTTGGGCGGCACAGCAATCAAACAGTTTGCTGAAGTCGGCGATGGCGATGGCGGCGCGGTTGTTTACATCTTTGGGTTTCCTGTAATTCCAAATCCATACATGCAAACAATCGCCTCAGGAAATTTCAGCGTTTACCTTGCCAACTGGCCCAGCTTTGTAACAATTGCTGACGTTGAAGAGATGACAATTCAGGCTTTTGACCAAACGTCTCCTGGCTTCATAACTCTGTATGCAGAAAAACGTCTTGTGAGCACGGTGCGTGACCCATTTGCTGGTATTCGTTTAGTTGGTGTTTAATTATGGCCGCGTCGGACAGTCTGTACGGATTGCCTTTTGGCGCAGTGACGCGCAATCCTTTCAGCTACATTAAGGTTGAACAGGTTGCGCGCGACAACACAACCGCATGGCTGACCAACGCGGAAATTCAACAACAGCTAAATCTGTTTGATGACACGAGCCAAAGCACTTACCTGAGCTCGCTGGAGTTGGCCACACGGCAAGCAATCGAAGATTACCTCGGCATGCCGATTTTTGCGACCACCTATCGGGTGTGGTACGGCATCGACAGCCTCGCGGCCTCGCCGGTGTGTTTTGATCTGCCCATGGTTACGCAAGCGGCCTCCGGCACCGGCATCACAATCAGTTCGCTCAAGTATTACAATGAAGCATCGCCGCCCGTGGCGATAACAGTTGATTCGTCGCAATATTATTATGATCAATCAGGCAACAAGTTGATTGTGGCGAGTTTACCTACGTCGATTAACACGACAATGACCGCGCCCATCTTTATCGACTACATCGTGGCCGCAAACCCGCTCGCGGCTTACCCTGTGATCAAGCAAGCCGGTTTGCTGCTGTTTACGCACCTCTACAACAACCGTAGCAACACGACCGATACCTTGCTCAAAGAAATCCCGTTCGGCGTTTCTACGCTGCTCCGTCCGTACAAACCGCTGGTGATGTAGCATGGCCATTGCGCGGTTTGAAAACATCGACGTGAACACGCTGTCCTTTGGGTCTTCAACCTTCGGCGAACAAAGCACGACGCAGACGCTGTGGTTCAAAACTCGCGCCCGCGTCCATTCGGTCGCCAACCACGTAAAAATTTCGGAAAAATATCGGGTGTATTCGGACATCGTGAATTTCACCTTAAATTACACCCCCAACCTGAAGACCATCATCGACAACCAAAACCTTTACAGCATCACGTGGCGCGGCTTTGACTGGCGCATCGACAATGTGCGCGAAGCGGATGATCGGATGACGGCAATGCTGTTGTGTGTGCGCAATGACCCTGTGGTGGCTGTGTAATGGCGACTCAACAAAATCCTGTACAGTACGGCAAAGCGATTCAGTATCAGCTGGCAAACATTTTCACGCCTGTGCCGGTGTATGCTTCTTTCAACCGGAATTTTGCGACTCAGCCAAAATTCGTTACATGGAATTTACGCAATGTTCACCAACCAGTATATACAGGCGGCAATCAGCAAAACAAAGGCATTGATCGGCCGGTGTTTCAAATATCTATCTTCACTCAGGCGATAGAAGATGGATTCACGTTGTCCAATACGCTGTTGCAATCGCTTCACGGCTACACCGGATTGTTCGGCGGCGCGACCGATGGATTTTGGATAGCCAAAGCAGACGTGCACTGGCTGTATAATTCGTACAACAACGAAGACAAATTGGCTGAGGTCTTTCTCGACTGCACGCTCGATATTCCAACATAAAACACCACAGACTTTTTGAAGGAAAAACGCGATGGCTTTACCCAATAAACTTCTTCCAGGATTCAGCGCATCGATGTATGCGCAACCCTCAGCGACGCCGACGGTGTTGACGCTGGCACAGCTTTCTTTAGTTGCCAGCGTGTCACCACTTGCAGTCGCAGGCAACTTGATGAACATCGAAGCCATTCCCGCTTTCGGGCAAGATGACGGTGTGGCATCATTTTCTGTTGCAGGCGCTCGACAAGGCGACAAAATTCCCGCGCAATCTGCGCCAACCAGCTTGACAATTTCGGCGGCGTGGAATCCTTCCGACACTGTGTTGCTGTTGATTCGCGCAGACGCATATAGCGGAATTGTGGATCGCACCTACGTCATTGCCGCCAGCGACGGCACCAATATCATTTATTACAGCTTCGTTGGTCGCGCCTCGCAATGGCAAATCGACTCCCAGCCAGGAGCCGAAGCGAAGTGCACATTCTCCATTCACCCGCGCGGCAACCTGTATGGTTGGTGCAACAATGCTTAATCAAGGAGCTCAATTATGGCAGCACCAGCAGTAACTCTTCCAGGCTTTGCGGCCTCGATGTGGATGCAAACGGGCGCAACCCCGACTGCGTTTACCACAGCCAATCTCGCTGTTTGGACAGCACAAGTCGCCACCATTGTCGGCACCACCGCCAACGGCACCGGCGCGTCTGGCACGCAGTTGAATGTGGAGGCGGTTCCGGCTTTTGGGCAGGATGACGGTGTGGCTTCTTTTGCAATTGCGGGCTCGCGCCAATCGGATAAAATCCCTGTGCAATCCGCTCCCACCAGCTTGACAATTTCGGCGGCATGGAATCCGTCAGACGCTGGGTTGTTGCTGATTCGCGGCGACGCCTACAGCGGCATCATTGACCGCACCTATGTGATTGCGGCTGCCAGCGGATCGACCACCATCGCTTACGCATTTAATGGCCGTTGCAGCCAGTTCCAAATTGATGCGCAGCCAGGAGCCGAAGCCAAGTGCACATTCACCATTCATCCTCGCGGCAATCAGTACGGGTGGAGCAACACCTAATGGTCACGCTGGAAATGGTTGTCAACGAATTGGTCGCGCACGCTGGCGACCTCGATCTCGCGGCGCGGTTTGCGCAAGTAGACGCGCAAGAAGTTCACACCGCACTGGAAGGCGCGGATGCCGATTCGGCAGATGGAGTGGTGTTGCGGCTTTTGGCCAAGTACAACCCGCTGACGGAGGATTGAAATGAAGTTCAGCGTTGAGCAACAGGACGCCGACCCCGTCATGGGGTTTGTGATGTGTCTGTTGCATTCGGTCACCAACGCTCACATCCTTCATTTTTCCACGCCCAGTCGTTCCGATCATTTGGCGCTCGGCACGTTTTACAGCGCCATCGGCGATCACGTTGACGATTTTGTCGAGGCGTTTCAGGGCAAATATGGGTTGCTCACCGCATATCGCGCAGACTACGAATTGCCCGCCGCGCCGGTGGAATATCTTACCTACCTAAAAGACGAAGTGGCCACACTTCGCACAGCGGATAAATTCCCGCAAGATTCTGAGTTGCAAAACATCGTGGATGAAATTGCTCAGTTGATTGACAGCACACTATATCAATTGCGATTCTTGAAATGACACAAAATACGACAATACAAAACACAAGCGACTTGTTAGGATTTTTGGCGACGCAAGCGGAATCGCGCAAAGATTGGTTTGGCTTTTCGCAACAGCGCATGACCGCAGTAACCCTGTCGCATGACATTGCAAAGGCGCACGCCCATCATATGACGCCGGAAGATGTGGTGACCTATGCGTTGGCGTTGAATCAGGAAATATTCAAGCGCATCATCAAAGGGTAACTCGCCATGGGCATCAGCATCAAGCTCGAAGGAATCGGCGAAGTCGATGAGATGTTGCGTCAATTGGCCAGCGAGATTGGCGACAAAGAAGCCAATAGCAAAATCCTTATCCCTGCGGTGCGCAAGGCGTTTCAGCCGGTGCTGGCAACCGCGCAACAGCTGGCGCCAAAAGAAACCGGCGCATTGGCTTTGTCATTGCAAGTAGAAGCGCGGCGTCCTACCTCTGCCGACCGACGATCCAAATATGTCACCCGCACCGACACCGTTATCGCCGCTGTGACCACTGCTTCGGGCAAGAAGATGGCGGCGATGAGCGAAGGAAAGGGGTTGCTCCGATCACAGCGGCGGCTGCGTAAAATGGGCCACGCTGACCTTGCGGAATCATTCAAAGGATTTCACAGCGACGCCCGCGCGATCGCCCAAGAATTTGGATCAGCACGCAATCCGCAACATGCATATTTGCGGCCTGCATTGGAAGCGCGGTCGCAAGAAACGGTGAATGAGTTGGCTTCGATTTTGAAAGACAAGATTTTACAATACAGGAGTAAGATGAGATGAGCAAATTAGCAACAGCCCTCGGCAATGCCTACACCGACAAGCGTCGTGCAATCCGCACACGCACGTTTGAGCTTGGCGGCCATATATTTAAAGTTCGCGTGCCGCTGACGTCGGAGTCGGATGCGATGTTTGAGCGAGTGTCCGCGCCCGCGCCGGAATTGGTAGAAAAATTTTATGCAGCGCTGACGGCATCGTTGATCAAATTCAAAGATCAGCAAAACGATGAATTTCAATTTACTGACAACGACATCATTGTCAGTGGGCGTTCCATGCGCGAGGCCGCGAAGAACAAAGCGATGGTGGAAGCGCGGGTGACGGAATATGTAAAGCTGTTGGTTCCAGAAGACCCTGAGCAATCGATGGCAGACATCACCTATGACGACATTGCTGCTGAATGGCCATTGGCCGTGCAGGTTGCTTTGGTGGACAAAATTGTGGAAGTGATCAGTCCCAGTTACAAGGAGACGCGGGGAAACTGATTGGCTCATTGAGGGCGCAAGTTGAAAGCGCAATGGTCTTCAATGGGCACACACCGGAATCGATTGCTGAGTTGGACGAAGTTACCATGGCGCAAATTCAAACGATGTACGCGGATGGAGCGCTGGGCACGCAAAAAACCAACTATCTGTTGGGCGTGCTAATCTCGGGTGTATTCAATTACATGCGGCCAAAAGGCAAAACGCCTTATGAAGTCAAGCAACCGCTCGGCGCGGCATATGAATACATGTTCCCGCCGGTGTCCGAAGAAAACCAAAAAGCTCAGGTAAACTCAACACTACTTGCATTCATGATGCAAGCGCCAGGATTCAACGCAACGACCTTTGGGGCTCCAAGTGGCGAGTAACAACATTGCAAGATTAGGGGTCATTCTTGGCCTCGACAGTGCCGAGTTCATTAAAGGGCTCGACGCCGCCAATCAAAAGCTCTACGATTTTTCCGTCAAAGCAGCGGGCGTCGCCAAGGACGCATTGTTGGCTGCAGGAGTTGCATTTGGCGCGGCCACCTACAAGGCGATGGAGTTTGCGGACGCGATTGCCGATGTCGCAAAAGGCAATGATGTTTCCATCGCTTCAATTCTGAAGCTGAACGACGCGCTCGCCAACAATGGCGGCGAAGCCGAGAACGCCGGCAAGCTGCTGGCTGGCTTTACGAAGTTCATGGACAACGCGGCCACAGGTTCGTTTGAAGCACAAAAATCTTTGCGACAGGCGGGCATATCGCTTAAAGACCTTGCCAATCTCGGCACCGAAGACCTTTTTGCAAAAACCGTTCAAGGCATCGCCTCAATTCAAGACCCGCTCACGCGCAATGCAAAAGCGATGGAGGTGTTTGGTAAAGCGGCCAAAGGGGTCGATTTTGTCGGGCTTGCGGAAGACATGCGCAAAACCAGCGCCACCACCGATGCGCAAGCGGTTGCGGTGCAAGCCGCTGCAGATGCATACGATCTTATCAAACAACGCGCACGCGATTTTAGTTTGACGTTGACTTCGGAAATTGGCGAATCGTTAAAGCTGACGATCGAATATTTTATTGAGCTCAGTAAAGAAATCAACGGCACCGGCGGTTTGTGGAGTGATGTGTTCAACACCGTCGCATATCAAACGGCCAGTCTTGTTCACGAAATACAAGACTTGATTAAAGTGTTTGGCGCGTGGGACGATGTGCTCAATGCGTTTTTTGAAGCTCGCTGGAGTGAGATCGAAGGCATCATTTCCCGTCGCAATGCCGAGCGTGCATCTGAAGAAGCCAAGCTCGAAGAATTCCGGCTTCGGTTAAACAAGGCGGTCGGCGGCGGCATGAAAGAAAGCGAACGCGGCAGCTGGGATAGCGCTCCCGCCAAAGGAGGTGCCGCCGGTGGTCCTAAACGCCTTGTGACGCCAGGAGTTGACCTTAAGGCAGAGGAAGCTCGCCGGAAGGCGCTTGAGGAGTGGAAACGCCTTTCCGCAGAATATGTAAAGGGCATTGACGAAATTATTGCGCGCGAAAAAGCGCTTGCGGAAATTGATGCCAAGAACGCCGAAGAATATAAGGCGGCGATGAAAGAAATGGCAAAGCAGCGAGCCGACTTTTATGATCAGAAAGTTGCGGCTGATGAAGCTGATGCATCTGCGCTCGCGGCATTGGATGTTGCGCGAGCGGATGCTCGCAAGCAAGTAAAAGCGCAACAAGATGCGCAAGCGCTGTCGTTGGAGCAGGCACATGAGATGTTTGTGCTTGAAGCTAATGCCGCGTTGTTGTTGCCTGAAAAATTAAAACTTGAAAAAGACTTTTTGGAAATTCGATTTCGTTACCTCGACGCCGTAAAAACCATTAACGACAATCAAGCATTATCCAGTGCGGCACGAATTGAAGCATTGGCGACAGAAGAAGATTTGATGAAACGCCAACTGGAATTGGCGACAGAGCGTTACCGAATCAACAAAGAAATTACCAATCAACAACAAACTTTTAGTGCCGGTTGGAAGCGTGCATTCGATGCATATGCCAAAGACGCCAACGACGCAGGAAAAGATGGCGAGCGCACCTTTCAAATTTTCACAGACAATGTCGGTCGGTCGATAGACGAATTGGTGGACAAAGGCGAAACATCTTTTGCGCGGTTGACCATGTCGATCCTTAACGACATGACAAAAATGTATTTGAAACAACAGATGATGCAAATTGTCGGTGGCATGCCTTCTGCAGCAGCCGGTCTTGGCGGCATTGTAAAAGGACTATTTAGCAGCAAGGTTGATCTTAGCACCGGAGGCGGCACAAGCTCCGGATGGATGGGGTTTGCAGATGGCGGCAGCCCGCCCGTGGGTGTTCCATCAATCGTCGGCGAACGTGGCCCAGAGATGTTTATCCCGAAAGAAAGTGGCATAATCATCCCGAATCATTCGCTCAACGACACAATGAACAGCCAGCCATCTAATGTATACAATGGCCCATATATTGCAAGCATGAGCGCAATTGACACGCAAAGCGGTCTTCAATTCTTAGCTAAAAACAAACAAGGCATTTGGTCATCGTATCAAAGCGCCAATCGTTCAATCCCGATGTCCCGATAGGAGTTACACATGGCTGTCCCCAATACATTCGCAAGTGCAACAAGCACAATTCCATTAGCCAACTTGGATGGCAATTTTGCTTATTACGATGCTGCGTTTTCAATCACAAGCACAAACATCACGTTTACAGGTCTTGCAACCGCAAGCGCATCCGGGTTCAGCGGCGCACACAACGGCACAGTCGGAGCCACCACGCCAGCCACAGGAGCATTTACCACATTGAGTGCCAACAGCACTGTAAGTGGAGCTGGCTTTAGCACCTATCTTGCGTCACCACCAGCAATCGGCGGCACAGCAGCAGCTGCTGGTGCGTTCACAACATTGACGGGCACAGGTGCATTTACCATTACAGGTACAACGACCAGCACTTCAATTCAAAGCACGCAATCCACTGGAACCATTACGCTCGGCGGCACTGCGGGCACAGGCGCAATCACAGTAGGTCAATCCACCGCAGCGCAAACGCTAAATTTTGGAACAGGCGCAACTGCCAACGCAATCACTAAAACAATCAACATTGGTACAACTGGAGTTTCCGGTTCCACCACAAACATCAATATTGGTTCAGCAGTATCAGGGGCTTTAGGCACTATTACCCTGCAAAACAACACCACATTGCCTTCTGGATATACATTGACTTTTGGCGCTGGAACTGCAACCACAGCGCCCATAGTAATGACAGCTGGAACAAATCTTACATCTCCGGTGGCGGGCGCTATTGAATTTGACGGCAATGCATTTTATTCAACTGATGACGTAACAGGTGGGCGCGGATTTATTCCTTCTGTGCATTACCTTCGTTTAACGGCAGACGGCACAGCGGCTGGCCCAACCATTGCAAATTATTTTGGCGCAACCTCGGGCGTGAGCCTTGACCCCAATATCTTCTACGAAGTGGAAGCCAATCTATTTTTTACCAAAACCACAGCGGGAACATTGACGTTTACATTGACGTTTACGCAAGCGCCCGTGAACAACGAAGCATGGTACACAGGCTCACCCATAAGCGGCATTGGAACTGTTGGCGCTCCACAAACTGCCGCTATTGTTAAATCTACCGCGACAGCGGGCGCGTTGCCAGCAACAGGTTTGTTGGTAACGGCAGTCAATCATCAATATCAGCTTTCCGCAATGTTCCAAACCAACGCCACCACGGGCGGCACGTTGAACATACAAGTGACCAGCAGCGCAGGAACAGTCACGCCGTTGACGGGTAGCTATTACAAAATCACCCGTTTGCCTTCAGCTAATTCGGGCGCATTTGTATGACCTTGCAAGCAATTCTCGCTGTTTCCGAATCAATCGGAATCAATGACCACAAATTTGCGGGTCAAATGTTGTCGCGCAATATGCGTATTAGCACCAGCGAAATTCTTACTGTCCAGCCATTTCAATTCACACTCAAGCCAATGGCGTATCTTTTGTATTCGCAAAATCGTGCGGTACTTTCGGCATTGCGAGTTTCAGACAGAATTACGGAACAATATTTAAATGTTGCTTCTACTGGTTGGACAAATTACATAAATTATTTGGGTGATATGACGGGAGTGCAAGCCGCAGCTTGTCAAATTCAAACGCAATCTGCAAACAAAAGTGTGGTTTTGGGGAATCTCCCCTCGATTGGTTCCACTTCATATATTGTTAAAACGGGTGATTTTATTCAAATTGACCGTTATGCTTATATAGCTACTGCCAG
>Ga0114960_10002163_pt1 | contig 15486 bp, 14 predicted proteins | sample C_130625_MF_Meta_FD_92637 | JGI IMG/M metagenome (GOLD analysis project Ga0114960, IMG submission 92637) | Freshwater microbial communities from Lake Croche, Canada to study carbon cycling - C_130625_MF_MetaG | ecosystem: Environmental > Aquatic > Freshwater > Lake | place: Lake Croche, Canada... | reverse complement strand
GAATGCGTTTACCGTTCCGAACGCAGCGGCAAGAACAAACAGACTCCAGACAGCAATGGTGTCCGTGACAACCATGATTCCGAGTGCCATCGCAATCATCGCCGCAAGCACCTGCGTGATCTGCAACATGTGCCAACGGCTGTGACGGTCAGCAAGCGTTCCGGCGAACGCTCCGAACAAAAGAGTTGGTGTGAACTGCGCGGCGCTGACGAGGCCGAGCATTCCACCACTGCCCGTTACTTTCAGAACGAGCCAACCCATCGCAACGGTTTGCATCCACGTGCCCGCTTGCGACAAACCCTGGCCCATCAAATACAAACGGAAGTTGCGATGACGAAGTGCTGCGAATCCCCCCGGCTTCGGACTCATCAGTTGTTCTGACCAATCGACGAAAGAAAGCGATCAATCGCAAGCAGATGTTCGCGTCGCCACAACGCAACGAAGTCTGGATCCCTAGCTGGCGCAACGTCGTCAATCAATGGGGCAAAAAGTGCGCGTTGCTTTTGGGCGAGGGGCTCAAATGCTTCGCCAACTCTTCCTCTCAGAGCGAACTTCACGAGCAATTCGGTGCGGACATCTTTCGGAAGAGCAACGGGCTCGTCGATCCACAATGCGTTGCTCGCATGACCGAGATCAGTTGCTTCGAGAAGTGTGCGGCTTCGACCACCTCCAGGAGCAGTACCGGTCTTTTCAACAAGGCCATCGATCACGAGTTGGTCGAGGGCCCGATACGTCAGCGGACGAGTCAACGACCAGATCCGACCAATCTCGCCATCAGGCGCAAGCACTGCCGAAACCGCCCATCCGTGGGTCGGGCCTTCGGCCACCAGTGCCAAACAGACCTTCTCGGCGAGAACGGGGTCGTTTCGGGTCACCGTGCGATGGTACCGGTGAGGTCGTCAACAGTTGAGGTAAGTAGTCAGGAACTGACTACCATGCCGACGTGACCTCCGTCCTGCCTCCGTTTTCCCGCTCGCGGCCCGTCGCCATCGTTTCCGCTGTTGTTGTGGCGGTCACGCTGTTGGCTACCGCTTGCCGCGCTCCCTCGAAGAGTTCCTCCACGACCTCTCCCGATTCACTGTCGGGCTCCCTCACGGTCTCGGCCGCGTCGTCCCTTCAGGGTGCCTTCACCGATTTGAAGGTTGCGTTCGAAAAGGCGCATCCGGGAATGAACGTCACCGTGAACTTCGGGGCCTCGTCAACCCTTGCGCAGCAAATCATCGATGGTGCGCCAGTTGATGTTTTCGCGTCGGCCGATGAAGCAAACATGACAAAGGTCTCCAACAAAAAATTGCAGAGCGGAACTCCCAAGATTTTTGCGACCAATTCGCTTGAGATCATCGTGCGAAAAGGCAACCCGTCAAAGATTGCATCGCTCGCGGACCTCTCGAAGTCCGGACTGATTTACATCACATGCGCACCCGAGGTTCCGATAGGGAAGTACGGCGCACAGGTTCTTCAAAAGGCCGGCGTCAAGGTAAGCCCCGCAAGCCTTGAACCAGATGTAAAGGGCATCGTTGCAAAAGTGACTGCGGGCGAAGCTGACGCGGGCATCGTTTACGCAACTGACATCAGCGCAACGAAAGGCGCCGCCGACGGCGTTGTGATCCCCGCCGACGTGAATGCCATCGCTACATACCCAATCGTCGCGATCTCAACCTCGACCAACAGCACTGCAGCCCAGTCCTGGATTGCATTCGTTACTGGCACAGAAGGTCAAACCATTCTCAAGAACTACGGGTTCGGAGCTCCATGAGTGAACATCGTGGAACACGTGCACGATCCGTGGAACTGCGACGCCCGCCGCTCGCGATCATTGCAATCGCGGCAGTAGCAATCGCATTCTTCGCGCTTCCATTCATCGGACTTTTGTGGCGAGTTCCATGGACCGATGCGTGGTCACTTCTAACGACCCAATCATCACTCACTGCGCTACGACTCTCCATCACAACGTCATTGTGGGCAACCGCCCTATCGATCATTTTTGGCGTACCGCTTGCGTGGGTACTTGCTCGTTACGGCTTTCCCGGCCGCCGCGTCGTGCGCGCGCTCTGCTTGCTTTCGCTCGTTCTTCCTCCAGTCGTTGGGGGAGTCGCGCTCTTCGCCGCGTACGGTCGACGAGGCCTTCTTGGTGATTCGCTCTTTGAATTATTTGGAATGCGACTTCCTTTCAGCACTGCGGGGGTTGTTCTTGCGCAAACGTTCATCGCAATGCCCTTCCTCGTACTCACCGTTGAGGCAGCGCTGCGCGGTCTTGACCAACGACCAGAGGACGCTGCTCGAACGCTCGGGGCGTCGCGTTGGTATGCCTTCCGCCGGGTGACGTTGCCTGCGATACGACCAGCCCTCATTGCCGGTGCGGTGCTGGCTTGGGCTCGTGCACTTGGTGAATTCGGCGCCACAATCACATTCGCTGGCAACTTCCCCGGACGAACCCAGACGATGCCGCTTTCGGTCTATCTCGCGCTTGAATCGAATCCCGGGCAAGCACTGGTGCTGAGTGTCGTGATGATCGCGATTTCCTTTGGTGTTCTTCTCAGCCTTCGCGATCAGTGGCTCGGCGGTTCAACCGAGGCGGGAAGCTCCCGATGAGCATCGATGCGAACTTTCAAATCCAACTCGCTGAGTTTTCCCTTGAGGTCGAGTTGAAACTTACTGAAGGCGAAGTTCTCGCCGTTCTTGGCCCCAATGGTTCGGGAAAGTCGACGCTCTTGCGAGCACTGTCGGGGCTTCAACCGATTGAGAGTGGCGTCATCAAGATTCATGACGTCGTTGTCGACGACGCAGAACACTCCCTTTTTGTGATGCCCGAACATCGACATGTCGGCGTGATGTTCCAGAGCAGCGAATTGTTCAACAATCTTTCTGTTCTCGAAAACGTTGCATTCGGACTTCGATCTCGCGGAACAAAACGAAACAACGCTCGTGCGCACGCCGCCGAATGGCTCGAGCGATTTTCACTCGAACAGTTCGCCCAGCGCCGTCCGACAAGTCTTTCCGGTGGACAAGCTCAGCGCGTTGCACTCGCCCGTGCACTCGCGACGAATCCCAACCTTTTGCTTCTCGATGAACCGACCTCTGCACTTGATGTGCGTGCCAAGGCCGAGATTCGACGCGACCTGCTGCGCCTTCGCCAACAACGACCAGTGACAACGCTGCTCGTCACTCATGATCCTCTTGACGCCTTCGCACTTGCTGACCGGGTCATCGTGCTCGAAGAAGGTCGCATCGTTCAGAGCGGCGCACTCGACGATGTGGCAAGCCATCCACGGTCTCGCCATATCGCTGACATGGTGGGGCTCTCACTTGTACGTGGCGAGGTTCGTGACGGCGCACTCACTACGCCATCAGGAGCGCGTCTGGTCGTGCCGGCCGACTCTCCGCCAGGCCTTTCCGTTGCGTCGATTCGCCCCGCTTCGGTCAGCCTTCATCGCGCCGAGCCCGAAGGCAGTGCGCGCAATGCCTGGTCGATGACGGTCACCGATATCGACCGACATCCTGAGCGTGTCCGCGCTCGCCTAAATGGCCCCATTCCGCTGCTTGCCGAGCTCACACCTGCCGGGGCCGAAGCCCTTGCCCTGACCGTGGGCGACACCATTTGGGCATCGGTCAAAGCCAGCGAAGTCACCGTGACCCCAGATCTCGGCACCTGACCGACCCCAGTTGACCGATTGCCCCAATCGCCGATCATCCCGATAGGGTGAGAGGACCGATCTGGGTCGCGGAGAAGCGTTCGCAGCCCGACCGGGCGGATGAAGACACCTGGTGGTCACGACAGGCCAGCAACGTTCTTCATCGCTCTGGACCTCCCCATTCCGTCCAGAGCCGTACGGCACGCAGCGGCCGATCTCCTCGTGGGTGAGGAGCGGAGCGTTGCGGAGCATGACCGGTGCCAACCGGGGAAACGGCACCACGAGCAGTCGCAACGAACTGTGGCTGCGCGAAACCACCAAGGACCTTTGTGCCTGAAGACAACGAGATCGAACCGATCGAAACAACCGAAGTCGATGATGCGCGCTCTGTCGTGCCCAGCATCGATGTTCACGGCGCGCGGTTCGAGACAATGGTTGAAGCTGCAGCCTGGGGCGAAGCATCCGCGGAAGATCTCTCCATCCTCGATGCCCACAAAGCAGCGTGGCAGCGCGTCCTTGTCGAACGGCTCAATGACACCGACGAAGCCCTCGATCGCCTGCACGCTCGGCGTCAACCCGACGATCAACAGGTCATTGCCGACCTCGACAACGAACAGCGCAAACTCGAGCTCGCGCTCGACCGGCTCCTAGGAATCGAACCCGAACCGGGTGAACTCGCTGTTGGCGTCAATGCACTTCAACTTTCATGGGCGAATGGCCGACTCGTTGCGTGGCTCGGCGGCCCCGAGGCTCCCGCAACCAATGTCGAACAACTGCGCACAGTCCTCGCGGCCACCGACGCACCCGAGATGTGGGGTGGTCGTTCACCCGTCACGCTTCCTTCCGGCGAAAAGACTGTTGCGCTCGAGGCAAACACCAGCGATGTTCTCGGCTGGTTGCTCGCACTCTCCTCTGATCCGCCTGAAGATGAAATTGGTCCGTCAGCGCGTTGGCTGTCCATCGTTGCTGCGTGGGCAGTGTCACTTGCTGCCCGCGGCGCAATGACCCCAACTCTTCGACGTTCACGCACGGGCCGTCGCAATCAAAACCGCAGTGCGTTTGGCGTTACATGGCAACCCGCGCTTATCGATGCCGATCGTCTTCGCATTATCGGCGATGCCATGCCTGGCGCTGTCGCTGCACTGTCACCCTCTGTCGATGGCGGCACCATGGCGCGTTCCGTTCTCGCCGAAGTTGTCGACGTCATCTGTCACGATGCCGCACGTCGTGTCGAAGTTCCGGCCGCTCCCGACGACCCGAAGACCATCGCAGCAGCTGCCGAATCTTTTCTCTCTCGTCTTGACGGAAGTGCATTCGAAATTCCGGCAGGGATCGCTGGCGAACTCACCAACGCTCTCGAACGTTGGGCGACGCCGGTCATGTCGCGTAACTATCGACCACTCATCGTTCAACTCGATCCACCCGACTCCGGCGATGCGTGGCATCTCGCAGTGTTTGCACCGGCAAAGGGCGAACAACTCGTTCCCGTCGAAGTTGCTCTCGTAAATGCTGGCAACCAGCGTCGCGAACTCGAAGGCAATCTTGTTCGCCTTGAACGGCTCTACCCGCCGCTCCTTCGTCCAGGCAGTCTTCGTCGCGGTGAAGTTGTTCTTAGCCAAGAAGAAGCATGGGAACTGATGTCCAAGATTGGACTCGTTCTCGCCGATGCCGGTTTTGAAATGCGTGTGCCTGCGTTGTCACGTCGTAAGCCCACACCCTCACTTCGGATCTTCGCTGAATCCAACGGTGAAACTTCGGTCGGCGCGCATCAACTCGCGAATGTGAGTTGGACTGCAGTCTTCGACGGCATCGAACTCACGGCTGCCGACATCGCGCGCTTGGCCAAGGAAGCACGTCCGCTTGTTCGTGCAAACGGTCGCTGGGTCGCACTCGATCACGCCGATCTTGCTGCAGCTGCTGAAGCACTTGCCGAACGCGCCAAGAAACCACAAATGACCGGCGCGGAAATGTTGCGCCAAGCACTTGGTCTCGACGGCTCGCCCCTCGCTGGCGGCGTCACGATCGACGGTTCCGGTTGGGCTGCCGATCTCATGGCCAAGGCATCCACCGCGTCGCTCGCTCCCGCGTCGAACCCCGAAGGCTTCAAGGGCGAGCTGCGCAGCTACCAGGCCGATGCTCTTGCATGGCTCAAGTTCCTCGACACCACCAACCTTGGCGGATGTCTCGCGCTCGACATGGGTCTGGGCAAGACACCAACGATCCTCGCTCACCTTGTCGACAGCATTGGTGACGCACCATCGCTTGTAATTGCGCCGCCGGCCGTTGTCGGCAACTGGGCCTCCGAAGCCCGCCGCTTCACCCCCGAACTTTCGGTTGTTGTGCACCACGGTGCTGGCCGCGCTGATCACGAAGACATTGCTGCCGAAGTTGAACGTGCGGACGTCGTCATCACCACCTACGGCACAGCAGTTCGTGACATCGAAGCACTCGAGAAAATCTCGTGGGGTCGCATCGTTCTCGATGAAGCCCAGGCGGTCAAGAACCCTGCCAACGACACCGCGCAGCAACTCCGTCGTCTCAATGCGTCGTCACGACTCGCCCTCACGGGTACGCCGATCGAGAATGGTCTTGGCGATCTCTGGGCCATCCTCGACTTCACCAACCCCGGTCTCGTTGGTCCTCGTCCCCATTTCATTGCGCAACTTTCTGCAACGGGCACGACCGGCCGCGATCAAGGCGAGACCGCACTGCGCGCGCTCAACGGCATCCTCGTGTTCCGTCGCACAAAGTCCGAACCCGCAATCGCGGCCGAACTTCCTGATCGCATCGACGAACTTGATCATTGTTCGATGACCCCCGAGCAAATTGGTCTTTACCAAGCGGTGCTCGACAGCCTTGTTACTGGCGCTGCACTCGAATCAGGTGCCGACAATCGCAACGGCCGCATCCTCGCTGCCATCACTGCGCTCAAGCAGATCTGTAATCACCCCGTTGCCTACCGACACGACGATGGCCCACTCGACGGCCGCTCCGGAAAACTCGCCCGCCTCGAAGAAATCATCGAGCAGGTGTACGCCGCCGGCGAACGAGCATTGGTGTTCACCCACTTTGCCGAATGGGGACAGAAACTCGCCGAGCATCTCTCCACTCGTTTCGATACACCTGTTGGCTGCTACCACGGCGGTCAATCACGCGGCGCTCGCGATCAACTCGTTGCCGACTTCCAAGCCCTCGAAGGCCCGGGCACTCTCGTACTGTCACTCAAGGCAGGCGGTACGGGCCTCAACCTCACCAATGCCAACCACGTCATTCTTTATGACCGTTGGTGGAACCCTGCGGTGGAAGATCAAGCTCGCGATCGCGCCTGGCGTATCGGTCAGGACAAAACCGTGATCGCTCATCGTCTTGTGTGCCCTGGCACCGTCGACGAACGCGTCGAAGAAGTTGTTGCCGGTAAACGTCACATCGCCGACCTCGTACTTCCCAAATCCAGTTCGCTGGGCGATCTCGATTCCACTCAGTTGCAAACCGCGCTCGGTCTGCGCACCGACGAACTCCTCACCGATGCCGACGATGAACTCCAAGGGAGCCTCGCATGAGCCGCACACGCCGCCGCCCCGCAGCCACGAACAAAAAACAGAACGCTGATCGCGCCGCAGCCAAGAAATTCTGGGGCGAGGCTTTCCCCGACGACCCCTCGCTTGTGCGGATGTCCACTGATCCCTCCGCCATGGTCATGTCGCTCGGCGACCCTCCCCTGCGCACAATCGAGCCCACCGCACAGCAAACCTTCGTCCTCGTGTACCACCGGGCCGCCCAAATGGCGATGCTCGCGGCGACTGCCGCTGGGCTCGATGCCGATCCACTGGGCGATCCCTACTGACGTCGCCTACTCTCTGCCTACGTGCGCTTCCTTCACGACAGAACCCCAGAGGCCGACCTCACGTTCGATGACGTGTTCATGGTCCCGGCCCGTTCCGATGTTTCCTCTCGACTCGATGTCGACCTGACGACCAACGACGGAACCGGCACCACGATTCCTATCGTGGTCGCCAACATGACCGCCGTTGCTGGTCGTCGCATGGCCGAGACCGTCGCTCGTCGTGGCGGCATCGCAGTCATCCCGCAGGACATTCCGCTCGAGATCGTGAGCGACGTTGTGTCATGGGTGAAGCGTCGGCACCTTGTGTTCGACACACCGATCACACTTTCACCAGCCGGGACCGTTGGCGAAGCGATGAACCTCATTGCCAAGCGCGCGCATAACGCCGTCATCGTGGTCGATGGCGATTTACCAATCGGCGTCGTCACCGATACCGACTTTGTCGATGTCGATCGTTTCACCGGCGTCGATCGCGTCATGTCGACCGATCTCCTCACACTCCCCGATTCGATCGATGCCGAGAAGGCCTTTGACCTTCTGCACGAAAGCCGCCGTCGCTCGGCGCCGGTGGTTGATGCATCTGGTGCACTTGTCGGCATCCTCACTCGAACCGGTGCGCTTCGTTCCACGCTGTACAAGCCCGCTGTCGATGCCAACAACAAAATGAGTATCGCCGCAGCGGTTGGCGTCAACGGAGACGTTGCTACCAAAGCCCGCTTACTTGTTGAAGCAGGTGTCGACGTGCTCGTTCTCGACACCGCGCACGGCCATCAAGAGAAAATGATCGAAGCAATCCGCACGATCCAGTCCCTCGACCTTGGCGTTCCACTTTGTGCCGGAAACATCGTTTCCGCTGGCGGTGTTCGCGATCTCGTGAACGCGGGCGCCGACATCGTCAAGGTTGGCGTCGGACCGGGCGCTATGTGCACCACGCGCATGATGACTGGCATGGGCCGCCCTCAGTTCTCTGCTGTTCTTGAATGCGCAACCGAAGCCCGCTCACTTGGTCGTCATGTCTGGGCCGACGGCGGCATCCGCCACCCACGCGATGTTGCGCTTTCACTTGCTGCTGGTGCAAGCAATGTCATGATCGGTTCGTGGTTTGCCGGAACGCACGAGTCACCGGGCGATCTTCGCCAAGACGCTGACGGACGTTTCTATAAAGAGAACTTCGGTATGGCATCAGCTCGTGCTGTTGTGAATCGCACCGCTCAGGACGAAGCTCCGATTGAAGCGGCTCGTCGAGCGCTCTTCGAAGAGGGCATCAGTTCAGGTCGCCTATACCTCGAAGCCGATCGACCCGGCGTCGAAGACCTCATCGACACGATCGTGGCTGGCGTGCGCAGTTCCTGCACCTACGCCGGTGCGCGCACGATCGAAGAGTTTCACGAGCGCGCAGTTGTCGGCATTCAAACTGCATCTGGCTTTGCCGAAGGACGCCCGCTCCACCAAGGCTGGTAGCCCCCGATCCCTTGTGTGACAAGGGTCATTGTGACTGCTGACCGGCAAATCGAAGCGCACTGAACGGTTCGCGCCCCGTAAAGTTTCACCCATCGGCTCTGGGAATCCCCCCTCCCATTGAGCCGTCTGGCCGAATCAGGATCCCCCCTCCTGACGGCCTTGCGACACCCCCGCCATCCCCCCGGCTGGGGGTGTTTGCGTTTTGCTGCGTGTTCGAAACGAACGCGCTCAGCTCATGTGTTCGTCGAGGAACTCAAGGGTTCGTGCCCACGCCACAGACGAGGTTTCCGCATGGAACGACGGGCGCTCATCGCAATGGAAACCATGGTCAGCATCGGCGAAACGAATGACTTTGGTATCGACCGGAGAAGACGCTGCAGCAACACGCGCTTGTTCGACCTCTTCGATCGGAATGTGTTCGTCAAGATCTCCATACAAGCCGAGCCACGGAGTGCGCAGACGCGCCGCGCTTTCAATTCCAGCGGCAAGTCCAAATCGACCTTCACCCAAGCCGCCGCCATAGAACGTCACCGCCGCCGCGAGTTCACAGCGCGCTGCGGTTTCGAGTGTGACCGTTCCACCGAAACAAAAGCCCATGATCGCTGTTCTGTTGGCCGGAATGCTCAGTCGATTGAGTTCAGCGATTGCAGCGTCGACATCCATCTGAATGCTTTCGCGCGTCATCGTCATAATGACCGGGCCGAGCTTGTCGTAATCGGTGTAGCCAAATACTTGGTCATCGCTGCGATGAAAGAGAGCGGGCGCAACAGCGATATAACCCGCTTCGGCCAGCGACTCGCAGACGCGCTGAATATGGCCAGTCAGACCGAACGCTTCCTGAATGACGACGACGCCACCACGAACATCACCGGCGGGCGTGGACACAAAGGCGTCCATTGGTCCATCGGCCGTGCTGAGGTGCTTCTTCTCGGTGTTATGACCGCTCATCGATTCCCCCTCCGCAACGACGCCACGCAGCGCCGGTCAGATGGTGACGGACGTTAGATCGTCACCAAGCACGATGTCGCCAGAAAAGTGCGCAGCGGCGATTGCTCGCCATTCGTCCTCTTGGCCCGGGCCAATACCGGGCACGTAATGAGTCAGGATGAGCGTCTTCACGCCCGCTTTGGTCGCTGTCTGCGCCGCCTGTTCGACCGTGGAGTGATAGTCGAGGATGTCCTGGAATCTCGGGAGCGGAAACAGCTTCACGATGTCATCGCGCAACACCGTCTGCACATAGGCAGTGGCACCAGCGCAAAGTTCGTCGAGGGCCGCACACGGAATGCCGTCGCCGCCAAGCACAACCGAAGTCCCGTCGTGTTCAAGTCGGAATGCGACCGTGGGTTCCACTGGCTGGTGATTTGTTGCACCAACGCGAACCGCGACATTGCCGATTGTGAAACTGTCGCCCGGCGCGACTTCCACAACGTTCACCACCGGCGGTTCGTTCAGATCGTCGTGGTGGTCCATGCGATAACCAACGTCCAGCGACAGCATTTCCATCATCTTCGTGACAACGAAGTCGAGTCCCACCGGGCCGTAGATCGTGATCGGTGCCGATTCAGTCGACATGATCCAACGCGTGGTGATCACATCGTTGAGGTCAGTGAGGTGATCGCTATGAAGGTGCGTCACGAGAATGGCGGAGAGGGCCGCTGGGCCAGCGAATGCACCTGCGAGTCGCATCACCACGCCACGACCGGCATCACACAAGATCACCTGCTCGCCAGCACGAACCAGGGTTGAAGGCCCGGCCCGGTTGGGATCGGGGATGGGACTTCCGGTGCCGAGAAGCGTGATGTCCATGACGAGCCTCCACTAACTCTTGTCGAAGAGAGTGACAATAGTTGTGCGGATCTCTTCCTGCTCGCCCCCCGTCCTTGCCGTCGCCGACTCGGCCCTACCCTCTCGCCCATGACCAGCGACATCATCGACGACCGGCTGATCGGGGCCCTTCATGTTCGGGCGCTCACCCGCGCCGGTCTCGACCATGATGCGGCCGAAGAACACACGGTCGTGCAGGCCGGAACGCTCGAAGCGCTCATGGCCGGCGGTTACGACGGCGATACCTCACTCGCCGAAATTCTTCGACTGGGCACACTCGGCATCGGAACTGTGCAAGCACTCAATGGCGAACTCATCGTCGTTGATGGTCACGCGTGGTCTGCTCATGCCGATGGAACAGTGCACGCACTCGCACCGACCGTGATGACACCGTTCGCCGTTGTCGTGCCGTTTGCTCCGACTGCAACGTCAACAACTGGCACGCCGCTCGATTTCGATGCACTCCATGATGCACTTGACGACTTGGCACCAGCCGATGCCCCCGTGATAGCGGTCCGCATTGACGGTGACTTCACTGACCTCGTGCTTCGCAGTGTCGAACGTCAGACAAAGCCGTATAAGCCTCTGCGCGAAGTTGTGGCGCACCAATCAGAGTGGCGAATCGAACGCGCTAGCGGCACCGTTGTCGGTTTCCGTTTTCCTGATGCGACCGCAGGCGTTGAAGTTCCCGGCCATCATCTGCACTTCTTGTCCGATGACCGCAAACTCGGCGGACACATCATTTCAATCACGCTTGAACGCGGCGAGATGTCTGTCGATCCTTGTCACGATCTGCATGTCGAGCTTCCGCCAGGAATGGAACTCGGCCAACCCGGAACAGTTGATCGTTCCGAGATCGCCAAGATCGAAGGCGGAACGATCGGCTAATCAGCGAACGAGGATGTTGCGGAACTGCCAGGGATCGGACTCGTCGATGTCGTCGACGAATAGCCCGAGACGACGAGTGAGTGGGGTCCAGTCGGTGTAGTGACCTTCCACCGGGCCGAGGTACGGAACCTGCACTTCGAGACAACGCACGTGGTCCATCTCGTCGGTTTCGACGATGCCCTCGTTGGGGTTTTCAAGGGCCCACACAACACCAGCGAGAACTGCAGATGAGATCTGTAATCCAGTTGCTGTGTTGTACGGCGCAAGCGCACGAGCTTCTTCGATGGAAAGTCGTGAACCGAACCAGAACGCATTGCGATTGTGGCCGTAAAGCAACACGCCAAGCTCATCGATGCCGTCGACAAGTTCGTCTTCATCAAGAACGTGCTTGGTCGACTGGTTACGACCGCCGTTGCCGAACAGTTCATGGAACGACAAAACTGCGTCGTTGCATGGGTGGTAGGCGTAATGGCAGGTCGGACGGAAGACGAGTTCGCCGTTCTCGTCACGCACTGAATAGAAATCCGAAATCGACAACGACTCGTTGTGTGTGACGAGGAATCCGTACTGCTCACCAAGCGTGGGACACCAAGTGCGCACACGAGTCTCAGCACCAGGCGATTCGAGATAGATCGCAGGCGACTCAGGATCGGCGAATCGACGAGCGTTCTCCGGCATCCACTTTTCGTGCGTTCCCCAGCCGAGTTCGGCAGGCTGAAGACCTTCGGAAATGAATCCGTCGACCGACCACGTGTTCCAGAACGTGTCAACGGGCTTAGGGTTGGTCACACGCTGCGTGTCGCGTTCGGCGATGTGAATGCCCTTCACGCCAACCGATTGCATGTAGCGCGACCAACCGTCACGATCGGCTGGTGCTGGAGTTTCAAGTCCGAGACCCATTTCGTCGTTCAAACGAACGAGTGCGTCTTTCACAAACCACGACACCATGCCGGGGTTCGCTCCGCAGCACGACACCGCGGTTGTTCCACCCGGCGAGCGACGACGTTCGGCAACGGCCTGGCTACGCAAAAACTGATTCGTGCGATCGGCGTTGTCGATTGACTGGTTGTAATAGAGACCGGGCCAAGGTTCGACAACGGTGTCGATGTACAGAACGTTGAGTTCGCGACACAGGCGCATGATGTCGACCGAACCGGTGTCGACAGAAAGGTTGACGCAGAATCCTTGACCTTCGCCGTTGGTGAGAAGCGGCGTGAGGATCTCGACGTAGTTCTCGGGAGTGAGTTCCACCTGTTGGAACGCAATGCCGTATTCATCGGCGTACTGCTTGCGCTCGGCCAAAGGATCAAGGGCAATCGCGCGCGACTTGTCGAACGCTATGTGGCGATCAAGAAGTGGCAGCGTTGCTCGGCCGATCGAGCCCATTCCGATCATCACGAGCGGGCCGTCGATGGCCCCCAGTTGTGCGCCACCGTGGGGCAGGGTTGAGTTAGTCATTTCAGGCACCTCGCTTGAGTGTTGGCTTTAGAGACGGAGCGCAGAACTTAGTTGTTCCTGACAACACACAAGCGACAACGCGGTGAACTGTCTGCGAGACTTTTGCAATGGCTCAACTTCTTCCCGATGACCAAGTGTGTGAGGCCTATCGACAGACTCGTCTCTCGGTCTTGAATCTGCTTGATGCAACGCCCGAGTCTTCGGCAGATCTTGTTGTTCCGGCGTGCCCAGATTGGACCGTGCAGCAAACCTTTTCGCACCTCGTCGGAGTTCCCGAAGATCTTTTGGCTGGGCGCATGGAAGGCATCACGTCAGACGCGTGGACGAATGCACAGGTGCAACGTCATGCCGGCGAAACACTCGCTGAGTTGCGTTCAGCCCTTGAAGCAACGATTGCGTCGTTCGATACGATCTTGCCGGGCATCCCGCAACCCTCGAACTCGCAACTCGTGATGGATGCTCTGGCGCACGAGCTTGATCTGCGTGAAGCGCTCGGCTTGGAGTGCGACGAGTCATCCCTCGCTCTCTCGGTGGCCAAAGCATGGTTGATCGACATGATTGAACGGCGAGGACCTTCAGCCATCGCCGGGATCGAGTCCGCAGGCTGCTCGGACCTTGACCTCGTTCGCGCCCTCACTGGCCGTCGGTCCGCTGCCCAAATGGACGATCTGGGCCTTCCTACTGCCCAGATTGTCGGTGCCCTGGCCGGCACCCCCCTCAAGCCGCCGACGTAGGCAATGATCCGAAATTCCCTTGCCAGCACTTGGCGAGGGTTGTCATCCTTGCGACCCGAAATCCCAGAACGGCAAGTTGGTATCAAACTGATACCATTTGGAGATGGCAATGACACTTCGACTCACCGACGACGAACAACTTGCCCTTCAGGCTCAGGCCAAGAGCGACGGCATCTCTATGCAAGAAGCTGCTCGTCAGGCCATCCGTGAATACGTCGTGCGCCGCTCCCACGAGACCGCCGTCTCCAGCGCCGCCGACCGAATCATCGAGGCACATTCCGATGCGCTTCGCCGCCTCGGCGAATGAGCTCGGCGACCATCTATCTCGATCTCGCTGACGTCCTCTCACTCGCAACCAGATTGCTGGGCGACCCTCCACCCATCCGAGACGTTGGACTTCTCGAATCAGCGGTTGCGCGCCCGCGCACAGTTGTTTTCGGCGTTCACGCCTATGAATCGATCTGGACCAAAGCCGCCGCGCTCCTGCAATCCATTGTGAACAATCACGCGCTGATCGATGGCAACAAGCGACTCGGCTGGCTCGCGACCGCGGTTTTCCTTGAACTCAACGACATCCCCATTTCGCTCGCCTCAAATGACGACGTGTACGAACTCGTGCTCTCGGTGGCAAGCGGTTCGCCCGAAGTTGAGGAAATCGCCGAGCAGCTTCAAGGCCTGATCAACCACTAACGCCTTCCTAACGCGTCCTCCTGTGCGAGGATCGTCGCCTACGGGGAGGTCGTATGGACGGTCAGGAAATGCTCGAACGGTCTGCGCGCTGGATCACTGGCGACGAGCCACTCGCGATGAATGGGCTATTCAGCGAGAACGCCGGCGGCGCTGCGGTTGTTGCTGACGACGTCGTCCTCATCGAAGCGTTTAGCAACGTCGTTGCATTCAACACCGACGAAGGCATTGTCCTTTTCGACGTGTCGCATCACATGTCGGCACCGAGAGCGATCGCCGAACTTCGAACCTGGTCAGATGCTCCGGTACACACGGCGGTTTACACGCACGGCCATGTCGACCACGTCACTGGCGCTCAAGCGTTCGATGCCGATGCCGCAGCGCGCGGCGATCAACCGATTCGCTATGTCGGCCACGAAGCAATCCCCGAACGATTCGATCGCTACCAGTTGACCAACGGTTACAACGGCTGGATCAACATGCGGCAGTTCCGACTGCCCGAACCAGCGTGGCCGAGCGAATTCATTTATCCCGAACTCACCTACCGGACTTCGACAAACCTCAACATCGGTGGAACAGAGTTCGGTCTGCGTCACGCACGCGGTGAAACCGACGATCACACGTGGGCATGGGTTCCCGATAAGCGCGCCATCTGTGTTGGCGACTTGTTCATCTGGCAATTCCCCAACGCCGGCAATCCGCAGAAGGTGCAACGTTTCGCGTGGGACTGGGCAGTGTCATTGCGCGAAATGGCAGCGATGAAACCTGAGCTTCTTCTACCCGCCCATGGTCCTGCCATCGGCGGCGAAGCAATGGTCGCTGAAGTCCTGATCAACACAGCAACAGCACTCGAATCACTGCACGAGCAAACACTTGCACTCATGAACTCTGGTGCTCGCCTCAACGACGTCATTCACACCGTGAAACTTCCGCAGGAACTCGCAGACCTTCCCTACTT
>Ga0114960_10002162_pt1 | contig 15494 bp, 16 predicted proteins | sample C_130625_MF_Meta_FD_92637 | JGI IMG/M metagenome (GOLD analysis project Ga0114960, IMG submission 92637) | Freshwater microbial communities from Lake Croche, Canada to study carbon cycling - C_130625_MF_MetaG | ecosystem: Environmental > Aquatic > Freshwater > Lake | place: Lake Croche, Canada... | reverse complement strand
GGCCATGAGTTCTGCTTTGGGGTGGGCTTGAAGTTGCACGAGCTCGATGCCAACTCCCTGGGCATTGAAGGCCTTTTTGGCCAAACTGCGCTGGGCAGCAAAGCCGCTGATTTGAGGATGGTCTCCCGTGTTCACCACCCACTGATAAGGCGCCGATTGGCTGGGATGCAAGCCTTTGGTTCTGGGCCAAACTTCTCTCAAGGGGCCTGCCGGCAAGGTCCAACCATTGCCCAGTCCTCGGTTGTCAAAGACACACACCGTCATCTCGGGCGACAAATTGTTGTTTTGCAAGCCGTCATCGCTGATGATCACTTGCACCTGCGGGTGCAAGTGCAGCAAATGCTTGGCCGCAAGGTGACGGTTCACGCCAACGCAAACGGGAACCCCCGTGCGCTTAAAAATCAACATGGGCTCGTCGCCCACCGCTGTGGCCTGGTCTTGAGCGCTCAGCACTTTGGGTGCCCGCGTGAGGTTGGTGCCCCGAGCGGCATATCCTCTGGAGATGACGCCAACACGGATGCCTTGGGTTTTGAAGTGCTCCACCAGTGCGATGACCAAGGGCGTTTTACCGACACCACCGACATAGACATTGCCCACCACCAGCAAGGCGACAGGTAAGGCATCTTGGCCATTTGAAGGCTGCCAAACGGCATACCATCTCAAGGTGAACCAAATCAGCTTTGACAGCGGCCACAACACTGGGGCAAAGACCCAGGCCAGTCGAGAGCCTTTGAGCCAAGACCGCTCTAGTGTTTGGGCCAAAAACTGGGTCAGCTTGTTCACAGCAGGACTTGTAACTTGTGTGGAGTGAGCAACAAGGTGTGCTAGGTCTTAACGCTTGACCCAGCCTATTTGGGCTGGTGCGTCGGTGGCAAATGCGATGTTGTTGAGTTGGTTTTTTTGTGCCGCTGCCAAGGCTTGGATGACATACTGGTGGGGTGTTTGAGCATCGGCATAGATGACCAACAAGGGCTGTTCGATACCGGTGGCCAGGCTCAAAAGGGCCACCTCAAGCTCTTGGGCGTCAAGCCCTGGGGAGCTCGGGTCTGTGCCCGCAGGGTTGTTGGGTGCCTTGGTATCACTGCGGTCGCTGCCCTGAACAAAGAAGCGACCTGCGGCCGTGATTTGAATCGAAATTTGCTGAGCCTTGCTCGGCGCACTTTGCGCTTGTGCCTTGGGCAGGCTGATGTTGAGTTGTGCGCTTTTGCTAAAGCTGGTGGTGAGCATGAGAAAAATCAAAATCACCAACAGCACATCGATGAAGGGAATCAGGTTGATCTCTGGCTCGGGTGTTTTGTGGGTTTGGAATTTCATGATCGGTGTGTGCGAGCTCTCATGCAAGCCTAAGTGGTGATGTTAAAACACGAAGTCACGCTGAGCTTCAGTAAGAGGCTTCGATTTGAAGACGGGCGAGCAACAAGCGCTCGCTGGCCACTTCCAATTGCACGACGAAGCCGTCGACCTTGGAGCGAAAAGCCCTCCAAGCGATCAATGAGGGAATGGCAATCACCAAGCCCATGGCGGTGTTGTAAAGCGCCATGGAAATCCCAAGCCCCAAGTCCGCGGGTTGAGTCGATGAGGTGGATTGGGAGGCGAAAATTTCGATCATGCCAATGACCGTGCCAAGTAAGCCAAGCAAGGGAGACGCAGAAGCCAGGGTCGCTAAACTGGAGAGATGCTTTTCCAGTTGAGCGGCAATCTCCTTGCCCTTGCTCTCAAGTTGGAAACCAAGGCTGCGCTCAAAATTCAAATCCTGGGGGTGTTTTTGTAGAGCCATCCCTTCAACAATCAACTGACCTAAAAACGACTGGGTCTTCAAATTCTCAATCTCATTGATGCTCAAGGGGCGGCTTTGAAGTTGCTCCAACACGTCATCTAAAAGATCGGTGGGCGCAATCTTTTTGGCTTGCAGATTCACCGCTCGCTCAATGATGATGGCCAAGGCCAAAACAGAGCACAACAGCAAAGGCCAAATGGGCCAACCGGCCGCTTGAATGATGGACAACAAAGCGTGATCTCCAAAAATGAGTGACGGTGAATTGAAAACGCGCCCCTTTGGGCCATGAACTCTTGGTATTATCCACCAGGCTAGGATCTTCACAAATACCGTGGACAACTTTGTGGATAACTTTGTTTTATTTCGAAAATGATCAGGAAAAATGGGGCTTTACACAAAACGGTCATATTTTGAGCACGAGAAATCTTTTATTAATCAATGACTTATAATGAAAATGCTGGTTTTTTGAGGGTTTTTTCCAAAACCTTGGTTGCCTTGCTTGAAGTGCCGGTGAAGTTAACAAGATACGGTCTCAAAAGCGCATGAACACTCGATTTCAGTTTGAACAGTCCAGCAGCACGCCAAGAATTTGGCCAGTGGGTGAGTTGTGTGTGCTCATAGCGGACGTTCTTCAGGCCAAGTTCAATCCCGTTCAGGTTCAGGGCGAGGTTTCTAGCTTTGCACGGGCCAGCAGCGGGCATTGTTACTTCAATCTCAAAGATGAAACCGGTCAATTGCGCTGCGCAATGTTCAAACGGGCGGCGTCCTTGCTGTCGAGGCCTTTGAAGGACGGGGACTTGATCACGGCCAAAGGGAATTTAGGGGTTTACGCCGGCAGGGGGGATCTGCAACTGATTGTGGAGGCCGTTGAGTTGTCGGGTCAAGGCAATTTGTTTGAAGAGTTTTTAAAAATCAAAGCCAAGCTCATGGCCGAGGGGCTTTTCGATCTCGATAAAAAGAGAGCCCTTGTATCTCGACCCAAAGGCATTGGTGTGGTCACCTCACTTGGAGCCGCGGCCTTTCAGGATGTGTTGACGGCTCTTAGGCGTCGGGTGCCCCACATTCCCGTGGTCATCGCACCCGCCTTGGTGCAAGGCACCGATGCGCCAAGAAGCATCGCCCAAGCGCTCAGAAGTTTGTTCGAGAGAGACGACATCGAGGTCATTTTGTTGGTTCGCGGTGGGGGCTCCATGGAGGATCTTTGGTGCTTCAACGACGAGCGACTTGCCCGTGTGGTCGCCCAAAGTCCCTACCCCTTGATCAGTGGTGTTGGGCATGAAACGGACTTCACCATTGTTGACTTTTGTGCCGATCTAAGGGCTGCAACGCCCACCGCTGCCGCCGAGTTGTGCGCCAGTCCTCTAGAGCAGTTGCAAGCAGAGATGAGCTCCTACGAGCTCATGATGGCCAGGATCATGAATGCCCGATTTGATCGGGACGCTCAGCGCTTGGACACCCTTCAAATGAGGTTAGGTCGCCCCTCCTTGTACATGTCCAAAGAGCGCTCCAAACTTGAGCTGTTGGAGCAAAAGCTGAACCCCAGTTTGCGCCGTGTCACAGACCGTGCACAAGCTCAGCTGTCCATGTTGTCACAACGCTTGGTGCCCAGTTTAAAGCTCGCTCAAGAGCGCGCGCAAGTCACCCTTGGCCAGCTTGAGCTTCGCCACCGTGGGGCGAAAGACGCCCAGCTGAAAAGGCAAGACGATGCTTTAGGCAGGGCGCAGTTGCGATTGCAATTGTTGGATCCCTCCTTGGTGCTGCAAAGGGGTTTTGCCTGGCTGAGCGATGAAGCTGGCGTTCCGGTCACCAACCGCTCCTCGGTGAGCCTTGGTCAAGAGCTGAGCGCGCAGTTGAGCGATGGCGCATTGCAAGTCAAGGTGCTGGCGAAGTAGGGGCTTTGTTTTGATAAGGCAGTTTTTCGTATAAACTCACGTTTTTTTTCTCCCCCCTCAATTTCAAACCGCAACGAAAGAACTTATGGAACACCATCTGCCCGCATTGCCTTACGCCATGGATGCTTTGGCCCCCCATTACTCCAAAGAAACTTTGGAGTTTCACCATGGTAAGCACCACAATGCTTACGTGGTGAATTTGAACAATCTTCAAAAGGGCACTGAATTTGAAAGCATGCCGCTTGAAGAGATCATCAAAAAATCTAGCGGCGGCGTTTACAACAACGCAGCTCAAATTTGGAACCACACCTTCTTTTGGAGTTGCATGAAGCCCAGCGGCGGCGGTGAGCCCACAGGCGCTTTGCTGAGCGCAATCAATGCCAAATGGGGCACCTTGGCGGCCTTCAAGGAAGCGTTTGTGAAGTCTGCAGTGGGCAACTTTGGTTCAGGTTGGACGTGGTTGGTCAAAAAGCCAGATGGCTCGCTCGATATCGTCAACATGGGTGCCGCAGGCACGCCTTTGACCACGGCAGACAAAGCTTTGTTGACGGTTGACGTTTGGGAGCACGCTTACTACATCGATTACCGCAACATGCGTCCCAAATTCGTCGAGACGTATTTGGATCATTTGGTCAATTGGGATTTTGTGCAAGCCAATTTCGCCTAAACCCCTGTGTGTCAGGATCCCGGATCGACAAGGGATCTTGCTTCAAAGCCACGCTTGTCAAGAGACTTCTCGCAGGCGTGGTTTTTTTTATGGGGATTTGAACAGCACGCTACCAAGCTTAAAGCCCGCTTGAATGCTTTTCTTGCTGAACCAGCCTTGATGCATCTCGAGCACAAAGCGCACGGGCTTGGCTGAGCAGTGGCTGTCAAGGCTTTGGGGCTTCATGTCCACAATGTTGACAATGCTGCCATCATCGGCAATGAAAGCGGCACTCAAGGGCAAGAGGGTGTTTTTCATCCAAAAACACTGCTGTGCTGCTTGCTCAAACACAAAGATCATGCCTTCATGTTGTGGCATCTCTTTTCTGAACATCAAACCCACCGACCTTTGCTCAAGGCTGGAGGCCACTTGGGCGTCAATTTGAAAAAACCCTGCTTGAATCTTGACCCGTTGTAAATCCAATTGGGGGCTGTTTTGAGCCCCAAGGGAGGTCGATAGACAAAGGCTGATCCAAGCAACACTCAGGCAGTGCATCCAAGACGCCAGGGTTTTAGGTGTATGAGATTGATAGAAGGGGTTTGACATGCAAAATGAAGGGCAATTGAAGTCTTTGAAGTCGGGGTTTGAGGCTGCACACCCCAAGCACCATGGATCATACCTTGTGCTTGAATGGGCGACAAAAAAAGAGTCAAAGGCTGGGCGCTTGGTCTTTGGGACGAGCGATGTTCATCGCTCAAGGCGCTTTGCAGCTGCCCGAATCGCCTTGTTCAAGCCAAGCCCTAGGGTCCTTGGCTTGTTAGAATCAAAAGAAAGCTGGGTCAGCATGCGGCATTCCACCGCAGCCTTTATGCTTTGCAGATCACCTTTGGAGTCCTTGCATGTACCAACACGTTCAGATCCCTAGCCAGGGGGAAAAAATCACCGTCAATGCCGACTTTTCATTGAACGTGCCCGATCAGCCCATCGTTGCGTTCATTCAAGGCGATGGTACGGGCTTGGACATCACTCCCGTGATGATCAAAGTGGTGAATGCCGCGGTTCAAAAGGCCTATGCTGGCAGCAAAACCATTCATTGGATGGAAATTTTTGCAGGTGACAAGGCCGCCGAGCTCTATGGCGCTGATGTTTTGTTACCCCAAGAGACCTTGGAGATCATGCGCGAATACGTGATCTCCATCAAAGGCCCCTTGAGTGCACCCACTGCAGGCCACATCCGTTCTCTGAATGTGGCCTTGAGGCAGGAGTTGGACTTGTTTGTCTGTTTGCGTCCTGTTCACTATTTCACCGGTGTGCCTTCGCCTTTGCGGGAGCCAGAGAAAACCAACATGGTGATCTTTCGCGAAAACTCAGAAGACATTTATGCGGGTATCGAGTACGAGGCCGAGAGCGAGAAGGCCAAAAAGTTGATTGATTTTTTGATCCATGAATTGGGCGTGAAGTCGATGCGCTTTCCCAATACCTCGGGTATTGGGATCAAACCCGTCTCCAAAGAGGGCACTGAGCGTTTGGTCAAAAAGGCGATTCAATATGCCATTGACAACGATAAACCCAGTGTGACCCTGGTGCACAAAGGCAACATCATGAAATTCACCGAGGGTGCATTTCGAGATTGGGGTTATGGCTTGGCCGTCAAAGCGTTCGGCGCTGAAATGATTGACGGGGGTCCTTGGTACAAGCTCAAGAACCCCAAGAGTGGCAAGGACATCATCGTCAAAGATGTGCTGACGGATACCTTTTTGCAGCAAATCCTTTTGCGGCCCGCGGAGTTCAGTGTCATCGCGACTTTGAATTTAACGGGGGATTACATCTCCGATGCGCTGGCAGCGCATGTGGGCGGGACCGGCATTGCACCAGGGGCCAACTTATCGGACTGCGTGGCCTGTTTTGAGGCCACCCATGGCACTGCCCCTAAATACGCCGGTAAAGATTATGTCAACCCAGGCTCTTCCATTTTGGCTGCCGAAATGATGCTCAGGCACATGGGTTGGGTCAAGGCGGCGGACTTGATCATGGCTGCTATGCAACAAGCCATTTTGAACAAACGGGTGACCTACGACTTTGCCAGGCTCATGGAGGGCGCAGACCAGGTGAGTTGCTCAGGCTTTGGACAAGTCTTGGTGGACTTGATGTAGGCCGAGTGCCCAAGTGGCCGCTGACAGTCGCCTGTGCTTGTTGACAAAGATCTAGGGCAGCCGACCAAAAGCAGACGCCCTGACACCAACGTTCAGGAGCAAAGGCATAGGACACGATGCCCAGGAGCTACACACCCGTATCAAGCGCGTTTGCGCCGAGTTTTTAAGCCCCCCTTCAGAAACAAGGCCCTGAGCTATTGTTTTTTGGTCATACCGCCCCATCTGTATTCCAAGTCTCTGTCCATTCGGGTTAATTCTTATCTTTTGGATCCTTTTTTTATAGGGCCCTGGTCCATCTCCTTGGGTCGCCAGAAAAAGAGACCTTTTTTTCAGTGCCAACCCGCTCAGAGCCTGAACTTGGATTTAAACTTAAGCACCGAGGAGGTGTGTTGGTGTGGATGAGGCAAATGGATTTTGTAAATTTTTCGCAACAGATAGCACCTGTGCCCGTAGGCTTATGTTGTGACCTATAGAATGCAAGCCATGGCAACAAAAATACCCAATCCAAAAATTCAGACCCCGGATGGCGATGATGGCAATTCTGTGGTGCTCGAGCGGCGTACGCAAAAAACCAAACCGCCTCAAATGTACCAAGTCTTGATGCTCAACGATGATTTCACGCCCATGGAGTTTGTGGTGATGGTGTTGCAGGAATTTTTCAGCAAAGATCGTGAAACGGCGACTCAAATCATGCTAAAAATCCATTTGGATGGTCGAGGTGTGTGTGGCGTGTACAGCAAAGATGTGGCGGCCACCAAGGTGGACCAGGTGCTCGATGCGGCCAACAAGCAAGGTCACCCTTTGCAGTGTGTGAGTGAGCCCATTGAGTTGATGTGAGCGAGTCAGAGTAAACCAAGAAGTTTTTAATTTTTGCAAGCGTAAAGGAACTAGAAATGATTGCCCAGGAACTAGAAGTGAGCTTGCACATGGCCTTTGTTGAGGCTCGGCAACAGCGCCACGAATTCATCACGGTGGAGCACTTGTTGCTCGCCCTTTTGGACAACCCCTCAGCGGCTGAGGTGTTGAGAGCTTGTTCGGCCAATTTGGATGACCTTCGAAAGTCGTTGAGCAACTTCATCAAAGACAACACCCCGCAGGTCTCAGGTAGCGAAGAAGTCGATACCCAACCGACCTTGGGCTTTCAGCGCGTGATTCAACGAGCCATCATGCATGTTCAATCCACGGGCAACGGAAAAAAAGAAGTCACTGGTGCCAATGTGTTGGTGGCCATCTTTGGTGAGAAGGACTCCCACGCGGTCTATTATTTGCACCAGCAAGGCGTCACGCGCTTGGACGTGGTGAACTTCATTGCACATGGCATCAAAAAGACCGACCCTCCAGAGACCGCCAAGCCCCAAGAGGCGACGCCCTCTGAGTCCGATGACGGGGGGGACAAAAACGAGAAGGCCTCTGCCCTTGAGCAGTTCACACAAAACTTGAACCAGTTGGCCAAGGACGGCAAGATCGATCCCCTGATTGGTCGTGAATTTGAGGTGGAACGCGTCATCCAAATTCTTTGTAGAAGACGCAAAAACAACCCCCTTCTTGTGGGCGAGGCAGGGGTCGGTAAAACCGCCATTGCCGAAGGTTTGGCTTGGCGCATCACGCAAAAGGATGTGCCAGAGATTTTGGCCGATTCACAAGTCTACTCCTTGGACATGGGGGCCTTGCTGGCGGGTACCAAGTACCGTGGAGACTTTGAGCAGCGCTTGAAAGGCGTTTTGAAGTCTCTCAAGGACCGTCCCAACGCCGTGCTCTTCATTGATGAGATCCACACCTTGATTGGTGCAGGCGCGGCCTCAGGCGGCACCTTGGATGCGTCCAACCTCTTAAAGCCCGCCTTGAGTTCGGGCCAGCTCAAGTGCATTGGTGCAACCACCTTCACCGAGTACAGGGGTATTTTCGAAAAAGATGCAGCCTTGTCCAGACGCTTTCAAAAGGTCGACGTGGTGGAGCCCTCCATTGAGCAAACCGTGGACATTTTGAAGGGACTGAAGTCAAGGTTCGAAGAGCACCACAACGTCAAATACGCAGTGGCTGCTTTGCAAGCCGCTGCCGAGTTGAGTGCCAAGTACATCAACGACCGACATTTGCCTGACAAGGCCATTGATGTGATCGACGAGGCGGGTGCTGCACAAAGGATCTTGCCTGTTTCCAAGAGAAAGAAGACCATCAGCAAGACAGAGATCGAAGACATCGTGGCCAAAATTGCGCGCATTCCGCCAGCCAATGTCTCCAATGACGACCGCGGCAAGTTGCAAACCTTGGAGCGAGATTTAAAGAGCGTGGTCTTTGGCCAAGACAAAGCTTTGGAGGTCTTGGCCTCGGCTGTGAAAATGGCCAGATCAGGACTGGGCAAGTCAGACAAGCCCATTGGTGCGTTTTTGTTCAGCGGCCCAACGGGCGTTGGCAAGACCGAGGCCGCCAAGCAGTTGGCCTACATCATGGGCATTGAGTTGATCCGTTTTGACATGTCCGAGTACATGGAGCGTCATGCTGTTTCTCGCATGATTGGTGCTCCTCCAGGCTATGTGGGCTTTGATCAAGGTGGACTGCTGACCGAAGCGGTCACCAAAAAGCCCCATTGCGTGCTTTTGCTCGATGAAATTGAAAAGGCGCACCCTGATATCTTCAATGTGCTTTTGCAAGTGATGGATCACGGCACCTTGACCGACAACAATGGGCGCAAAGCGGACTTCAGAAACGTGATCATCATCATGACCACCAACGCCGGTGCAGAGACCATGAACAAGTCCACGATTGGTTTCACCACCAACCGTGAGGCCGGCGATGAGATGGTGGACATCAAGCGCATCTTCACACCTGAATTCAGAAACCGTTTGGATGCAATTGTGAGCTTCAAGTCCCTGGATGAGCAAATCATCATGCGCGTGGTGGACAAGTTCTTGTTGCAGTTGGAGACGCAGTTGGCTGAAAAGCGCGTTGAAGTCACCTTCACGGATAAATTGCGCCAGCACTTGGCCAAGAAAGGCTTTGACCCCTTGATGGGAGCCCGGCCCATGCAACGCTTGATCCAAGACACCATCCGACGTGCCTTGGCCGATGAGTTGCTTTTTGGTCGCTTGATCGATGGCGGACGCTTGAATGTGGATGTGGATGACAAAGGTGAGGTCTTGCTTGACATCACCCCTTTGCCAAAAAAGGACTCCAGAGCGGCCAAGGCCGAACCCACTGAGCCAGAGGAAGCTCAGGCCAGTTAGAAGAAGGGAGAGGGATGCCGCATCAAAACGCCATGCAGGCCCACTGCGTTTTGATGCGCGCCAGAGTCCCCTGATCCCGTCCCATCGGCCCCCTTTATATGGGAGATAGGTCTGCATGGGTTTAAAATCTACGTTTTGAACCAAATCACTAGGAATCAACGTGGCTGGACACAGTAAATGGGCGAACATTCAACACCGCAAGGGTCGTCAAGATGAAAAACGCGGCAAAGTTTGGACGCGGGTGATTCGAGAGATCATGGTCTCTGCCCGTGCGGGCGGCGCTGATTTGGCGACCAACCCCAGGTTGCGTCTGGCCGTGGAGAAGGCCAAGTCGGCCAACATGCCCGCTGACACCATCAAGAGAAACATTGACAAAGCCACGGGGCAACTTGAAGGCGTCAACTACGAAGAAATTCGCTACGAGGGTTATGGCATTGCGGGAGCCGCCATCATCGTCGACACCATGACCGACAACAAAGTCAGAACCGTCGCTGAGGTGCGTCACGCCTTCAGCAAGCACGGGGGCAATCTAGGCACCGAGGGCTCCGTCTCGTTTCAATTCAAACACTGTGGCTTGTTGATGTTCGCCCCTGGCACATCCGAGGACCTGGTCATGGAGTGCGCTCTGGAGGCGGGCGCTTTGGATGTGATCAGCTCAGACGACGGGGTGATCGAAGTGATCACCTCAGCTCAAGACTTTGAAGCGGTCAAGGCCGCCTTGGTGTCCAAAGGCTTTGAACCGGAGGTGGCCGAGGTCACGCTTCGTGCAGAAAACTCCGTCTCATTGGGTGCTGACGATCAGTTGAAAATGCAAAAGATTTTGGATGCGCTTGAAGACCTGGACGATGTTCAAGAGGTCTACCACAACGCCGAGATGTAAGCCATGAAGATCTTGGTCATTGGTTCCGGTGGGCGAGAGCACGCTTTGGCTTGGAAATTGGCACAGTCTGCCCGCGTTCAATGTGTGTACGTTGCCCCCGGTAATGGCGGGACAGCCTGTGACCCAAGACTGCAAAACGTGCCCATCACCGATCTGCATGCTTTGTGCGATTGGGCGCATCAAGAGGAGATGGCCTTGACCGTGGTGGGCCCCGAAGGCCCTTTGTCTGAAGGCGTGGTCGATCTCTTTAGGTCACGAGGCATGAGAATTGTAGGCCCCAGCCAAGCCGCCGCTCAACTGGAGAGCTCCAAAGCGTTTTCCAAGGCCTTCATGAAGCGCCACCACATCCCAACGGCAGCGTTTGAGACCTTCAGCGATGCAAGTCTGGCGCACGCGTATGTGGATCAACAGGGTGTGCCGATTGTGATCAAGGCCGATGGCCTGGCCGCTGGCAAAGGGGTGGTGGTGGCCATGAACTTTGAGCAAGCCCACCAAGCGATTGATGACATGCTCCTGAGCGACTCGAGCGTGGTGATGCACAACGAAGGCGGGGCGAGGGTGGTGATTGAGGAGTTTTTGGAGGGCCAAGAAGCCAGTTTCATGGTCCTGTGCAATGGCTTGTCTGCCTTGCCCTTGGCCACCTCACAGGACCACAAACGCTTGTTGGACCATGACCAAGGACCCAACACGGGTGGTATGGGCGCGTATTCCCCCGCACCGATCGTAACACCCCAAATCCATGCCAAAGTCATGCGTGAGATCATTCGCCCCACCTTGCTGGGGATGATGAAAGAGGGGCATCCGTTCACTGGATTTTTGTACGCGGGCTTGATGATCTCTTCAGATGAAGAGGTCAAGACCTTGGAGTTCAACACCAGGCTTGGAGACCCAGAGACGCAGCCGATCATGATGCGTTTAAAGAGCGATTGGGTTGATGTCTTATGGGCCAGCACCGAGCCCAGTGTGCATACAGATGAACGTTCTCGGGAGAAGCATCCCTTGGACGCCGTGGAACTTGAATGGGACAGACGCGTCGCGGTGGGCGTGGTTTTGGCGTCCCATGGCTACCCGCAAGCTGTGAGAAAGGGTGACACGATTGAGCACTTGCCCCAAGAGACAGAGGACTGCATGGTCTTTCATGCGGGAACATCCCAAGCCCAAGACCAACTCCAACCCCATTCCCATTGGACAACCACCGGGGGTCGAGTCCTGTGTGTGAGCGCCCTAGGGGGCACCCTCACCCAAGCGCAGCAACTGGCTTATGAGGCCATCAAGGGCATACAGTTCGATGGCATGCAGTACCGAACGGACATTGGTTGGCGAGCCAAAAAGGTGATTTGATTGGCACACAGCGCTTTCGAATCCTCTTTGCGCGAGCCCCTGAACGATTGCCCAGAGCTTGAGCGTGTGTTTTTTCCGCGAACCCAAAAGACCTGGGCTTTGAGGCTTTTGCAAGCCTTGGGTTGGCGCTTGGTGTTCCATGGCATGCCAGGGCCTTGGGGGGTCGTGGTCGTGTACCCCCATACCAGCAACTGGGATTTCCCGATTGCCATGTTGGCCAAATCGGCCATTGGCATCCAGGCGCGTTTCATGGCCAAGGACTCGTTGTTCAAGTGGCCGGTCTTTGGCGCTTGGCTGAGCGCCTTGGGGGGTCTCGCCATCGATCGATCACAAGCTCGGGGGGTGGTGGCTCAAATGGTGGAACACTTTGCCGCTTGCAAGGCAAGCGGGGAGCTCTTTTGGTTGGGTGTGGCGCCGGAGGGGACCAGGAAATACCAAAGAGGTTGGAAAACTGGTTTTTACCAAATTGCCTACCAAAGCGATGTGCCTGTGGTGTTGGTCCGTTTTGACCATTCTCGTAAGCTCATTGAGGTTGATCAGTGCATCCGATTGAGCGGAGACATGGCGATGGATTTTTTAAGAATGGCCCAAGCCTTTGATGGGGTCAAAGGCTTTCATGAAAAGAACGCTTCCCCGATTGTGCCGATGCCCAAGGGTTCTTCATAGCAGCGCTGCTATGGGGAACACCTTGATGGTTTTTCTAAGCTTTTTCAGTTAAAAACAAGCCCATCTATGAGGGACACACGATGAGTGAATCGAATGAGAGCAAGGGTTTCAATGAGACGGTCAAAACTTATTTGATGGGCCTGCAAGCGAGCATCATGCAAGCCATTGAAGCCTTGGACGGGCAAGCGCAGGTGGTCAACGATGTGTGGACCAAGGCGGCCCATGAGCCGCTACAGGGCAATGGCATCACCAAAATCATCGAAGGCGGTCGGATTTTTGAGCGAGCAGGTTGTGGTTTTTCTCATGTTCAAGGCCCCTCCTTGCCACCTTCAGCCACCCAAGCGCGGCCTGAATTGGTCGGGGCCTCTTTTGATGCCATGGGCGTGTCTTTGGTCTTTCATCCCTGGAACCCCTTGGTCCCCACAGTGCACATGAATGTGCGCATGCTCAGCGCCTTGAGCCGTGACAACACCCGTGTGGCTTGGTTTGGAGGAGGCATGGACTTGACGCCTTACTATGGTTTTAGGCAAGATGCGGTGCATTTTCACCAAACCTGCAAAGATGCCTTGAGTCCTTTTGGTGAGACCTTGTACCCAAGGTTCAAGCAGTGGTGTGATGAGTATTTTTTCTTAAAACACCGTCAAGAGGCCAGAGGCATTGGGGGTATCTTTTTTGATGACTTTTATGAGTTCGGCAACGAGGGCAGTTTTGCCATGTTGAGAGCGGTGGGGGATGCTTTTGTCAAGGCCTACTTGCCGATCGTCAAGCGCCACATGGACACCCCCTACACGAAAGAGCAAAGAGCATTTCAGCTCTACCGCAGAGGTCGCTATGTGGAGTTCAATTTGGTTTGGGACCGAGGCACCCATTTTGGCCTACAGTCGGGGGGTCGTACAGAGTCTATTTTGTTGTCCATGCCGCCCTTGGTCTCTTGGTCCTATCAGCACCAAGACCCGGAGGGTTCCCCAGAGAGCGCTTTGATCAAAGAGTTCTTGGTGCCGCAAAACTGGGTGGGTTGAATGTCTGGAGTTGTGTGATCAAACGAGTCGGTATCTTAGGGGGAGCGTATGACCCGCCGCACCTGGCCCATGTGGCCTTGGCTCAATTCGCCTTGGAGGATCTCGAGTTGGATGTCTTGCATGTGGTGCCAACAGGGCATGCTTGGCACAAGATGCGTGCCTTGACCTCGTTCGTGGACCGCATCGCCATGACGCGTTTGGCTTTCACGGGGCACTCGCAAGAGAGGCGCTCTTCTGATAAAATACACGTTGACGATCGTGAAACCCGCAGACTCGGTCCCAGTTACACCATCGATACCCTTCAAGAAATTGAGCTGCTGTACCCCAAAGCCAAGCTCTTTTTGATCATCGGTCAAGATCAGGCAGAGTTGTTTGGCACTTGGAAGGACCATGCGCTCATTGTCCAAAAGGCCCAAGTCGTGATTGCATGTAGAAGCACGGGCTTGGGCACCGCGAGCAGCTCCCCCATCCCCTTAGAGGCGGCGGGTTTAAGGGATGCCGTTTATTTGAAATGCCCTTTGATGCCCATCAGTGCCACCGAGGTGAGAGCATCTATTGAACAAGGTCTCGATGTGAGCCAACTTGTCCCTGAGTTGGTTCTGAACTATATTCAACAACAGGGTCTTTACTCGAACATGTCATGACAGAAGCAGCAGAAAAAAAAGACGTTCAAAAACTTCAGCGCGTCATCGTCGACGCCTTGGAGGACGTCAAAGCGGTCCAAATCGCTGTGTACAACACAGAGCATCTTTCTTCCTTGTTTGAAAGAGTGATCTTGGCAAGCGGGACCTCCAACCGTCAAACCAAGGCTCTGGCCGCCCATGTGAGAGACGAGGTGCGCAAATCGGGTCACGGCAAGCCTCGCATCGAGGGTGAAGAAAACGGAGAGTGGATCATTGTTGACTGTGGTGCGGCCGTGGTGCACATCATGCAACCCAACATCCGCGAGTACTACAATTTGGAAGAGATTTGGGGCGACAAGCCTGTGCGCTTGAAGTTTGGTGCGCCCAAACCGGTTTTTGCCAAGGCCGAGGAGCCCAAGCCCAAGAAAAAAGCGGCCAGTGCGTCCAGCAAAACAAGCAGCAAAACAAGCAGCAAATCGGGCGCGAGCAAGTCCCCCGCAGCTGCTGACAAAAAGGGCGGGGCAAAGCTGTCTGCAGGCTCCAAAGCCAAGCGCCCAAGCAAGGGCAGCACCCGTGGACTTCAGACGCCCGTGGATCCCAAGACCGGGCTCACGGTGCCGGTCAACAACTCACGCCGCGCCATTGACAAACGCCCCTATTTGGCGCAGTTGCCTCAAGCGCTTGAGCCCAAAGGGTCGGCGGCGGTGAAGACAAGCAAAAAAACGTCCAGCAGCCCTTCAAAGGCCAGTGCAAAGACAAGTCCAAAGGCAAGTCCAAAGGTCAGCGCAAAAAGCACTGCAAAAAGCAGTTCAAAAAGCACTGCAAAAAGCACTACAGCCAAGCCCCGTTCCCCTGCAACGCAAAAGCCCGCCTCCAAAAAGCCCGCCCCTAAAAGGACCGCTCGAGAGGCATGAAGATTTGGCTGATTGCCTTGGGAAGTCGCATGCCCGCTTGGGCTGAGGCGGCGAGCGCGGATTTTTTAAAGCGCTTCCCAAGCGACTGGCGCGTGCACATCAAGGCCCTCAAAACCCCAGCCAGAGAGGGGCAAACGGCCGATAAATTGATGCAACTCGAGGCGCAAAAAATCACCGAGGCTTTGCCCAAGGACGCCCTCGTGGTGGTCTTGGACGAGCGAGGCACCGCCCTCACGACCCTCGAGCTTTCAAAGAGTTTTGACCGCTGGCGCGAGATGGGGCAAGACCTCGTGTTTGTGATCGGTGGGCCCGATGGGATCGATGAAGACTTTAAAAAGCGTGCCCATGAAAGGATCCGCCTG
>Ga0114960_10002159_pt1 | contig 15520 bp, 5 predicted proteins | sample C_130625_MF_Meta_FD_92637 | JGI IMG/M metagenome (GOLD analysis project Ga0114960, IMG submission 92637) | Freshwater microbial communities from Lake Croche, Canada to study carbon cycling - C_130625_MF_MetaG | ecosystem: Environmental > Aquatic > Freshwater > Lake | place: Lake Croche, Canada... | reverse complement strand
TTCGACCTCGGTCTTCGCTGTTGATGGCACGAGCAACATCGCGTATCTGTCATCGATTTCGAGTGAAGGCAATCCAGTTCTGGGTCAGAAGTGGAGCGAAGGTCGACTGCAGTCGGTGTCTGATCCGGTGTCGGGTCGCGAGGTCACGTTCGTCTACGGCGGTGGTGGCTGTCCGAAACCGGCAAGTGGTTTCATTGCGGCTCCGAACGGCATGTTGTGTCAGGTGAAGTTCTGGGATGGCTCGACCTCGGCCGTCTACTACGTCGATATTCCTGGGCTTGGCGCGTCGATCGGCCGTCTCGTCGACTACCCAGAAGCGAAGGGTGATGGCGCGAGTGTCCTCGACATCGCGTATGACGCCGCCGGTCGTATCGCTCGCACCCGGTCACCCCTGGCTGCTGCGGCGGCGGCATCGAAAGTGATCGGTGCCGATGACCCGCAGTTCTGGACAGCGCTTACCTACACCCCTGAAGGCAAGGTCCAATCGATGACCGAACCGGCCCCAAGTGCCGGTGCGACGCGTTGTACCCGCTCCTATAACTACGAGAGCGCGCAATCCACATCGGTCACCGATTCGTGTTTCGGCGGGCAGATCTTGTCGATCCTCTATGACCCGACCACGTTCTTTACGATCTCGGCGACGAATGCCGCTGGTCTCACGTTGAAGAACGAATGGGACTTCGCTTCGGGTCATTTGTTGTCCTCGACTGACTACTCCGGCCTGACCACGGTCAACCGTTACGAGGGTGGCAACATTGCGCAGACTTGGGGACCAACAAAGGGGTCGATCAGCGAAGCGCAGTCAACGTTGCGTGAGTACGACCAATCATTTGCGCAGAGTGCCGAAGGCATCGCCATGGTTGGTCTCGACGCGACGTACTGGCCGAGCGAGAACAACGCTGGTGGCACAAGTGTGCAGGAGCTCGGTCCGCAACTTAATGGCGTGATCGTTCCATCGCTCACAGTGAACTGGCCGTCCTCGCCGGCGGGTAACAACGGTGGTTGGTCGGGGCTGCTCACCGGTGCACTCGACGTGAAGACCGAAGGTTCGTACAAGATCGTGTCGGGAAACTCGGACGCCCGCGTGCGCGTCAACAACGTCCTCTGTGTTGACGGAGCTTGCGACGCGTTGCCGTTGTCAAAGGGGCGTCACTCGATCCGTATCGATCTGTTGTCCTCGACATCTGAGGCCTCGATGGATGTCACTTGGTCCGGTCCTGATACCGGTGGTGTGTTGCAGTCGATCCCGACCAGCGCGCTGCATCCGCAGTACGGCTACATCACGACGACGAAGGTGAACGACCCAGAGGCGACACGTTCGATTAGTGAGAACATCTCGCGCTCGTCCTATGAGGCACCGGCCTCGGGCCGCATTTCATCGCGCGTGAACCAAGCGGGCTCGAAGATGACCTTCGCCTACGAAGGCAATAAGAGTGGAAGCGGTGCGTGGGAACGCCAGACCGCTGTGACGAGCGCAAGTGGAGCCTCGTACACCTATACCTATTGGGGCGACAAGGAATCAGCGAAGTCACCTTGTCCAGGTGCGAAATCGGCCAATCAGGGGGGCGGATCAAAATCAGTGAGCGCTCCGGGTGTTGACGGCGGCACGGGACCGACCACGACGAAATGGTTCGACGCTGCCCGGCGCGTCGTGGCAACACAGGCTCCGGGTGGAGCAATCGCGTGTTCGACTTTTGGTAAGGGCGGACAGGTCACTTCCACCGAGGTCATCGGAATGGGAAGCACGCAGAAAGCTGTCACCGATTATGCAGTCGGTGGCAATCCGCTCATCGGCGAAACGACGGAGACCAATGGCAACGTGGTCACCACAACGAGGACAGAGAAGGATCTACTGGCGCGAATTGTTCGCACTGTGGATCGATTCGGCATCGAGACCAGTTATGTCTATGACCAGCGCACGGGTGGGGTGGCAACGGTTACCACGACTGCGCCTGGTGCGGTTCCCGTTGTGGAGTCGAACACCTACGACACGCATGGCTGGTTGATTGCAACGGCAGTGAACGGCAGAACAGTTTCAACAAAGACCTACAACGCCGATGGAACGGTGGCGTCGGTGACCTACGGCAACGGGGCGAGAAGCATCCTTGGGTATAACGATCAGAACCGCGCTGTCTCGCTGCGATGGTCGACACCGTCGGGCGCGTTCGCTTCAACTCGCGAGATTTCTTCGGGCGGAAACATCTCAACTGAAACTCTGAGCGCGCCTTCAGGATCTTCGACATTCACCTATACCCGTGACTCGAACAACCGATTGTCCGCCACTTCGGTGACCGCTGGTCTCGTGCCAACTGCGAAGTCTTGGGCATGGACCTTCGACGATGCGTCGAATCGCTTGACCCAAAAAGTCATCACGAATGGTGCAGTCACCGGCGACCATACCTACGCCTACAACAACGCGTCGCAGTTGGTCTCGACGACGGATCCAGCCGCTTCGGCAGGCATCACCTACGACGATCGCGGTAACGCAACAAAGATCGGACCAAATTCGTTCACCTACGACAACGCCAACCGCGTCGTCTCAGCAACCGACGGAGCATTGACGGTTGACTACGAATTGGGTGTCGACGGTGTCGTTATTGCAAAGTCCACCACTGGCGGCCCGGGCGCTGGAACGATCCAGTACTCGGCCAGTGGAGTGTTGCTTGATGGTGATGCCAAGCCGATGAACCAGCAGATCGAACTGCCGCTCGGCGTCACGATGACTTTCCCCCTGTCGAGTGCCTCGCCGGCGCAATGGCAATTCACCACGCTCGGTGGTGACCTGTTCTTCGTCACCGACGATGGCGGGGCCCTGAAGGGAACAGCACAAGCATTCGATCCGTACGGCCAGGTCCTGACCACGCCGAATGCAGTGCAACCCTCATTGCCCAACACCACGTTCGAAGCGGCAACTGGCAATGAGACCGAAGCTCTCAAGACGGCGTATCAGTTGATGGGTGCACGTGTGTACATCCCGGCGCTGGGCCGATTCGCGCAGCTCGATCCAGTCGTCGGTGGTTCTGCGAACGGCTATGACTATGCCAACCAAGATCCCATTGGGAATTCCGACCCGAGTGGCAACGAAACGGATAACTGGTTGGCCACCGGCCTGACCGCACTTGCTTCGTTCGCTCTGGCCGCACTCGTGACTCCGGCCCGTGGCGCTCTCGCAGGAATGTTGGTCGGCGCAGCTACTGGCGCCATAGTCGCTGGAGCATCGCATGCGATTGAGTTCGCGATCACGGGACAAACTGAATTCTCCGGCGTTCGTATTGGACTGTCGATCCTCGCCGGTGCCGCCGGCGGCGGATTGGCCAGCCGAATCAAATGGTCACGAGCTCAGAACCGTGCTGCAGGAAACCCAGCCGCGCCAGCGGAAGCGCAACCGCCGGCGCTCCCGCGTCAGAATCTTCGGCAGCCGTTTCAGCAGTATTACGACCAGCAATACGCCCGTGGTCTCGCCGAGTACAACAATCGGCCCAATCCGCTTTTGGCCGGAAACTTACTCTTCGGCATCGTCGAGACGAACGTCGCAAGTGCTGCTACCCGAGCCGCCCAGTTCGCCGATGTATACGCAATCGAACGAACGCAGCGCTTCTACGCTTGGTTCACTAGAAGGGGAGTGGGACGGAGCACGGTTGGCTCGTCCGCAGCCGGGAACTCCGTCCGGGGCTCGGGCGAGGTCGGAAGCGTCGGCAGCTTCTTCGAATGATCGAGGTTCGGGGCATGGCCGGATCGGCCATGCCCCGTCAACAGCGTTGACCTCTTTCCTGTTACAGTCTCCCGGCGTACCCTCGCCGCTTCATGGAGCCTTCAATGCGTCGTCTCACCCTTTCTGTTGTTGCTATTGGGCTGTCCTTGGCCTTGATGGCTTCGGCGTGTTCTTCGTCTGATTCGAGTCGCAATGCGGCTGCTGGTGAAGCGGGTGATCCGACGACGCTCGCGGCGTTGCCGGCCGGTACAGGTTCGGGTGAACGCGTGCCGATGTACTTCGGTGCGGTGGTAACGCCAAGTTCGTGGGTGTCGTCTTCTCTGTCGCCGACGTTGAGTGTTCCTGGTGGGACTGGCGCGTGGACGTTCACGCTTAGTGATTTGAGCGATGGCAAGAGTGCATTCGGCACACGGACCTATGCCGAGTCGGGCAACAGTGCGCGAGTGCCTCTGGGCGCCGGTCTCGAACAGGGCAAGGTGTACACGTGGAAGGCCACAAGCGCTGGGCAGAACGCGGTTGGTGGTTCGTTCACCGTTGATTTGCAGATGCCTGGCGTGCAGGAGGCCGATTCGGTTGGCGGAGTAAACGTTTCGCTTTCCTCTGGCGAGGCGTCGATCGCATGGTCTTCGCATGCCGTGGGCGCGCTGCCTGGATCAGTCGGATTCGGCGTGCAGTATCAGGCGTCGAACGAGGCCGAACCGGGGATGCCGGCCGGTTGGAGCCTGCAGGCAGCGTCGAGCTTCCCCTATACGCGTCTGAACCAGTGGCCCGATGGAAGTGTCGGTCTGATCGGCACCAACGGAACGGTAGCGAACTATCGCGAAGGCGCCGGCGGTTCGTTCAACCCCGTGCAACTCGGAACCAGCGATCTGAATGCCAACGGTCTTGCACCGGTACTTATGAAAAATGCCAATGGCACATTCTCAGTCACGACCAAGAGTGCAACCGCAGTGTTCGCTCTCGAAGGCGATTCCGGTGCGGGGTATCTCTCGAGCGTTTCCGGTAAGGACAACCCGATGCTCGGCCAGAAGTGGTCGGGTGGGCGCATTCAGTCAGTGTCCGATCCTGTGTCTGGTCGCGAGATCACGTTCGTCTACGGCGGTGGTGACTGTCCGAAACCGGCGAGCGGTTTCATTGCGGCCCCGAATGGCATGTTGTGTCAGGTGAAGTTCTGGGACGGCTCAACCTCGGCCGTTTACTACGTTGATGTTCCCGGTCTTGGCGCGTCGATCGGTCGTCTCGTCGACTACCCAGAAGCAAAGGGCAATGGCGCAAGCGTCTTCGACATCGCGTATGACGCTGCCGGTCGCGTCGCTCGTACTCGCTCGCCCCTTGTCGCATCGGCCGCGGCGTCGAACGTGGTTGGTGCCGATGATTCACAGTTCTGGACAGCGCTTACCTACACCCCTGAAGGCAAGGTCGAGTCAATGACCGAACCGGCTTCAACTGCCGGTGCGGCTCGTTGCGCGCGCAGCTATATCTATGCGAGCGCGCAGTCCACATCAGTTACCGATTCGTGTTACGGCGGGCAGATCAAATCGATCGTCTTCGATCCGACCACGTTCTTCACGATCTCGGCCACGAATTCGTCCGGATTGGAACTTCGCAACGAATGGGATTTCGCTTCGGGTCAGTTGTTGTCTTCGACTGACTACTCCGGCCTGACCACGGTCAACCGGTATGAGGGCGGCAACATCGTGCAGTCATGGGGACCCACCAAGGGACCGATCTCGAATTCGCAGACCACGCTGCGTGAATACGACGAATCCTTTGAGGACGCAGCTGATGGCATCGCGATGAAGGGGCTTGATGTCACCTATTGGCCGAGCGAGTCAGATGCCGGAGCAGATGGTGTCCAGGAACTTGGTCCCCGAACCGGCGACGTACTTGCGCCGTCATTGACGGTGAACTGGACCAAATCGCCGGCTGGAAACAACGGTGGTTGGTCGGGTCTCATGACCGGTTCGCTCGACGTGAAGACCGAAGGCACCTACAAGATCGCGTCGGGGAACACCAACGCAAAGGTGCGCGTCAACAATGTTCTGTGTGTCGACGGCGCTTGTGATGCGCTTCCACTCGGGAAGGGCGCAAACCAACTTCGTATCGATCTTTCTTCGGCCACCGCGGCTACTTCTATGGATGTGACGTGGGCTGGTCCCGATACCGGTGGTGTGTCGCAGTCGATTCCGGTCGACGCACTGCGACCCGGGTATGGATACATGACCACCACGAAGGTGAACGATCCGAATGTGGTGAATGCCGTCGCCGAGAACGTCTCCAAATCCTCCTACCTCGAACCAGCGACCGGTCGTGTGTCGTCCCGTGTGAACCAGGCCGGTTCGAAGATGACCTTCGCGTACGAAGGCGGAAGCGCCGGCAAGGGCGGTTGGAGTCGCCAGACTGCAGTCACCAGCGCAACCGGAGCTTCGTACACCTATACCTATTGGGGAGATAAGGAATCGGCGAAGTCCGCGTGTCCCGGCGCGAAAGCCGCCAATCAGGGCGGCGGGGCGAAGACCACCTCCGCACCCGGTGTCGACGGAGGGCAGGGTCCCACCACCACAAAGTGGATCAATGCCTCCGGAGCGCCTGTCGCCGAGCAACTTCCCGGCGGTGTGCTCACCTGCAGCACCTTCGGCCCTGCCGGCCAGACACTGTCGATCGAATTGATCGGGATGGGCACGACCTATAAGTCGACGAACACCTTCGCGGTGGGCGGCAACCCGCTCATCATGGAATCGACCGAGACCATCGGGACCGTCTCGACGACGTCCCGCACGGAAATGGATCTGCTGGGTCGAACAGTGCGGACGGTGGACCGGTACGGCATTGAGTCGCGCATCGTCTACGACGTCCGAACTGGAAACGTTGCATCGACGACGATCACCGCTCCCGGGGTCGCTCCGGTGATCGCATCGAACACGTACGACTCGAAGGGCGCGCTTGCCTCAAATGCGGTCGATGGTCGAACTGTGTCGACATTTACCTACAACTCCGATGGCACAGTTCGCTCGATCGCGTATGGCAACGGCGTCACGATGTCGACGGCGTTTAACGAGCAGAATCGCTTGGTCAACTCCACATGGTCGACGCCATCGGGGCGTTTCGCGAACTCACGGGAGATTTCCGCTGGCGGCAACGTCTCGGCCGAGACGCTTGAGGCACCCACGGGAACGTCAACCTTTTCTTACGTTCACGATTCCAATGGTCGGTTGTCCCAAGCAACCGTTACCGCCGGACTCGTCCCGGCGACGAAGTCCTGGAAGTGGACCTTCGATGATGCCTCGAACCGATTGACTCAGCGGGTGACGACGAACGGTGCGGAGAACGTCGATTACACCTACGCCTACAACAAGGCATCACAACTCACTTCCACTACCGATCCCGCAGCGTCCGGTGGCATCACCTACGACGCGCAGGGCAACGCCCTCACCGTTGGGCCCGACTCGTTCACCTTCGACAAGGCCAACAACGTCGTCTCGGCCACCGATGGCACAGTGACCGTGAACTACGAGCGTGACTTCGCCGGAGCGGTTATCGCGAAGTCGACCACCGGTGGTCCTTCTGCGGGCACCATCCGGTACTCGAGCACCGGGGTGCTGCTCGATGCTGATTCGAAGGCCTATGCCCTGACCTATTCGCTCGATGGCGGGGTGAATGTCACCAAGGCCCTGACCCCCGGTGCGGCCACTCGCTGGCAGTTCACCGGCATCAACGGTGATCTCTTCTTCACCACTGATGATGCCGGAGCAGTGCAGGGTTCAGCGCAGGCATTCGATCCCTATGGCCAGGTGCTCACGACCCCGAATGCTCCGCAGCCGACCCTTCCCTCGACCACATGGGAAGCGGGAACGGGCAACGAGTCTGAATCGCTCAAGACTCCGTACCAACTCATGGGTGCTCGTGTCTACATCCCTGCTCTCGGTCGGTTTGCCCAACTTGATCCAAAGGTCGGCGGCTCGGCAAACGGTTACGACTACGTCAACCAAGATCCGGTGAACTTCTCGGATCCGACCGGTAATGAATCGGAGAACTGGCTAACCACTGGCGTCACCGGAGCCGTAGCCTTCGTTGTGGGCGCGCTCATTGCGCCGGCGCGCGGTGCTCTCGTCGGAGTACTCGTCGGCGCAATCGCCGGCGCTGCGTTGACCGGACTGTCGCACGCCATCGAGTATGCCGTGACTGGCCAGACGGAGTTTTCGATAACCCGCTTGGGTATCTCGATCCTCGCCGGCGCCGTTGGCGGAGGCATCGTTGGGCGAGTGAGGTGGGCGAAAGCGCGAAACAGCTCGATCAGTGATGACGCCAGCACCTACTCGGACCTGATTTCCGAGACGACCTCCACAGCGAGCGAGAGGTTTCAACGGATGTATCCGGCGAAAGTTCAAGGAGCGACGTCGCAATCGGCAGCGAGCGGCTTGGTGCAGAAACAGGCGGCGACAGCCTCGTTCAAGCAGACCGCGAGTCTGGCTCAGCAGAACAACATGAAATTGATTCTCGTTCAGAGTGATTCTGCGGGGATCAAACTAAAGATGGCGAAGAGCTTCGGTGACGAAAGTGGGGTCATGGCCAGGGCCGCATCGGTGAGGTCGGGTAGGAGTTCGGGTTACAGCCTGGCCTCGCACCTTCGGGTCTCGGATGACCTTGAGCGAATGTCTATTGGCTCAAATACGTCGTTCTAATTGGCCAAAGCCCTGAAGAGTTGTGAAAGAGCCCCGGCCAACGGCCGGGGCTCTTTTCGTTGTGGTTGGGCCGGCAGGATTCGAACTCGCGAACTCTTCGTTTCGAGCGAAACTCCGAGCAGTCTTGAGTCAACGATGTTGACTCAAGACTGCTATGGTCTCCGAAGTTTGCATTGCCCTTCAACTCCGGAGATCCTATGCGCCGCCGTTCTGCTGTTTCGCTTATCGCCATAGGCCTTTCGCTGGCCCTCGTTGCTTCGGCATGTTCCTCTTCGCCTTCGAAAGAACGTTCAGCTTCGGGTGGCGCTGGTGATCCAACAACACTCGCTGCACTTCCTTCCTCCGCTGCAACGGGCGAGCGAGTGCCCGCCTATTACGGAGCGGTCATTACGCCGACATCATTCGTTTCGACGTCGTTGTCACCGACACTTTCTGTGCCCGGCGGAACCGGCGCATGGACGTTCACCTTGAGCGATCTGAGCGATGGAAAGAGCGCATTCGGCACGAAGACGTATGCCGAAACTGGCAACAGCACTCGCGTGCCAACGGGCGCGGGTTTGCAGCAGGGAAATGTGTACACATGGAAGGCCACAAGCGCGGGGCAGAACGCTGTTGGTGGTTCGTTCATGGTCGATCTGCAGATGTCTGAGGTTCAGCAGTTCGATTCTGGTGGCGGTGTCAACATCGCGTTGTCATCCGGCGAGGAATCCCTTGCGTGGTCATCGCATTCGATGGGAGCGCTCCCAGGATCAGTTGGCTTTGGTTTGCAATTCCAACCTTCGAATCCCGATGAAATCGGAATGCCTGCGGGATGGAGTCTGCAAGCGGCATCGAGTTTCCCCTACACGCGTTTGAATCAGTGGGCCGATGGAAGCGTTGGACTCATCAGCACGAATGGTTCGGTCGCGAACTATCGCGAAGGTGCAGGCGGTTCGTTCAACCCCGTGCAACTCGGCACGAGCGATGTGAACTCCAATGGTCTCGCACCGGTGCTGATTAAGAACTCAGACGGAACCTATTCGGTGACAACGAAAAGCTCGACCGCAGTCTTCGCGCTTGATGGTGACACTGGCGTTGGGTACATCTCGAGCATCTCGGGTAAAGACAATCCGATGCTTGGTCAGAAGTGGACCGGCGGACGAATTCAATCTGTCTCCGATCCGGTTTCCGGTCGCGAGATCACCTTTGTGTACGGCGGAGGTAGTTGCCCTAAGCCAGTCACAGGGTTTGTTGCAGCACCAGCCGGCATGTTGTGTCAGGTGAAGTTCTGGGACGGTTCAACGTCGGCAATTTATTACGTTGACGTTCCCGGTCTTGGTGCGTCGATTGGACGACTTGTTGACTTCCCTGAAGCGAAGGGCAGTGGTGCAAATGTTCTCGACATCGCCTACGACGCTGCTGGACGTATTGCTCGCACGCGGTCACCCCTTGTTGCATCTGCTGCTGCATCGAACCTGATTGGTGCTGAAGATTCACAGTTCTGGACCGAACTGACCTACACCTCTGAAGGCAAAGTCGCGACAATGACCGAGCCGGCATCAACTGCTGGGGCAACTCGTTGTGCGCGCACGTATGACTACTCGTCGTCGAATTCAACGGCGGTTACTGATTCCTGTTTCGGCGGACAGATCATGTCGGTGTTATTCGACCCGACCACGTTCTTCACGCTTTCGGCAACGAATTCCGCTGGCCTCACGTTGACGAATAACTGGGATCTCGCAAGCGGTCAGTTGCTTTCCGCCACGGACTATTCCGGTCTCACGACCGTGAATCGTTACGAGGGCGGGAACCTCGTGCAGTCATGGGGTCCGACAAAGGGAGCGATCAACAATTCGCAGTCGATGTTGCGAGAGTACGACCAGGCATTCGATGCGTCTCCTGATGGCATCGCCATGAAGGGTCTTGATGTCACCTATTGGCCAAGCACCTCTGATACCGGTGCAAATGGTGTGCAGGAACTCGGACCGCGAGTCAATGACGTTCTTGCGCCCTCGCTCACGGTCAACTGGGACAAATCGCCAGCAGGCAACAACGGCGGCTGGTCGGGCTTGATGACGGGTGTGCTCAATGTGAAGGCGGAAGGCGCCTACAAGATTGCGTCGGGGAACACCAACGCAAAGGTGCGCGTCAACAATGTTCTCTGCGTCGATGGCGCTTGTGATGCACTTCCGCTTTCTGCAGGAGCGAATCAGCTTCGTATTGACCTTGCGTCTTCGACGTCAACGTCGTCGATGGACGTGTCATGGTCAGGTCCTGATACCGGAGGCAGTACGCAGTCGATTCCGGTCGATGCACTTCGTCCCGGCTACGGCTATATGACAACGACGAAGGCCACAGACCCATCTGCGGTCAATGCGATTTCCGAAAACATTTCGAAGTCTTCGTACCTTGAACCGGCAACCGGCCGTGTTTCATCTCGCGTTAACCAAGCTGGTTCGAAAATGACCTTTGCCTATGAAGGCGGAAGCGCAGGTAAGGGCGGCTGGAATCGCCAGACTGCAGTCACCAGTGCAACCGGCGCGGCCTACAAGTACACCTACTGGGGCGATAAGGAATCTGCGAAGTCTTCGTGCCCAGGAGCGAAGTCCGCGAATCAGGGCGGCGGATCAAAGTCCACCATTGCCCCGGGAGTCGACGGCGGTAATGGTCCGACCACGACGCAGTGGTTCGATGCATCGGGCGATGTTTTCGCCGCGCAACTTCCTGGCGGCGTGTTGTCATGCAACACCTACGGTCCTGCTGGACAGACCCAGTCAACCGAGCTCATCGGAATGGGTTCGACCTACAAGACAGCGAACAACTTTGCGGTTGGCGGTAACCCGCTCATCATGGAAGCAACTCAAACGGTGGGTTCGACGACGACGACGACTCGAGTGGAAATGGACCTCGCTGGTCGAACCGTTCGTTCGGTCGATCGTTATGGCATCGAGACCCGTTACACCTATGACCAGCGCACGGGGAACACTTCTTCAACCACGCTCACCGCTCCAGGTGCTGCTCCAGTCGTTACGACCAATTCCTATGACGCTCGTGGTTGGCTCGTTTCCACTGATGTCGATGGCAAGACTCAGGCAACGCTTTCGTACAACCCAGACGCAACGGTGAAGTCGATCGACTACGGCAATGGTGTTGTTGTCACGAACTCGTTTAACGAGCAGAACCGTCTCGTTTCGAATGCGTGGACGACCCCGTCTGGTGCATTTTCGAACTCTCGACAGGTTTCGGCCGGAGGCAATGTGTCTGGCGAAACGTTTGTGGCGCCTTCGGGCTCATCAACGTTTGCATTCACGCACGACAGCAATGGCCGCTTGTCGGCCGCGACAGTGACGGCTGGTTTGGTTCCGACGGCAAAAGCTTGGAACTGGACCTTTGACAACGCATCGAATCGTTTGACGCAGAAGGTTTCGACGAACGGTGCGATTACTGGCGACTACACCTACACCTACAACCAAGCCTCGCAACTGACGTCAACGACTGATCCAGCAGCTTCTGCAGGTATCACCTACGACGCGCAGGGCAATGCGCTCACCGTCGGGCCCGATACGTTCACCTACGACAAGGCGAACAACGTGTTGAGTGCAACCGACGGCACGCTGACTGTCAACTACGAACGTGATTTCTCTGGTTCGGTCATCACAAAAACAACGACTGGTGGTTCCGATGCGGGCACCATTCGTTACTCAGCAACTGGCGTGTTACTCAACGCCGATTCAAAGCCGTACGCGTTGCAGTACTCATTGCCTGGTGGCGTGAGCGTTACGAAGCCATTGGCGGCCGGAACGCCAACTCGACTGCAGTTCACCTCGCTCGGTGGCGATTTGTTCTTCGAAACCAACGATGCCGGTGTGTTGCAAGGAACACCTCAAGTTTTTGACCCCTACGGTCAAGTGCTTACGGTGCCGAACGCTCCGCAGGCGGGTCTTCCCAACACCACATGGGAAGCGGTAACCGGCAACGAGTCCGAGGCCTTGAAGACGAACTACCAACTCATGGGTGCACGCGTGTACATCCCGGCGTTGGGACGTTTCGCGCAACTCGATCCCAAGGTTGGCGGTTCGGCGAATGGGTACGACTACGTCAACCAGGACCCGGCGAACAACTCCGATCCCAGTGGTAACGAAACAGAGAATTGGTTGGTCAACGGACTTACCGGTCTTGCGTCATTCGCTGCAGGTGCGATTGCTGGAATATTCACACGGAGCGCAAGCGTCGGCATGTTGGTTGGTGCGATTGCCGGTGCAGCCGTAGCTGGTCTTTCCCACGGGATCGAATACCTCGTCACGGGCCAGACTTCCTTCTCGGCTGCTCGATTGGGAATTTCGATCCTTGCTGGTGCGCTCGGTGGCGGGATTGTTGGCCGAGTGAAATGGGCGAAAGCGCAGAATCAAGCGGGTGGCAACCTCAACGGCAATCAAGCAGTCGGTCGAGCCTCGGACGATGTTTCGTCGGTCACCTCGTACAAGAGCTCCAACCACTCGAGTGCAGTGTCGAGCAGTCGAGGCTCATCGGAATGGGACTGCCTCGCGTTGCCGGACGAGCTCGCTGCAGCGCAGGCACGACGAGCTGCAGTTGGAGGAGCTGCGGGCAACGATGTTTCGTACGCAATCCCCAACGGATTCCGCGAGGGCCAGTTGTCATCCTCCATGAAGTCGGTCGTGAAACAAAGCGACCCGGCTGGTGTGAGGGCGTGGATGGCCGAAAGTTCGATTCTCGATGGGTTGGGCGATGGCGTCGGCGGCTTCCGACCGGCATCTGTTTCGTCTGGCTACAGGCTTGGGATGGACCTTCGAGTGTCACAGCAACTCAACCGCTTGACCTCCCGCAGTATGGACAACTTCTAGGAACGCCTTGGCAGCCACCGAGCCAGAGGCCAAAGAAAAGCGAAAGGGCCCCGACCAATGGTCGGGGCCCTTTTCGTTGTGGTCGGGCTGGCGGGATTCGAACCCACGACCTCTTCGTCCCGAACGAAGCGCGCTACCAAGCTGCGCTACAGCCCGTAAGGAGAGGTCACCCTATCGGACGACCTCGGTTGCTACGAAAGCCGGATCTCAGGCTTGGAAGGCCAGATCGGAAGCGTCGCCCGAGCCAAGGCTGATCGGCTCGGCGTAGGCCTCTCCGGCCAACAGGGCGTCGGCAGCCTTGCGCAGACGCAAGGAATCAAGCGGCTTTACGAGGTAGCCGTCGGCATCGCAACGCTGGACCTGGAACACGTCATGCGCCCGGTCGAGCAACATCAGAACCGCAGTGATCGGGATGGCGTCCATACCTTCTGCATTGCGAATGGCCATGCATGTGGCGATGCCGCCCATGTTGCCGATCTGCTCGTCGATGATGACAAGGTCGGGGCTCAACTGGGTGATGGCCTGAAGCACATCGATGCCGGCTCGCACTCGGTAGACGTTGGTTGAATCGTCGGCCAAAGCGGCGTCGACCTCTTCGAGGATCCAGTCAGCATCGGTGGCAAGAAGGATGGTGGGCACGGCGCAGACAGTACCGGCTGGTACCGGTTTCGCCCAACCATCGGGTCAGGGCGTGCCTTCAGGGGTGAGCCACTGGGCGAGGGATGCGAGACCGTCGAGGTCGTGGACGTCGGTGTCGAGGAAGGGGATCTTCACGACGGCCCCGGCGGGCAGTTTGTCGGTGAGCGAGGAGAGAACCGTGTCCTGTCCCGCGACCACGGCTTGGGAGTCATGGAGCACGGTGATGAAGGGGGTGAGCGGTCCGTCGCCAAGACCATCGAGGCGATCTTTTCCCAACGAGGGATGCACGCGGTTCACCACGATCGCATCGACCGCAATGTTGGCCTCGGCGAGTGTTTCGATGAACGCGGCTGCGTCGTCGACGGTGTCATTTCGAGGAACGGTGACAAGTACGAACGCGGTGTCGTCAGCAACGAGAAGATCGTGCACGGCTACTGCTCGGCCTCGGAAGCCTTCTTCCATTCCGTCGAATGTCGCAAAGAATTCGATTGCATCGTCCACGACCGACGCACTCACAATTCGAGCAACCGTCCGCAGAAAACCTTGGGCCGCAAAGTTCACGACTCGTGCAAGTCCACCGGTTGGGGTGACGAGAATTTTGTAGAGACGATGATCAAGAAACTGTGTGATGCGATCGGGGGCTTCAAGAAAGTCGATGGCGTTGCTTGTTGGGGGAGTATCGACAACGACAAGATCGAACCGCTCATCGTTGTGAAGTTCGTACAGCTTTTCCATCGCCATGTATTCGTGGGCGCCCGACATCGAATCAGCGATGTTTCGAAAGAAATCGTTGGTGAGAATGTTTTGGGCTTGTTCTTCGCTGGGCGCGTAGGTGCGAATAAGTCCATCGAATGTTGTCGACGTATCGAGCATGACGGCCCAAAGTTGGCCCTTTGCCGCAACGTCGATTCGTTGGGGTTCGTTGCCGATTGCACGATCGGGGTCGAATCCCATTGCATCGGAAAGCCGACGTGCGGGGTCGATGGTGACGACACAGACCCGACGGCCGCGTCGTGCCGCTTCAAGTGCGAGTGCAGCCGCGGTGGTTGTCTTTCCCACGCCACCAGCGCCGACGCACACGATGACCGAGTGTTGTTCAAGAAGCGACGTGAGCGAGTTCATGCGTCGTCCTCGGTGAGTTCAGTGATTCCGAAGGTGAGCGCGCTTGACAACGTTTCGAGTTCGGCGGGACCAGGTTCGGTGGTGAATACATACGGAGTTCGAATCTGCGCGAGCGGGAGTAACTCTGTGAGACGCGCGACTTGCTCGTTTTGTCGCGCCGCCCACGTCAACCTGAACGCTGCGGCATCTCGAAGTTCAGCGATATCGGTGGCCGACAGTTGCGGTGCATTCGCCGCAATGAGCGAGTCGAGATCGCCATCAAGTCCTTCGGGAACATCGACGAGCCCGTTCACGATCACGGGCGCAAGGGCAACTCCGATTTCGTCTTCAAGTGCGAACGCGGTCTCGATGACTTCGTTCACCGGTGTTTCCTCGGCAAGGGTCGCGAGCATGACTCGGCACCGCGTTGGGTCGGCGAGCATCTCGAGTACCTCGTCGGCCTGCGTCGCGATTGGGCCAGCTCCGACAGCGCCGCGCAAACCGGTCGGCGATTGCAGGAATGAGACCGCGTGGCGTGCGGCGGG
>Ga0114960_10002155_pt1 | contig 15544 bp, 18 predicted proteins | sample C_130625_MF_Meta_FD_92637 | JGI IMG/M metagenome (GOLD analysis project Ga0114960, IMG submission 92637) | Freshwater microbial communities from Lake Croche, Canada to study carbon cycling - C_130625_MF_MetaG | ecosystem: Environmental > Aquatic > Freshwater > Lake | place: Lake Croche, Canada... | reverse complement strand
CTCTTTGGTGGCGCAAAGTTTCAGAAGACTACTCCCGACAATGACACGGCACAGTTCATTGAGTCTCGCCGCTTTGCGGTTGAGGAGATTTGTCGCGTGTTCCGCGTGCCACCTTCCAAGCTTGGTGTGATTAGTCCAGGCGCAATGTCGTATGCGTCGGTTGAGTCGAATGCGATCGCGTTTGTGACGGACACGCTCCGGCCGTATATCGCGAAGATTGAGGACGCGTACGGCCACCTCTTGCCAAAGGGCGTGTTCCTTCGCATCAATGTGGATGGGTTGCTGCGTGGCGATTCGGGGCAACGCTTCGCAAACTATTCGACGGGTCTCGCAAGCGGCATCTATTCGATCAATGATGTGCGTCGGCTTGAGGATCTCGAGCCGGTCGATGGTGGTGATGCGCATCGCGTTCCGCTGGCGAATGTGGATGCGAATGCGGCGAACATTGCCGAGTTGGATCGGCGCACGATTATCGCGCAGCGCCTGATCGATTCGGGCTTCCAACCCGAGGCGGTTCTGGAGAGTCTCGGCATGGACCCGATTCAACACACCGGCTTGCCGACAACGAAACTCCAGCAAGAGCAAAAGGTCGATCCGAATGATCCGGCGTCCGCTTACGTGGTGACTCCGTGACTGACATCTTCGTCAGTGATATCGACGGCACGATGATGGACACGAATGGCGATCCGATCGCGTCGACCGTCGGCTATTTGACTGCGCTCGAAACGCCGATCGTGATCGTGACGGGACGCCAAGAGTCTGAGCGTGACGCGACGGCGAACGAGCTCGCAGACGCGGGAATTGATTACGCAATGCTGATGACAAACAACGGAGACCAATCAACGGTCGATTACAAGGCGGCAACCATGAAAGCACTCCAGGCTACTTACAACGTGGTGGGGGCGCTCGACAATGATCCCGCTGTACGCGACGTATACGCGAACCTCGGTGTTGAGGTGAAGGACCCGGCGGATATTCCAACCGCAGGACCCGACTCTTCGACGCGCGACATCATCGAGACGGACGCGGATGAGGCGCAAGAGGACGCGCTCGAGGCGGCCGAGGCACCCGAGTCGTTGTGCGAGCTTCTTGCCGAGCAGCTTGGTGATGTTGTCACGTTCCGGTTTGTGGCGCACGGGTATCACTGGAACGTCAAGGGCGAGTTGTTTTCGCAGTATCACGAGTTGTTTGCTGACATTTATGGGGTTGCTGAGGCTGCGATCGATCCGCTTGCGGAGAACATCCTCAAGCTTGGCTATGACGCGCCGGTTGGATTGGCCGCGTTGATGAGTGTGCGCGAGCTCGCTGATCCGGCGGTCGTGCCGGACACTCCAATTGCGATGGCGACGAGTCTGCTCGACATGAATGATGACGTGATTGACGGGTACCAGGAGTGCATCGCACAGGCCATCGTTGAGAATCAGCAAGGCGTTGTGAACTTCCTTGCCGCACAACTTGATGAGCACCAGAAAATCTCGTGGCAGTTGCGTTCCAGCATTGGCGCGCAGACGCAGACGACGATGATGCCAAGCGTTGCCGTTGAGGACGACGCGCCGGTTCGGTCGAAGGTGACGCGCCTGTCTCCTCGTCGCGAATACTTGAGCGAGAAGCGCGAGACGATTGAGGGTGTGGAGCGTCGCAGCCTAGACGTTGCGAATATCGAAGTGCGTGATGCGGCGTCGAGTGATTCGGCCGGCAGCTTCTCCGGCTATGCGGCTGTGTGGGATTCGCCGAGCCTGCCACTGCCGTTCACGGAAACAATCAAGCGTGGCGCGTTCTCCCGCACGCTGAAGAGCCGCAACCAAGTCTTCCTGCTCGCGAACCATGATCCCGGTCGCGTCCTCGCGGCTCGGCGCAGTGGCACGCTCCGTCTCGAGGAAGACGCAACGGGCTTGCGCGTTGAGGCCGACCTGCCAAACACTTCGGATGGGCGTGATCTCGCCGTCCTGCTTCGTCGCGGCGATGTCTCTTCGATGAGTTTCGGCTTCAGTGTTCCGACGGGTGGCGATCATTGGAGTGACGAGAATAATCGCGAGCTCCGCGACGTGCGCTTGCATGAGGTGAGTGTCGTTTCGTCGCCGGCGTACGAGTCGACTTCGGCTGCGGTGCGTGACTTGTCGAATCTTGCGAGCGTTGTTGAGGCGGACGCGTCGCTGCTTGAGGCCGCGTTTGCTGCGCTTGAGCGTGGCGACACGTTGACGAGTGACCAGGCAACGATCCTTGAGGGTGCGATCGTGAAACTTCGCGACGCCGACGTGGACGTTCCGGCGAGCATTTCGATGCTGAAAAACAAGTTGGATCTCGCATATAACGCTGTCTAAAAGTCGCGGTTTTTGGTGGTCGCGGGTTGGTATTTTATTTGTAGTCCGTTGCGGAGCCGCACGGATTGACGCATTGCGGAGCCGCGATGCCTGTAGTCAATCTTGTGTGGCGCGATAAGCGCAGAAACGGAACGGTTTTATTATGAGCGAGTATTTGAAGCGTCAGGTTGAGATTCGCCTGAACGCATGGGAAGAGGCCAAAGCTCTTCTCGACGTTGCATCCGCTGAGAAGCGTGATCTGACGATCGAAGAGCAGGCCACGTACGATCGCATCAACACCGAGCTCGACGAGCGCGCTGCCGTCATCGAGGGCTTGAAGAAGGATGCCGAGCGCGAAGAGCGTCTCGACAAGGCTGTTGAAGGCATTGAGCGTCAGGTGCGCGAGTCGCATCCCGGCGTGAAGACTGACTCTGACACGATTCGTAAGCTGGCCTCTGGCGAGCTGCGCACCGCGTTGTTTGCTCCAGAAACTCGAGACGTATACTCGTCCTCGACTGGCGCTCCAGTGGCTACGTCGTTCTACGACCAGGTGATCATGAAGGCGCGTTACGTCGGTCCGATGCTTGACACCAGCACGATCCTCAACACCAACGGTGGCGAGACACTCCAGATCCCTTCGCTTTCCACGTACTCCAGTGGCACTGCGTTCGGTCAGGGTTCCGCGATCGGCGAGTCCGATCCGGTCTTCGCCAGCTTCGTCTCGCTCACAGCGTGGAAATATGCGTTCATCACGCAACTTTCCGCCGAGTTGATTCAGGATTCGGGTGTCGATCTGATGGGCTTCCTTGCCGATCAGACCGCTAACGGTCTTGGCTATTCGATCAACACTGCGTTGACGACTGGTACGGGTACCGTTCAGCCGACCGGCATCGTCAATGCTGCGGCCGTTGGTATCACGGGCGGCACGGGTGTGTCCGGTACGTTCACGGCAGCAAACGCCATTGACTTGGTGTACAGCTGCGACACGGCGGCCAGGCAGATGCCGGGCAGTGGCTGGATGATGAATGCTTCTTCGATCTCGAAGATGCGCCAGCTCCAGAGCTCGGGTGGGTACTACATTTTCTCGCCGGCCGTTTCGGCTGACCAGAAAGATCTGTTGCTCGGATACTCGGTCTACGAGAACCCTGCAATGGCGTCGACGGGTACCGGAAATAAGAGCTTGCTCTTCGGGAACCTGTCGAGCTACATGGTCAGGATTGCCGGTGGCGGCATTCAGCTTGACCGCAGCGACGAGTTCGCCTTCAACCAGGGCCTCTCGACGTTCCGCGCTCAGATCCGCATTGACGGCAATCTCGTTCAGCCGTCTCACGTCAAGTATTTCATCGGAGCTGCTTCGTAGCTTCGTTGTTCCCAATGGCGGTGTCCTCTACGCAGCACGATGCGTAGAGGGCACTGCTTCTTTTTCTAGGAGACTCGATGAATCGTGCTCATCGTCGCCAAGCCGCTAAAGGCAAGGCAACAAGCCAGGTACCTCTCGTAGGCCAGATCAAAGCGCCGGCGTCGCGTCGACGCTTGCGAGCCTCGTGGTACTCAAACGCTCCCTTCTCAACTGCGACGGGGTATGCGAATCAGACGGCGCAGGTCGTGCCGCGTATGGCGGCTGATGGTCACGAGCTCGCGATCCTCGCAAACTACGGCATCGAAGGATTCAAGATTGATTGGAACGGCATCCCCGTCTTCCCTAAAGGTCTCGCCGATTACTCCGACGATGTGATGGGTGCGCATCACGCCGGGTGGGTGGCGGGTAATAGGACGCTACCGAACGTGTTGTTCACGTTGTTTGATGTGTGGGTTTTCAAGAGTGAGGCGTTGAAGCAGGTGGAGAGGATCGCTTCGTGGGTGCCGATTGATCATCAGCCAGGACCACCGCTCGTGATTGATTGGTGCAAACGTGAGAATGTGACGCCGATTGCGATGAGTCGGTTCGGGGTGGAGATGCTTGAGCGCGAGGACGTGGCGTGTGAGTATGCGCCGCACGCGATCGAGGACGTCTTCAAACCAACGCCGAGTATCCCGGCGCCTGACGGATCACGCGTTACGGGACGCGACCTGATTGGCGTGGATGACGACAAGTTTGTTGTCTTGATGAACTCGGCGAATAAGGGTGTCACGCCGAGTCGTAAAAGTTTCGGCGAGAACATCATGGCGTTTGCAGTGTTCGCCGAACGCCACCCCGACGCACTCCTGTATTTGCACACGGAGGTGTTCGGTTCGATGGGTGGCATGCATTTGCCTGACTTGTGTAAGGCGTGCGGCATTTCACCCGACCAATATAAAGTCGTCGACCAGTACCAGTACCGTGCCGGTTTCCAACAGGACGCTCTCGCCGCTATTTATACGGCGAGTGATGTGCATTTGAATTGTTCGATGGGTGAGGGGTTTGGTATTCCGACGGTTGAGGCTCAGGCGTGTGGGACGCGCGTGATTGTGTCGAACTGGACGGCACAACCGGAACTCGTCGGTGATGGTTGGATCGTTGAGGGCCAACCGTGGTGGGATGTCGCGCAGAAAGCGTGGTTTATTACGCCGCACGTAAACCTGATTGTCGACGCGCTCGAGGCCGCGTACGAAGCGCCGCGTGGCGTGAGTGAGAATGCCGTCACGTTTGCCGAGGATTATCGGGCAGACGCGGTGTACGCGAAGTATTGGCGGCCGATTCTCGACAGGCTCGCGGCATGATTGGTCGCGTCATCATCCCGATCCTGAACAGGTTCGACCTCCTTGAGCGGTGTGTCGCGTCCTTGCCGGCCGAGGTAGATGTTCTCGTTATTGATAACGGGTCGTGTGTGCCAGGCTCTTTTGATTCGGCACAAGTGACGGTGTTGCGTGTTCCGTCGAATCTTGGTGTTGCGGGTTCGTGGAACCTCGGCATCAAGCTTTACCCACGCGAGCCAGGCTGGTTGCTTCTGAATAGTGACGCGTGGTTTGCTGAGGATGCCTTCAGTGTGTTTGCTCGTGAGGCGGGTGAGGATCGCATCCTGCTTGCAGGTTCGCCGGCGTGGTGCTGCGCATGGATCGGCGCGGGTGTCGTCAAGCGTGTCGGCTTGTTTTGTGAGGCGTTCTATCCCGCGTATATGGAAGACCTTGATTTTGAGGAGCGTGCGAAGCGATTGGGTATGCCGGTTGTTTATTCGAGCGCGGTGGTGCATCACGATAATTCGAGCACGATCGCGTCAAGCAACGAGTTTCGCAGTCGAAATGATGCGACGCACGAGCACGCCAGGCGCGTCTTTGATGCCAGGTGGCGTGACCTCGCGGCGGATGACACGCCGGCACCGATGGAGTGGTCGCTTGACACGCGGAGGTTGAACTCGTGGGATTAGGTCGCAACACCGAGAATGGGCCGGCCGCACCCGTGCCGATCCTTCAGCGCGAATGGGAGTTCCAGACGCTGCTCGATTTGTATGTACAAGAGGCGCCGCGTCGCGTTCTTGAGATTGGCACGTTTCACGGCGGCACGCTTTTTCACTGGTTGACGAAGAACACGCCGAGTCTCGTGGTCGCGGTTGATTCGTACCAGACGGGCGTCGATAATCGTCAGCTCTTTGAGGAGTGGAAGGACCCGCGCACGCAGCTCGAGATTATTGTCGGTAATTCGATGGACGAGGCGACGCAAGTCAGGGTCGCCGAGTTCGGCAAGTTTGATTGGGTCTGGATTGATGCGGGACACTTTGATCATGAGGTGCGTGCGGATTATGCGGCGTACGCGTCGCTCTGTCGTCCCGGCGGCATTATTGCGTTGCACGATATTTTGAATCATCCGGCGCACCCGGAGATTGAGGTTGAGGGGTTGTGGCGCGAGGTGCAGCGGGCGGGTGCGGTGACGCGCGAGCTCGTTGCTGATCCGCATGCCGAGTGGGGCGGCATTGGTGTGATCTTCCGGTGAGGTTGCATGTCGTCACCGCGATCACGCGACCCGAGAATCTTGCTGCTCTGGCCGCTTCGCTTGGGAGTGCGGCCGTCGCGGCTAGGGTTGACGTGTCGTGGCATTGGGTCTTCGACCTAGACCGCCGATACGTGGGTGGGCAGAAACGCAAGAATGATGCGCTGGACGAGATCCTCGACGGGTGGGTCTGGTTCCTTGACGATGACACAAGCGTTGACGTACGCATCTTGTCGGCGTGGCGCGCAAGTGTCGACGCTGATCCGAGTCTTGAAGCAGTCGTGTTTGGTCAGGTGCGTGCCGATGGTCGCATCCTCCATGCGCTACCCGAGCTCGTCAGGGTTGGTGACATTGATATTGGTCAGGCGTTCGTGCGGCGTGACGCGATCGGCATGCACCGCTTGGACGAGTCGTATGACGGTGATGGTGTGTTTCTCGCGGCTGTTTTGCCGGGTGTAAACGTGTTGTTTCATGCCGAGTATTTGTCTCGTCATAACCTGCTTGTGGCGGCGTAAGCGCACCATTTTTGGCATAAGCGCGTTGGTAGAATAGTTGCGTGGCAATCACCAACGGATACTGCACGCTCGCGCAAGTAAAAGCCGCGCTACGAATCACAGACGGCACCGACGACGCACTGCTCGAGGCGAGCGTCGAATCCGCATCCAGGCTCATCGACGGTTATTGCAATCGCGGCTTTTGGAATCAAGGCACGGCAACGCGCGTCTACTCGGCGCGCGACCCGTACTACTGCAACGTCGACGACTTCTCAGGCACCGCCATCACGCTGAAAACGAGCGTCTTGTCTCCGGGTACGTTTGACGTTACTTGGACGCAGACGGATTACCAGCTCGAGCCATTGAATGCCGTGATGGAAGGCATCCCGTGGGCGTACGATCGCATGCGCGCAGTAGGCCGCTACTTCTTTCCAACCCTGACTGTGAACTATGGGAGCCAGGCGCTTGTGCAACTGACGGCATCGTTCGGTTGGACAGCCGTTCCGAGTCCCGTGCAACAGGCAACAATCATCCAGGCATCACGACTCTGGAAGCGTTTGGACTCGCCCCTTGGCGTCGCGGGCTTTGGCGATATGGGTGTGATGCGTGTTGGTCGAGCACTCGACCCGGACGTTTCTCAACTCGTTGAGCCGTACCGCAAGATGAATCTGGCCGTCTAATGAGCAGCTCGGCGTCGCAAGTCAAGGCGGCACTCGGCACCGCACTCGCAACCGTCACCGGCCTGCGCGCATTCGACTACCAACCCGACCAGGTCAACCCGCCGCTCGCATGGCCAATCCTCGATTCGGTTGAGTATCACGGCGCAATGGGTTCCGGCCTGATCACGTACCAGTTTCGCGTCCCCGTCATTGTTGGTCGCGCATCGGAGAAGACGGCGCAGAAACGACTCGATGAGTACGTCTCATTCGACAATGGCATTCGCAGTGCGCTTGAGGCGGACCTCACGCTTGGCGGTGTCGCTCAGTCCCTGATCGTCGAATCGGCCGGCAAGTTCAACAGTCTCGACGCAAACGACACGACCTACCTGATGGTCGAGTTCCGCGTCATCGTCTACGCATAAGAAAGACACGATGACGACATACAAAGTCACAGGATCGCTGATCGTGAATGGTGTCTCGCCCGGTGGAATTGTTGACGGTAAAGACCTTGAGGCGCCGGATCTGCTCGTTGCGGCCGGATTGATAAGTCGCGTAGAAACACCATCTGCGTCCCGTAAAATACTTGTAGATCAGAAAGACTCTGAAGGAGAATCGGCCTAGTGGCTAAGCAAGTCCTCACCAATGTGAATGTCACCCTCGCCGGTACAGACATTTCCAGCTATGTCAAAGCGATTACGCTGACGACGAAAGCCGACTCCGTCGAAACCACCGCGTTTGGGTCTACGGGCAATGCTCGAACCCGCGTCTCCGGTCTGATCGACAACAGCGTCAAGGTAGACCTCTTTCAGGACTACTCGGCGGTCGAAGGTTTGATCTATCCGCTCGTCGGTGGCACGGCTGTCACGATGGTTGTGAAGCCGAACGGTACGGGTACCGCATCGACCGCAAATCCGCAGTATTCGTTCACACCGCTGGTAACCGAGTGGAATCCCGTTGCGGGTGCCGTTGGTGACGTCGCGACCGTTTCGGTCACGTGGGGCGTTTCCGGCGCGATCGTCAAGACCCCGTAATCAAACAATCGTAGGAGGATCTAATCGTGCTGATCCGCATGGACGTCACACCGAAGGCCGGTGCGCCTCGGCATGTCATCGCCGAAGCTCAAGACCTCGTTGCTTTTGAGCGCGAGTTCAACAAGAGCGTCACCTCGTTCCAAGACAACGTGTTCCTGAGTGACTTGTTTTGGTTGGCGTGGCACGCTGAAAAGCGCGAACTCGTTGGGACGCCAGATTTTGATGATTGGGTCGCGTCGCTTGAGATGATTGGTGTTGCAGACGAGCAGGCAATTGTCCCTTTGGAGAGCACTCCGCCCACTGGTTCATAGCTAGTCTCGCGCTCGAAACGGGCATCGCCCCGCATTTGTTACTGAAAGAAACGCCTCGCATGATCTTCACCCTCCAGGCAGTCCTACGGTGGCGATCAGTACAACAGGCAGAATCCGATGAGTAGCAGCGCCGAACTTGACGCGAGTATTCGTCACGCAGTCGACATGCTCAAACTCATTGATCCGACGTTGATGCGTGCAGCGGTGAAGCCGTTGAAGGTTGCGGCGAACATTGTTGCGACGGATGCTCGGACTCGTATCCCTGACGTGCCGACCAGTGTTTCTCCGTCGGGGCGTCCGAGGTGGGGCAAGTGGGGCGGGTCGAGTGATAAGTCGTGGGACGTCGGCAAGGCGCGCAGCGGAATCAAAGTCCAGTTTCGCGCGTCACGTAAAAACAGTGAGATGCAACGCCCCCTTGTCAGCATTGTTGAGACGAACCCCGCTGGAGCTGTTGCGGACATGGCGGGCAGTAGTGGTTCGGCAACGAAAGGTGCGCAGGGTTTGGCGTTCAATGCGCGTCTTGGTGGGAATCGAAGTCGCTATATGTGGCCTGCGATGGAAAGTAAAATGACTGACGTGGATGCAGCCCTTGAAGTAGCAGTTCTTGAGATGGAAGCTACTATCAATGCGCGTCTCGGCGGGTTTAGCGGATTGGCAGGCGTGTAATGGCTGTCGTCATTCCAATCATTGCCGATATCAAGGGTTTGACGAGTGGTGTGGGGGACGCTGAGAAGCAACTAGACCGGCTTGGTAAGAATGTTGGCAAGGCCGGGTCGAGCATGACAAAGGGCTTTACGCTCCCGATCGTCGCGCTCGGTGCGGCGAGTGTGATCGCGTTTGATCAGGTCGATTCGGCGATGGATGAGGTGGCTGCAAAGACGGGTGCGACGGGACCAAAACTTGACGCGCTCCAGGCTACGTTCAAACGCGTCGCCGCGAACGCTACGCAAGGCATGGATCAGGTCGCGATTGCTGTTGCGGGCGTGTCGCAGCGTCTCGGGTTGACGGGCAAGCCGCTTGAGGACATGTCGCAACGCATGCTTACGTTTGCGCGCGTCACGGGTGTCGATGTTGAAGCTGCAACGACGGGTGTCACGCGCGCTATGGGCGCGATGAATATCCAGTCTCGTGACGGTGCTGGATTCATGGATCTCCTGTTGAAGGCGTCGCAGGCGACGGGTATCAAGGTTGACGTGTTGACGGATAAGCTTGTGAAGTTTGGTCCGGCGATGCAGAAACTAGGCTTCGACACGACAACAACGGTTGCGTTGATGGGACAGTTCGAGAAGGCCGGCATCAACACGGATGCGGCGCTCGGCGGATTGAAAAAGAATCTTGGCATCTTGGCAAAGAGTGGTGAGACGGATCTTCCAAAGGCGCTTGAGTTCAGTATCAACTCCATCAAAAAGGCTGGCACGACGAGCGAGGCAACGAAACTCGCGATGGGGATGTTTGGTGCGAAGGCGGGTCCCGAACTTGCGATCGCGATTCGTAAGGGCACGCTCAGTGTTGATGATCTTGCCAAGACGCTACGCGGGTCGAAGGGCGCGCTTGATTCGACAGCTGCTGCGACTGAAGGTCCGCAGGAGAAGATGGCGCGATTGAAGAACCAGTTGACGCTCGTTGCGGCCGCTTTTGGGGATATTCTTGTGCCAGTGTTGGCACAGGTCATTGTTCCGCTTCAGGGCTTGGCAAGTGCCTTGCAGAACTTGTCGCCTCAGATGCGTCAGATCGTGGTGATTATTCTCGCGACGGTCGCCGCGATTGGTCCGATGCTGATCGTGACGAGCAAGATCATTGGTGTGTTTCAACAGTTGAAGGAGGCCGTGATGGTGCTTCGTGCTGGCATGGCGCTTTTGAATATCACACTCCTGATGAACCCTTTTGTTTTGATTGCCGTCGCAGTAATCGCACTGATCGCCGGCCTCGTCCTCTTGTACCAGCACTCAGAGACGTTCCGCAACATTGTCGACCAGATCAGCGCGGTCGTGAAAGAAAATCTTGTGGTTGCGTTCAACTGGTTGAAGCTAAAGATTGACGAGATCTGGCCGGTCATTCAGAACATGTACGAAAAGGCGAAGCCGGTGCTCGAGTTTCTTGGCGCGGCCGTTGAGTTGTATGTCGTGACGTACATCAAACTCGTCAAGTTCTACATTGAGGCGTGGGTTTTTGTTATCAAGACGGCGTACGAATTGATGAAGCCGATCGTGATGTTTATTGGCGGCATCATCAAGGACTACATCGTCGCCGAGATCCAGGCTGTAAAGACTGCGATTGGGCTTGCAACGGACGCGTTTGACGGCATCAAGACGGCAATCATCATCGTGAAGGATGCAATCAAGGGGCCTCTCAATACGATCAAAGAATCGATCACAACGGCGATCAATGGTGCCGTCGATGCCGTCTCAACTTCAATCAAGGGCATCACGGGTATATTCAAAACCGTTGTTAGTGGTATTCAAGAGATTTGGAATAGCACGCTTGGTGGCAAGCATTTCGGATTCCCGTCGTGGCTACCAGGCATTGGTGGCAACGGATTTACGATTCCCATGCTGGCTGCGGGTGGCATCGTGTCGTCGCCAACACTCGCGATGATTGGTGAGGCGGGACCCGAGGCCGTCGTGCCGTTGAATCATTCGACAACTTCGCTTGGCGCGACGTATTACTTGACGATCAATGCTGGGATGGGGACGAGTGGGGCGAGTGTTGGTCGCGACATTGTTGAAGCGATCAAGGTTTTTGAGCGTCGTAATGGTGCTGTCTTTCAGGCGGCGTGATGAGTATTCCGCCGCTGAAGGTCGAGTTGGGTCTTGAGGCGATCTCGTCGAATGTGACGTTCTTTACGCTTGATGATGCGACGCGTGGTGTGTTGGATGGTGCGACGTACAAGCTAGGCGGCACGGTCTATTTTGATGTGACTTCGCAGGTGAAGAGTGTGTCGACGAGTCGCGGCCGGAGCCGAGAGCTCGACAAGTTCACAACGGGTACGGCACAGATCGTCTTCAAGAATCAGGATCGCGCGTTTGATCCGTCAAATACGGCGAGTCTTTACTATCCGAGTATCGTGCCGCGCAGGGAGATTCGCATCACGAGTGGCAACGTGACGCAATACGTCGGCCTCGTTGACGATTGGAACTTGTCGTATGACGTGGGTGGGTTGAGTGACGCGCAAGCAACATGCGTTGACGCGTTCGCACAACTCGCGAAACAAACACTAAACACGTTTGTTGCAACGAGTCAGAAAACGGGAACACGCGTCGCGGCGATTCTTGCGCGTAGCGAGGTGGCGTGGCCGGCGACGCTTGAGGCGATCGACACGGGACAACAAACGCTTCAGGCCGATACCGTCACGCAAGACGTTGACGTGCTCTCGTACCTTCAGCTTGTTGAGCAGTCCGAGCCAGGCTCGCTCTTTATTTCTAAGGGCGGGTTTGTGACGTTCAAGGATCGCAACACGGCTGCCGTTACTGCGGCCGTCACGTTCGCCGATGACGGGACAGGCATCGCATTCACAAACGTCCAGGTCGTGTACGGCACCGAGCAACTCTACAATCGTGTCACGTTGACGCGGCTTGGTGGGACCGTGCAGACCGCATCGGACGCAACAAGCATCGCCGAGTACGGCATCGCCGCACTCGACGAGCAAGGCCTCCTGATGGTCAACGATACGGACACGGGCTACATCGCCTCGTATCTTGTCGGCCGGTATGCGAACCCGGAGCTCCGTTTTGAAGAGGTCACGGTTGAGATGGCGGGGTTGAGTGTCGCGAATCAGAACCTCGTCCTCGGCCTCGAGTTGTCAAACGTCGTAACCGTGAAGTTCACACCAAACGCTGTTGGTGCGCAGATCTCGTCGAAGTGCATGATCATCGGGTTGGCGCACGACATCCGCATCGACTCGCACAAAGTCACGATTCGTCTCGCTCAGACTGACGGCAAGGTTGCTTTCGTCCTCAACGACACGACGTTTGGTGTTCTTGACGTCAACACACTTGGCATATAAACACGCTTGTGGCTAGGTAAAATACTCGCATGGCTTATGTTGCTCCAGGCACGGTGGCGAGTGGATCGGTGTGGACTGCGGCTCAGGTGAATGTGCTCGTCAATGATATTATCGACCATGAGGCACGGATCAACAACCAGCCGCCCCTAGCGTCTGCTCGCGTTGGGTTGACGGCGGACCTTGCCTACACGAGTAATGCGGATATTGTATGGAATTCGTCGGCCTCGGTACAGTCGGGTTATAACGTGGGGTCAATGTGGTCTAGTGGAACAAACCCGGCACGACTAACAATCCAGACCGCTGGTATCTATCTTGTAGTTTTCAATTATGCGGTTACGTTTACGGGTACAGCAACACAATTTAGCCCGTATATCTACGCCAATGGCAGTACTATTTTGGCAGACAATACGCAGACTGTTTCTCAAACAAGTCCACTGCGCGGATGTGTAACAACAATCAAGTCGTTTGCTGCCGCCGAATACGTCACAGCGCGAATCTCTTTTACTGGCTTAACGCTTCCAATTATTCAAGCGGCAACGAGCGGAACGCAGCAATGCGGATTTTCAATCGCTTGGATCGGACGCACAAGTTAACCTATGCCATACATTCGACCATACGCCGCAGCCGATCGAGTGGCACTGCTTATCTATCAAGCCTCTGGTGGTGGTTTGGCGGTTGACTCAACCGACGGCTTGCATTTTGCTATGACGTGGATTGGTCGGACGGCGTAGGTTTTGGCGGATGACTACTGCGGATGTTGAGCGGTTGTATGTGCTTGTTGAGTCGTTGCGTGGTGAGGTTGTTGGGTATAGGGCTGATTTGAATGGTCGGCTTCGCGCGCTTGAGATTGCGCAGGCTGAGGATATTGGTGGTAGTGCGGCGCGGAGTTTGACGCGGAATCAGATTGTTTCGTGGGTTGTGGTTATTGCTGGCGTTGTCGGGATTACCTCGACGATTGTGGATCAGATCCTAATCCGGGTCTAAGAGGAGTCTTGAGATGAATGTTTCGCCGAAAGTAGTTGCCGCGACGATTGCTGCGGCTGTCGTCACGATTCTCGTTTGGATCGCAACGAGTGCCGGTCTCGATGTGCCCGTTGCCGTTCAGGGTGCTGTGACGACGATTCTCGTGTTTGCTGCGGGGTATCTCAAGTTGGATGCGAAGCGCAGCGCATGACGCTTCTTCTTACTTCGCCGCACACGAAGAGTGCTGAGGTCAAGGCCGCTCAGGCGCGCTTAGTGAAGGCTGGTTTCTTGGCTCGGGGTGATGCGGATGGCGAGTTTGGTCCCGTTACTGCGACGGCTGCGAAGGCTGCGAAGTGGAGTCTCGGGTTCGCTGCGAGTGATTGCAAGTTGACGTACGGCCACGTTCTCGATGCGTACCTTGCGGGCACTGCGCAGCCGAGCGTTGCGATGCGGGCGCGCGCGAAAGTGCGTCGGCGTCTCGCGGCGCAGGAGAGTGTTGGTGCGAAGGCTGCCGACAGGATGGTGACGTGGGCGCAGGCCGGGTGGAAAGAAAACCCGATGGGGTCGAATGTTGTGCCTCAGTTGCAGATCTTGTCGCGCGACCTCAAGTTGGCGCCGGTGTATGTTGCGATGCGCCAGGCTTGGTGTGCTCAGTCTGTGATGACTGCGGCGCTCGCCGAAGGGTCGAAGACCGCGAAGTATGGTCTCGTCCAGGGCCGATTCAATGCCTTGTACTGTCCCACACTGCGCGACATCTCGAGCACGGGTTCGTTCGGCACTCGTGCCGTGTCGAAGAACTCGATCGTCAAGGGCACGTGCATTGAGTTTGATTGGCCGCCGGCCGACGGGACAATGGATCACATCGGCATCGCACTCGGCAAGCCGGGCGAGAATGTGACGGCTGCCGGTCAGGTGTGGAAAGTGCCGAAGAACAGCATCTGCACGGTTGAGGGCAACGCTGATGATCGCGTCAAGATCAGCGTGCACGACTTGAGTGTTGTCGGTTGGGCTTTCAGCATTAGCTAGTGGGGAACAATTCAGCACCGCTCTCCCATGGGAGGCAATCGTGAGTGGATTACTAGACGACATCAAGCAAGATAATCGGGCCGCAAGGCCGAGTCGGTGCCCGATCGATCTGATCCTCGCCGACTTGAAACCATCGGACAGGGCGGACCTCGAGGTGGCGATGAGTGACGCATCGATCATGCACGTCTCGATTGCCAGGGCGCTCGCGAATCGTGGTTACACGATCAGGCTCAACGGCAAAAGCATCGCCGCACACCGAAAGGAGCAGTGTGGCTGCGCTCGAGGATGAGATTCGAAGCGAGGAACGCATCCGCGAGGTTGAGGTTCGCTGCGACGAACTAGCCAGGACGTGCACTCACCTCCAGAAACAACTCGCACGCGCCAAAGGCAAGTCGGCGGATCTAGTCGATGCCGTCGAGCGAGCCGCCGCCGAGTCGTCAAGCATCGCCGGCCGAGGCAAGGCAGTCAAAGCGCCGAAGCGTGACAAGCGTCCAGGTGGCGAGGTCGCACTTTTGCATCTGACAGATTTCCAGTTAGACAAAACCACCGAGTCTTACAACACGGAGATTTGTTGTCGCCGCGTGATGATGACTGTCGAGAAGGTGTTGCGCCTGACGGAGATCCAACGCGCAGCGCATCCCGTCGATGAGATCCACGTCATGCTCGGCGGTGATCTGATTGAGAACGTCACGATCTTCAAGATGCAACCGTTCGAGGTTGACTCGTCCGCGACGATGCAAGTCTTCGCAGCTGCGACGCTGATCGAGTCCGTCCTGCTGACGTTGCTGGAGAACTTCAGTCGTGTTGTCGTGCACGAGGTGCGGGGCAATCACGGCAGGATTGGTCAGAAAGG
>Ga0114960_10002153_pt1 | contig 15555 bp, 23 predicted proteins | sample C_130625_MF_Meta_FD_92637 | JGI IMG/M metagenome (GOLD analysis project Ga0114960, IMG submission 92637) | Freshwater microbial communities from Lake Croche, Canada to study carbon cycling - C_130625_MF_MetaG | ecosystem: Environmental > Aquatic > Freshwater > Lake | place: Lake Croche, Canada... | reverse complement strand
TTTGATCAACGGTTACTTGTTGGCTATAACCTGTTGGACCCACAATTCCTATTCCAGTATTACCACGAATACCTGCTGGACCAGTTGGACCTACTGGACCCGTAACACCTGATCCACCACCTCCGCCGGTAATAGGAGGATCTAAATATTGATAATGTAAAGTAACGCCATATATATCCGATACACGATGTGCTGTTGTGCCAATTTGGTTCGAGTACATAGTATCAATATTACCTAGATCCATCTTAACACCATAGCCAGTTAGTGGTGAACCTACAATTTTTGGAGATAAAACTTGATCAAGAACATTATTTCCAGATAGCGTTGAAAACGGATATCCTGTGCTCATTTGTGAGTTATTAGATAAAAATGATATCTGGCTTTAACTCGATGTTTGATACCAGATCCATGAGTCAGAGATATACTCTATTTCCTATTGCGGACTCTGAGCAGGATCTGTTCAAATTATATAAAAAAGCATCAGGATCTTTCTGGGTAGCCGAAGAAATTGATTTTAGTCGTGATAAGGGAGATTGGGAAAAGTTGTCATCTAATGAACAACATTTTATTAAACAAGTTCTAGCTTTCTTTGCTGGATCTGATGGAATTGTACAAGAAAACTTGGCAACTCGTTTTCAGCGTGATGTTCAATCTCCTGTAGCCAGACTCTTTTATGGAGTTCAAAATGCTATGGAAGGTGTTCATTCTGAAACTTATTCTTTGCTAATTGATCAATATGTAAAGGATCCTGTAGAAAAGCAAAAACTCTTTCAAGCCATTGATGAAATTCCATGTATTCGTAAAAAAGCTATGTGGGCTCTGAACTGGATTGATAAAACAGATTCATATTCTGTACGTCTAGTAGCATTTGCTTGTGTTGAAGGTATCTTCTTCTCGGGTTCATTTTGTGCTATCTATTGGCTGAAAAAGCGTGGACTTCTACCTGGATTAACATTTTCTAATGAATTAATTTCTCGTGATGAAGCTCTACATACAGAATTTGCAGTAGCAATGTATCATAAACTACCTCCATTGAATTCGGAAACAGTAGAACAAATCGTTCGTGAAGCTGTAGAACAAGAAATTGAATTTATTACAGAAGCTCTTCCATGTTCTTTAATTGGGATGAATGCGTCTGATATGACTACGTATATTAAATATGTAGCGGACAGACTCGCTGTACAACTAGGAATTCCTAAACTGTACAGTGTTCAAAATCCATTTGATTTTATGGAATTGATTTCTCTAGAAGGTAAAACAAATTTCTTTGAAAAGAAAGTTTCTGAATATTCTAAACCTGGTATTGGTATTAGCGCTGCTGATATGGAAGTGAAATTTGATGCTGAGTTTTAGTTACTTATGATAAAACCGAAAAGGTAAAGATTTAGCTTTGGAAACTATTCCAGTTGGAAAATTAACTAATGGATGTCTCAATAATGAGATATTTTTTGTTGTCATCGAAGGAAGAAATATAGGTAAGCCAGTCGTTGTTGGAACGCGTACAGATAAATGTGTTAATCCTTTAGGTTGAGCAGTTTGCTGGCGACGTTGAATCGCTTGATATTGTTTTTTCAAGATAAATTGAGAAGCGTCTGGAGTACTCATTTACGTTTAAAGAGAGAAGGTTTCTTCCGAGGTGAGTATAAAATGTCTTGGGTTGATAGTTCTGTCCTTGTTTTAGCCACAATGGTAGCTGTTCTTGCAGGTATGGTGGGCTATATGTATTGGCAACAAAACCGTGTTCTTCAAGCAGTAAGTTCTCTATCTTCTTTTGTAGCATCTCAGTTTGTAAAAGCCGAGCCTGAACCTGAGGCTGAAGTTGAAGCAGAAGATGATCGTGAATCTGTTGAGATTGAAGAAACTCCAGCAGAAGTTCCTGCTGTTGAAATTGTCGAAGATATTGATGATCTTCAAGGAAAAACTACTTCTGAACTTCGTGAACTTCTTTCTAAGAAAGGTCTTCCTTATGGCAAGAGAGATTCTAAATCTGTACTTCTTCAACTTCTAAAAGCATCTGCTTAAGAATAATGGATAGTCCAATTCTTGATTCACTTTCATACGGAAATCCAATACTAGTTTTTGATTGTGAGTTCTGGCATCTATTTAATAAAGCAGATGTTCATTACCTTCCTGAAAAAGATTACTTTTTTATTCCTCGTGAAATAGGTGGATTCATGTGTCAAAAAACAAAAGGATGGTCAATCAAAGAGAAATTCTTTGTTACTTTAGATTGTCCTCTTGATGATGTAGCTTTACCTATTTCTCAATTTGCTACTGTAAAATTAGAAACTGCAGCAGAATTAGATCAAATTCAAGAAGAAATAGGAATTCAATGGGTTGATGCTCATAAATCAATATTAGATACGAAACAAAAAGCTTTATTGAATAAAGCAATTAGGTTATACAAAAATGATCCTAAAATTAAAAAACATCATGAACCTTATTCATGGGTTCGTAAATTTTTGAAAGTGTTTTCTGAATCAACTATTATTGTAAAAGGTACTGGAGATTTAGAAGCTTTACAAAATTTATGCCGTATTAAAGGTTTTGAATATCCTCAACCTAAAAAGATAATTGATATTGCTATTTGGAATCCGGTATCTAAACGTTTATGTGGATCCGCTAAACTAGAAAATACATTTAATTGTATTCAACATAAATTAAGTCCTGAAATCAAAAAAGTTCTTGAACATCTTCCTAAAGGTGAAGCACATGATCCTACTATGGATGCTACAATGACTTTAATTGTGGCTATGTTTTCACTTAGGCGTTAAAGTTTGTTAGACCCCAATGAAATCCAATTGCGTATACAACCATCATTGGTAAAGCCAATACACGTGAAGACCAATTAGGATATTTAGTCATAATCTGACGGTAAATTGCCCATGCTAAACAATATCCGGTCAACACAAGCACAAATACCGCAAAAATGTTCATTTATTTAGAACAACGTTTTTAGTGTGGATTCCCACCTTAAAAATGTTATTTTTTTAATTTAACTTACATATCTTAAGTCATCGTGCTTAAGCGGTCTTTACATAGTGGACCTTGAGGAAGCTCTGAAGGTTCAGGTAAGTCACTTCGTCCTTGTCCTTGGTGCGCAGAAGCTTGGCTAGCTTGGTATCAGGCACAATACGACGCTTGAACTTGGGGTCAAAGCAGTTGTGCTCCTTTACGTAAGCAGATACGAACTTGGTCACATCAGTCTGAGAACGCTGGCTCTTGGCAGGTAGACCCATGAACGTGCACATCTCATCAGTAAGAAGACGGGGCTTTAGGAATGCGTTGTTCTTGCGACGTGCCTCCCAGATAGCACGATCCTCAGGAGATAGAGTGGCAGGATCTACCTTGCGACGACGCTTGGAGTCACGAAGTTCACGCTTTACGGCCTTGGATACCTCAACTAGGTCATGAGATACAGCAGCTAGGCGAGAAGTCAGGTCGGACTTCAGGGTCTTGAGGGTCTCCTGAAGAGAGGTCAGTACTGCATCAGCAGTACGAGTCTCAGTAGGTACAGCCGCGGGAGCAGCTACAGGTGCCACTACGGGCACGACAACGGTCTCGGCTACGGGAGTCTTTGCGGTCTTGGCAGTCTTGGCAGGCATCTTGTTTGCTTTAACAGTAGAAGAAGCAGAGGACATTTCTAACGCAGTTATACTTCGTATACTCGTGACCTGTTTAAATCACATTTGTTGAAGTCCGCCAAAAATTATGAACGAGACAGGAAATTTATTCTTGGATGAACGCAGAATAAATAAAAGTGTACTAATAACCTGAAAAAGCAAGAAGTCTAGATGATAATTTTGAAATTGTTTTGTTAAACATGATTCAATAACAAATAAATGTTTTCTTCGGATTACACTCGCACATTCGATTGATCTTGCTTCGATGTGACGATGAACATGTGAAGTAAAAATGATTAATGACAATTTAGACATGTATTCAAATCTTGTATAAGAAATTTCTTCAAATAATATATCTTCTAAAATATGGCACAGTGCTACAGCTTTAGTATGTAGTGTTTCTGGAGTTGTATGTAATTTACGGTACCAAGCTAGATCATGTAATTCACGAATTCGAATTCTAGTTCCTCTGGAAAATGGTTCTTTAGTATACGGATTGCTAGGATTTGTTTCTTGAATTAGTTTGAACATTGTATCCAGACCAAACCACCATCGTTTTCCATTCTCAACAAATGAAAAAAAGTTTAGAGGATGTTGTCGTTCCTTATCTTCTAAAGTTACTAATTCTTCTTCATTATGACATTCAGAACGACGAAGAGAGTGACCTGAATAATCAATAGAATGTCCAGCAAGATATAAAAAGTGACGAACCATCCATCCTCTCCAAACCCTCTGAATTTTTGTTGCAGATTCGTCTTCTGTCAAATCTGGTTTCCATAATGTCTTGGTCTTACTCTTAGCATGTTTTCCACAAAACTTTATACCTCTCAGCGCTTTCAATGAACATCTGGTCGTAGATAACCGACTTCTTGTGGACGAACACAGCATTCTTATCTTAATATGTATACTTTCTTGAAAACGGATTTACACATACGTTACAGAATAAGAATAAAAACAAGAATGTCTACTAACGCAGTAATTCACTCTACCAATGCAAATATTAGCGAGGTCTCCTTTAGTGAGCCCAAGATCAATAAGCAAGGCGGTAAAGGTGTACAGATGCGATACGGAGGACAGTCACTACAACTTCGTCTACCAAGAATCTCATTTCCAGCTGGTCTAATCCAGCGTGAAGATCCTGCGACGAAGAATATGTCTTATACATTGATCGCTTCCCTCAAGGGGTGTGATCCGTTCGCTCGGGAACGATCAGATGATCCTACAATTGGACCTCTGTATAACTTTATGCTAGATCTTCAAGAGAAGATGGTTACATGGGGTACCGAGAACAGTTCCAAGCTATTTGGCAAGAAGCGTTCTGAGGAATCTATTCGTGATAGCTTCAAGAACATTCTCAGTGTGTCTACAGACAAGCAAGGAGATGAGTATGTACCTAATGGTAAGTATCCTCCTTCTCTTCGTCTAAAGATTCCCGTGTACGACGGTCGCGTCGATATGGATGCTGTAGATGGTTCTATGAATCCTTATGCTCTGACTCCCGATTCTCTTCAGTCCGTATTTCAAAAGTACGTTCAGGCGAATCTAGTGATTACCGGTTCTGTCTATATTATTGGACAGTCATTTGGTGTATCTTGGCGAGTCAAGAACAGCCAGGTGTTTCAGCAATCTCGTCAGAGTGCTGCATCGATCTTTACTGCTGAAGACTCTGAAGCTCCTGTTGAAGAGACTCAGGAGGAAGAGCAGGAGAATCAGCCTGAAGCACAGGAGGTTCCTCCAGCTGCCGGTGGTGGCGGTGGAGGACGCAGACGCCGTGCTCAAGCTTAAGCCTAGAGTTAGATGGCGGAGTGTAGATAATTAAAGAAGAATCTACAAAAAAAAGGTTGGAGGAAACTTCAATTTTTTTCACTGATTTGCATTCAAACAGTGAAAAGGATCTAGTTCCACATTCAGTACATTCCCATGCTTCTGGAATACCATTGACAATATAATCTGGTGTCAACAATTTCCCATGACATCTTAGTAGAACATTAGACACAGAAGCATCTTGGTAAGCTTCAGGTGTCATTTTTTCATATAGAGATTCTCCAGCAGTCCAGTCTTCTTGCAATAATGTTCCAAAAGGTGTGTCGCGGAACCATAACGTTTCAAATATAGAAGGATCATCCATATCATGTTCAGCAAGACCTATACGTTGTAAAGAATCATCATATAACCAATACACATCTAGGTTCCATTTAGTATAAGATCTATCTACGGCTCCTCTGTACACTTGTTTTCCAGAATATGACCATTCTGAAGCATCATAGTCTTCATCATGTTCTAGAATGTCTGCTGACACATTGGTGTACACTAATTCGGGTCTCAGTATCGAGTACATTTGATTAGTTGAAGGAAACTTTTACTTGAACACTGTGCGTAGACAGTTTATTAGAAGCACATTGGGAAATTTCATGACGTTTATTCGTTTGTTTAGAAGCATGAATACGAGCTTCCATATCCTGATGAATCTCTTCACGATGAGTATACATATAATCTAAAATACCATCAGATATAATCCATTGAAAAAAATTTAGTTGACCTACAGTCGTATCCATATCAGCGAACTTTATTCGGCGGCAACGGCAAAATGGATCGAACATTTTTTTGCTGTACGCTTTGAGATGACTTTTGTAAGAGAGGTAAACTGTCACATACTTCCCCTGATTCGTGAATGATACATTGTGCATCTTTGCGTAATTCGTTACAAACCAATCGATCAACCTTAAAGAAAGAACCGATTCTCCTGACAGGACGGCTTTGACTTTCAGAAGGTTCTCCTGTACTAGATAAAATTTTTCGAGACGATGCAGAACCCATTGTTCTTGACTTTGTATTTGATCCATTACTTAAGTAAAAATCCTCTGTTAAAATGATAATGGAATACTTCTACAACCCGTATCTTGTGGTTATTTTATTTATTGTGTTTCTAGTCATTTACTTCGTCTACTTAGACGTCGAAGGTTCATTTACAAATGGTTTCTTACATTTTGGTCCAGGTGGTGATAATGTTAATACTACTCAGTTCATGGGAATTACTTTAAATTCATGGTCAAAAGTCGTGACTCTATATTTTATTTGCTTTACAACCGGGTTTCTGTCAACGCATTATGATAATGTTGTTACAACATCTATTATTAATAGATTAACAGATCCTAATGTAACTCATGTTCCATATTCTCAAGTAGGGACATATACAGTTGTTTTAATTGATCCTCTCATCATGCATTCATTAAAAATCATTGAATTTTTAGCTACATTAACTTTACAATTTCAATTTATTCTACCTGTTATTGTTGGTTCATATGTTGGAGGTCTACCTACCGTACTAAATACATTATCATCAAAAACGTATATGAGTTAAAGCGTAGCAAGATAAGTACATAATGCAAGAGATTATTGATTCTCTTATTAAAAACTATGGAGACTGTGATCAAAGAACTGATGCTTGGCATAATAGAAGATCTAATATGTTGACAGCATCTGAAATATCTAAAGCTAAATCAACAGCAACTGCAGCATCTAGGCGTGAATTGATTATGTCAAAATTGACTCCTAGAACTGGAGGATCTGGAGGTGTAGCATCTCTAGATTGGGGAACGCAATTTGAAGAAGTAGCAAAAGATTTTATACAACAATCTGGAGTTCAAATAAAAGATTTGGCATGTGTTGAACATCCTGAATATTCTTTTCTGGGAGCATCGCCTGATGGTCTACTATTGGGAACAGAACGCCACGGAAGATTGATTGAAATTAAATGTCCAATTTCTCGTGATGTTGATCCAGGAGCACCAATCCCAGATTCTTATTATGATCAAGTTCAACTCCAGCTTGCTTGTACAGGTCTTCAAGAATGTGAATATGTTGAGTTCAAATTTGTGAAACACTCATTTGCTGAATGGATGCAAATTCAGACTCCTAAATCTTGTTTTGCGGTTAACAATCAAACAAGAAAAGTTATATATAAAACCCTTTCCGATTCTAGATCAATTCAAGAATGGATGGTATCTTTTATGGAAGATCGACTAGATTGGGATGTTGTATATTGGTCTTTGAAATCAAGAAAGGATCTTTTGATTGAAAAAGACATAGAATGGTTTTCTAGTAATTTGCCATCATTTCAAACTGTATGGCAAGAAGTTCTTCAGTATAGAATTTCAGGAACTTTTCCTCCTCCAGTTAAAGTCATTTTAGACCTAGACGCTATGTAAAATAAATGACGATCCTCTGTCATCAAGATGAATATAAATATATGCAAGAATATATACAATCGTTTGCTGGTGAAGATCCTATCGTTTTGTATAATAACGAAACTGTGTTCGAAGTAGGAACTTATCTTTGCGTTCGTCGCATTCCTAATTTACCAGAAGGTTCTCAAGTAAGCTTTTTGAATACTGAACAACTTTGTGTTCCTGAAAAACTAGAAGAGTATAAAACGTTTTCTAGTAAAGTAGAAGAAATTTATGATTTTTCAGAAGAAAATATTAAAGTTGTTGGTGGAACATATTTGCCGTATAAAGAACGTCTCGAAGAAACTGAAAAACTACGTGGATATCTAGATGTTCCTAAAGAATATGATGCTGTAGTCATAGGATCACATTCTGAACGTCGTAGAAAAATTATTGAAGATTTGAGATCTCAATATCTACGGATACAATGGATTACGGATTTGTTTGGAGATGAACGTGATAAACAGATTGGTAAAGCTCATGTTCTTCTAAACTTACATTATTCAGAAACTTATTCTGAATTTGAATCTATTCGATGTAATCGTTGGAAATGGGCTGGAATGCCTGTATTGACTGAACCGTGTGCTCGTGTTCCTGATGGATTTTCAGTTGTTGAACGGGATATGCTGTACCAAAAACTGGTTAAAATGCTTGGACCAAAACGACTTCCTCTCTACAAAATTGGTCTGTCTATGATTGTTAAAAATGAAAGTCATATTGTTCATGAAGTGTTGAATGCTTCTCTACCATTTATTGACACATTCTGTATTCTGGATACAGGTTCAACCGATAATACTGTTAAAATTATTCGAGATTTTTATGAATCTAAAGGAATTGATGGAATTGTTCATGAAGGTGATTGGAAAGGGTTTGGAAAATCAAGAACTGAAGCTCTAAATCTATGTACTGGAAAGATGGATTATATTTTGATGATTGACGCCGATGATCTTATAGAAGGTCCACCCGATGTAAAACAGTTTTTGTTGAAAGCTTTATATACTACAACACCTAATGCATGTAATATTCATCTCCGTCGTGGAACTTTAGAATATGAACGTACACAACTATTCAAAGCAGGAGATGGATGGAGATATGAAGGTGTTCTACATGAATATCCAACTAATGATAAACAAGGTAATATTCATATACGTCTTCCTAAAGAAATTTGGATGACTGGAAGAACGATGGGTGCTAGATCTATGCTAGAAGGAAACAAATACAAGCATGATGCTGAAACTTTGTTGAAAGCTTTGGAAGATGAGCCTGAAAATCAAAGATATATGTTTTATTTGGCACAATCTTATCGTGATGCTGGAATGCAAGCAGAATCAATTGCTTGGTACACAAAACGATTTGAAGCTGGTGGATGGTTTGAAGAAAGATATGTATGTGCTCTAAATCTGACAAGATTACTTCAATCTAAAGAATGGGCTTGGAAAGCACACGAAATTTGTCCTCAACGATCTGAATGTTTAGTTTCTTATATTGCCGTATGCCGAGCTCAAGGAAAGTGGTCTCGAGAACTACTATCTATGTGTATGTATGCATCTATAATTGATAAACCTAAAGGCACATTTCTCTTTTTGGAATCAGATACATATGACTGGAAAGTCTGGGATGAACTTTCTATTGTAGCATCATACACAAAAGCATTTGATATTGCTAAGATGGCTTATACACGTCTTCTAAAAGAAAATAAATATCCTCCTGAACAAGACGCCAGAATTCGTGAAAATTTTAAACAGACCCTTATGTTGGCACAAATGAGTTAAACATATTTACTCTAAATGGTGTTTCAATTCCTGTTACAGGAGGGATACCTAAATCGCTTGGAGGCTTTACATTATTTGTAACTTGATTATATGAAGAATCTTTGTTAGCATCTGTTCGTTGTACATTAGTACTATCTACAAGTTCTAAAGAAAATGGTTCCCACGTTTTTGTCAGCATAGCTAAAACTACAATTACGGCAACTCCTAAAGCAATCCATGAAAGTTCTTTCATTTATAGTATCTACGTGTTTTTCTGCGTCTGCGTCTACCACCTTTGGAAGAAGGTACAGGTGGTAATACATTAAATGCCTGATCTACAGCTGTATGTAATTCTCCAGTAAGATCTTGAAGAACTGCATTCTTTTCCATTCGTGAAAGTGTAGATTTAGAGCATATATCCATATATTTTACATATAAAGCAAATAGTTCATCATATAATTCATCTGTCCATAAAGTTTTTGTATGATGTATGAAATCTTCATTACGTTGAACTCCAAGAATAGATAAAGTATCAAATAATCGGAATAAGATTTCTGGATCTAAAGTATATTTTTTTGAACTCCATTCTAAAATTTTAATAATAATATTATATTTAGCAAACCCCTTTCTATACTTACGATCTTGGGCAAATGTTACAGGATCACTAGTATTCAAAATATTAAACTGATTAGTTGCTGAATCACTAATACTTAATGAATCTAACATCTGTTTATCTCCAACAACTGCAAACCCCCAATCATGTAAAACAAGTTTTTCATTCATCCATGCTATATTTCCATAGTGAGCATCTCGATGAAAGACTTGAACTGGTTGACTATTTAATTCAATAACAGCATGTAATAAATTTTTCAAGGCTTCGTGTGTAGTTGCCTGGTCTTTAAAATATGTTCCATCTGAATTGAGTATGTCGTGATCTTGTACAGTTGTGAATAGATTTACAACATCTACATCTCCATCATTAAGTTTAATATTATCACATGGAACTATTAAATCTTCTGGTTTGAAATTAACAGGTCTACAAGAATCTACGAATAAATTAAAATAAGGTAACCATTTTGCTTTAATTTTTTTAAGTGCTTCTTTCACTTGTGTTTGTTTTACTAATTCATCAGACGTTTTAATAATACGTGAAACTGTATTTGGTGGAATTGATCTACCATCTTTACACGCAATTGGTGGTTTGTATACACAGGTTTCAGTTCCTTGACCAATTCGAACTCCTCCTCGCTTACGAGTCCTCATTACTTCTAAAATGGAAAAGATTTACACTTACCACAATAAGAAAAAGAATGGAAGAGAAAGCTTTGGTAACTTTGAAATCTATGCTGGAATCTCGTGGAATTAAAGTAGGAGAACCTGAACCTTTAGCATCTGTTTTAGATGAAACTAGAATGTATAAGATCGGTGAAGTTCTAGTAATCTTTAGTGATAAAAGTCGTATTAATGAAGCAAATTTATCTTCTTATATTAAATTCTCTTCAGAAAATGGCTATACTAACGGAACTATAATTGTTTCCGTAATTCCATCTTCTGAAAAGATTATGAATACTGTTCGCAGTTATATCTCTAAGAAAGAAAATGCACTTCTACAAATCTTTGATATTCTGAGACTTCAAACGGATATTTCTAAACATCGTAAATATGTTCCTCATCGAATTCTGAGTCAGCAAGAAGTTCATCTTCTTGAACAGAAATTTGCGATCACAAAACCACGTGAACAACTTGCATGGATTGATTCTCAAGATGCAGCTGCTAAATGGATTGGTGCTCGTCCTGGTGATCTAATTGAAGTTATCCGATTTTCTGAATCAGCAGGTGATTCTCGTTCATGGAGATATTGTGTAGCAAATACTACAGAGTAAATAAATGGACACTACATGGAGTTCAGCAAAATCTGTATATCGTGATAATCATCTACAATATAAATTAACTGGGGAAACGAAGTATAAAGTTGTGGCTGATCAAGCTATGGCTACTATGAATAAGATTTTAGAATCTCAAAAAGGTCAGACCTCAGAAGAATTACATACAGAATACTTGAAAGAACAGGATACCTTGACAGGTGCTTTAATGAAACAACCACAACCAACTTATACTGCTAGACCATCTATGTCATGGCAATATATCACGTTGGGCTCACTGTCGATAGTATTTTTTGTCCTCCTAGTCGTATAATCATGTAAATAATAGTTAGAATGGATAGACCTAAGAAAAACAAAAGCAAATTGAATTGCCATTTAATATTTTTAATCTTGTTTTCATCTTCATTCAAAATAATGTCCAGAGTTTTCTTTTTATCAGTTGATTCTTGTAACTTCAAATATTCTTGTTGAATTTTTTTTAATTCTGGTGTCATGTCTACTGAAGGTTGACTAGCAATATATTCACGAACTTGTTTTGCTAGTTCACTATTTAGGTCAAGAAGATGTTGAATAAGTTCAGGTTGTTTTTCTGGACTTGCTTCACGAGCTTCTCGCATAATATCGTAATACTTTTGCTTTATATCGTTGTACTCATCCATTATTTTATTGCGTCATAATAAATGCCGAATACAGATTCTACAGGAAAGCTTGGTCGTTCAATGGACGCATCTCAATTAATAATTGCACGAAAGAAGTATGTAACTCTTAAAGCACAAAATTCTAAAAACCCTGTAGGTGATCAATCAAAGAAACCCATGTTTAATCGCGATTTTAAGAATACTGGTGATTTTGATAATGGTGCGTCATGGTTCTATAACCAGAAAGGTCTGGCGCTACTCTATAAAAGACGAACTCTGTTCTAAATAATAATGAGTGCTTTTGACTCTTTGACTGATCAAATTAATGGACTCTTACAAGTTGACCCATCATGGAAGTCTATTCCTGGTGGATTATCCAAGGTATCTACATCATCTCTTGGATTCTCGTGGGGAATTTCTTCCCAAAAACTGTATTACTGTCGTCTTCCTTGTTCAGGTGAATGGACAAATGTTCCTATCGCCGATTCAGCTTTAGATGTCGTAACTGATGATAATCATGTCTATGTTTTAGGCAATTCAACATTCATGTCTAAAATTGCCTCAAATATGGAAGATTGGGTTATTGTTCCAGCTCCAGCTGGTGCTGTTTCTATTTTATGTACTTCATCTAATATTTGGGCACAAGATGCTGGAGGAAAGAAATGGAAATTAGCTAAACCTGGAACTACTGGAAATTGGATTCCTGTAGATGATGGATCAGGAACAATAATGACATCAGCATCTGGTTCTTCTTTATACGGAATTAAATCTGGTACAGCTGTGAAATCAGATGAATCTTTACAATCAGGATGGTCACCTTTAGGAGAATTTGAAGGATCAATGTCTAAAGTATTTGGAGATTTAGATAAAACAGCTTTGTATGGCTTAGATTCGCAAAATACATTATCTAGATGTGCTAATGGTTCTTGTAAATCTGTAGAAACACCAGGAACACCACAAAATCTATCTATTGATCCTAAAGGAAATTTATGGATGACTACCATAACACAGGGTTTAAAAGGTAATATTTATACTAAAGCAGATTCTCTAGAGATTCCAGATACGTCTGAACTCGATAAACAACGAGATACTGTTGTTCATGAAGCTGAATTAAATCATCAGAAACAATCTGTATCTAAAGTTTTAGAAGAAGTTATTCAATTTTTTAAGAATCTTTTGAAACAACCTGAAGATACAAAAAAAGAAGAACAAAAAGTTATCAAGAATAAAGAATTCATTGATCAGATGCAAAAAGTAATTCCTGCTATGTTACGTATTCTGATATATATTGGTGGAGTAGCTTTACTCTATCTTTTCTTCGGAGGTCTAGATTGGATTACTCATTTAACAGCTTTAGGAATTTTAGGGTATGGAATTTACGATGTTTATTTATCCGGAAAACAATAAGATGGATCCTATTGCTGATGCTAAAAAGAAAAAGTTAGAAGATGCTCGACAAGCAATGAAGAATGCTACACCTGAAGCTTATCCTCAAGCTCGTATCAATTATTATACTTTAAAAGAAGGTCAAGGATGGTTGCGTACAGAAAAAGAACGTTTAGCAGCCGCAGAAACTGATCCAATGCTTCGTGATATGGATTCTAGATATGAAAAATCTAAGAATAGGGCACCACCTAAACAAACAGATTCTGAATCTAGGTACCTTCATCGTCGTCTTCTTGAAGAAACAGATAAAGTAGGTGTTGCCTTAAGAAATGTAGAATTAGGGTCTACAACAGTAACACAGACATCAATGTTACCCTACATTTTAGATATTCTTATTGCTGTAACAGGTGTTGGATGTGTATATTTACTCTTATCTGGAAAAGCGTCGCGAATCATGGGAATCTTTCGGCCAACTAATACAATATGATTGAATACTTAGCTTTAATCACAATTTTAGTTGTAATGTATTATATTTCATTATGGGATCGTGGACGTGAAGGTTTTGAAGATGGAAAAACAGATACAGTAACAGATTTTTATGATTCAATGTATGCTGATGTATATAATGCGTTGTGGCATTCATCAAAAACTATGAATGATTTTGAACAAGTGACAATTCAAGAAGCTTTGTTAGCAGGAAAGCAAAAGAATTCTTTGAAAGTCTTGGATATTGCTTGTGGCACTGGATTTCATTCATGTTTATTCAAACAATTGGGTGTTGATTATACAGGTATAGATTTATCTGAAGCTATGTTATCTCAAGCAAGAAAATCATGTCCGAATCAAAAATTCCAAAAAGGTGATGTAACAGTAGCTACAACTTTTGGACAAAAATCTTTTTCGGGTGCTATGCTTCTAGGTTTCGCAATTTACGAATTTAATCCAAAAGTTATTTTAGATAATGCTTTTTCTTGGATTCAACCTGGTGGATCTTTATTAGTTCATCTTGTTGATCCTGATAAGTTTGATCCTTTACTTGATTTAGCTTCTCCATTTGCAGCATTTTCTTTACAAAAATATTCGTATGAACGTGAAACTAATTCACAAATTTATTTTGATCAATATAAGTATTCTGGAGAATTTCATAAAAAAATGAATGATGAGTCAGCAACGTTTTCCGAATTGTTTGTTTATTTTAATCCAGTTAATGGAATTAAATATCGTGAACAAGTTCATAAATGGAATATGCCTTCATTAGATTCAATGGTTGATATAATCAAATCTTCTGGGTTTCGTGTAACAGAAAAGATTGATTTAGTTTCAGTTGGTAAAGAATATCAATACTTATTTTTATTAAGTAAATAAGCGGATAATTTTAAGCAAAAGTAGTAACTGTAGAAAATAATGGATGTTCATGATCCCCGTAATGTTACAGATTTCCAGAAATTTACTTTTTCTGGACATCTGCGTACACATGTATACAGAGTTCTAGATGAAAATGTGAAATTAGGACATGCTGATTACGCATGTTTTTGGACTTTAGAACTTCTTTGTTCAGGTTTGACTCATTCTTTTTGGAATACAATATTCTTATCTTCAGCTGTACATATCAATCGTGCCGCACCAAATGTATTTTTATACCTAGTCCGAAAATATGAAGAGTTTGCTAATCATGAGAATGGTTATTCCGTTATTCAGATGACTGATATTCGTAATAATCGTGAAGCAAGACAAATAGTATGTGAAGTTGCGGCAACTGTAGCTCTTTGTCGTAAACTTAAGTTACCTATTTTCCCAAAAATTAAACCTGAACACGATTTTACTCAATTAGTTATTCAAGAAAATTTGAAATCTACATCTAACATGTTTGCCCGTCCAGTAATAAAACAAGAAGATCCATTAGAACTTTTTATCCCTGTAAATGAATTGATGTTTTCTTTGAGACCTGAATCTCGTGATGTATCGCGTTGTTTGTATTGGAGTTCATGGATTCTATCGTATGCTGCAAAATGGAAGCAAGATAAAAATGTCTATCTAGATTGTGCTTA